>Ga0209370_1000936_pt1 | contig 30170 bp, 25 predicted proteins | sample AgamicAtPrz_FD_187164 | JGI IMG/M metagenome (GOLD analysis project Ga0209370, IMG submission 187164) | Agave microbial communities from Guanajuato, Mexico - At.P.rz (SPAdes) (version 2) | ecosystem: Host-associated > Plants > Phyllosphere > Phylloplane/Leaf | place: Guanajuato, Mexico... | reverse complement strand
TCAGCGTGATGTTCTTCTTCTTCCCCTCGGGTCTGGTGCTGTACTGGCTGACGAACAACATTCTGTCGATCGCTCAGCAGTGGATCATCAACAAGCGCATGGGCGTGCCGCCTCAGTTCAACCTGCCGAAGTTCGGCAAGGCTGCCGAAGGCAAGTAAGCACGGCGCCAGCGCCAACAAAAACGCCACCTGAAAAGGTGGCGTTTTTTTATGGGACGAATAAGGGCAGATTTCGTTGGTTGCCAACGATGTTGATGCGCCGTCTGATCAAAGATCTATGCAGGCCAATACAGTCGCTTTAGTGGAATGAGGCGTTTGGTCTCGGCATCGGTGGCATCGTAGTGCTCGATTAATGCACGGACTACATGCTCTAGTGTCCACATCGCCAACGGGATGGAGGCACGATCTGCTTCGTACAGTGCATCCTTGGTAAAGCCGCCTGTGCTTACATACAAACCCCGGTCATCCTTGTGTCGGCCACCGAGGAAGCTGCGGATATCCTGGCTACCCATCTGCTCCTTGCGGTGCTTGACCTCAACGACGATGCGAGGGTGTTCAAAGCCAAAACCATCGGGCGATGCAACAATGTCTTTGCCCCGGTCTGCTCCGTCTGGCGACACCTGTGTCTTGTAGCCCATGGCTCGCAGGATGCCTGCGACGACCTCTTGCATCTCTTTCCAGCTCAGATTGACGATGAGGTCCTTGATCTGCTCTCGCGCACGTTCCTCAATGCCACTCAGTGGGTCAATTGTTTCTTCTTCTACTTCGTATGCCTGTATTGGGGCTGGCTTGCCCTTTAGTGCGGCTTGTATTTCGTTTGCTGCGCTGGACGGGACTTCAAACAGAGTCAGGGTTGAGCCCAGGCTGTTTTTTGTACTGGCGCTAAGACTGTCGCGTGCGAGTTCTTGCATTTGCCACTGAACCTTGCGCACCAAAGACAAGCCCTGCTCGGCCGATTCTGGGCGGTGCTCGGATGGCCCCATAACTTTGCCGATCGAGTAGAGGCGGTTGGCTGGTGAGTAAGTAATGATCCAGTCGCCGTCTTGGATTTCATTGACGAAACGCCAGACCTGCGAAGCGCCCGATATCACGCTGCCTTGCTTGGACTGCGGCTCCATGGATTGAAAGAGTGCAATTAACTGCTTTCGGTCAACTCCAGGCTTGGCATGTGGCGCCAACTGACTCCAGCCGACGGCGACCACGCCTTGCTCTCGGAAAGCATCCTACAGACTGCCGCCTTCGCCTCGTACCATCCACATCCGTGCCATAAAAGTCCTTTTTGAGTGGGTGTCGGTCCACTATTTCTGCTGACGGAACACCAGAGTTATTTGCCAATGCAGAAGCTGGAGAAGATCACCCCCAGCAGGTCGTCGGAGCTGAATTCGCCGGTAATAGAGTTCAGCGACAGCTGGGCTAGGCGCAGCTCCTCGGCCAGCAGGTCCAGATGGGCGGATTGAGCGGCCAACTGCTCGTCGGCCATCTCCAGATGGGCATCCACGGCCTGCAGGGCTTCCACATGGCGGGCGCGGGCCAGGTACAGGCCTTCGGGGGCGGATTGCCAGCCCGCCACTTCCAGCAGGCGCTTGCGCAGCGCATCCAGGCCATCGCCGGTACGGGCCGACAAGGCGATCTGCTCGGCATTGAGCTGGGTGGTGTGGCGGGACTGCACGTCCGCAGCCGCCATATCGGTCTTGTTCCAGACATGGATGACCGGTACCTGCGCGGGCAGCTTGTCCTGCAGGGTGCGGGCGATATCGGCATCGGCTGCCGCATAGTCGGCCTGTTCCACGCGGGTCAGGTCGTGCAGGAAGAGCACGGCATCGGCCGCTGCAATCTCGTCCCAGGCGCGTGCAATGCCGATGCGCTCCACCTCGTCATCGCTGTCACGCAGGCCTGCGGTGTCGATCACATGCAGGGGCACGCCCTCGATCTGAATCGTCTGCTGTACTTTGTCGCGCGTGGTTCCGGCAATGGGGGTGACAATGGCCAGCTCGGCCCCTGCCAGCGCGTTGAGCAGCGAGCTTTTGCCCGCATTGGGCTGGCCGGCAATCACCACCTTGATGCCTTCGCGCAGCAGCGCGCCCTGATGGGCGCGTGCCAGCACGGCAGTGACTTGATGGCGCAGGCGCTCCAGCTGGCCAAAGGCATCGGCCTTCTGCAGAAAGTCGATTTCCTCCTCGGGGAAGTCCAGTGTGGCCTCCACCAGCATGCGAAGATGCACCAGGGCATCGCGCAGCACATGGATTTCCTGCGAGAAGGCACCCGACAGCGAACGGCTGGCACTGCGCGCGGCGGCTTCGGTGCTGGCATCGATGAGGTCGGCAATCGCCTCGGCCTGGGCCAGGTCGATCTTGTCGTTGAGAAAAGCACGCTCGGTGAACTCGCCGGGCTGGGCCAGACGCAGCCCAGTCAGCACCGGCTTGCCATCTTCATTGGCGCTCTGTGCTGCTTCCAGACAGCGTGCCAGCAGCAGCTGCAGCACCACGGGGCCGCCATGGGCCTGCAGCTCCAGCACATCCTCGCCCGTGTAGCTGTGCGGGCCGGGAAAGTAGATGGCCAGGCCATGGTCTATGGGCGAGCCGCCCGCGTCCCTGAAAGGCAGATAAGTCGCTTCGCGCGGTTTCAGCTCCTTGCCGCAAAGCGTCCGTACCAGCGCAGCAATGCCTTTGCCGGAGACCCGAACGATGCCCACGGCACCACGCCCCGGAGCGGTGGCAATGGCGGCAATAGGGTCGTTGTGGCGGGGAAGCATGGGCGGACTTTCGGTCGAGAAGAGAAGCCGCGAATCATAGCCCTGCGGGTCAAGTCCTAGAAAGTCAGTGGTGAGCGCTGCTTGGGCGGCTATTTAACAAAAGAAGTATTTCATACAATCGTCACAAATCTGTCACGAAAAATGAATATATCTTCCTTTGCAATGAGACTGGGCTCTCTACTCGCCTGGATATTGCTTTTTTCACCTCCGTTTCTAATTCGCTCATATGGAAAAGAAGTGGGCTACACGCTGTTGGCCGCGCTGTTTTTCTATCCTTTGGCGCTGTCCCGAAAGTCTCTGGCGATCTGTATTCCACTTCTGATTTTTATCGGCGCTGCGAATATTTTTCATGCCCAGTTTTTGGGAAACATGATCGATGAGTTTTCCCTTGCCACGCTGCTGCGCACCGAGGCTCACGAGGCTGCCGAGTTCCTGAACTCTATCAATCGCCAGATGGTTCTTGTCGTGCTGTGCTGGCTGGTGGCAAGTTTCGGATGTGGCTACTTTCTCTTTAAAAACTGCAAGCCTGGAGCAGCTCCATTTCAGAAATGGGAGAAAAGAATACTGCTTGGCATAGGATTGCTCTGGACCAGCTTTTTTGCCTTTGGCATGACTCAGCAGTTCACCGTCAATGACTATGTGCATAAACTGCGTCATATCTATCCCATGCATATGGCCAAGGCTGCAGTGCGTTATGGAGATCTGGAAAAAGAGGTTTTCTATCAGCCGACACTGCCTGCCAGGCCAAGTGCATCTCAGGCAAACACCTTGGTGGTGATTATTGGTGAGAGCGCCAGCAGCCATCGCTGGTCGCTATTGGGCTATCAGGAAGACGATACGAATCAGTCACTGAGGCAGGTTTCCGGCTTGCGTACCTACAAGGTCATGGCTCATGGCTTCAATACGGCAAAGGCGCTGCCCTTTATTTTGACGGGGCAGTCTGCTTTCGACAGCCAGAAAAATGCCTCGCCTTCGTTCCTGGATTTGGCTCGGCATGCTGGCTACAAGACCTTTGTCTTTTCCAACTCCAGATTCAATGACAAGAGCGAGGATATGTACTCGCAGATATTGCGTCGCTCTGCGGATGTCTATGCCAAGGTGGGCAATGGGGCACATGACGAAGTGATGACGACTTGGCTGGAGAAGTCGCTGGCGGATGAAGCGTCACATAAGCTAGTGGTTCTTCATACCTATGGCAGTCATCCCGATATCTCCCAGCGCTACCCTCGTTCCCGCTATGAGGGCGCAGATGCATACGATAACTCGATTCGCTATACCTCGGACCTGCTGGCCGACTGGATTCGCATGCTGGATGAAGCGTCTGACGCGCCCAGCGCGCTGCTTTACGTGTCTGATCATGGCCTTGGAGTTCCTCCTTGTGTGGACAGCCCTCGCCAGGGCAATGATCAGTCAGTGCTGGAGGTGCCACTGGCATATTGGGCGAACGAGGCAATGAGGGGTCTGCAAGGGAGTGAAGAGGTGGCTATCTCTGAAAGTCCTATGGCACACAGCACGACTCTGGCGCCCGAGATATTGATTGCAGCTCAGGGATACGACGTCAGCACGGCGATGCCGCATTTGCAGGACAGCCGGAAGCTGCATTTCGATGGCGTGCCTTATGCCGAGCTCTATCGCGACGATGCCTGCACGCCCTGAGGTGCAAAATCTCCATGTGTTATGCATCGTTCGCATAATGTTATGATTTTGTTTGCATTGTTATTGAACAGTCATGGCTGTTTGACCTTAAACGCCGAGCTGCACCCCCTCTTTTTTTGATAGCACTCGGCCTACAATCCAAAATCCGATTTCATCGTCCGCAGGAGCGCAGGGGCCGGGCTGTGTGCCCATAGAGAGTCCTTACTGCGGATGACTTACTTTGCGAGCTGGAGACCGCTGATGTCCGACACCAAGCCCATTACCTCGATTGATAAACGTGCGTTGCTGCGTCAGGCGGCACTGGAGTATCACGAGTTCCCCAAGCCCGGCAAGGTGGCCATCACGGCAACCAAGCCCATGGCCAATCAGCATGATCTGGCCCTGGCCTACTCGCCCGGCGTGGCTGCGCCCTGCGAGGAAATCGTCAAGGACCCGGCTGCGGCCTTCAAATACACCAGCCGCGGCAATCTCGTGGGCGTGATCTCCAACGGCACGGCAGTGCTGGGCCTGGGCGACATCGGTGCACTGGCCTCCAAGCCCGTGATGGAGGGCAAGGGCGTGCTGTTCAAGAAGTTCGCCGGCGTCGATGTGTTCGATATCGAGATCGACGAGAAGGACCCGCAAAAGCTGGTCGACGTGATTGCTGCGCTGGAGCCCACCTTCGGTGCCATCAACCTCGAAGACATCAAGGCGCCCGAGTGCTTCTTCGTGGAGCGCGAGCTGCGCAAGCGCATGAACATTCCCGTCTTCCACGACGACCAGCACGGCACGGCCATTACGGTGGCAGCGGCCATGGTCAACGCGCTCAAGGTGGCGGGCAAGAAGATCGAAGAGGTCAAGCTGGTGGCTTCGGGCGCCGGCGCCGCGGCCCTGGCCTGCCTGAACCTGCTGCTGGAAGTGGGCCTGAAGCGCGAGAACGTGTTCGTGACCGACATTGCCGGCGTGGTCTACGAGGGCCGTACCGAGCTGATGGATCCGGACAAGGCGCTGTTTGCCCAGAAGACCGAGCTGCGCACGCTGGGTGAGGTGATCGAGGGCGCCGACGCCTTCCTGGGCCTGTCCGCCGGCAACGTGCTCAAGCAGGACATGGTCAAGAAGATGGCGGCCAGGCCCATCATCTTCGCGTTGGCCAACCCCAACCCGGAAATCATTCCTGAAGATGTGAAGGCGGTGCGCGACGACGCCATCATCGCCACGGGCCGCACGGACTACCCCAACCAGGTCAACAACGTCCTGTGCTTCCCCTACATCTTCCGTGGCGCGCTGGACTGCGGTGCGACCACGATCACCACCTCGATGGAGATCGCCTGCGTGCACGCGATTGCCGCGCTGGCCCAGGCCGAGCAGTCCGAAGAAGTGGCCGCCGCCTATGTGGGCGAGGTGCTGAGCTTCGGCCCCGAGTACCTGATTCCCAAGCCCTTCGATCCGCGCCTGATGCTGATCGTGGCGCCCGCCGTGGCCCAGGCTGCGGCCGAAGCCGGTGTGGCCAAGCGCCCCATCCAGGACATGGATGCCTATCGCGAGCACCTGAAGACCTTCGTCTATGCCTCCGGCACCATGATGAAGCCCATCGTGCACGCCGCCAAGAAGGCCACCAAGAAGCGCGTGGCCTATGCCGAGGGCGAGGAAGAGCGCATCCTGCGCGCGGCCCAGATCGTGGTGGACGAACGCATTGCGCGTCCGACGCTGATCGGCCGTCCCGCCATCATTGCCCAGCGCATCGAGAAGTTCGGCCTGCGCATGAAGGAAGGCGCCGATTACGACGTGGTCAACGTCGAGCATGACGAGCGCTACCGCGACTTCTGGCAGAGCTATCACCGCATGACGGAGCGCAAGGGCATCACCGCGCCCATCGCCAAGATCGAAATGCGCCGCCGCCTGACGCTGATCGGCTCCATGTTGCTGCACAAGGGCGAGGTCGACGGCCTGATCTGCGGCACCTGGAACAACACCAATGTGCACCTGAACTACATCGATCAGGTCATCGGCAAGCGCAGCGGCGTGGCCACCTATGCCTGCATGAACGGCCTGCTGCTGCCCGAGCGCCAGGTGTTCCTGGTCGACACCCACGTCAACTACGACCCCACGGCCGAGCAATTGGCCGAGATCACCATCATGGCCGCCGAGGAAATGATGCGCTTCGGCATCAAGCCCAAGGCTGCGCTGCTGAGCCACTCCAACTTCGGCTCCAGCAACCAGCCCAGCGCCGTCAAGATGCGCCAGACCCTGGAGCTGCTGCGCGAGCAGGCGCCATGGCTGGAAGTGGATGGCGAAATGCACGGCGATGTGGCCCTGGACGGCAAGGCCCGCGCCAAGCTCATGCCCAACAGCACGCTGCTGGGTGATGCCAACCTGCTGGTTTCGCCCAACATCGACGCCGCCAACATCAGCTACAACCTGCTCAAGCAGGCTGCCGGCGGCGGCATTGCGGTGGGTCCGGTGCTGCTGGGTGCGGCCAAGCCCGTGCATGTGCTGACTCCCAGCACCACGGTACGCCGTATCGTGAACATGACGGCGCTGACCGTGGCCGACGCCAACGTCAGCCGTTAATTACGCGGTAAAAACAAAAGCCCGCCGTGCATGGAGCACGGCGGGCTTTTTTGTGCCTGCGGGGCCTACCAGGTGCGGCTGACGCCTGCGTCCACCGTACCAAAGATTTCCACGCCGCCGGAGCCGCTGGAGCTGGAGGAGGCCGGCATGGTGCCGGAGCAGGCCGTCAGCGCCAGCGTGGCGGCTGCTGCGGCCAGGGTGAGCCATTTGCGCATCTGCATTTCCTTGTCCGCATCCATTGCGGCTTATGGCCCATGGTAGCGGGCCGAAGATACCCTGCCGTAACAGCTTGTTATGCCTGAAATTGCTATGAAACCAATTCAGGATAAGCATTGACAGCTATCAAATTTGATCAAGTCTCCAGATACAGCTCGGCCAGCCGCTCGCGTGCAGCACCGTCTATACCCAGCACCTGGGTCAGATAGCGGTCCACGCTGCCATGCTGGGCGCGCACCACATCGACCGAGGCCATCAGGTAGGACGGCTGCACGCGCCACAGCGCATCCAGAGCCTCTTCGGACAGCTGGCCGTACATCTGGGCGGGGCGTCTGAAGTATTGATTGGTCAGCAGATAGTCTTCCATGATCTGCTCCTCGTCCACACCCAGCGCCGTCAGCAGCAGGGCAGCGGCCCAGCCCGTGCGGTCCTTGCCGGCCGTGCAGTGGAAGACCAGCGGCGCATCGCTGAGCTGCAGCAGCGCGAGGAACTGTGCAAAGCGATTGCCGTACACGTTCACAAAGCTGCGGTAGGTGTCATGCATCAGCTCCTCGGTATCGCGGCTGCTGAGGTTGCGGCCCTGCTCCATCATGGACTGGGCGCGCTGCACCACGGTGGGTTCGACGACCAGGGCATGGCGTTCGATCCTGGGCCAGTCATAGGAGAGATGCGCGCTTTCGCCTTCGCCGCGAAAGTCCGCGCTGCGGTGGATGCCCAGCTTTTGCAGCTGTTCCAGGTCCTGCTGCGTCAGATGCGCCAGATGGGCGGAGCGGTACAGCTTGCCCCATTGCAGGCGGCGGCCGTCCAGGCCCCGATATCCGCCCAGATCACGGAAATTGGAGGCTCCCGAGAGGGAGACTTGGCGCGCTGGGCGCTCCGTCAGCAGGTCGTGGTTCAGTTGCATATCACTGCTTATAGCGGATTGCAAAGACCCGTCCATGTCATCCGTGTTACCCAGCTGTGGCGCATGCATCGTCGGCCCGACGAAAAGCGCCGCCTGCCTTTGACCTCAGTGGCTGGTCGTGCTGCCGCGCAGCATGTGCTTGAGCAGCTTGCCGGTCGCGGTGCGTGGCAGCGCGTCACGGACTTCAAAGATGCGCGGAATCTTGTAGCGAGCCAGCCTGGTCTCCATGAACTGGCGCAGATCCTCATGGTCCGGCGTCTTGCCGGGCTTGAGGGTCAGCACTGCCACCACGGTCTCGCCCCATTCGGGATGAGGGCGGCCGATGACGGCCACGTCCTGCACATCGGGGTGGGTGCAGAGCACGTCTTCCACTTCCTTGGAGTAGACGTTCTCGCCGCCGGTGACGATCATGTCCTTGAGTCTGTCCACGATGTAGAGATAGCCGTCCTCGTCCACGCGCGCCAGGTCGCCGCTGCGATACCAGCCCTGGTCGTCCAGCACGGCGGCCGTGGCCTCGCGGTTGTCCAGATAGCCTTGCATCATGGCCGCAGAGCGCAGGCAGATCTCGCCCACTTCGCCGGGGCCGCACAGGCTGCCGTCCTGACGGCGCACTTCCAGTTCAACGCCGGGTATGGCGCAGCGACCTATGGAGCCTGCCTTGGCCACGGCTTCTTCGGGGTAGAGCACGGTGCCCAGAGGGCCTGATTCGGTCATGCCATAGACCTGCATGAAGCGGTCGCTGCGATAGACCTGAGCCAGCTTGCGTGCCATGTCCGCGCCCAGAGGGCCACCGCCGTAGGCCCACAATCGCATGGCGCTGAAGTCGTAGCTGGCCACATCGGGCACCACGGACAGCGGAGCCAGAAAGGCAATCGGTGCGCCGAAGGTGAAGCTGATGCGTTCCTGCGCCAGCGTTTCCAGAAACTCCCTGGGCGCATATTCGCGCATCAGCACGGCGGTGCCGCCCATGAGCAAGGTGCCCAGGAACCAGTTGTTCAGCGGCGACGAGTGCCAGATGGGCATGGCGATCAGCGTGCGCTCCGTGGGCGCCAGCGAGGTGGCTGCCGCTGCACACAGGGCGGCATGGAAGACGTTGGCATGGCTGTGCAGGCAGCCCTTGGGCTGGCCCGTGGTGCCGGAGGTGTAGAGAATCTCGGCCAGAGCGTGTGGCGCAGGTCGGCCATGCTCGTCGCCGCAGGGCGCAGCCTGCGCCAGCAGCTCATCGAAGCAGTCCAGGCCCTCGGCGGCAGAAGCTGTGCTCAGCCACTGCATGTCGGCCAGCGGCTGTGGTTCGGCCTGGATGGCGGTGATCAGCGAAGCGCGCGCACCATCCACAAGGCATAGGCGGGCACCCGAGTGGCGCAGTATGTAGCTGACCTCCGGGGCCTGCAGCTTGTGGTTGATGGGCACGACGACCGCGCCCAGCCGCCAGGCGCCAAGCAGCGCAAACACAAAGCCCGGGGTGTTGAAGCACAGCAGGCCTACCTTGTCGCCCTGGCGCACGCCTTGCTCATAAAGCACGGTGGCGGCTCGGCGGCCGGCCTGCGCCAGCGCGGCATAGCTCCAGTCCTGGCCGTCGGCGCGCAGCGCCAGTTTTTCGGGGCGCGTGCGTGCCTGCTGGTCGAGCAGGGAAATGAAATTCATCATTGCTGGCGTACTCCTCAGCCTGTCCAGGCATTGCGCAGCAGGGCGGCTGGGTCGCTGCTGCCGCAGGCAACACCTGCCACCGGGCCCCAGTCCGGGTCGAAGCGGCTGCCGATGAAGGCCGAGGCACTGTCGCTGCCCGCATGCTGCAGCATCAGCGTGGCCTGCACCGTGGTGGCCAGGCGCTGGGTGAAGCGGCGAGCCTCGCGCTCCAACTCCTGCGGGGGCAGGGTGACGGCCTGGCGCAGCTTGTCCACCTGCGCACGCAGCACGGCTTCCTCCGAACCGACTTCACGCAGATGGTCCAGCAGCAGATGGGCGTCGTCCGGATTGCGGGCAATGGCGCGCAGCACATCCAGGCACATGACGTTGCCCGACCCCTCCCAGATGGAGTTGACGGGTGCTTCGCGGAACAAGCGCCCCATGGGGCCGGTCTCCACATAGCCGTTGCCGCCGAAGACTTCCATGGCTTCGCCTGTGAAGCCCACGGCACGCTTGCAGTTCCAGAACTTGGCGGCAGGCGTGACGATGCGGCGCCAGGCCTGATCCAGAGGGTCTTCGGAGCCAAAGCGTGCGGCCAGATCCATGGCCAGCCAGGTGGCGGCTTCGGATTCCAATGCCATATCGGCCAGCAGGCCGGTCATCACCGGCTGCTCTACAAGGGGCAGGCCGAAGGCATGGCGGTTGTGCGTGTAGTGCAGGGCCTGCACCAGAGCCTGGCGCATGAAGCCTGCACTGGACAGCGCACAGTCCAGGCGGGTGTAGGTGGCCATTTCGATGATGGTGGCAATGCCCCGGCCTTCCTGGCCTATGAGCACGCCCCAGGCGTTGTCGAACTCCACTTCGCTGCTGCTGTTGGAGCGGTTGCCCACCTTGTCCTTGAGGCGCTGGATATGAATGGCGTTCTTGCTGCCGTCGGGTCGCCAGCGTGGCACGAAAAAGCAGGTGGGGCCGCGCTCCTCGGTCTTGGCCAGCACCAGATGCCCGTCACACATGGGGGCCGAGAAGAACCACTTGTGGCCGGTGACCAGGTATTCCTCGCCCCAGGGGCCGCTGCTGCCCGATGGGTTCAGGGCCACGGCACGCGTGGTGTTGCTGCGCACATCGCTGCCGCCCTGGCGCTCCGTCATGCCCATGCCCACGGTGATGGAACGCTTGCCCTCGGCGGGGATGTCGCGCGCGTCGTAATCGGTGGATTCCAGCAGCGGCCCCAGCACCGCATTGAGTTGCGGGTTGATGCGCACCAGCGGAATGCTGGCCTTGGTCATGGTCGTCGGGCAGGTCGAGCCGGACTCGATCTGGCTGTGCATGAACAGCGATGCGCCATAGGCGGCCCAGGCCGTTGGCCGCTTGTCGGTGAAGGGCAGGTTGGAGATGCCGTTGCGCCGTGCAATCGTCATCATCTGGTGCCATGCAGGGTGAAAGCGCACCTGGTCGATACGGTCGCCCGAGGGCGAATGCGTGTGCAGCTCGGGCTCGAAGTGATTGGCTTCTTCTGCGGCGCGCAGCGTGGCTTCGGCGCCGTATTCCGCACCCTGGCGTTGCAGCTCCGGGTCGCGCCACTGTGCGCCGCCGCGTGTCACGGCACGCTGCAGCACCGGGTCGCTGGTGTAGACGTTGTAGTCCTTGAGCTCCGGAGCCTGGTTATGGGGATGGATGCCAGTCATGATGTCTCTTCCTTGCTATGTGTCCCTGCCCGCAGCAGGGCGCAGGGCTTTGTGATTTCTATGTCATGCGCAACTGGCGGTCAGGGGCCGCCAGGGTGCGGGTTCAGGATGGCCGCTTCATCTTGCAGCTGGTGTCCAGGCTGGCCGCCTGTGCGGAAACCGTGCTCACGGGCTTCCATCCCAGGCCTGTTCCTTCCTGGTCATGCACCACGGTCTTGCCGTCCACTTGTTCCCAGCTCAGCACATGGATGGGTTGCTGGGCCTGGTGATCGCTCTTGCGCATTTCCACGGGGCCGTTGATGCCCTCGAAGCGCATGCCCGACATCCTGGCTGCCACGGCAGCAGGTTCCACGGACTTGGCCTCGCGAATGGCCTGGGCCAGCATCAGCATGGCGTTGTGGCCCAGGCCGTTGATGAAGTCCTCGTTGAACTGGCGCTTGAAGCCCGGCAGCAGCGGGTTGCTTGCCAGTGGCTCAGAGTTGGGGCTGAAGGCCGAGATCAGCTTGACCCTGCCTTGCCCTGCTGCCCCCATGGCGCTGGGCACGCCGAAGTTGTTGCCGTTGAGGGTGTAGAAGTCCGTGCTCAAGCCAGCTTCGCGTGCGGCCCGCACGATCAGCGCCAGGTCTGCACCGAAGTCTGCGGTGATGACGGCATCGGCCCCGGATTGCTTGATCTTGGCGATATAGGGGGAGTAATCCTTGACCTGGCCCAGCGGGTGGAAGTCATCGCCCACGATCTTCAGGTCGGGGCGCTTGGCCGCCAGCATGCTGCGTGCGGCGCGCGAGACTTCCTGGCCATAGGCATAGTTGGGGTTGAGCAGAAAGACCTGCTTCACCTGCTTTTGCCCGGCCAGATAGGAGGTCAGCGCGGCCACCTTCATGTCCGAATTCGCATCGGTGCGAAAGTGCCAGTAGCTGCATCTGGCATTGGTCATCTGCGGTGCCTGGGCCGCATAGTTCAGGTAGATGATTTCCTTGCCGGGGTTGCGGCTGTTGTGCTTTTCGATGGCTTCCTGCAGTGCCAGGCCCACGGCCGAGGAGCTGGCACCCTGCACCACATAGCGGATGTTCTGTCCGATGATGGAGTTGAGCTGGCTCAGCGCCTCCTGTGCGGAGAGGCGGTTGTCGAAGGGAACGACCTCGAACTTCACGGCACCGGCCCAGCTTTGCTCGTTGGCAAGCTTGGCGCTGTACTGGAAGCTCTTGAGTATGTTCAGGCCCAGCCCCGCCATGGGGCCGCTCATGGCATCCAGCGAGGCAATTTTCACCACCGTGGCCGGCTGCGCATGAACGAGTGATGCGAAGGCCAGAGCCACTGCCGCCAGGGGAGTGGAAATACGAGGGTGCATGCTTGTCTCCGTCCTCTCATAAGAATTTTTTATTCACCAGGCCGCAATGCACAATGGCATCAAGGTACCTGTCAAAAATTCTAGGAAACCGTGCAAAAAAGGTGTTCGGATTTGGCCAGCATGAAACCACGCACTCCTTCGACCGCGACAGCAGGGCGTCGCCGCCCTTTGCAGTCCCGCGCGCGGCAGACGTTTCAGGCCCTGCAGGACGCCTTTGTTCGGCTTTTGCTTGAGCGCAGCTACGCGGAAATCACCGTGCGCGAGATCGTCCTGGTGGCGGGCACCGGGCTGGGCAGCTTCTACGAGTACTTCTCGGGCAAGGAAGACCTGGCCAAGGTCTGCCTGCATCTGCGCTCCAAGTCGCTGCTGCTGGGCATTCGCGGCGTGACCGGCAGTCATTCGGGCCAGCCGCTGATGCAGATTGCCGAGGCGGTGATCGAGTCACAGCTGCAGGCGCACCGCGAGCGGGCAGACGAATGGGGTGCCCACTATCTGCTGGAGCGCCACTATTCCACTTCCGAGGCCTACCGCAAGATGTTCGAACGATTTGTGGATGCCTGGGCCGCAGCCATAGAGCAGGCCGTCGATCTGCCCCCGGACTACCCGGTGCGCGATGCTGCGCGGGTGAGCCAGTGCATTCTGTACGGCTTGTTCAATCACAGCTATCTGGCCGCCGATGCACCGCCGGATCTGGACTTGCTGCGCCAGCGCGCCAACACGGCCATATCCGGTTATCTGAACGCCTTGCGCTGCGCTGCCTGAAATGAAAAAGACCGCCAGCGGCAAGCCGCGGCGGTCTTGGTTGGTCATTGCGGCAGGGCTGGCGATCAGCTCACATGCTTGCCCACGATACCGGCCAGCTCGAACATGCTGATCTGCTCCTTGCCGAACACCGGCTTGAGCTTGGCGTCGGCGTTGATGGCGCGCTTGTCCTTGGCATCCTGCAGGCCGTTGGCCTTGATGTAGTCCCAGAGCTTTTTGATCACGTCGGGGCGCGAGGTGGGTTCGCTGCCGATCACGGCGGCCAGGTCGGCGCTGGGCTTGAGCGTGGCGCTCACGGTGCGGGGCTTCTTCACCGCAGCGGTCTTGGTCGCTGTCTTGGCCGCCGTCTTCTTGGCCGCCGTGCCTGTCTTCTTGGCGGCAGCCGTCGTGGTTTTGGCCGCCGCTGCGCCGGCAGTCTTGCGTGCCGGGTATTTGCCTTCGCGCTGCTCGAACTCGAAGTTCACCTTGCCCGCAGCACCATCCCAGACCAGGAAGGCCTTGAAGTTGCGGCGCGTGCGGTTGGAGACGAACTTCTCCAGCAGATCGGTCTTGCCGGTCTGCAGCAGCTTGCTCATCTGCTCGCGTTCGATGGGCTGCTGCAGAATGATCTGACCGCTCTTGAAGTCGCAGCTGGGCGTGGTCTGGGCCAGCGTGGGCACGGCCTTGGAGCAGACATAGTTGGCGCCATGCTCGAAGACGGGCGAGCCGCACTTGGGACAGGGGCCCAGGCTTTGCTGGTGGGCAAAGTCCACGATCTCGCCCGTGTCCTCGGAGTCCTTGTCGTCGCCGAAGTCGAATTCCAGCTTGAAGTTGCTGTTTTCCTCGTCACGCACGATGGCGACCTCGGCCACGAACGGCCAGCCAGCCTTGGAGCGGAAGCCCTCCAGCGGGCCGATGCGGCGTTCGCGCAGCAACTGCTCGGCCTCGGCCGTCTCGAAGGTGCGGCCGGCCGGCGACTTGGTGAACGAGAAGCCGCAGCCTTCGCTGGCGCCATTGGCGCCCGTGCAGGCATAGCGGCGGTAGTTCTCCTTGACCACGCCGCCGCAGTTGGGGCAGGGCGTGGAGAGCGTCGCGTAATCACCGGGAATGGTGTCGCGGTCGTATTCCTTGGCCTTCTTGACCAGCTTCTCGGTCATGGCCTGGATCTGCTGCATGAAGGCTTCGCGCGAGAGCTGGCCTTTTTCCATCTGCGACAGCTTGAATTCCCATTCGCCGGTCAGGTCGGCGCGGCACAGCTCCTCGACTTCCAGGCCGCGCAGCAGCGTCATCAGCTGGAAGGCCTTGGCCGTGGGGATCAGCTCGCGGCCTTCGCGCAGCATGTACTTTTCCGTCAGCAGGCCTTCGATGATGGCCGCGCGCGTGGCTGGCGTGCCCAGGCCTTTTTCCTGCATGGCTTCACGCAGCTCGTCGTCGTCGATCTGCTTGCCGGCGCTTTCCATGGCGCCCAGCAGCGTGGCTTCGGAGTAGCGTGCCGGCGGCTTGGTCTTGAGGCCCTTGACATCGGCGTGGTGGGTGCGCGGCTGCTCGCCGGGCTGCACGGCCACCAGGGGCTGGCCCTTGTCGCCTTCCTTGGCGTCCTCCACCTCGTTGGCGGCTTCCTTGCCGTAGATGGCCAGCCAGCCCGGCTTGACCAGCACCTTGCCCTCGGTCTTGAAGCTGTGCTGTTCCACCTTGCTGATGCGTGTGGTGACCTGGTATTCGGCGCTGGGGAAGAACACGGCCATGAAGCGGCGTACGACCAGGTCGTACAGCTTCTGTTCGGCTTCCGACAGGCCCGAAGGGGCCTGCGTGGTCGGGATGATGGCAAAGTGATCCGACACCTTGCTGTTGTCGAAGACGCGCTTGGTGGGACGGATGTAGTTGTCGTTGATGGCCTGCTGGGCAAAGGGTGCCAGATGGCGCATGCCGCTGGTGGCCAGCATGTCGAAGGTCTGGCGCGCCACGGGCAGATAGTCCTCGGGCAGGGCGCGCGAGTCGGTACGAGGGTAGGTCAGGGCCTTGTGGCGTTCGTACAGGCTTTGCGCCAGCGCCAGCGTGGTCTTGGCCGAGAAGCCGAACTTGCCGTTGGCCTCGCGCTGCAGGCTGGTCAGGTCGAACAGCAGGGGCGAAGCCTGCGTGGTGGGCTTGCTCTCTTCGGTCACCTGGGCTGGCTTGCCCTGCACGGCGGCGGCAATCGCTTCGGCATCGGCCTTGTTCCACAGGCGGTCGGCCTTGGCCTCGGCATCGTCCGATTTCTTCCACTGTGGGTTGAACCACTTGCCCAGGTACTGGCCGGCCTGGGCGTCGAAAGTGCCGTGCACTTCCCAGTAGTCGCGGCTGACGAATTTGCGGATCTTTTCCTCGCGCTCCACCACCAGGGACAGGGTGGGTGTCTGCACGCGGCCCACGGTGGTCAGGAAGAAGCCGCCGTCGCGCGAGTTGAAGGCCGTCATGGCGCGCGTGCCGTTGATGCCCACCAGCCAGTCGGCTTCGGAGCGGCTGCGCGCGGCGCTGGCCAGGCCCTGCATCTGGGCATCGCTGCGCAGATTGTTGAAGCCGTCGCGAATCGCCTGCGGCGTCATGGACTGCAGCCACAGTCGCTTGACGGGTTTGCCCAGGCCGCCCTTGGCGCCGCCCGCGTATTGCTCGATCAGGCGGAAGATCAACTCCCCCTCGCGGCCCGCGTCACAGGCGTTGATGAGTTCGGTCACATCCTTGCGCTTGGCCTGCTTGACCACGGCGTTCAGGCGGGTCTTGGTCTTGTCCACGGGCTTGAGGTCGAAGCGCGGGGGGATGACCGGCAGGTTGGCAAAACTCCATTTGCCGCGCTTGACATCGAATTCTTCGGGCGCCTGAATCTCCACCAGGTGGCCGACCGCACTGGTCACCACATAGCTGTCTGATTCGAAATAGTCATCGTGTTTTTCGAACTTGCCTGCCACCGGGGTCAGCGCACGGACGATGTCCTGTGCGACAGAAGGCTTTTCTGCAATCACCAGGGTTTTAGTCATTGTGTGTTCTCGTCGTCATTAACCACCTGAACCCGAATCGAAACTCAGGCTCATACAATTCGCTTCTCACGCGCGCGCATGCGCACATGTGTGCATATTCAAAGTATCAGAGAAAACATGCCCCGCACATCACTGGCCTCTTCAACGGGTCGACGCATCCAGACCCGGCGCTCCGGCGTTCATGGCAAAGGCGTTTTCGCCGCGCAGGATATTGCGGAAGGCGAAACCATTATTGAGTACGTGGGTGAAGTGATCGACTGGCAGGAGGCGCAGGACCGTCATCCGCATGATCCCAGCCAGCCCAATCACACTTTTTACTTTCAGGTCGACGATGAGCGGGTGATAGATGCCACGCACAAGGGCAATTCCTCGCGCTGGATCAACCACAGCTGCGCGCCCAACTGCTACACCGACGAGATCGACGGTCGCGTCTATATCGTGGCGCTGCGCAATATTGCAGCGGGCGAAGAACTGAACTACGACTATGGCCTGATGGTGGAGGAGCGCTATACGGCCAAGCTCAAGGCTGAATATGCCTGCTACTGCGGCGCTGCGAACTGCCGCGGCACCATGCTGGCGCCGAAAAGGGGCTGGAAGCCGCCGATGCCTGCAAGCATCCCCTGAGGCGCTGCACGCCTTCCCCTTCTCTCTACGCGCTTTGCGCTATGGGAAGGGGACGACGCCCTCGCTGCGGGGCTGCCCTTGCTTGGCGTCTCTGACTTGCGTTGCGCCAGTTTCTAGATTTGGATAGATAAAAAATGACTCAGCCGATTCACTGGAATGCCGAAGCCTTGTGGGAAGCCATTGCACCGCAGTTGCCGGGCTTTACGGTCGAGGTGCTGCCGACCATCGACTCCTCAAATACCGAACTCATGCGCCGCGCGCGCGACGGGCTGACGGATCCGGTGCTGCTGATTGCAGAGCAGCAGACCCAGGGCCGAGGCCGCCTGGGCCGCAACTGGGTCAGCGGCGTCGGTGATTCGCTGATGTTCTCGCTGGGCCTGCCGCTGGCACCGCGCGACTGGTCGGGGCTGTCGCTGGCAGTGGGCGTGAGCGTGGCCGAGAGCCTGCAGCCCCAGCTTCCCGCCGCGGGGGCTGCGCCCAAGATCGGCATCAAATGGCCCAACGATCTGTGGCTGGAGGGCGACCGCAAGCTGGCCGGCATTCTGATCGAGACCGCCAGCTTTGTCGGCGGCCAGCAGCACGATATGACGGCTCCGCGCTATGTGGTGATCGGTATCGGCATCAATGTGCGTCCCCGTCCCGGTGACGGCATGCGCACAGCCCCGGCCTGCCTGCAGGAGCTCGATGCCGCACTGGATGCGCCCACGGCCCTGGCCTGCATATTGCCCAACCTGGTGGCCGAGGTGCAGAGCTTTGCCCGGCATGGCTTTGCTCCGCTGATGCAGCGTTTCGCCCAGCGCGACCTGCTGGCCGGACGCGAGGTGAATCTGAGCGACGGCACGAGCGGCATGGCTCAGGGTGTGGCTGCCGATGGCGGCTTTCTGGTGCGTACAGCGACCGGGCTGCAAGCCGTGACCAGTTCCGAAATCAGCGTGCGTCCGGCTGGCAGCCCGCTGCAGGCTTGAAATGAAGCACCTCCTGAGGCGCTTTGCGCCTTCCTCCTCTCTCTACGCGCTGCGCGCCAGGGGAGAAGGACGCAGCCCTCGCTGCGGGGTCGCCCAGGCCCTTGCTCGGCTGCCCGCGAGCGGCTGCAGCCCATGGATAACTGATGTGAGAAACCTATGCTGAGAATCGTTTTCCTGCTCTTGCTGCTGGGCAACGCGGGTTACTACATGTGGAGCCACGGCTATCTGGCCGGCATGGGGCTGGCGCCGGAGTTGCAGTCCGAGCCGCAGCGCCTTCAGGAGCAGATCAGGCCGGATGCCCTGGTGCTGCAGCAGCCCGAAGCGGAGCAAGCTCCGGTCGTTGAACCGGCAAAGACTGTGGAGCCCGAAGCGCCTGCGGTGGACGACAGCGCGCCGCCCGCCGCTCCCGAAAGCAAGTCGGATGGCAAGCCCGAAGCTGCAACCGTCGCGGCCAGGGAAACCAAGGACGCCAAGGACACAAAGGATGCCAAGACCGCCATCAAGGAGCCCGAGGCCTGTTATCAGGCCAACGGCATCGAAGAGGCACAGGCCGACAGCATTCGCCGTGCGCTGGCGGGCAAGTCCAAGAGCGATTGGGAGCTGGTGGCCAGCCATCAGGGCGGGCGCTGGATGGTCTATATGGGCAAGTTCCCGGACGCCGAATTCATGGACCGCAAGCGCGGCGAGTTGCGCCTGATGAATATCGACTTCGACCGCGCCGGCGGCAGCTTCGAGCCCGGTCTGTCGCTGGGGCGTTTCTCGACGGAAGAAGCCGCCCAGCGCCAGCTGGCGACTTTCGCGCGCCAGGGCGTGCGCACCGCGCGCGTGGTGCAGGAGCGCCCCGATGTGACGACCTATGCGCTGCGTCTGCCCAAGGCCACGCCGACCTTGCGCAACGAAGTGGCGGCGCTGGCTGGCAAGAATCTGGTGCCCAAGGCCTTGCAGGCTTGCGCCAAGTAATTTTCGTAGCTGCTGTCGCAAGAAAGGCCTGCATTTGCAGGCCTTTTGTATTGGAAAACCAGTTGCGACAAGCGCAACCAGCTCCTGTTTTTAGTCCAGATGAATATTGGCGACAGCGGCCAGCTTCTTCATCTTGGCCACTTCGCTGGCGATCTGCTTGGTGAAGTCGGCGCTCGATGTGCCCGAGGGGTACAGGCCTTGAGCAGCCATGCGCTGCTTGACGGCGGGGTCCTTGAGTGCGGCAATGATGGCTTTTTGCACACGTTCCACTTGTGCGGCGGGCGTGTTCTTGGGGGCCACCAGGCCGAACCAGGACGGCTCGTTCAGATCGGGGTGACCGGCCTGGGCATAGGTCTGCACATCGGGCAGCACGTCCAGGCGTTCATGCCAGGACACGGCCAGGGCGCGCACCTTGCCCGACTTGATATGGGGCAGGGACGAGTTCACCTGGTCGAAGTACACGGGAACCTGGTTGCCCAGCACGTCGTTGATGGCAGGAGCCGAGCCACGGTAGGGGATGTGGTGCATTTCGGTGCCCGTGCTCTTGAGGAACTGGGCGCCCCACATATGGCCGATGGTGCCGTTGCCGGGGGTGGCATAGGACACCTTGCCGGGGTTGGCCTTGAGGTAGGCCACAAACTCGGCAAAAGTCTTCACGGGAATCAGCTTGGGGTTGATCACCAGCACGCCGGGGGCCTTGACGATCTCGGTCACGCCCACGAAGTCGTTGATCGCGTCGTAAGGCAGCTTTTTGAACACGGCGGGGTTCACGCCATGGGTGGACAGGGTGGCAATACCGAAAGTCACGCCATCGGTGGCGCGAGCCACTTCTGCCATGCCGATGGAGCCGCCGGCGCCGGCCTTGTTTTCAATCACCACGGCCTGGCCGCCCAGCAGCTTGATCAGCACGTCCTGCATATTGCGGGGCACCATGTCGGTGGGGCCGCCAGCGGGGAAGGGCACGACGATACGCAGAGGACGCGATGTGTCCTGCGCCATGCTCATGCCGGAGAAAGAAGAAGCGGCTGCGGCAGCAGCGGCGGTGTAGATGAATTGACGTCGTTGCATCAAAAAGCTCCCAGGATCCAGTGATTCCAAATTGCTGTCTTGCAGAGCGCAAATAGCGACTCTTCAGACAACCCATGATCGAATTGATTCTAGGGTAAGCGAGAACTTGCCAAATACGCAGTTTCCGATATTCGCATCGGGGCAAACGGGCGCAAAGCCAAGCCTGGCGCGGCTTCTCAGCCTTGGGAGGCACCGAATTGGTGCATTTTTAGGTTGCGCTTCACTGCTGTCCGGGCATGGCCTTGAAGCGCACGGTAAACAGCGCCCCCGGCGGGGTATGGCCGGGCCTGGCATCCTGCAGCAGCACTTGCGCGCCGTGCTGACGGGCGATTTCCATGACGATGGGCAGGCCCAGACCGGAGCCGTCGGCTTCGGAGCCCAGCGCCCGGTAAAAGGGCTGGAAGATCAGTTCGCGCTCGCCCAGCGGCACGCCGGGGCCTGAATCCTCGACTTGCAGCAGCAGAATCTGGCCGAAATGATCGGCCTGCACGCGCACGGTGACCACGCCTGGCTGTTCGCTGGTCGATGGCGTGTAGTTGATGGCGTTGTCCACCAGATTGCGCACCAGCTCGGCCAGCAGCGTGGCATTGCCGTTGAGCCAGACACCGGGCGTGCTGGCGCTGGCACCCTCGTAGCCCAGGTCTATGTGCTTGTCCATGGCGCGCGGCAGGCAGTCCTGCACCACGTCGGTGACGATGCGCACGAGGTTGCAGCCCTGCATGGCGGGCACGGCGCTCTCGGCCCGTGCCAGTGCCAGCAGCTGGTTGACAGTATGGGTGGCACGCATGCTTGAGCGGCCGATCTGCGCCAGCGAGCGCTTCAGGTCTTCGGTATTCGTGCCCTCGCGCTGGGCCAGGTCGGCCTGCATGCGCAGGCCCGCCAGCGGGGTCTTGAGCTGGTGGGCCGCGTCGGCCAGAAAACGTTTTTGCGTGGCGATGGAGTCATGCAGGCGCTGCAGCAGATCGTTGACCGAATCGACCAGCGGCACCACCTCCAGCGGCACATCCTTGTGATTGATGGGCGAGAGATCCTCGGGCTTGCGCGCGCGGATGCGCTCCTCCAGCCGGTGCAGCGGCTTGATGCCGCGTGCCAGCGCCAGCCAGACCAGCAGGGCGGCCAGCGGCAGGATGACGAACTGCGGCAGCATCACGCCCTTGATGATTTCCGTGGCCAGCACGCTGCGCTTTTCGCGTGTTTCCGCGACCTGCACGAGGGCGTTGGGCTCGCCGGGCAGCGGCATGCGCACCCAGATGTAGGCCACGCGCAGGTCAATGCCCTTGTATTCCTCATCGCGCAGCAGCACCGAGCCGGTGGGCGTGTCCTCGTCGACGGAGGGCGGGCGCGGCAGGTCGCGCTCGCCGGCCAGATATTCGCCCCTGGTGCCGCTGACCTGGAAGAACACCGTGTCCGATTCATCGGCGCGCAGGATCTCGCTGGCCGACTGCGGCAGATTGAACTGCACCTTGCCGCGCTGCACGATGACCAGCTGAGCCAGGGCCTGGGCGTTGTACTCCAGCGCGCGATCGAAGGGCTTGTTGGCCAGGCCCTGGGCCACCAGCCAGGTCAGCGCCAGGCTCACGGGCCAGAGCAGCAGCAGCGGCGTGAGCATCCAGTCGAGGATCTCGCCGAAGAGGGATCGCTGCTCACGCTGAAAAATTTTCATGCTTGTAAAACTGGCGTATTCCAACTCAGGGATGGCCAGCAAGGGCCGCCCCGCAGCAAAGGCCATCGTCCCCCTCGGGGGGAAGCGGCGGGGCCGCCTAGGCGCAGCCGCTCAGGGGGGGGCTATCTTTTCCAGGCAGTAACCGAGGCCGCGCACGGTGGCGATGCGGATCGGGCCTTTCTCGATTTTCTTGCGCAGGCGGTGGATATAGACCTCGATGGCATTGTTGCTCACCTCCTCGCCCCATTCGCACAGGCGCTCCACCAGTTGGTCCTTGCTGACCAGGCGGCCTGCGCGCTGCAGCAGCACCTCCAGCAGGCCCAGCTCGCGCGCCGACAGCTCCACCATCTTGCCGTCTATGGTGGCGACCCGGCCGGTCTGGTCATAGACCAGCGGGCCATGCTTGATGGTGGAGCTGGCGCCACCCATGCCGCGACGCGTGAGGGCGCGCACGCGCGCTTCCAGCTCGGACAGCGCAAACGGCTTGGCCATGTAGTCGTCCGCACCATAGTCCAGGCCCTGTACGCGTTCTTCGATCGAATCGGCGGCCGTGAGAATCAGCACCGGCAGCGCATCGCCGCGCCCACGCAGGCGCTTGAGCACTTCCAGGCCGTGCACCTTTGGCAGGCCCAGATCGAGAATCAGCAAATCGAATTCGCTGCTGGTCAGCAAGGCGGTATCGGCCTCGCTGCCGTTGGCCACATGGCTGACGACGGCGCCCGAGCTGCGCAGCGTGCGCAGCAGGCCATCCGCCAGCACCTGGTCGTCTTCGGCAATCAGTATGCGCATGTGTGTCTCCTGCTTGTTATGTGTGCCTGTTTGCACTTTTGCTGCCATTGTAGGGATGGCTCATGGCCGTTCGGGGCAATTCTCGACAGCCGCTCATAGGCGTCAAGAAGGCGTCAATACAGAATCTCAGTAGCCTTCGGCATAGGCTTCCAGGCCCAGCGCGACCACGGTGGCCACATCCGCGCCCACGGCTTCGCGAAACTCGGCCTCGGCCTGGCTTACGGCGTCGTGAAAAGCCTGCAGCCAGGCCAGACCCGCATCGGTGAAGCGCACGCGCCTGGCGCGCGCATCATGCGGGTCGGCCTCGCGCGTGACCAGGCCCCAGGCTTCGCACTGCGCCACCAGATCGGCCATGGCCTGCTTGGTCATGCCGGCCTTGTCGGCCAGATCGGTGAGCCGGTCGCCAGCCAGCGACAGATGGCGCGTGATGTGGATATGGGCTGCTCCTACCTTGTCGCGCGCCGCCAGATTGGATAGCGCCAGCGGCACCTCCACTGCACGCGCCATGAGCTGCAGCACGCGCGCATCGAAGCGGCGCATGGCATGGCCCAGCAAACGACCCAGATGGGTCTGGCGCCAGGCATCGGCGGGCGGGGTGACGGGGGCGATTTCTGACATGGATAAATAGTAAGGCAAACTGACTAAATATTTAAATAAATCTGCAGTATCCGCATCTAAACTACTGTTCAAGCATCCAGCCTGAATGCAAAAACAGGACTGGCCACAGACAGTCATTCACCTACTTCGGAGCCTGATATGAACGCCATCGCCAAGACCAACGACGCCAACAGCGAAAAAGCCAAAGCCCTGGCTGCAGCCCTGGCCCAGATCGAAAAGCAGTTCGGCAAGGGCACCATCATGAAGCTCGGTGAAGGTGAAGCCATCGAAGACATTCAGGTCGTCTCCACCGGCTCTCTGGGTCTGGACATCGCGCTGGGCGTAGGTGGTCTGCCCCGTGGCCGCGTGATCGAAATCTACGGTCCCGAATCCTCGGGCAAGACCACGCTGACGCTGCAGGTCATTGCCGAGATGCAAAAGCAGGGCGGCACCTGCGCCTTTATCGATGCCGAACATGCGCTGGACACCAGCTACGCCCAGAAGTTGGGCGTGAACCTCAGCGACGTGCTGATCAGCCAGCCCGACACCGGTGAGCAGGCTCTGGAAATCTGCGACAGCCTGGTGCGTTCGGGTGCCGTTGACCTGATCGTCATCGACTCGGTGGCCGCATTGACGCCCAAGGCCGAAATCGAAGGCGAGATGGGCGATGCCCTGCCCGGCCTGCAGGCCCGTCTGATGAGCCAGGCCCTGCGCAAGCTGACGGCCACCATCAAGAAGACCAACTGCATGGTCATCTTCATCAACCAGATCCGCATGAAGATCGGCGTGATGTTCGGCTCGCCCGAGACCACCACCGGCGGCAATGCGCTGAAGTTCTATGCCTCCGTGCGTCTGGATATCCGCCGCACCGGCACCATCAAGAAGGGCGACGAGGCCATCGGCAACGAAACCAAGGTCAAGGTCGTGAAGAACAAGGTCTCGCCCCCCTTCAAGACGGCAGAGTTCGACATTCTGTTTGGCGAAGGCATCAGCCGCGAAGGCGAGATCCTGGACATGGGCGTGAACGCCAAGATTCTGGAAAAGAGCGGTGCCTGGTATGCCTACAACGGCGAAAAAATCGGCCAGGGCCGCGACAACTCGCGTGAATTCCTGCGCGAGAACCCCGCGCTGGCCATCGAAATCGAAAACAAGGTGCGCGAAAGCCTGGGCATCAAGCTGCTGCCCGTGGACGGTGCTGCGGCTGCCGAATCCAAGCCTGCCAAGGGCGGCAAGGGCAAGGTGGACAAGGACGGCGTGATTGAAGGTTGATTCAGTCACCCTGAGGCGCCATGCGCCTTTCGCGAAAGGGGACTACATCCTCGCTGCGGGTGCGGCCCCTGCTTGATGTCCCTGGCTTGGTGAGCGCCAGTGTTTGAGTGCGGGCCTCATTGCTCAAAAGGTTTGCCATCTTTGCGCAGGTTCGTCCTGCGCCTTTTTGTTTCTGGAGATGCGTCGTGAGCTTTGCCAAACTTTCACTCAAGGGCCGCGCCCTCAAGCTGCTGGCGCAGCGCGAGCATTCGCGGCTGGAGCTGCAGCGCAAGCTGGCCGCCCATGTGGAGGAGGGCGACGATCTGAATGCCGTGCTCGACGAGCTGGAGCAGCGGGGCTTCATCAGCGTGGAGCGCGTGGTCGAGTCTGTCCTGCGCAGCAAGGCCGGCCGTTATGGCGCAGCGCGTCTGGTGCATGATCTGCGCAGCAAGGGGCTTGATGACGAGACCGTGCGCCAGGCGGGCGAGCAGCTGCGCGGCAGCGAGCTGCAGCGTGCGCGCGAGCTGTGGTGCAAGCGTTTTGGCAGCGTGCCCGTCGACCTCAAGGAAAAGGCCAGGCAGCTGCGCTTTCTGGCGTCGCGCGGTTTTTCGTCCAGCGTGGCTTCACGCGTGCTGCGCGATGCCCCATACTCCCCTGCACCCGACAGCGAGGACGAGGACTGAGGCGGCCACCCGGTCCCCGCCCGCCAGCGGCGGGAACAGCTTTTCACACCGGAGGGACCCACGTGCTGACTGCTTCGCAACCCCCTGACGCCCCATCCGCCCTGCGCGTGGGCCTGAGTGCCGGCAAATCGCTGCTGGGCGGCCTGATGCTGGGTGCCTTGCTGGCCCTGGTGCTGGGCTGCGGCGCGGCCGTGTTCTATTTTTCGCGCCTGATGGCCGATCCTGGCCAGGGCATTCATGCCTCGGCCCATACCGGCATCTACGGCGCCGTGATCAGCCTGCTGATGTCGCCGCCGCTGCTGGTGGCCGTGGTGCTGATCTTCATCATCCCCGCCTACCTCATGGTCGGTCTGCAGCTGGGCCGCGCCCGCGCGGCAGGCAAGCTGGTGGCGCGCTACGGCCAGGGCCTGGCCGAGCGCCTGGCTGCCATGCTGGCACAGCGCATCGAGGCCCTGCCCAGCGCTCACAAGGCCATGCACAAGGCGGCCGACCTGCTCACCGTGGGCGCGGCGATGGAGCATCTGCAGCCCTGGGTGGGCAACGGGCGCGCTGTGCAGTTCGTGGTGCGCAGCGTGCTCAATCGCCTGCCGCTGTCCGATCTGCTCGAGGAATGGGGGCGCACACGTGCCCAGTGGGGCAGCGAAGGCGGCAAGGACGACCCGGCGCTGCGTGCTTTTCTGGGCGCTCGCATCGAGGAGATGCTGCAGGGCCTGACCGAGCCGCCCTGGACGCTGTTGTGGATTTTGCTGGCCGGCCATGCCGTCGTGCTCGGCCTGGGCATCTGGCTGACCGCCTGAGCGCCCGGCCGGCCTGGCACCGGCTCAATGTCGGTGGCTGCGCGTAGCCCACCAGCAGACCAGCGAACCCAGCGTGACCAGTGCCACGCCCTGCCAGAAGCTCCAGCCCGGCAGCACCTGCAGCAGTGCGCTGGCCATCAGCGCCGAGAGCACGGGTGTGAAATAGGACGCCGCAGCCAGCAGGGCCAGCTTGCCATGCTGGATGCCGTGCTCCCAGCAGCTATAGCCCAGTGCCGTGAGCGCCCCGACCAGCAAGACCTGGCCGGCGGTGAGCCAGCTCCAGAGCATGGGCTGTGACTCGCCCAGCATCAGCCACTTGAGCCACAGCGCGATGGCAGTCCAGGTCACGAACAGACCCACGGCGTTGAAGCCGGCGCCATAGCGGCGCGCCAGCAGCGAGTAGGCCGGCCAGAGCAGGGCGGCTGCAAAACCCATGCCATAGGCCAGCGGGTTGCCCAGCACATGGCTCCACATGACCGGCAGGCTGAAGCTGTCGCCGCCCAGCACGCGCGCCAGACCCCACAGGCAGATCAGCACGCCCGGCCACAGCCACCAGCGAGCCGCCTGCTGGCCGCAGAGCACGGCCAGCACGATGGTGAGGCTGGGCCAGAGATAGTTGATGAGCCCGATTTCCATGGCCTGGCTGCGGTCGTGGGCCAGGCCCACGGCCACGGACAGGCAGATTTCATAGACCACGAACAGCAGGCCGCAGCCCCAGAGGTAGGCAGGGTGCATGCTGCGCCAGCGTGCCAGCTCGCGCCAGCCTTTGCGCCCGCGTGCTGCGGCAATGCAGATGGCGGCCATGGTGTAGAGGCAGGCCGCGCCGCCGACGGCGCCCAGCGGCTCGGCCACGGCGCGCATCAGACCCACGGTGCAACTCCAGCAGAGTACGGCGATCAGGCCGATGGCCGTGGCCTTTTGCGCGGCGGCTGCGTTCATGCGCAGCCGTTCCTGCTCCTGAAGCAGGAGCTGTTAACGTTAGTCCTATCTGAAAAATTCACAATAACTGCCATGTAAACCTTGTAAATGCTGCGCAGGCTGCTGCGAAATTGATGAATGCAGATATGAAAAAAGCCGCAGACCTGCGGCTTTGGAGGGTAAGGGCGAGGGCTGCGCTATGCGCGGCCCGGCACTCTGCCGTTGACGGTCATGCCGTGCATATTGTCATCGCTGTCGTGGAACTGCTTGCGCATCTTGCATCTGGCCTGCGGCCTATGGGTCATGGATGCTGTTTGGCGACCCCGGCGCTGTCGCGCTTCACGAACAGCAGCACCAGAATGGCGGCACAGAACTCCACGGCAGCGATGATGAGTAGGCCTGGCGCATACGAGCCGCTGCTGGATTTGAGCAGACCCAGCAACTGCGGCGAGAAGTAGCCGGCCAGATTGGCTGCAGAGTTGATGACCGCCAGGCCCACGACCAGGGCAGTGGCCGAGAGGAAGCGGTTGGGAATCTGCCAGTACACGGGGATGGAGCCCATGGTGCCCAGCGATGACAGAGCCAGAGACGCGACGACGCCGGTCACATTGCCCTGCTGCAGGAACAAGGCCGTCAGCACCAGCCCGACAGCGCCCATGGCAGCGGCAATCGCCGTGTGCCAGCGCACTTCCTTTTTGCGATCGGACAGCCAGCCGTTGCCCACCATGCCTATCCAGCCACAGGCGTAGATCAGGGACATGACCCAGCCCAAGGTCTTGAGGTCGGTGATGCCCACGGATTTGACGATGCTGGGTCCGTAGAACACCAGCGTGGAGTTGCCGGCCACGATGCAGAAGAAGATCAGGATCAGCATCAGCACGCGAGGGTTGCGCATGGAGGCCCAGAAGCTGTGCTCGCGTTGGCCCAAAGAGGCTTCCTCGGCCTTGAGCTCTTCGGCTACATGCTGTTTTTCACGGGCGCTGAGCCAGGGGGCCTTGGTCGGTGTGTCGCTGAGCAGAAAGTAGGCAGCAATGCCCGCGAGAACGGACGGGATGCCTTCGATGATGAACAGCCATTGCCAGCCCGCATGATTGGCCACGCCGTGGAAGGTTTCCATCAGATAGGCGGCAATCGGGCTGCCCAGCATCAGCGACAGGGCCGACGCCGAGACAAAGAACGCCAGGGCCTTGCCGCGGCGGTGCGCCGGCAACCAGTAGGTCAGATAGAGAATCACGCCGGGCTGCAGGCCGGCTTCGAAAGCACCCATCAAGAAGCGCAGCACATAGAACTGCAAAGGCGTCTGCACCCAGGCCATGAGGATGCCGGTCACGCCCCAGCCTATGGTGATGCGCATGATGGTCTTCTTGGCCCCGAACTTGTGCAACAGCAGATTGCTGGGGACTTCAAAGAAGAAATAGCCGATGAAGAAGATGCCGGCCCCTGCGCCATAGACGGCGTCGGACCATTGCAGGTCGCTCATCATGGTCAGCTTGGCAAAGCCGACGTTGACACGGTCTACCCAGGCCAGAAACCAGATCAGGGTGAGAAACGGAATCAGCCGCCAGATGATGCGGCCAAAGGTGATGTCGCGCTCCTGCACGGTGCTGACATCGCTGCGCGCCGCCGAGACGGGGATGGAAGACATGGTTTCCTCGCTTTCGTACAACAGTGGGACTGAGAACGGCTACGAGAGCAGGGGTAGCAGCTCCGCGCATCCACTGCTGCCTGCGCGGATGCCGCCGCGCCGGGGGTCAGGCGCGGCCGGCATCACAAGGCCGGGAAAGGCTCTGGCAGGTACAGCTCAGATGGGGCGACTATAGAAGTGGCTTGCGCAAAGCACAGCCGGTGCTTTTCCGTCTGGACAAAACAAGAAATTTAAATTTCAAAAATGAAAATATGAAAAATTAATTTCTTTTTTCGATTTTTGCCAGGACATGGAAAGCAAAAAACGGCCACGAGGGCCGTTTTTTCGGGAGCAGGGCAGGGCTTACAGGCCGAGCATGATCTGTAGGTTTTGCACGGCAGCGCCGCTGGCACCCTTGCCCAGATTGTCCAGGCGGGCAATCAGCACGGCCTGGCGGTATTGTTCGTTGGCAAATACGCGCAGCTCCAGCTTGTTGGTATTGGCCAGAGTGTCGGCGGCCAGCTTGTTGTCGTCCGTGGGCGGCAACACGCTGACCCAGTTGGCAGGCGTATTGGTCCTGGCGTAGTGGCTGGCCAGTGCGTCATGCAGGTCGGCGGCCTTGGGTGCGCCGGGCAGCAGGTCCAGGTGCAGCGGCAACTGCACCAGCATGCCCTGGGCAAAGTTGCTCACGGCGGGGATGAACACGGGGCGGCGGGTCATGCCCGTGTAGTGCAGGATTTCGGGAATGTGCTTGTGCGACAGGCCCAGCGCGTAGGCCTCGTAAGGTGCGGCATCGCCGCCTTCATAGGCTTCGATCATGGTGCGGCCGCCGCCGGTGTAGCCGGACACGGAGGGCAGGCTCACGGGGTAGTCGGCGGGAATCAGGCCGGCAGCCACCAGCGGTGCCAGCAGGGCGATGGCGCCCGTGGCGTAGCAGCCGGGGTTGGAGACGCGGGTGGCGCTCTTCACGGCGTCGAGCTGGCCGGCGCGCAGTTCGGGGAAGCCGTAGACCCAGCCTGCGGCCGTGCGGTGGGCAGTGGAGGCGTCGATGATCTTGATGGCGCGGCCTGTCTCTGCGGTGATGGAGTCCACCATGGCTGCGGTTTCACGGGCGGCATCGTCATGCAGGCAGAGGATGACCAGATCCACACCGGCAATCAGAGCGCGCTTGGCGGCCGGGTCCTTGCGCAGTGCGGGGTCGATGCTGACCAGTTCCACACCTGCAAAATCGACCAGACGATCACGGATCTGCAGACCCGTGGTTCCTGCTTCTCCGTCAATAAAGACTTTTGCCATTGCATTTTCTCCTGCACCGGCGCGCGCATTTCTTGGTTTCTATGCCGCTGCCTGCGGCACCATTGCCGCTTTCCGAGCGGTGATTGTCCTTGAATCTCGTCAGGGATGTGCACTGCCTGTCTTTTGGGCAAGTCTCGCGCGAATGGCCCAGTAGACGTAGCAGCTATTAGCGGTTGTCAGCACATTGCCAGCCGCTGCCCCAATGTCCTTGACTCGTATATAAGACATAAGAAAGTTGCGGGAAGAAAAGATATCGTGTAGGAATAATTTCCCTAAAGAATTCAAGGCATTGCAGCTGTTTCCGGAACACGACAAAGTTGCGCGAAATTGTGGATTTTGCGCATGTTCAGGTGTCGTTTTGCGCGGTGCAGCATGGTACATTCCTGCTCGCCATGTCATATGAACCCGATGGCCAGGCTCCCCCGAGTCGGTGGCAAGCGGGTATTTCCC
>Ga0209370_1000933_pt1 | contig 30183 bp, 26 predicted proteins | sample AgamicAtPrz_FD_187164 | JGI IMG/M metagenome (GOLD analysis project Ga0209370, IMG submission 187164) | Agave microbial communities from Guanajuato, Mexico - At.P.rz (SPAdes) (version 2) | ecosystem: Host-associated > Plants > Phyllosphere > Phylloplane/Leaf | place: Guanajuato, Mexico... | reverse complement strand
CGGCTGATGCGTACAGACTCTTCGCCTTCAGAAATTTCCAGTTCGGAGATGCCTGATTCTTCAACCAGCTCGATCAGTTTTTTAATCTTACGAATATCCATGAGTGGGTTCCGTACTCTTGTTTAGTGTGATTGTGACAAGCGTTTTACCGCTGTCTGTAAAGCGTATGAATAACCGTCTGCGCCCAGTCCGCAGATAACGCCAGCGGCGATATCCGACAGATACGAATGGTGGCGGAACGGCTCTCGGGCGTGCACGTTGCTGAGGTGGATCTCGATAAACGGGATACTCACCGCCAGCAGTGCGTCGCGGATAGCAACACTGGTGTGCGTAAACGCGGCCGGATTGATCAGGATATAGTCCACAGTGTCTTTAGCCTGATGAATACGGTCGATGAGTGCGTACTCCGCATTTGACTGAAAATGATCCAAATCCACATTCAGTGACGCTGCTTCCGTGCCCAAACGGTTAACAATTTCACTCAATGTCAGCGTGCCATACTTCTCTGGCTCACGGGTGCCGAGCATGTTCAGGTTCGGTCCGTTCAAAACTAAGATTCGGAATTTTTCCGCCATTGTGTCGCTATCTCCTGCGAATCTCGGGTAAAAACCAAAATATACCTTTGAAACGCGAAAGTCACCTGATGACTTTCCTAAAATGCATTCAGGAAAACCAAAGTCGCACATTATAACGATTTCGTAGCATTTGGCAGCTAAATACTGGTCTTATCAGGGAAGATTATCAACCGCTATCCGAAAAAGAATTGCGGTTGATAAGTAATCTGCGGGAAAACGCACAGTTTCGCGAACTATCGCAACCACTGGCGGAACTTCTTGTAACGCCATGCTAAAAGCGCCAAAGCCAGCAGCGCGTAGATGATGGGTTGCGGCGAGAGGATCTTCACGGACCACAGATAATGAATGGGGACGAGGATCGCCACAAGATAGACGAAGTTATGCAGCAACTGCCAGCGCTTACCCAGTTTTCGCTGCGCATATTGCGTGGATGTCAGCGCTAATGCCAGTAACACCAGCCAGCTGACAATGCCCAGCGTCAGATAAGGACGCGTGACCAGTTCGCGGCCCAGCAGTGTCAGGTTGTTAATCCCCAGTTCCAGCAGCGCGTAGCTGGTCAGGTGCAACGTGGCCCAGGCAAAACACCATAGCCCTAAAAGTCGACGTGTGCGTATCAATAATGGCTGTTTAGCGTAGCGTGCCAGCGGCGAAACCAGCAAGGTCGCCAGTAAAAATTTCAGAGCCATCCGACCGGTAAAATGCTGGATATCTTTAGCCGGATCGGCACTAAACAGCCCCTGGCTGGCGGCCCAGAACAACCAGATAAAAGGAAGTAACCCGGCTAAATGCAGCAGCACTTTCAGCCAGGTTACCTGTTTTGCCGTTAAACGCACTCAGAAGTTCTCCCGTAAATTAAGCCCACGGTAGAGCGACGCCACTTCATCCGCATAGCCGTTAAAGAGCAATGTGGGCTGACGCTTCACATCCAGCGCACCGCCGGAACCGATAAACCGTTCCGTCGCCTGGGACCAGCGGGGGTGATCGACATGCGGGTTCACGTTGGCGAAGAAACCGTATTCGTCCGGCGCGGCCAGATTCCATGTCGTGGGCGGACGCTCGCGGGTGAGCTTAATACTGACGATCGATTTAATGCCTTTGAAGCCATATTTCCACGGCACGGTTAAGCGGATGGGGGCGCCATTCTGCGGCGGCAACGCTTTACCGTAAACACCGACGGTCAGCAGGGTAAGAGGATGCATGGCTTCGTCAAGGCGTAATCCTTCTACATAAGGATATGCAAGCCCACCGCCGATGAACCGGTCCTTCTGGCCTGGCATCTCGTCCGGGGCGTAACGCGTCTGGAATGCGACATATTTCGCATTGCTGGTGGGTTCAACCATCGCCAGCAGCTTATGCAGCGGAAAACCGACCCACGGTACCACCATCGACCAGGCTTCCACGCAGCGCATACGATAGATGCGTTCCTCTAACGGGAAACGGGTGGTGAGATCGTGGTGATCCAGCGTTAAGGGTTTTGCCACTTCGCCGTCAATTTTCAACGTCCACGGATCGGTTTTCATGCTGCCGGCATTGGCCGCAGGATCGGCTTTATCAAGCCCAAATTCGTAGAAGTTGTTATAGCCAGTGACTTTATCTTCCGGCGTGAGCGTCAGTTTGTTTTGCCACTCGGCAGGTTTCGTAAAGGTGAGTGGGGCACCGGAAGGGGCTTTTGGCCGATCGTTGCCTTTAAACCAGTCGAGCAAATCGGCGTGAGCCGCAGGGGTAAGCGTTAACGCGGTGGCACTGATGCCAAGCATTTTCAGGATCTGGCGGCGCTGTAACATAAAGACAGATTCGGACGTTACGTCGGCTTCCGTCAGTTTTCGGGTTTTCATGGCATCCTCCGTCATGCGTTTTTCTAAGCATGACGGAGGAGAAGGATTAGCGCGAATATGTCACGAAAATTTGAAGATTAGGCAATTTTCACCAGCGCACGGCCGTGGAACTGGTTATCCATGATCTTACTGGCATATTCCGGGGCCTGGCTGAGGGTGATTTCGGTTGCGCTCTGCGTGAAGAAGGACTCCGGCAGGTCACGCACCAGACGCTCCCAGGCTTCTGCACGACGGGCCGCCGGGGTCATGACGGAATCCACACCCTGCAGACGCACGTTACGCAGGATAAAGGGCATCACGGTGGTGGGCAGGGCAAAACCGCCCGCCAGACCGCAAGCCGCCACGCAGCCACCGTAGTTCATCTGCGCCAGCACTTTTGCCAGCACTTTGTCACCGACGGTATCAACCGCACCGGCCCAGACCTGTTTTTCCAGCGGACGGGTTTCGGCGAACTCATCGCGGCCAAGAATGCGGCTGGCGCCAAGCTGACGCAGGTAGTCATGGGTGCTTTCGCGCCCAGAAACCGCGACGACCTGATACCCGAGTTTATACAGAAGCGTCACTGCTGTACTGCCAACACCACCGCTGGCGCCAGTCACGACAATCTCACCCGACTCAGGACGGATACCGGCATCTTCCAGCGCCATGACGCACAGCATGGCGGTAAAGCCTGCGGTGCCGATAATCATCGCTTTGCGGCCATCCAGCCCTGCTGGCATAGGCACCAGCCAGTCGCCCTTCACCCGCGCCTGCGTTGCCAGCCCGCCCCAGTGGTTTTCACCCACGCCCCAACCGGTGAGCAGCACCTGCTGGCCTGCATGGAAGCGAGGATCTTCGCTGGTATGAACATGGCCCGCAAAATCAATCCCCGGCACCATCGGGAAATTTCGGATGATTTTACCTTTGCCGGTGATGGCCAGCGCATCCTTGTAATTCAGACTGGACCAGTCGATGTCGACGGTGACGTCGCCTTCGGGCAGTCGGCTCTCTTCAAGGGCTTGCACCGAGGCAATGGTTTTGCCGTCCTGCTGTTCTAAGATCAAAGCCTGCATACAGGATCCTCACTATTCTGATGATTGGAAAATTCGTTCTGAAGACTATACTCGCTCAGTGAAACGCTATGCCGATTTAACGCAATAAATTGCCAGATACACCAGGTTTGGTAGTATGCCGCATTTGAAATGCAAGTTAGCGCTTACTCGCTACCCCATCAACCCACGGAGTAATCTCAAGGATGCGATTAACGACGAAGTTCTCAGCTTTTATCACCTTGCTGACGGGGTTAACCATTTTTGTCACGCTGCTTGGCTGCTCCCTGAGCTTTTATAACGCCATTCAGGACAAGCTGGTCAACCGGGTTGAATCTGTTGCGTCGGTTATCGATACGCGTCTGATCACCACTCCGCTTCCGGAACTCTCCCGCGAGCTGGATGAGTTAATGGTACCTGTTGATATTGTGCAGGTAGACATCACCCAGGGAAAGCATCAGGTTTTGAGCCATCAGCGCCAGGGAAGTTATCGTCCCGCGGGCGTTGTCAGCCAGTATCGGGAAGTGAAAGTCCATTCGCTTAAAAATCCGGGGATGACGATACGCATGGTCTACCTCGATCCCATGGCCAGCTACTTCCGCTCAATGATGACTACCGCGCCGCTTACCGTCGCCGTCGCCTTTATTGTAGTGCTGATATTTCTTGCGGTTCGCTGGCTACGCCGCCAGCTCTCCGGTCAGGAGTTACTGGAAACCCGATCCGTGCGGATACTTAACGGGGAGCGCGGTCCGCAGGTGCGCGGGTCGGTGTATGAGTGGCCGTCCAGCACCAGCAGCGCGCTGGATACCTTGCTCTCTGAAATCCAGTTCGCCAGCGACCAGCGCAGCCGCATGGATACGCTGATCCGTTCCTATGCCGCGCAAGATAACAAAACCGGTCTTAACAACCGTCTGTTCTTTGATAATCAGCTGGCCACGCTGCTGGACGATCCGGAAAAGGTCGGAACGCATGGAGTGGTCATGATGATCCGCCTTCCCGATTTTGATCTCCTGCGCGATACCTGGGGGCGGCGTGTGGCGGAAGAGAACCTCTTTACGCTGATTAATTTGCTCTCGACCTTTATTATGCGCTACCCCGGTGCACTGCTGGCGCGCTATCACCGCAGCGACTTTGCGGTACTGTTACCCCATCGCACGCTGAAGGAGTCAGAGAGCATCGCCAGTCAGTTGCTGAAGGCGGTGGATGCGCTACCGCAAAGTAAAATGCTCGACCGGGACGATATGGTACATATGGGCATCTGCGCCTGGCGCGGTGGGCAGTCGACAGAACAGGTCATGGAACACGCGGAAGCGGCAACCCGCAACGCCGTATTGCAAGGGGCGAACGGTTGGGCGGTGTATGATGATTCCCTGCCGGAAAAAGGGCGCGGCAATGTGCGCTGGCGGACACTGATTGAGCAAATGTTGAGCCGCGGCGGACCCCGTCTTTATCAAAAACCGGCGGTCATGAAAAACGGCCATGTCCATCACCGGGAGTTGATGTGCCGTATTTTCGACGGGACGGAAGAGGTTATTTCGGCTGAATATCTGCCGATGGTCCTGCAATTTGGACTCTCCGAAGAGTATGACCGTCAGCAAATTAGCCGACTGATTCCGTTTTTATCGTTCTGGCCTGAAGAAAACCTGGCGTTGCAGGTGACCGTCGAGTCGTTAATACGCCCGCGTTTCCAGCGCTGGCTTCGCGATACATTAATGCAATGCGAAAAATCGCAACGTAAACACATTATTTTTGAACTTGCTGAGGCGGATGTTGGTCAACACATCAGCCGGTTACGTCCGGTGGTACGTTTGATCAATGCGCTCGGCGCGCGTGTGGCGGTGACACAGGCGGGCCTGACGCTGGTCAGTACCAGCTGGATCAAGGAGCTGGATGTGGAATTATTAAAGCTACATCCGGGGCTGGTCAGGAATATTGAAAAGCGCACGGAAAACCAGCTGCTGGTGCAGAGTCTGGTGGAAGCGTGCAAGGGAACGCGAACACAAGTATTTGCTACGGGCGTACGCTCCAGAGGCGAATGGCAGATGTTGACGGAGCGCGGTGTCATGGGCGGTCAGGGTGATTTTTTTGCCGCCTCTCAGCCGCTTGACACCAATGTGAAAAAATATTTGCAAAGATACTCGGTTTGACCTGCCGTTTACGCTGTTTTCACGTAGAATATCGCGCCTGTAGCTTTGAGTATGACGAGCAAAAAGCCAGTGAACGACCTTTTGCGGGTTACAAATGAAAGTGAGGAACGCTACTGTGTACTCAGCCCTGAGGGAGTCAGGGGATGAATTTGTAACAGAAGGAAACGTACTGCACAAATTTTCACCGCAGCAGGTGATTTTTGCGCCTTGTCGCTGCTGCGTGTGGTTGGTAAAGTAAGCGGATTTTGTTTTCCGCCCCAGCTTTCAGGATTATCCCTTAGTATGTTGAAAAAATTTCGTGGCATGTTTTCCAATGACCTGTCCATTGACCTGGGTACCGCGAATACCCTTATTTATGTAAAAGGACAAGGCATCGTATTGAATGAGCCTTCTGTTGTGGCCATTCGTCAGGATCGTGCCGGCTCGCCGAAAAGCGTAGCCGCAGTGGGTCATGACGCGAAGCAGATGCTGGGTCGTACCCCAGGTAACATCGCCGCGATCCGCCCAATGAAAGACGGCGTTATCGCTGACTTCTTCGTGACTGAAAAAATGCTTCAGCACTTCATCAAGCAGGTCCACAGCAACAGCTTCATGCGTCCAAGCCCGCGTGTTCTGGTCTGTGTGCCGGTCGGTGCGACCCAGGTAGAACGTCGCGCAATCCGCGAATCTGCCCAGGGTGCAGGTGCGCGTGAAGTGTTCCTGATTGAAGAGCCAATGGCTGCGGCTATCGGTGCAGGCCTGCCTGTTTCTGAAGCAACCGGTTCTATGGTGGTGGATATCGGTGGTGGTACCACTGAAGTGGCCGTTATCTCCCTGAACGGCGTGGTGTACTCCTCTTCCGTGCGTATCGGTGGTGACCGTTTCGACGAAGCCATCATTAATTACGTGCGTCGTAACTACGGTTCTCTGATCGGTGAAGCGACCGCAGAACGTATTAAGCACGAGATCGGTTCTGCTTATCCGGGTGATGAAGTGCGCGAAATTGAAGTGCGCGGCCGTAACCTGGCGGAAGGCGTTCCACGCGGCTTTACCCTGAACTCCAACGAAATCCTGGAAGCGCTGCAAGAGCCACTGACCGGTATCGTGAGCGCGGTGATGGTTGCTCTGGAACAGTGCCCACCAGAACTGGCGTCCGATATCTCTGAGCGCGGTATGGTTCTGACCGGTGGTGGTGCGCTGCTGCGTAACCTCGACCGCCTGTTAATGGAAGAGACAGGTATTCCTGTCGTAGTTGCAGAAGATCCACTGACTTGCGTCGCCCGTGGTGGTGGCAAGGCGCTGGAAATGATCGACATGCACGGCGGCGACTTGTTCAGCGAAGAGTAGTCATTGTGAAAGGGTAGCGAATCGCTACCCTTTCTCTCTGACACGAGAATACGCATAGCCTATGAAGCCAATTTTTAGCCGTGGCCCCTCGCTACAGTTTCGCCTGATCCTGGCGGTTCTGGTTGCGCTTGGTGTCATTATTGCCGATAGCCGCCTCGGTACGTTCAGTCAGATCAGAACGTACATGGATACCGCCGTCAGTCCTTTCTATTTTATATCCAATGGTCCCCGTGAACTGCTCGACTCCGTTTCTCAAACCCTGTCTTCACGTGACCAGCTCGAACTTGAAAACCGGGCATTGCGCCAGGAACTGCTGCTGAAAAACAGCGAACTGCTGATGTTAGGGCAATACAAGCAGGAAAACGCGCGTCTGCGTGAGCTGCTTGGCTCGCCGTTGCGTCAGGATGAACAGAAGATGGTGACGCAGGTGATCTCCACCGTGAACGATCCTTACAGCGATCAGGTGGTGATCGACAAAGGTAGCGTTAACGGGGTGTATGAAGGTCAGCCTGTGATCAGTGATAAAGGTGTGGTGGGCCAGGTGGTCGCCGTCGCCAAACTGACCAGCCGTGTGCTGCTGATCTGCGATGCCACCCATGCGCTGCCTATTCAGGTTCTGCGTAACGATATTCGCGTCATTGCGGCGGGTAACGGTTGTACGGACGATCTGCAACTGGAACACCTGCCAGCCAACACGGACATCCGTGTGGGCGACGTGCTGGTTACGTCTGGTCTGGGTGGACGTTTCCCTGAAGGGTATCCGGTTGCGGTTGTCTCTTCTGTGAAGCTTGATACGCAGCGTGCCTACACCGTGATTCAGGCGCGTCCAACGGCGGGTTTACAGCGTCTTCGCTACCTGCTGCTGTTGTGGGGTGCCGATCGCAACGGTGCCAACCCAATGACGCCTGAAGAAGTACATCGCGTCGCCAATGAGCGCCTGATGCAGATGATGCCGCAGGTTCTCCCTGCGCCGGATGCAATGGGGCCGCCTGCGCCAGTACCCGCGCCGGCTACCGGGATAACGGATGCGCCGCCACCGCCTAAACTCTCATCCGGAGGGCAGTAGTGGCAAGTTATCGTAGCCAGGGACGCTGGGTTATCTGGCTCTCGTTTCTCATTGCGCTGTTGCTGCAGATTATGCCCTGGCCGGACGACAATTCTCGTTTTCGGCCAAACTGGGTATTGCTCATTTTGCTCTACTGGATCCTGGCCCTGCCGCACCGCGTAAATGTTGGCACAGGTTTTGTGATGGGTGCCATACTGGATCTCATTAGTGGCTCAACGCTGGGTGTTCGTGCGTTATCCATGAGCATTATTGCGTATCTCGTTGCACTCAAATTCCAGCTCTTTCGTAACCTCGCGCTCTGGCAACAGGCGCTGGTGGTGATGTTGTTGTCGCTTGCCGCGGATATCGTTGTTTTCTGGGCAGAGTTTTTAGTGATCAACGTCTCTTTCCGACCCGAAGTGTTCTGGAGTAGTGTAGTAAACGGTGTGCTCTGGCCGTGGCTGTTCCTGTTGATGCGTAAGGTTCGCCAGCAGTTTGCTGTGCAGTAAAAGGTTTCCATGACGTCTATATATCTTGCCTCCGGTTCTCCACGTCGTCAGGAGTTGCTCACACAGCTGGGCATCTCTTTTGAACGTATCGTTACCGGCATCGAAGAAAAACGGGCTGAGGGTGAAAGCGCTCAGCAGTATGTCTCTCGCCTGGCGCGTGAGAAAGCGCAGGCTGGCGTAGCACGTGTGCCACGCGACCTGCCGGTGTTGGGGGCGGATACCATCGTTATCCTTAACGGTGAAGTGCTTGAGAAACCGCGCGATGCTGAGCATGCGGCGCATATGCTGCACAAAATGTCCGGGCAAACGCATCAGGTGATGACCGCCGTGGCGCTGGCGGACAGCCAGCACGTGCTGGATTGCCTGGTCGTGACGGACGTCACCTTCAGAGTACTGACCAACGACGAGATCGCCGCGTATATTGCCAGCGGTGAACCGATGGATAAAGCAGGTGCATACGGTATTCAAGGGCTGGGTGGCTGTTTTGTCAGGAAGATTAATGGCAGCTATCACGCCGTAGTCGGCTTACCGCTGGTGGAAACGTATGAGTTGCTGAGCAATTTTAACTCACTGCGTGAGGGAAGGGATAATAATGACGGCTGAATTGTTGGTAAACGTAACGCCTTCGGAAACCCGGGTGGCTTACATCGATGGCGGTATTCTTCAGGAAATCCATATTGAGCGCGAAGCGCGACGCGGAATAGTAGGCAATATCTACAAAGGTCGTGTCAGTCGTGTACTACCGGGTATGCAGGCGGCATTTGTAGATATTGGCCTGGATAAAGCCGCATTTCTTCACGCTTCCGACATCATGCCGCATACCGAATGCGTGGCGGGTGAAGAACAAAAACAGTTTGCCGTTCGCGATATCTCTGAGCTGGTGCGTCAGGGGCAGGACCTGATGGTGCAGGTGGTCAAAGATCCGCTCGGCACCAAAGGGGCGCGCCTGACGACCGACATTACGCTGCCTTCCCGCTATCTGGTCTTTATGCCGGGCGCCTCTCACGTTGGCGTTTCCCAGCGCATCGAGAGCGAAACCGAGCGCGAGCGCCTGAAGAAGGTGGTCAGCGCCTATTGCGACGAGCAGGGCGGATTTATTATTCGTACCGCCGCAGAAGGGATCAGCGAAGAGGATCTCGCCTCGGACGCCGCCTATCTGAAACGCGTCTGGACCAAGGTGATGGAGCGTAAAAAACGCAACCAGACCCGCTATCAGCTTTATGGCGAACTGGCGCTGGCCCAGCGCGTGCTGCGCGACTTCGCCGATGCCCAGCTTGACCGTATTCGCGTCGATTCCCGCCTGACGTACGAAGCGCTGCTGGAATTTACCCGCGAATACATTCCTGAAATGCCCGGCCTGCTGGAGCACTACACCGGCAAGCAGCCGATCTTCGACCTTTACGACGTCGAGAACGAGATCCAGCGCGCGCTGGAGCGTAAGGTCGAGCTGAAGTCAGGCGGCTATCTGATTATCGATCAGACCGAAGCCATGACCACCGTCGATATTAATACCGGCGCCTTTGTCGGTCATCGCAACCTCGACGACACCATCTTTAACACCAATATCGAAGCGACCCAGGCCATTGCCCGCCAGCTGCGTCTGCGCAACCTTGGCGGCATTATCATCATCGACTTCATCGATATGAGTAATGAAGACCACCGCCGCCGGGTGCTGCACTCCCTGGAGCAGGCGCTCAGTAAAGATCGGGTGAAAACCAGCATTAACGGTTTTTCACAGCTTGGGCTGGTGGAGATGACCCGCAAGCGCACCCGCGAAAGCGTGGAGCACGTGCTGTGCAACGAATGCCCAACCTGCCACGGCCGCGGCACGGTCAAGACCACCGAGACGGTGTGCTACGAAATCATGCGTGAAATTGTTCGCGTGCATCATGCCTACGACTCCGACCGTTTCCTGGTCTATGCTTCCCCTTCGGTGGCTGAAGCCCTGAAAGGCGAAGAGTCTCACGCGCTGGCAGAAGTGGAAATCTTTGTTGGCAAACAGGTGAAAGTCCAGATCGAACCGCTCTATAACCCGGAGCAATTCGATGTGGTGATGATGTAATTCGCAGGCGACTGCGGAACGAGAACGGCTGACAAGGAGCGACGCGTGAGGCGACTGCCGGGGATTTTAGTGCTTACAGGGGCAACGCTGATAGTTATTGTCGCGCTGCTCGTAAGCGGGCTGCGTCTCGTATTGCCGCATCTGGACAGCTGGCGCCCGCAGGTGCTGGCAAAAATCGAATCCGCCACCGGCGTGCCTGTCGATGTCAGCAGGCTTAACGCCAGCTGGCAGAACTTTGGCCCCACCCTTGAAGTCCGTGACATCAATGCCAGCCTGCAAGATGGCGGCTATCTGAAGATTAAGCGGGTGACCCTGGCGCTGGACGTGTGGCAAAGCCTGCTGCACCTGCGCTGGCAGTTTCGCGATCTTACCTTCTATCAGCTGCAGTTTCTGACCAATACGCCGATCGGCAATGACAAAGAGAGCAAGGGGCTGGAAACCAACCGCTTTAGCGATCTCTTTCTGCGCCAGTTCGACCACTTCGATTTACGCGACAGCGAAATCAGCTTTATTACCCTTTCCGGCCAGCGCGCCGAGCTTAAGATCCCGCAGCTGACGTGGCTTAACGGCCGCGATCGCCATCGCGCGGAGGGCCAGGTCAGCCTCTCCAGCCTCACCGGGCAACACGGCATCATGCAGGTGCGAATGGATCTGCGCGATGAAGAGGGGCTGCTCGACAAAGGCAAAGTCTGGCTGCAGGCCGATGACGTGGATGTGAAGCCCTGGCTGGGTAAATGGATGCAGGACAACGTGGCCCTGCAGACGGCCCGCTTTAGCCTCGAGGGGTGGCTTACCCTCGAAGAGGGCGACATTGCGGCGGGCGACGTGTGGCTGAAGCAGGGCGGCGCCAGCTGGAAGGGGGATGACCAGACGCACGAGCTGCTGGTGGATAACCTGACGGCGCACGTGACGCACGCCGGAGAGGGCTGGCAATTCTCGATCCCCGACACCCGCATCACCATGGACGGTAAAGCCTGGCCGCGCGGTGCGCTCACCATGGCCTGGGTTCCGCAGCAGGAGGTGGGAGGCGTCGCCAACAAGCGTAGCGATGAACTGCGCATCCGCGCCAGTAACCTGGAGCTTGCCGACCTGGTGGGGCTACGCCCTATCGCCGCGCGGATCTCCCCGGCGCTGGGCGACCTCTGGTTAGCCACCCAGCCGTCAGGGCAGATTAATAGCCTGGCGCTGGATATTCCCCTGCAGGCGACCGAAAAGACCCGTTTTCAGGCCTCGTGGAAAAATCTGGCGTGGAAACAGTGGAAGATGCTGCCGGGAGTAGAACATTTTAACGGTTCTCTGGCGGGAAGCGTCGAAGATGGCCGCTTAAAGGCAGAGATGGTTGACGCAAAAATGCCTTACGAAACGGTCTTCCGCGCGCCGCTGGAGATTGAAAAAGGCACCGCGACCCTGAACTGGCTGAAGAACGATAAGGGTTTTCAGCTCGATGGCCGGCAGATCGATGTCAAAGCCAAAGCCGTACATGCCCGGGGCGATTTCCGCTATCTGCAACCGCAAAACGATGAGCCATGGCTGGGGATCCTCGCGGGGATCGGTACTGACGATGGCAGCCAGGCCTGGCGCTATTTCCCGGAGAATCTGATGGGTAAAGCGCTGGTCGATTACCTGAGCGGCGCCATTCAGGGCGGACAGGCCGACAACGCGACGCTGGTTTACGGTGGCAATCCGCATCTGTTCCCCTATAAACACAACGAGGGGCAGTTCCAGGTGCTGGTGCCGCTGCACAACGCCACCTACGCGTTTCAGCCCGACTGGCCGGCGTTAAAAAACCTCGATATCGAACTTAACTTTATCAACGATGGCCTGTGGATGAAGAGCAATAACGTGGCGCTGGGCGGCGTCACGGCCAGCAATCTCAACGCCGTCATCCCGGACTACTCAAAAGAAAAACTGCTGATCGATGCGGATATTAACGGGCCGGGCAAAGCCGTTGGCCCCTATTTCGAAGAGACGCCGCTGAAAGACTCCCTGGCCGCGACCCTCGATCAGCTCCAGCTTGATGGCGATGTGAATGCTCGCTTACATCTTGATATCCCGCTGGACGGCGAGATGACTACCGCCAAAGGGGATGTCCGGCTGCGCAACAACAGCCTCTTTATTAAGCCGCTCAACAGCACCATTACTAACCTCACCGGGCAGTTCAGCTTTGAGAATGGCAACCTGAAGAGCGAGCCGCTCACCGCCCGCTGGTTTAATCAGCCGCTAAACGTTGATTTCTCCACCACCGAGGGCGAAAAAGCCTATCAGGTGGCGGTAAATCTCAACGCCAGCTGGCAGCCGTCGCGCATGGACGTGCTGCCGAAACCGATCGGCGAATCTATCGAAGGGTCGGTGCCCTGGCAGGGGAAGGTCGCCATTGAGCTGCCTTACCGCGGCACTACCCGTTACAACGTCGATCTCACCAGCGATCTGAAAAATGTAAGTAGTCACTTACCTTCGCCGCTGAGTAAAGACGCTGGGGAGCCGCTGCCCGTTAAGGTTAACGTCGACGGCAGCCTGGAGAGCTTCTCACTGACCGGGAACGTTGGACAGGCTAACCATTTCAACAGCCGCTGGCTGCTGAACCACAAGCTGACGCTGGACCGCGCCATCTGGACTTCCGACAGCCGTACCCTGCCGCCGCTGCCGGCGCAGCCGGGCGTGGAGCTCAACCTGCCGCCGCTGGATGGCGCCGAGTGGTTAGCCCTGTTCCAGAAAGGGGTCGGCCAGAACGTGGATGACGCGGCGCAGTTCCCGCAGCTAATCACCGTCCGCACCCCGTCGCTGGCGCTGGGCGGCCAGCAGTGGAACAACCTGAGCATTATTTCTCAGCCCACGGCGACCGGCACTAAGGTCGACGCGCACGGGCGGGAAATCAACGCCACCCTTATGATGCGCGATGCCGCACCCTGGCTGGCTGATATTCGCTACCTCTATTTCAATCCGGCTACCGCCAGCGCTACTCCGGGGGCTACCACGTCGCCACTGCCGGCCAAAACCCGTATCGATTTTACCGGCTGGCCCGATCTGCAGCTGCGCTGCGCGGAGTGCTGGCTGTGGGGGCAGAAGTATGGCCGCATCGAGGGCGACTTTGCGATTAAAGGCAAAACGCTGGCGCTGTCCGACGGGCTGCTGGATACCGGGTTTGGCCGACTGACCGTCAACGGCGAGTGGGTGAATAGCCAGAGCGAGCAGCGCACCTCCCTGAAAGGCGAGATCAAAGGCAATAAGCTGGACGCGGCGGCCAACTTCTTTGGCATCACCACCCCGGTTCGCGACTCGAGCTTTAACGTTGATTACGATCTGCACTGGCGTAACCCGCCCTGGCAGCCGGATGAAGCGACGCTGAACGGTATTCTGAAAACCCGGCTCGGAAAAGGCGAGATTGCCGATGTGAGTACCGGCCGCGCCGGGCAGCTGTTGCGCCTGCTCAGCTTCGACGCCCTGCTGCGTAAACTGCGCTTTGATTTTAACGATACCTTCAGCGAAGGGTTCTACTTTGACTCTATCCGCAGCACCGCCTGGATCAAAGATGGCGTACTGCACACGGATGACACCCTGGTTGACGGGCTGGAGGCGGATATCGCCATGAAAGGCTCCGTTAATCTGGTGCGGCGCGAGCTGGATATGGAGGCGGTGGTCGCGCCGGAAATCTCCGCCACCGTTGGCGTAGCGGCGGCCTTCGCCGTTAACCCCATCGTCGGCGCCGCGGTGTTCGCCGCCAGTAAAGTGTTAGGCCCCTTGTGGAGCAAAGTGTCAATTCTGCGCTATCGCATTACCGGCCCGGTTGATAAACCGCAGATCAATGAGGTGCTGCGCCAGCCGCGCAAAGATGCACAGCAATGATTTGACGCGGGCAATTAATTGCCTCACTCTCAATAGATAATATCTTAATTACCGTCCGGTGGACGGCAACGAACGAGTAGCAAAACGATGAGTCTGAACCTGGTAAGCGAACATCTGCTGGCAGCGAACGGCCTGAACCATCAGGACCTGTTCTCCATTCTTGGTCAACTGACCGAACGCCGTCTCGACTACGGCGATCTCTATTTCCAGTCGAGCTATCACGAGTCCTGGGTATTAGAAGACAGCATTATTAAAGACGGTTCCTGGAACATCGATCAGGGCGTGGGCGTGCGCGCCATCAGCGGCGAAAAGACCGGTTTCGCCTATGCCGACCAGATTAGCCTGACGGCGCTAACCCAGAGCGCCCAGGCGGCACGTACCATCGTGCGCGAGACCGGCGACGGGCGGGCTAAAACCCTCGGCGAAGTGCCGCACACGGCCCTCTATACCAGCATCGATCCTTTGCAGAGCATGAGCCGCGAAGAGAAGCTGGATATTCTGCGCCGCGTGGACAAAGTGGCCCGTGCCGCAGACAAGCGGGTGCAGGAAGTGAGCGCCAGCCTGAGCGGCGTATATGAGCTGATTCTGGTTGCCGCTACCGACGGCACCCTGGCGGCCGACGTGCGTCCGCTGGTACGTCTCTCCGTCAGCGTGCAGGTTGAAGACGACGGCAAACGCGAGCGCGGCTCCAGCGGCGGCGGCGGTCGTTTCGGCTATGACTGGTTCCTGGCCGACGTGGATGGCGACGTTCGCGCCGATGCCTGGGCCAAAGAGGCGGTGCGTATGGCGCTGGTGAACCTCTCCGCCGTAGCCGCACCCGCCGGTACGCTGCCGGTGGTGCTGGGCGCGGGCTGGCCGGGCGTACTGCTGCACGAAGCGGTGGGCCACGGTCTGGAAGGCGATTTCAACCGTCGCGGCACCTCCGTCTTCAGCGGCCAGATGGGCCAGCTGGTGGCCTCCGAACTCTGTACCGTGGTGGATGACGGCACCATGACCGATCGCCGCGGCTCTATCTCCATCGACGATGAAGGCACCCCGGGCCAGTACAACGTGCTGATCGAGAATGGCGTGCTGAAAGGCTACATGCAGGACAAGCTGAACGCGCGCCTGATGGGCGTCGCGCCAACCGGCAACGGCCGTCGTGAATCTTACGCGCACCTGCCGATGCCGCGCATGACCAATACCTACATGCTGGCGGGCAAATCCACCCCGCAGGAGATCATCGAGTCCGTTGATTACGGCATCTACGCCCCTAACTTCGGCGGCGGCCAGGTGGATATTACCTCCGGTAAATTTGTCTTCTCTACCTCAGAGGCCTACCTGATCGAGAAGGGCAAAGTGACCAAAGCGGTGAAGGGCGCCACCCTGATCGGCTCCGGTATCGAAGCCATGCAGCAGATCTCTATGGTCGGGAACGATCTTAAACTGGACAACGGCGTGGGCGTTTGCGGCAAAGAGGGCCAGAGCCTGCCGGTGGGCGTAGGCCAGCCGACGCTGAAGGTCGATAACCTGACGGTGGGCGGTACCGCTTAATCCACTATTCTCCTCTTCCTGCGGGAAGAGGAGCTTCACTACTCCTTCCGCTTCTCCCGCATCCCCTGATACAGCTCCGCCACTTCCACGAAATAGTCCGTCAGATAGTTAATGCACACCTGCACCTTCAGCGGCAGTTTGTCCTTTTCGGTGTAGAGCGCATACACCGGACGCGGATCGGACTGATAGCGCGGGAATAAGATCTCCAGCTCGCCGCTGTTGATCTCGTTGATCACCCACATCAGCGGTACGTAGGCGATGCCGACGCCCGCCACCAGCCAGCGGGTCAGGGTCATAGGATCGTTTGTCACAAAGCGCCCCTGGGGGATCAGCTTTGTCGACAGCCCTTCCGGCGCGATCAGCTCAAAGGCGTTATCCGGCCGCACGCTGTACTCCAGCCAGGCGTGGTTGCTGAGGTCGGCAGGTTTATCCGGAATGCCCGCCTGGGTGAGATACTTTCTGGCCGCGCAGACCACCATCGGCATGTTGCCCAGCCGCCGGGAGAAGAGGCTGGAGTCCTGCAGCGCCCCGACGCGGATCACCACGTCCAGCCCGTCGGCAATCAGGTCCGGCGCGGGAATGCCGGTGACTAAATTTATCGACAGGCCGGGATACTCTTTCAGCATTTCTGCCGTCATTCCGGCGAGAACGTTTTGTGCCATAGTTGAAGAGCAGCCGATACGCAGGGTGCCGATGGGGGTGTTGTTGAAAGCGTAGAGCTGCTCGTGCACCTCCTGCGCTTCGTGCAGCATGCGGCGGCAGCCCTGGTAATAGATCTTGCCGGCCTCGGTAAGGCCGATACTGCGGGTGCTGCGATTTAACAGTTTTACCTGCAGGTCATCTTCCAGTTTGGCGACGGTCTGGCTGATTGACGAGACGCTCATCTGTAGTTGCCGGGCAGCGGAGGTAAATGAGCCCAGTTCAACGACTTTGGCAAATACCGACATGCGTTTTAAACGTTCCATTATTCACTCTGGCTTAAAAGTGATTTAGATCACATATTATAGATAACAACCTAAAAGTTACGTTAATATATTATTAATAACCCGGCTGCTACGCCACTCTCGCCCGGCTTTTCTGGCCCTTCATGCGGTGGCGCAGCGCAATAATAGTTTCGCCTGCTTGCTCTCAATCAAGGTCAACATGAGTCTGTTTCCCGTTATCGTGGTGTTCGGTTTGTCGTTCCCGCCGATATTTTTCGAACTACTTTTATCACTGGCGATCTTCTGGCTGGTGCGAAAGGTGCTGACGCCTACCGGCATCTATGATTTCGTCTGGCACCCTGCATTATTCAATACCGCGCTGTATTGCTGCCTGTTCTATCTGATATCGCGTTTGTTTGTTTGAGGTAGATGTGAAAACACTAACAAGAAAAATCTCCCGTACCGCCATTACCCTGGCGCTGGTTATCCTGGCATTCATCGCAATCTTTCGTGCCTGGGTCTATTACACCGAATCCCCCTGGACGCGCGATGCGCGCTTTAGCGCCGACGTCGTAGCGATTGCGCCGGACGTTGCCGGACTAATCACCGCGGTAAATGTGCATGACAACCAGCTGGTGAAGAAAGATCAGGTGCTGTTTACCATCGATCGGCCGCGTTATCAGAAGGCGCTGGAAGAGGCGGAAGCCGACGTCGCCTATTACAAAGCGCTGGCCGCCGAAAAACGCCGCGAAGCCGGACGCCGTAACCAGCTGGGCGTGCAGGCGATGTCCCGTGAAGAGATTGACCAGTCCAACAACGTGCTGCAAACCGTGCTGCACCAGCAGGCGAGGGCAGAAGCGACCCGCGATCTGGCGAAGCTCGACCTGGAGCGTACCGTCATTCGCGCCCCCGCCGATGGCTGGGTCACCAACCTGAACGTCTACGCCGGGGAGTTTATTACCCGCGGCTCCACCGCCGTGGCGCTGGTGAAACAGCACTCTTTCTATGTGCTCGCCTATATGGAAGAGACCAAGCTTGAGGGGGTGCGTCCGGGCTACCGCGCCGAGATCACTCCGTTGGGCAGTAACCGCGTGCTGAAAGGCACCGTGGATAGCGTGGCGGCGGGGGTGACCAATGCCAGCAGCACCAGCGACGGCAAAGGGATGGCGACCGTTGACTCTAACCTCGAGTGGGTGCGCCTGGCGCAGCGCGTACCGGTACGCATTCGTCTGGACCAGCAGCAGGGCAACCTGTGGCCCGCGGGCACCACGGCAACGGTGGTGATCACCGGCGAGAAAGATCGCGATGCCAGCCAGGATTCATGGTTCCGTAAAATCGCTCACCGCCTGCGCGAGTTCGGTTAATCGCCATGGGTATTTTCACCATCGCCAGCCAGCATGTGCGCTTTGCCGTTAAGCTCGCCTGCGCCATCGTTCTGGCGCTGTTTGTCGGCTTTCACTTCAATCTGGAAACCCCACGCTGGGCGGTGCTGACGGCGGCGATTGTCGCGGCCGGCCCGGCCTTTGCCGCCGGGGGCGAACCCTATTCCGGTGCGATCCGCTATCGCGGCATGCTGCGTATTGTCGGGACCTTTATTGGCTGTATCGCCGCCCTGACGATCATTATCCTGATGATCCGCACGCCGCTGCTGATGATCCTGGTGTGCTGTATCTGGGCCGGATTCTGCACCTGGGTCTCCTCGCTGGTGCGCGTAGAAAACTCCTACGCCTGGGGACTTTCCGGCTATACCGCGCTTATTATCGTCATTACCATCCAGACCGAACCGCTGCTGACCCCGCAGTTTGCCGTGGAGCGCTGTAGCGAGATCGTGCTCGGCATTGTCTGTGCGATCGTCGCGGATCTGCTCTTCTCGCCCCGATCCATCAAGCAGGAGGTGGACCGGGAGCTGGATGCGCTAATCGTCTCCCAGTATCAGCTGATGCAGCTGTGCATTAAGCACGGCGACAGCGAAGCGTTAGATGCCGCCTGGGGAGCGCTGGTGCGCCGTACCAGCGCGCTGGAGGGGATGCGCAGCAACCTCAATATGGAGTCCTCCCGCTGGTCGCGGGCCAACCGGCGCCTGAAGGCGCTGAATACCGTCTCGCTAACCCTGATCACCCAGGCCTGCGAAACCTGGCTGATCCAGAACAGTCGCCCGGAGCTGATCACCGATACCTTCCGCGAGCTGTTTGAGGAGCCGGTTGAAACGGTGCAGGACGTGCACCGCCAGTTAAAACGCATGCGCCGTGTCATTGCCTGGACCGGCGAGCGCGACACGCCCATCACCATCTACACATGGGTAGGGGCGGCCACGCGCTACCTGCTGCTTAAGCGCGGCGTCATCGGCAATACCAAAATCAGCGCCACCGAAGAAGAGGTTCTGCAGGGGGAAGCGGTGGTCAGGCCCGAATCGGCGGAGCGCCACCATGCGATGGTCAACTTCTGGCGCACAACCCTCGCCTGTATGCTCGGCACCCTGTTCTGGCTCTGGACCGGCTGGACCTCCGGCAGCGGGGCGATGGTAATGATCGCGGTTGTCACCTCGCTGGCGATGCGCCTGCCCAACCCGCGGATGGTGGCGCTGGATTTCCTCTACGGCACCATTGCCGCGCTGCCGCTCGGGGCGTTCTACTTCCTGGTGGTGATCCCCTCCACCCAGCAAAGCATGCTGTTGCTCTGCCTTAGCCTGGCGGTAATGGCCTTCTTTATTGGCATTGAGGTGCAGAAACGCCGCCTGGGATCGCTGGGGGCGCTGGCCAGCACCATCAATATCATCGTGCTGGATAACCCGATGACCTTCCACTTCAGCCAGTTTCTCGACAGCGCGCTGGGGCAGATCGTGGGCTGTTTCCTGGCGATGATGGTTATTCTGCTGGTGCGGGATAACTCGCAGGCGCGCACCGGACGGGTGCTGCTGAACCAGTTTGTTTCCGCTGCCGTCTCGGCGATGACGACCAACCAGGCGCGGCGTAAAGAGAACCATCTGCCGGCCCTGTATCAACAGCTCTTTTTACTGCTGAACAAGTTTCCGGGAGACGTGGCTAAGTTCCGTCTGGCCCTGACGCTTATTATCGCCCACCAGCGTCTGCGCAACGCGCCGGTGCCGGTTAATGACGATCTGTCGGCGTTTCACCGCCAGCTGCGCCGCACGGCGGACCACGTGATGTCCGCCACCAGCGATGACAAGCGGCGTCGCTACTTCGGCCAGCTGCTGGAAGAGCTGGATGTCTACCAGGAAAAACTGCGTATCTGGGAGGCGCCGCCGCAGGTGACCGAGCCGGTACAGCGGCTGGTGAGCATGCTACACCGCTATCAAAATGCCCTCACCGACAGCTGACTTTCTGCCAAAACCGACGCCCAAAGCGTCGGTTTTTTTGTAGCTATACTTAGCTGTGCAAGTTCTTAAACCCAGAAAGGGAGGACATATGACTACCCAGGCTCTCCAGGACAGTGCGCTTTTTCAGACCGGTTATCTGGTGGACGGCGTCTGGAAAACGCTCGATACCACCTTCGATGTGCTCAATCCGGCCACCGGTGAGGTGATTGCCAAAGTGGCGAAAGCCGGTACCAAAGAGACCGAAGAGGCCATTGCCGCCGCGAGCAGGGCCTTTCCCGCCTGGCGCGCCAGAACGGCTAAAGAGCGCTCGACCATCCTCTACCGCTGGTATGAACTTATTATCGAGAACAAAAGCTGGCTCGCCCAATTGATGACCACCGAGCAGGGAAAACCCCTGAAAGAGGCCGAGGGCGAGGTGGAGTACGCGGCAAGCTTTATCCAGTGGTTTGCCGAAGAGGCTAAGCGCGCGAACGGCGAAATCATTCCTCCCGCTAAGCCCGGCTCGCGCATTCTGGCCACCCGCGAGCCCGTTGGGGTGGTGGCGGCCATTACGCCGTGGAATTTCCCGATGGCGATGCTCACCCGCAAGCTCGGCCCGGCGCTGGCGGCGGGCTGCACCGGAGTGATCAAACCGGCCAACAACACGCCGCTAAGCGCCTTTGCGCTGCTGACGCTGGCGAAAAAAGCCGGCGTACCGGACGGGGTATTAAACGCCGTAGCGGGCAACACCCATGAAATCAGCGATGCCATTATGGCAAGCCAGGCGGTGCGTAAAATCTCCTTTACCGGCTCGACGGCGGTGGGCAAAACCCTGGTGCGCAACGCGGCCGAAACCATGAAAAAAGTCTCCATGGAGCTTGGCGGCAACGCCCCCTATATCGTATTTGACGACGCCGACATCGAGGCCGCCGTGCAGGGGGCCATCGCCAATAAATTCCGCAACGCAGGCCAGGTCTGCGTGAGCGTTAACCGCTTCTATATTCAGGAATCGGTCTACGACGACTTTGTCAGCAGGCTGGCCGGGGCGGTCAATGCCCTGAAGGTGGGCAACGGGCTGGAAGAGGGCACGGTTGTCGGGCCGCTGATTGAGGCCTCGGCGGTTGATAAAGTACGCGAGCACGTTGAAGACGCGGTCGCCAAAGGCGCTACCGTGCTGGCCGGCGGTAAACCGCACGCGCTGGGCGGCAACTTCTGGCAGCCCACGGTACTGGGGGATTGTCATGAGGGCATGACCCTGGCAAGCGAAGAGACCTTCGGGCCGGTGGCGGCCTGCTTCCGCTTCACCTCGGAGGACGAGGTCATCCAGCGTGCCAATAACACCCCCTTTGGCCTTGCGGCCTACTTCTATACGCAAAACCTGCAGCGCGTTTTCCGCGTCTCGCAAGCCATTGAGAGCGGCATGATCGGCATTAATGAATGTGCCGTGTCTACCGAGCTGGGGCCTTTCGGCGGCGTAAAAGAGTCGGGGCTGGGGCGAGAAGGATCGGTGCTGGGGCTGGAGGAGTACCTGGAAGTCAAAACGCTGCATATCGGGGGATTATAATTGTCGGGGCGGCTCAGGCCGCCCACCTTAAAGGGTGGCGGGGAATGAATACTTATACCTTTGATTTTAATGAAATCGAAAGTCAGGAAGACTTCTACCGGGCGTTTGCACGCGTATTCGGCATCGCCAGAAATAAGGTCACTAACCTGGATGCGCTGTGGGAGATCGTCACAGAAAGCCAGCTGCCTTTACCGCTGGAGATTGAGTTTATTCATCTTTCGGATCATTTACGCCGGCGTTTTGGGGCGTTGATACTGCTGTTTGATGAGGCAGAAGAAGAGCTGGAAGGGCAGATCCGGTTTAACGTCCGGCAATAGATATAAAAAAGCCCCTGACGGGCAGGGGCAAGTCGTAGGGACACTACGACGAGGGTTTACTTGTAGAGTTCTGCGGTGGCGTGCCAGTGGTCGCCCTGGGTCAGCTCGGTTACGCGATAGCTGCTGGCGCCGGCTTGTTCTGCTTTAGCCGCCAGTTTGTGACGAATATCCATCGGTGAGCCGGTCACCTGAGTGACGGACACGCTACCCATAGATTGCAGGTTCTGAGCCTGTTCGTTATTCACCTGCTGCACGGCTGCGCTGGCACCAAATGAGAGGACAGAGGCTAAACCTAAAGTGGCGATGATTAATTTGGTTTTCATAGTCTTTACTCCAGAAGTTTTTAAGCTCAACGGCAATAAGGGTTAAACCGCTATTTTTATGGCTGTCGCCGTTGAGGTTCGGTAAAAGGTCGTTATTGGCAAAGCTTATTTATACAGCTCTGCGGTAGCGTGCCAGTGGTCACCGGAGCGCGCTTCGATTACGCGGTAAGAAGAGGCACCCTGTTCTTCCGCTTTTTTATTCAGCATCTGGTTCATATCCATTGGTGAAGTACCAATCGCACCCACGGAAACGGTCCCGATGGCCTGACGCGATTGCGCCTGTTCAGCATTGATTGAATCGGCTGCGAAAGCACCGAAAGAGAGAACAGACAGTACGCTCAGGGCTGCTACAGTTGATTTGATTTTCATGATTATTTTCCTCGTCGTATTCTTTATAGGGTCTGTGTTTCGTGACCCTCATCACAAAATCAAGTATACACTAGTCACCCAAAAAATTAATACCTTGCTAATTATTTCTGCTGTTATTACGCCATTAACATGCGTTTTTTTATAACCGAAATGAATTAAAACGTTCACTTTTTGGCCACATTAAAGCGCTATATCTAAGAAAAACATATGGATATCTGAATTTGATTTTTTGTGCTATTTAGTGATTTATCATCCGCTGGATAAGCAAGAAAGGGCGGTAAATCGCACTAATTGCAAAACGGAGCGCAACATAAAGTAGGGGAAAGAGAAGGGAAAGCAGAAGCTTCCCCGCCGCATAGCGCAGCAGGGAGGAGAATCAGAGTTCCTGTTCGAAAAGCACCAGGATAGCCTCGTAGAGGTCTTTTACCGAGAAGCCGTTGGCCGGAGTAGTAAAGATGGTGTCATCGCCGGCGATGGTGCCGAGGATCCCCTCTGCTTTGCCGAGGGAGTCCAGCAGACGGGCGATCAGCTGCGCCGCACCCGGGCTGGTGTGGATAACCACCACGGCCGCGTTATAGTCGATATCCAGCACCAGATTCTTCAGCGGGCTCGAGGTGGTAGGGACGCCCAGCTCGGCCGGCAGGCAGTAGACCATCTCCATTTTGGCATTACGAGTACGCACCGCGCCAAACTTGGTTAACATGCGGGAGACTTTCGACTGGTTGATGTTGTCGAAGCCCTGTTCCTGTAAGGCCTGCACGATCTCACCCTGAGAACTAAACTTTTCTTCTTTAAGCAGCGCTTTAAACGCCTTTACTAATTCTTCTTGTTTCGAAGAGATTCGCATAAGTCACCCGAAATATAGCGGTAGAAACAACATTATTATGCACATGGATGAATTTTTATGCAAACTATCTGCCCAATATCAGGCTGAAATAATGTTATGAAAGGGCGGGATTTTATCAAAATTTGTTATCGAGGAACATGCCTGCGTCACGGCATGCAAATAACCTTAAAAGTAAATTAAATGTTATCAAATTGATGTTGTTTTGCTAGCTGGCGAGGGTGTATTGTAACCACCTCTTGTTTCGTTGCTTAGCGAACGCATAACGCCCGATAGCCTTCAGGCGGCTGTGAAAAGTGCGTGACCGCTAATTCTTCAGCTTCCAGGATTGTAATTATTCATCTGCTGAATTATGGTCGCCGCGACGGAGCAACAGATATTTAGCTCAACATAATAAGGAGTTTAGGATGAAAGTCGCAGTCCTCGGCGCTGCTGGCGGTATCGGCCAGGCGCTTGCCCTACTACTGAAAACTCAGCTGCCTTCAGGCTCAGAACTCTCCCTGTACGATATTGCCCCGGTGACCCCGGGCGTGGCGGTTGACTTGAGCCACATCCCTACCGCTGTGAAAATCAAAGGCTTCTCCGGTGAAGATGCAACGCCGGCACTGCAGGGTGCTGACGTGGTGCTGATCTCCGCGGGCGTGGCGCGTAAACCGGGTATGGATCGCTCCGACCTGTTTAACGTGAACGCCGGTATCGTGAAGAACCTGATCCAGCAGGTTGCTACTACCTGCCCGAAAGCGTGCATTGGTATCATCACTAACCCGGTTAACACCACCGTTGCTATCGCGGCAGAAGTGCTGAAAAAAGCGGGCGTGTACGATAAGAACAAACTGTTCGGCGTGACCACGCTGGATATCATCCGCTCCAACACCTTTGTTGCCGAGCTGAAAGGCAAGCAGCCAGACGAGCTGGAAGTGCCGGTTATCGGCGGCCACTCGGGCGTGACCATCCTGCCGCTGCTGTCGCAGATCCCGGGCGTGACTTTCTCCGAGCAGGAAGTGGCTGACCTGACCAAACGTATTCAGAACGCCGGCACCGAAGTGGTGGAAGCGAAGGCGGGTGGCGGTTCTGCAACCCTGTCTATGGGCCAGGCGGCAGCGCGTTTCGGCCTGTCACTGGTTCGCGCCCTGCAGGGCGAACAGGGCGTGGTGGAATGCGCTTACGTTGAAGGCGACGGTGAACACGCGCGCTTCTTCTCTCAGCCGCTGCTGCTGGGTAAAAACGGTATCGAAGAGCGCAAACCTATCGGCACCCTGAGCCCGTTTGAACAGCAGGCGATGGCCGGTATGCTGGATACGCTGAAAGGCGATATCACCCTGGGTGAAGAGTTCGTTAACAAATAAGACTCCCCAGGCCATAAAAAAACCGGAGAAGACTCTCCGGTTTTTTTGTATCTGCTAATTGGTTGCCGGGTATTCCTGAATGGTGACCTGCAGCGTAATTTTTTTATCCTCCCGCATCACCTCAACCGGAATAATGGAGCCCGGCCTGATTTCAGCCACCTGGTCCATGGTTTCCAGCGCCGAGACGGCCGGTTTACCGTTAACCGAAACAATCACGTCATTGACCTGCAGACCCGCCTGCGCCGCCGGGCCGCCGGGGGAGACCTCGTTGACCACGATGCCCTGGATCTGGTCGATACCGCCGCCGCCCTGCGCATGCAGCGGCGCGATTTCGCGGCCGCCGATGCCGATATAGCCGCGAATCACCCGGCCGTCGCGAATCAGCTTGTCCATAATTTTGGTTGCCAGCTGGAAGGGGATGGCAAAGCCGAGACCTTCCGGGGTTTCGCCATCATTGCTCTTATCAAAAGAGAGCGTATTAATGCCCACCAGTTCACCCAGGGAGTTGACCAGCGCGCCGCCGGAGTTGCCGTGGTTGATAGAGGCGTCGGTCTGCAGGAAGTTCTGCCGTCCGGAGGGGTTGAGGCCAATACGCCCCGTGGCGCTGATAATGCCCTGAGTAATAGTCTGCCCAAGGTTATAGGGGTTGCCGATGGCCAGCACCACGTCGCCGATGTGCGGGTTACGCTTTCGGTTAATCGGAATGACGGGCAGGCCGCCGGTGGCGTTGATCTTCAGTACCGCCAGGTCGGTCAGGCTGTCGGAGCCCACCAGCAGCGCTTCAAATACGCGGCCATCCTGCAGGGCGACGATAATCTGATCCGCATCGTTAATCACATGCTTATTGGTAACGATGTAGCCGCGCTCATCCATAATCACCCCCGAACCGAGGGTGCGGATCTCAAGCTGATTATTGCTGGTGGAGTTAAGGCCGCGGTTATAAACGTTAACGACCGCGGGCGCGGCGCGGCGCACAGCCGGGTTATAGCTGGCAGGCGTTTCATCTGCGCTGTCGAACTGCGGCGCGGCCAGCTTATTAAACTGGCGTAAAGAGGGTAGTGCGACCACTAACAGGCCGCCAACTGCCAGGCCGATGGCGACCGAACGAATGAGCTTCAGGAACATGATACGGGCGTCGTTAAAGTGAGAACCGTTGCAGCATAACATGACTTATCCGGACATCACATGCCGTGATGTCCGGCTGATAAAGCCTTAGCGCAGAAGAATATAGAGCGTGTCGTTGCCGCGAACAATCTGCAGCGCAATTACCGCGGGTTTGCTCTCCAGCACCTTGCGCATTTCGGCGATCGACTGCACGCGGGTGCGGTTAACGGCAATAATCACATCGTCCTCATGCAGGCCCGCCTGGGCCGCCGGGCTGCTCTTCTCGACGCTCTCAAGCGAGATGCCCTTGGTGCCATCTTTCAACTGCCCGTCGCTCAGGGTCGCGCCCTGCAGGGCAGGGGCAATCATCTCCGCGCTGGCCGAGGAGGAGGTGCTTTTATCAAGCGTGACCTCAACGGTGAGCGGTTTACCATCGCGCAGCAGGCCCAGCTTCACTTTGGCGCCGGGCTCGGTGGTGGCGATGCGTGAGCGCAGCTCAGCGAAGCTGCTTAACGGCTTATCGTTCAGGCTAACAATAACGTCCCCGGATTTGATACCCGCTTTTGCCGAGCCGGAGTTGGGCAGCACTTCGCTGACGAAGGCGCCGCGCTGTACGTTCAGATTAAAGGCTTTGGCGATGTCGGCGCTCATCTCCATGCCTTTGATGCCCAGCAGGCCGCGCTTCACTTCGCCAAAATCAATCAGCTGCTGGGCCAGGGTGCGGGCCATATTGCTCGGAATAGCAAAGCCAATACCGACGCTGCCGCCGCCGGGGGCGAGGATCGCGGTATTGATGCCAATAAGTTCGCCGTTGAGGTTCAGCAGGGCGCCGCCGGAGTTGCCGCGGTTAATAGAGGCGTCGGTCTGGATAAAGTTTTCCAGCCCCTCGAGATTAAGGCCGCTGCGGCCCAGGGCGGAGATAATCCCCGAGGTGGCGGTCTGACCGAGGCCAAAGGGGTTACCCACGGCCACGGCAAAATCACCTACCCGCAGCTTGTCGGAATCGGCCACCGCGATTTGCGTCAGGTTGCTGGCATTTTGCAGCTGTAGCAGGGCGATATCGCTCTGGTCGTCGCCGCCGATCAGTTTGGCTTCAAATTCGCGGCCATCGTTCATCTGCACGCTGATCTTATCCGCCTGGCTGATGACGTGATTATTGGTCAGCACATAGCCTTTTGCGGCGTCAATTACTACGCCGGAGCCGAGTCCCTCAAAGGGTTGCGCCTGTTCCTGGCCCTCATCGCCAAAATATTTTTTCAGCTCTTCCGGCACGCGCTGGCTTTGCGCGGCGGTGCCTTCCACCTTAACGCTCACCACCGCCGGCAATACTTTCTCCAGCATCGGGGCAAGGGAGGGAAGCGCCGCCTGGCCGGGCACCTGCGACGGAATAGCGGCCGTAACGGGGAACGACGCCGGGAGAGATAACCCGATACTCAATGCTACTGCGCTTAACAGCTGGTTTTTTTTGTTCATTGATGCTGGCTCTCGCAACCTGGAATGAAGGAATAACAGCTCAAAACATTCTGATGTTATTGAATTTTAAAACGCTGAACAATGAGGTGATTGACTAAATAATAGCTGGGACGGGGAAGAAAGGACGGGCGCAGGAGGCGCGCCCGTAAAATATATTTTCGCTGTGCGATTAGTCGCGTTTTGCGCCACCGCGCAGCAGGCCGGAAGCGCCGTCGGAGTAGTCACGCGGCATCTGTACCGGCGCCTGATCGTTACTGGCTTCGGATTCGGCCAGACGGTTGCGGAACGGGTTGGACTCGGCGGTCATTTCCGGCAGCAGGCTGCTGGAGCTTTTCGCCATGTGCTGATAAAGCTGACGGTAATCGTCCGCCATGTTATCCAGCAGTTCGGCGCTACGGGCGAAGTGGCTTACCAGCTCTTCGCGGTACTCTTCCAGTTCAGCTTTGTTCTTTTCCAGTTCGTACTGCAAAGCCTGTTGTTGACGCAATTTGCGATTTCCAAAACGCATGGCCACGGCGCCGATAACGATGCCGACGACTAACCCAATTAGCGCATATTCCCAGGTCATGAACTTCTCCCGTTGTCTTGTGGTTCCGTAGGGTATTGGCTCGGCTCCATGCCCGTGCCTGATTATGCCACTATAACCGCTATTTCCGTAGAAGTGGAATCCCGCGGTATCATCGCGTAGTGTAGAACGGCCTTTTTTTCGTCAACTGCGCAGGTTGCCGTGTCTTAATTGAAGGAATATCAACAAGCTTATGCAAACCCTCTCTCCCCTTGAGCACTACCAGCAGGCCCTGCAGGAGGGCACACACCAGCCTGACGACGTTCAACGCGACGCGGTAAATCGTCTGAATTTTATCTTCGGGCAACTGACGGCCCGGCCAGCGGAGGCGGAACCCACCGGCGGGCTGAAAGCGGCATTTGGCCGGCTGATCGGGAAAAAAGCGCCGTCGACGGTCGCGCCGGTGCGCGGCTTATATATGTGGGGAGGCGTAGGGCGCGGCAAAACCTGGCTGATGGATCTGTTTTATCAGAGCGTGCCGGGCACGCGTAAACAGCGCCTGCACTTTCACCGCTTTATGCTGCGTGTCCATGAAGAGCTCAACGCGCTGCAGGGGCAGAGCGATCCGCTGGAGATTATCGCCGATCGCTTTAAAGCGGAAACCGACCTGCTCTGCTTTGACGAATTCTTCGTGTCGGACATTACCGACGCCATGCTGCTGGGCGGCCTGATGAAAGCGCTCTTTGCCCGGGGCATCACCCTGGTGGCGACCTCAAACATCCCGCCGGACGAGCTTTATCGCAACGGCCTGCAGCGCGCCCGTTTCTTACCCGCTATCGATGCCATTAAGCAGCACTGTGAGATTATGAACGTGGATGCCGGGGTGGATTATCGCCTGCGCACCCTGACCCAGGCGCATCTGTGGCTGTCGCCGCTCAATGACGACACCCAACGGCAGATGGATAAGCTTTGGCTGGCGCTGGCCGGGACGAAGCGTGATAACGCCTCGGGGCTTGAGATCAACCACCGGCCGCTGCAAACCATGGGAATGGCAAACCAGACGCTGGCGGTCTCTTTCACCACCCTATGCGTGGATGCCCGCAGCCAGCACGACTACATTGCCCTGTCGCGCCTGTTTCACACGGTGATGCTGTTCGACGTGCCGGTGATGACCAGGCTGATGGAGAGCGAGGCGCGTCGTTTTATTGCGCTGGTGGATGAGTTTTACGAGCGCCACGTTAAGCTGGTGGTGAGCGCCGAGGTGCCTTTATATGAGATCTATCAGGGCGAGCGCCTGAAGTTTGAGTTCCAGCGCTGTCTGTCACGCCTGCAGGAGATGCAGAGCGAGGAGTACCTGAAACGCGAGCATATGCCTTAATAAATGCCACCCTCTCCCTGTGGGAGAGGGGCTGGGGGTGAGGGCATCAGACCGCACTGTTTCCTGTGGGAGAGGGGCCGGGGGCAAGGGCAACTGACCTCACTTTTCTCACCCCCGAAAAACCCTGTCCAAATCACATAAAGGGGTCGATCTTTAACCCCGACTTCTCTATAATCTTGCGACCCCACGTTACAAGAGAGTTTTTTCCCAAAACTTTCTCGCCGGCATAGGCTATTCGAAGGGGTAGGTTTGCCGGACTCTGTCGTGTGAACCTCAACTGACTAAACGTTTGGGTGAACACCTACGTGTAACTTATTTATTTGGGTAAGCTTTTAATGAAAACTTTTACAGCTAAACCAGAAACCGTAAAACGCGACTGGTATGTTGTTGACGCGACCGGTAAAACTCTGGGCCGTCTGGCTACTGAACTGGCTCGTCGCCTGCGCGGTAAGCATAAAGCGGAATACACTCCGCACGTCGATACCGGTGATTACATCATCGTTCTGAACGCTGATAAAGTTGCTGTAACCGGCAACAAGCGTACTGACAAAGTGTACTATCACCACACCGGCCACATCGGTGGTATCAAACAAGCGACCTTTGAAGAGATGATTGCTCGCCGTCCTGAGCGTGTGATTGAAATCGCGGTTAAAGGCATGCTGCCAAAAGGCCCGCTGGGTCGTGCTATGTTCCGTAAACTGAAAGTTTACGCTGGCAACGAGCACAACCACGCGGCACAGCAACCGCAAGTTCTTGACATCTAATCGGGATTATAGGCAATGGCTGAAAATCAATACTACGGCACTGGTCGCCGCAAA
>Ga0209370_1000932_pt1 | contig 30235 bp, 27 predicted proteins | sample AgamicAtPrz_FD_187164 | JGI IMG/M metagenome (GOLD analysis project Ga0209370, IMG submission 187164) | Agave microbial communities from Guanajuato, Mexico - At.P.rz (SPAdes) (version 2) | ecosystem: Host-associated > Plants > Phyllosphere > Phylloplane/Leaf | place: Guanajuato, Mexico... | reverse complement strand
CGCACGCGTCGATATAGCGTTTGCCGGTCGAATCGATGATCTCGATGCCGTCGCCTGCGACGGCAACGGGCAAGGTGGCGCGCGGGGCGCGATGGAAAACGGTCGTCATGCGTGGCCTCATGGATCAGGATGTGTGCGGCGCGTGCGCGGACGGCCACCCGACGCCAGCCGCGATCCCGTCCAGTTCCGCGACGAGACCGCGGTATGCGGCGAGCGCAGCCTGCCGCAGCGCATCGACGAACGGACGGCCGCGCCGGCGGCGCACGGCCTGCCATGCGTCGCTCTACTGCATGTACGCGTCGCATACCGGGCGGGCGAGCTCGCCCAGGCGCACGCGGATGTCGTGCAATAGGATCAATTCGGCCGCCATGCAGCGTGCGCCCGATTGGCCGGCCCCGTCAAACGATGTCGGGACGCACGCGGCCAGACGTTCGCAACGCACGATGACGAATTAGACAATGACGCAACATATGTTGTCAATAGCCCGCGATCGACAACACCGGATGCGGCCGGCACACCGCGCGGTCACGCCGCGACCCCGCTCGCCTGATGCGACACGAGCCGCGCATACGCGCCCTGCCGCGCCATCAGCTCCCCGTGGCGGCCGGCCTCGATCACGGCACCGTGCTCGATCACGAGGATCAGGTCGGCATGGCGCACGGTCGACAGGCGGTGCGCGATGATGATCGACGTGCGTTGCGTCATCAGGTCCTCCAGCGCCGCGCGGATCTGCTGTTCGCTGATCGTGTCGAGGTGCGACGTCGCCTCGTCGAGGATCAGCACCGGCGCATCCTTCAGGAACGCGCGCGCGATCGCCACGCGCTGACGCTGGCCGCCCGACAACTGCACGCCGCGCTCGCCGACGCGCGTCGCGAGCCCGTCCGGCAGCCGCGCGACGAAGTCGCCGAGCGCCGCGTGGTCGATCGCGCGCCGCACGTCCGCGTCGGACGCGTCGCTCGCCGCGAGCCGGATGTTCGCTTCGAGCGTGTCGTTGAACAGGTAGGTATCCTGCGCAACGAGCGCGATGTGCTGCCGCAGATCGTCGAGCCGCAGGTCGCGCAGGTCGACGCCGCCGAGCGTCACGCGGCCCTGCTGCGGATCCCAGAAGCGCAGCAGCAGACTCGCGATCGTCGACTTGCCGGCCCCCGATGCGCCGACGAGCGCGACCGTGCTGCCGGCCGGCACCTCGAAGCTCACACGGTCGATCGCGGGCACGCTGCGCCCCGGATACGTGAACGACGCCGCGTCGAACCGCACCGCCGAATTGCCCGGCATCGCGTGCGCGCCGTCCGTCACCGTCACGGGTTCCTTCTCCAGCGCGCGCAAGCGGCGCGTCGACGCGATCGTGTCGGCAAGCTGACGCGCGACCTGGCCGATCTCGGCCACCGGCATGAACGCGGCCACCGCGACCAGCACCAGCAGCGGCAGCGACTCGCGCGGAAACCCGCCGCGTGCGCACCACCACGCACCGAGCGCCGCGACGGCCAGCCCGCCGAGCCCGCTCGCGACTTCCAGCGCGGCGCTTTGCATCGACAGATCGTCGAGCAGCTTCGCGCGCTGCCGGCGGTACGCATCGACTTCGACCACGAACGCCGCGCGCCGGCGCGCGATCGCCTGGAACGCGGTGAGTTCCGCGAGCCCCTGGATCGTTTCGGTCAGATGCGCGCCGAGCTGGCCGAGCGCGTCGCGCGCGCCGGTGCCGAGCCGGTCGACGTCGCGCCGGGCCAGCACGGGCGCGAGCCCGGCCCACAGCAGGAACGGCAGCAGCACCAGCGCGAGCGGCCACGCGACCGACGCGAGCAACACCAGCACCCCGGCCGGCACGAGCACCGCGACGAACGCGGGTGCGAGCGTATGCGCGTAGAAATACTCGACGGTCTCGACGTCCTGCGTCGCGAGCGCCACGAGATCGCCGGAGCGGCGGCGCAGCAGCCCGGCCGGCGCGAGCCGTTCGAGCGTCGCGAACAGCGCGATGCGCATTTCCGCGAGCAGCCGGTACGCCATGTCGTGTGCGAGCCACGATTCGAGCCAGTGCAGCACGGCCGCGACCGGCGCGATCACGAGCAGCGCGGCAACCAGCCCCGTGCCGACATGACCGGTCGGCACCGCGCCGACCACCCGCGCACCGATCACGCCGACACCGATGAACGCGAGCACGCGGCCGATCCCGAACAATACGGTCAGCACGACCTTGCCTTTCCATGGACGCACGAAGCGAAGCAGCGTCTGCAACGTCTCCGGCCAGCCGATCGTCGCCGCGTCGTCGTTCAGCGGCCGCACCTGCGGGCCCGACGACGCGCGCGCGGTCGCGCCGGCCGCCCCCGTCGCGCCGACGGATTCGGCGACCGCTTCCAGCTGCGGCCCCATCAGCCGTCGATACGGGCCATCGCGCGCGATCAGCGCCGCATGCGTCCCTTCGTCGACGATCTGCCCCTGGTCGAGCACCAGGATGCGATCGGCGCCGATCACGCTGGACAGCCGGTGCGCGAGCACGAGCGTCGTCCGCCCGCGCGTGAGCCGGTCGAGCGCCTGCTGGATCAGCGCTTCGTTTTCCGCATCGACCGACGACAGCGCCTCGTCGAGCAACAGGATCGGCGCGTCGCGCAGCAGCGCGCGGGCAATCGCGATGCGCTGGCGCTGGCCGCCCGACAGCATGAGCCCGCGTTCGCCGATGCACGTCGCGTAGCCATCGGGCAGCGCCGAGATGAAATCGTGCGCGTTGGCGGCGCGCGCGGCCGCGATCATGTCCGCGTCGCTCGCGTCCGGGCGACCGAGCCGCAGGTTGTCGGCGACACTGCCGTCGAACAGCGTCGCATCCTGCGCGACGACCGCGATCATGTCGCGCACCTGGTCGGCATCGAGCGTGCGCACGTCGTGGCCGCCGATCCGGACCGCACCGCCCTGCGCGTCGTGCTGGCGCAGCAGCAGGCGCACGATGGTCGACTTGCCGGCGCCACTCGGCCCGACGATCGCGACCGTCTCGCCCTCGCGCACCGTGAAGCTCAGCGCCGCGTGGGCCTCCGCGCGGCGCCCCGGGTACGCGAAGCTGACGCCGTCGAACGCGATCGCCGGCCGCAGGCCCGCTACGCGCGGCGCGTCGACGGAACGCGCATGGCTGCCCGCGTCGAGCAGCGCATGGATCGCATTCGCCGCCGACTGGCCGATCATCCCCTGGTGCAGCACCGCGCGCAGGTCGCGCAACGGCCGGAAGATCTCGCTGCCGGCCATCAGCACGATCAGCAGCGCTTCAAGGCTCATGTCGCCGTGCCGCACGCGCCACGCGCCCACCGCGATCGCCGCGGCCGCGCCGAGGCCCGTGCCGAGATCCGTGAAGAGCCGCGTCAGCAACCCGAGCGCGAGCACCCAGAACGTGCTGTCCGACAGCGCGCGCGCCTTCGCGGCCAGCTTCGCGCCGAACGCGGTGCCCTGGCCGAACGCCTTCAGCGTCGGCAGGCCCTGCACCGCGTCGAGAAACTCCTCGCCGAACGCCTTGAACGCGGCCGAACGGGCGAGCGCCGCGCGCTTGTCGGCGCGATGCACGAGTTGCGGCAGCGCGAGCGTGACGAGCGCCGCGACCAGCAGGATCGCGGCCGTCGGCACGTCCCACCACGCGAGCACCGCGAAGATCATGATCGGCGCGCACGCGGCAATCACGAGCTGCGGCAGGTAGACGCCGAAGAAGGTCTGCAACTGCTCGACACCGTCGACGACGGCCAGCATCACGCCGCCCGTGCGCTCGCCGCTGAACCATGCGGGGCCGAGCGCGGCGATCCGGTCGAACAGCCGCGCGCGCAGCGTCGCCTGCACGCGGCCCGCCGTATGCTGCGCGAGCACCGTGCGACGATGATCGAGCCATGCACGCAGCAGCACGCAAGCCGCCGTTGCGGCGACGGCCTCGCCGATGCCGCGCGCCGGCGCGCCGGAAAACACCAGCGCCAGCACGCGGCCGAGAAACACGAAGCGCAGGATGCCGACACCCATCGCGAGCAACCCGAGCGCGACGGCCGCCGCCACCCGCCAGCGCAGTCCCGCCATCATTGCCCATAGTCGTCGGTCGAAATACATGCAGCCCTCCGGTCGGTGTTTCGTTGCGTTTTCGTTGACCGGATCGAGGCTACCCGCGCCGCCCGCGCGCGGCAAAAGATGATTTTTCAACGGGTGTTGAGTCAACTACAATACCCCGCATGTCGCACCTCCCTCCCCTCAGCGCGCTGCGTGCTTTCGAGGCGGCCGTCCGCCTCGGCGGGTTCGCGCGCGCGGCGGCCGAACTGAACGTGTCGACCAGCGCGGTCAGTCACCAGATCCGTTCGCTGGAGGAATCGCTCGGCGCGCGGCTGGTCGAACGCAGCACGGGGCTTGGCGGCATCAGCCTCACGCCGGCCGGTGCGCGTCTGCTGCCGGCCGTCGGCGACGCGCTGTCGCGTCTCACCGACGCATGTGCCGAGATTCGCGGCACCGCGCAACGGCTCACCGTGTCCGCCAACGCGCCGTTTTCGTCGATGTGGCTCGCGCGCCGGCTGGCCGAATTCTCGTCGCTGCATCCCGACACCCCGCTGCAGGCGGTCGTGCTCGACAACGAGCCGGATTTCGCGCGCAGCGGCGTCGACCTCGCGATCGTGCACGTGCCCGCGCACCGGCTGCGCGCGGACGACGACGTGCTGATGCGGGAAACCGTGCTTCCGGTCTGCAGCCCCGAGCTGTTTCCGTACGCATCGGGGTACGTATGCCGCTCGCGGCTGCTGCAGGAGATGCACGAGGACAGCCCCGAGATCGACTGGCGCAACTGGGCGGTGCACTTCGGCTTGCCGGACGACTTCGAGACGAAGATCGTCCGCTACAGCAGCTTCAGCCAGGTGATCGGCGCGGCCGTCGGCGGCGCGGGCATCGCGCTCGGCCGCGTGCCGCTGATCGAGCCCGAGCTGCGCAGCGGGCGCCTGGTGCCGCTGGTGCCGGGCCTCGCGCGCGATGCGTCATGGCGCTTCGTGCTGCGCCGCCATCCGTCGACGCGGCACCGGCTGCTCGATCCGTTGATCGCGTTCCTGCGCAGCGAAGCGGACGCGCCGCCGTTCGTCGCGAAGAAGGTTGCGCCCGCATCCAACGACAGTCACGCACGGGGCGCGGGCGGCGCCTGACGGCGCAGGCATGCAGTGCCGGCTGCGCGTTGCCGGTGGGCGGCCGCTCACGGCGTCGCGAAGAACAGCCCGACGACGCACGCCATGCCGCCGAACCACACGAGCGAGCGCAGCAACGCCCAGTTCAGCAGGTACATCAGCGCATAGACGACGCGAATCGCGACGAACGCGATCGCGAGCTGGTCGACGCGATGCACGTTCGCGCCGTTGTGCCACGCCACCAGCAGCGCGACCGCGAACAGCGCGAGCGCTTCCCATGAATTCTGATGCGCGGCCTGCGCGCGGGCGCGCCAGCCTTCGAGCTTCGCCAGATAATCGCGCGGCGTACGGTTGTCGTAACCCTTGCGGGCCTTGGCAAGAAACGTCATCGGGAACGGCAACAGCGCCACGATGAACAGGCACAGCTGGGACGTCGTCATCCAAGTCTCCTCCGTTATGATTACATTGATCAATGACAAGATCGCCGAGAGCTTAGCATTGCATCGTGCTGTTCGCGCACCGGTTTTCTAGACGGGAGACTCGGCCGGGCAGGACTTTTTGGGCGACGGGCTCGGCCCGCCACGGCCACAATTTCAACCAAATCGCCGACAAATACGTTAATTAAAACTGGTCGAACACCAATAACATAGCGCTCGACACTGGCTTGACGCGCGACCGCGCCAAGCCCACTGGTACTCCCGCGCCGCCGTGCGCCGAACGACATCCGACCCGAGCCCTTGCCATGCCCCGTCCCATCGTCGCCCATATCCGCCCCGACGCCATTCGTCACAACCTCGACTTCATCCGCCGCACCGCCGCGCAATCGCGCGTGTGGGCCGTGATCAAGGCCAACGCGTACGGCCACGGCATCGAACGGATCTACCCCGGCCTCGCGGCCGCCGACGGCATCGGGCTGCTCGACCTCGACGAAGCCGTGCGCGTGCGCGAGCTCGGCTGGGACAAGCCCGTGCTGCTGCTCGAAGGGGTGTTCGAGCCGGCCGACGTCGAGCTGGCCGATCGCCACCGGCTGACGGTCACCGTGCACTGCGACGAACAGCTCGACCTGCTGATTGCCGCGAAGCCGCAGCAGCCGATCGACATCCAGCTGAAGATGAATTCCGGCATGAACCGGCTCGGCTACCGGCCGGCCGCGTTCCGCGCCGCGTGGGAACGCGCGGCGAGCGCGCCGTCGATCGGCAAGATCACGCTGATGATGCATTTCGCGAACGCCGACGAAGGCGAAGCCGACTGGCAGCTCGACCAGTTCGACGCGACCACGGCCGGGATTCCGGGCGAGCGCTCGGTATCGAATTCGGCGGCCGTGCTGTGGCATCCGCGCGCGCACCGCGACTGGGTGCGGCCCGGCACGATCCTGTACGGCGCTTCGCCGACAGGCGCGGCGCGGCATATCGCCGACACGCCGCTGATGGCCGCGATGACGCTGACCAGCAAGATCATCGGCGTGCAGACGCTCGCGCCCGACGAAACGGTCGGCTACGGCCGCCGCTTCACGGCCGACCGGCCGATGCGGATCGGCGTCGTCGCATGCGGTTACGCGGACGGCTATCCGCGCCACGCGCCGACCGGCACGCCGATCGCGGTGGACGGCGTGATGACGCGCGTCGTCGGCCGCGTGTCGATGGACATGCTGACCGTCGACCTGACGCCGTGCCCGAACGCGGGCATCGGTTCGAGCGTCGAGCTGTGGGGCGACCAGGTGAAGGTGGACGATGTCGCGCAAGCCAGCGGCACGATCGGCTACGAGCTGATGTGCGCACTGGCGCGCCGCGTGCCGGTCGTGATCGTGCCGCCCGGCGCGTCGACCGTGCAGCCGGCGCTGCGAACCGGCAGCTACGGGCGCTGACGGGCGGCGATGCCGCGTTGCTGCGATGCGTGACAGCGTCGCCGCACATGCCGTGCCGCGTGCTGGCGGGCCGCATCGGGCGGCCCGTCTGCTTTGACGGCGGACCGCCCACGCGCACTGGCGACGACACGGTACGTCGTTGCGCGTTGCACAACGACGGGCGCCGACGCGTGCGCTATCCGCCTCCGTCAACGCATCATGAACGCCACGTCGGCTTGCGCTTCTCGAGGAACGCGTCGATCCCCTCGCCCGCATCCTCTTCCATCATGTTGCGCGCCATCACGTCGCCCGCATACGCATACGCTTCGTCGAGCGGCAACTCGCGCTGACGATAGAACATCTGCTTGCCATATCGCACCGCGGCCGGGCTCTTCGCGACGATCTCCGCGACCTTGCGCGCGACGGCCGCATCGAGCGCGTCCGCGGGCACGGCTTCGTTGACGAGCCCCCACGCGGCGGCCGTCGCCGCATCGACGAAGCGCCCGGTCACCAGCATGTCGAACGCGCGCTTGGCCGCGACGTTGCGGCTCAACGCGACGGCCGGCGTCGAGCAGAACAGCCCGACGTTGATGCCCGACACCGCGAAGCGCGCGGTATCGGCCGCGATCGCGAGGTCGCATGCGGCGACGAGCTGGCAGCCGGCCGCCGTCGCGATGCCGTGCACGCGCGCGATCACCGGCACCGGCAATGCGCGCATCGCGAGCATCACGCGGCTGCACTGCGCGAACAGCGTGCGGTAGTAGTCGAGTTCAGGCTTGCCGCGCATCTGCCGCAAGTCGTGGCCGGCGCAGAACGCCTTGCCTTCGGCTGCCAGCACGACGCAACGCACGTGCGGATCAGCAGCGAGCGTATCGAACGCATCGTGCAGGGCCGAAAGCATCGCTTCGGACAACGCGTTGAACTGCTGCGGGCGATTCAGTCGCAGCGTGACGACGCCGTCGCGCGTGTCGCGCAGCAGGATCGGCTCGGCTGTCTCGTGAATGGGTTCCATGGTGTTCCGCTCGACGGGGTTCGGCAGGGTTGGGGACGATGCGAACGAGCGGCCATCGCGCCCGCCCGCTCAAGGCATGTCGGGGAAATGGTCCTCCACATTCGGCACGACGTCCAGCCGCGCCGCCGCATGCGCATGCGCGCCGGCTCGCCAGTCAGCGCGCAACGCGCGATGCCGCTCGCCCGTCAACGGCGCCCTTGTAGGGCTTCCGCGCGGCCTGCCGTCCGCGCGGCCAGCGCGGCAATCGCGTAGGCGACACAGCCGAGCGCGGCGACCGCCCACAGCGCATCGGTCAGATCCGGCAACAGTATCGTCGCGGCGCCTGCGACGGCCACGCCGAGCAGGCTGCCGGCCTGCCGTGCCGCGTTGAGGAACCCGGACGCCACGCCCGCCGCGTCGGCCGGCACCTGTTCGAGCACCGTCGCGATCATCGGCGCCACCGACAGCGCGGTCCCGGTGCCGAAGGCGGCCATGGCCGTCCAGACCACCGGCCACGGCGCATGCAGCGCGAGCGCAATCGCGATCGCCGGAATGGCCAGCGCGGCCACCGCGAGGCCGTTCGCCATCAGCGTGACCGGACGAATGCGGCCATGCAGTTTTCCCGACAGCAGATTGCCGAGCGACAGACTCAGCGCGAACGGCAACAGTGTCAGCCCGATCTGCCGCGCGCTCATGCCGAAGCGCCCGTGCAGGTACAGGCTCAGCACGAACAGCAGCCCGAAGTAGCCGACATAGACGAGACTGCCCATCAGATTCATCGCGACGAAGACGCGGTTGCGAAACCACGCGAGCGGCACCATCGGATGACGGGCACGCCGCTCGACGACGACCAGCACGGCGGCTGCGACCGCGGCGATCAGCAGCGCGGCACGGACATCCGTGGCGCCGGCGCCGCGCGTCGGCAATTCGATCACCGCGAAACACAGCGCGCCGAGCGCCGCCGCACCCACGCACTGGCCGGCCCAGTCGAAGTGACGCACGTCCCGCGCGACCGATGCGCGAACGAGCGCCGCCGCGCCGGCAAACGCGACCGCGCCGGTCGGCACGTTGATCAGGAACGCGCTGCGCCAGCCGAAATCGTCGACCAGGATGCCGCCCAGCACCGGCCCCACCGCGACCGCGACCGACGCGATGCCGGCCCACACCGCGATCGCCCGCGCGCGCTCGGCCGGCATGTCGAAGGTGCTGCGCACGATCGCGAGCGACGCGGGCAAGAAGAGCGCGGCGCCCATGCCTTGCACGAAGCGCGCGATCACGAGAATGGCCACCGACGACGCGACGCCGCATGCCGCCGATGCGCCGACGAACAGCGCCAGCCCGGCGAGATACACGCGCTTCGCGCCGAACCGGTCGGACAGCGCGCCGCCCGCGAGGATCAGCGCGGCGAAGCTGAGCGTATAGGCGTCGACGATCCACGCGAGTTCCGCGACCGTCGCGCCGAGGCTCGTGCGCATCGCCGGCAGCGCGACGTTGACGATCGTCGAATCGAGCACCGCCATGAACATGCCGATGGCGACGAGCGCAAGCGTCAGGCGCTGCTCGCGCGCCGTCGCGCGGCTCGGTGCCGCGAGCGCGGCGGGAGAAACGGGGACGGAAACGGAATGGCAATCGGACATGACACCTCCATGCAGATGCCGGGAGTCTAGGACCGGGCGCGGGATGCGGAAAAGTGATAATTTCGCATCGGCCCGATGCAGATTTGCATCACCTCTTCCCGTCCGTCGCCGCCTGCCCGATGACACAATCGATCCGCATGAACTGGGACAACGCCCGCTTCTTCCTCGCGCTGGCGCGCACCGGCACGCTGCGCGGCGCCGCGGCGCAGCTGAATGTCGATCAGGCGACGGTCGGACGCCGGATCGCGGCGCTCGAGGACGAACTCTCGGCCCGGCTGTTTCTCCGCACACCGTCCCTCTATGTGCTGACGCCCGCGGGCGAAGCGCTGCTCGAACCGGCCGAAACGATGGAGCGCGCATCGCTGACGATCGAACGCCGCGTGATGGGGCTCGACGAGCAACTGGCCGGGTCCGTGCGCGTCGCGACGACCGACACGCTCGGCAAGCGCTTCGTCGTGCCCGCCATCGCCCGCTTGCGGCGCAGGCATGCCGGCATCGACGTCGTATGCGTGACGTCCGCGCAAATCACCAACCTGACGCGGCGCGAAGCGGATCTCGCGATTCGCACGTTGCGGCCGGAATCGCCGGATCTGATCGTCAGGCGGCTGGGGCATCTCGAAACGGGCATCTATGCATCGCGCCGCTACCTGGCCGAACGGGGCGAACCGATCGCGGGCAGCGCGTTCGACGGGCACGATCTGGTGATGTATCAGCAGCCGGTGGTGCCGACGATGTGGGACGCGCTGTGCGGCGAACCGACGTCGCGCGGCCGCGTAATGTTCCAGACCTCGTCGACGATGATGCTGGTGGAGGCCACGCTGGCGGGGCTCGGCATTGCGGAGCTGCCGTGCTTCCGCGCCGACACCGAGCCGGAACTGGTGCGGCTCATGGCGCGGCGGTGCAATCATTTCGACGTGTGGCTCGTCGCCCATGCCGATCTCTACAAGACCGCGCGCGTGCAGGCGGTGATCGAAGCCGTCGTCGACGAATTCGCGACGGCGGCGGCGGGCCCGGTCGTGGCCCGATAGCGGACCGCCAGGGCCGGTGCATCAGCGCGGCTGGTACTCGCCGTCCGCGGCAGACCAGCGAAACGTCTGGCGCCATTTGCCGCCGCGCTCGCGCAACTGCAGGTCGCGGAAGCCGTCCGTCGAAGTCGACAGCACGCTCAGCGTATTGCTGCCTTCCGTGATGTCGTGATCGCGCGTGCCGTTGCGATGCCAATCGCCTGCGATATCCCGGTAGAACATCATCGGCTGCGCGAACACGACGCGCAGCGTCTTGCCGTCGATCCGGAACAGGTACAGCGCCTCGAACGATGCGCCACCGCCGGAATAACCGATCGACCAGCCCGACCGCACCCCGAACGCAGCATCGCCCGCCCGCAGCGCATACGGCGCGAGATCGAACCGCGACCATCGTTCGGGCCGTAACGCGCGATCACCCGGCTGCGTCGCCTGCTCGAGGTAGTCGGGACTGTCGAGATTCGTGCTGCTCCAGTCGGTCGCCTGTTCGAGCGGCTGTTCGGTACGGGCGACGAGGCGTGGCACGCCGTCCGGGCCGCGCTCGAACACGCCCAGCCAGACAAACTCCTTCCGATCATCGGCCTCGGCGTGGCTCTCGAAGCCTTCGCAATCGGTAGGCGCACGGAATCGCAGCGCCTCGCGCGCCGACTCGTCGGTCGGCGCCACGCAAACGATCGCAACGAACGCGCCGGGACGCTGCGGCCACGGTTTCGCGCCGACCAGCACGACACGCGCAAGCGGCTGGCCCGGCGCAAGCTGCGCCACCAGCCCCTCCTTCGTGAAGCCGGGCGGCAAGTGCACGCCGAAACCATCCGCTTCCGGCGCACCGCTCATGTCGCGCGCATACGCGGCGCGGGCGTCGGGCGAATCGAACTTGCCGGGCACCTGGTCAAGGGAATGCGCGGTGCCCGCCGCGTGCGCGTGGAAGCCCGCGAATGCCGCGCCGATCGCAACGAGCCAAGGCATCAAGCGAATTGTCATGTCGGAATGTCCTGTGAAGTGACGAGGCAATGAACTGCGACGCCGCACGGGCAGTCGCGTGCGCGACGACCGGGTGGGCCCGCCGGCTCATGATGGGTTCCATGATGTTCTACTTGTCGGGTTCGACAAGTTTCAGTGTGAAACGCGCGGTCACTGCGGCATGCGCCCGCTACGCCATGCACGCACGCCCGGCCACAATTGAGCGACGCCGACGGCGCAAAAGACCGCCCCCATCGCGCCGATTGCCAGCACGCCGCCCCAGATCGCGCCGAACGTATTGAGCCGCGCGGTCATCCTCGGCGCGTCCGGCGCATAGCGCACCTCGACCGTCGCGCCGTCCTGCACGCTGACCTCGCCGCCCTGCGCATATTCGACCTGCTCGTCCGCGAGCGTCGTGAACGCGATCTCCGGATGATGCGGGCCTGCGTTCAGCTTGACGACGCGCCCCGGCACGACGACCGACGTGCGCAGGAATTCGCGCGTCGACTGCGCATATAGCGCGACGCCGATCAGCATGCACGTGCCCACGATGGTAAAAACGACGCCCTTCGCGATCTGCATTCCCGTGTGCCGCACAGCGGGTCGCACGTATTCGGATGCCATCGGTTTCGTTCCGTTCCTGATGTTCGTCAATGCCGGGCGTGCGGCGCACGATGCGCCGCCACGCCGCCCCTCGGCATCCGGCAGGATACGGACATCCCGGCGCGCTGTAAATTGCGCGCGCAACCGTTCGACGGCCCGCAGGCGCGTCAGCCCGCGAGCTTCTTCAGCGCGTCGAGCACCGCATCGCCCTTGAACGGCTTCACGATCCAGCCCTTCACGCCGGCGGCCTTGCCGCGCTCCTTCATCGCCGGGCTGCTTTCGGTCGTCAGCATCACGACGTTGACCGCCGTGTTCGCCAGCTCGCCGCGAATCTTCTCGACCATCGTCAGGCCGTCCATGTTCGGCATGTTCACGTCGCTGATCACGAGGCGCACGCCGGGCGTCGCCTTGAGCTTCGCGAGCCCGTCCTTGCCGTCGACGGCCGTCGCGACGTCGAGCCCGTGATTGCGCAGGAAGCCTGCGACTTCGTCGCGCACCGTGCCCGAATCGTCGACCACCAGAATCTTTGCCATGTCGTATTCTCCTTTCGTCGTTGCCGACTTCAACATTCAAAACAGTTCGAGTTCGCCCGCTTCGACCATCGGCCCGACGTCCTGCACCGATTCGCGGAAATCCTCCGGCGACCAGCTCAGGCTGAACACGAAACGCTGGTCGAGACGGACCGAGCGCCCCGATGCCGGATCGGTCATCCGGTACTTGAAACACAGCTGCGGACAGTCGCCGCCGAACGAGATGAACTTCTGCTTGTGATTGACGACGAGCGGCACCTGCACCGGATGGCGCGCCAGCGCCTCGGCGTCGCCGAGATAGCGGTTCTTGAACGCGCCCCACACGAGGTTGGTCAGTTCGCCGAGCACGCTGTTCACGTCGCGGAAATCCGGCGCGCGGCCGCCGTCGCGCGTGCCGCCGAGCATGTCGAGCAGCGGCTGCTCGCTCGTCTGCAGCAGCATGTAGCCGCGGCACCATGCGCTTTCGAGCGCGATCAGGCTGAACACTTCGCCGAAGATGATCTGGTCGCGCACGATGCACGGCGTGTCGTGCTCGATCGTCATGCCCGGGAACAGGCCGTCGATGCGCGCCTCGGTGATCTCCGAGATGCCGCGCACGAGCGCGTTCGGGTAGTCGCGGCCGAACAGGTATTCGTCGATCGCGCGCTCGAGCGGCGTCATGTCGTCGGCGACGTAGGCCGCGCAAGCCACTCGCGCGAGCGCATCGGGCAGCCCGTCGCGCGACGCGCGCGATTCGCGACGCAGGATGATCGGCAGCTCGGGCCGCAGCGCGTCGATCTGCGTCGCGATGATCGCGCTCTCGGCCGGCGAGCCGCCGTAATCCTCGGCCAGCAGGATCGCGCCGAGATCGATGTTCGAGCGCAGCACCTTCAGCAGCCGGCTGCGGCGCACGGTCAGGCCGACCAGGTTGTGCTCGTCGCAGAAGCGCTTGATCGCGTCGGCGTGCACGCGGCTGTCGTCGAGTACGAGCACCTTGCTGACGGGTCGGTCTTCGGTCATCTGATGGATTCCTGATGGTCGGTCAGAACAGTTCGAGCTCGCCGCCGGTCTCCACCGCGGCCGTTTCCGGCACATGGAAATCGACCGGCGCGTTCGCGCACACGCACAGCGTCGCGCCAACGCGTACGTCGCCGTCGAGCGTCAGGTCGTACGCGGCCACGTAATCGGGCGAGAGCGCGTGCATGGCGTCGATGCTCGCGCCGCTCAGCAGGTAAGGCGTCGACATTCCGAGATCGGGAAACGGCGCGGTCAGCGCCTGGTTGATCGCGCCGCAACACAGGTTCGCGACTTCCATGAACGCATCGGTCAGCGGCCGCTGGCTGCTCGTGCCCGCCGTCGGTCCGGCGAAATGGCGGCGCGTCGCATCGTCGTCGCTGAAGCGCAACGCGAGCAGCAGGCGGAAATGCAGCGCCGAGATCGTCAGCACGACGACATGTTCGGCCACTTTCGGCTTCGATCGCAACTTCGCGTGCACGCGATCCGGCGCGTCGCGCTCGTGCCCGGCGGCCGGCCGGATGTCGCACGCGCCGCCGGCGGCGAGCCGCGTGCGCGCGGCATCGAAAAAGATCCGTTCGAAACCGGCCCTCGCCTGCGCACTGATCACGCGGCCTCTCCTTCGATCCGCGCATGCAGTTGCCCGGCCAGCGCCTCGACGGTCGCAAGCGCGGCCGTGATCATCTTGCCGCCGGCCTGGATGTCCTGGAACGTCGCGGCCGTCACGAGATCGTTGCGGTTCAGGCTGTCGCGATAGCTGTTCGACAGTTCCTGCGAGCGCGCGGCCAGCCCGCGCACCTCGCTCGCGACGATCGAGAAGCCGCGCCCGGCGGTGCCCGCGCGCGCGGCCTCGATCGACGCGTTCAGCGACACGATCGACACGTGCGCGACGATCGCCGACAGCTCCAGGTTCTTCGCGCGCATGTCCTGGTTCTGCGTGGTCAGCGAGATCATCTGCTCGTGCCAGCGCTCGAACGTGCCGGCGAGCCCGCGCAGGCGCGCGGCTTCGTCCGCGATCTTCGCCGCATGCTGCGCGAGCGCCGCGCGGTCGGCTGACAGCGCCTGCAACGCGTCGCGCTGCGCGCCGTTCGCGGATGTCTCGCGCGTCAGCGCCTCCTCCAGCTGCGCCTCGCGTTGCGCCCATGCGTCGGCTGCTTTCGCATGCACCGACGCCGCTTCTTCCGCCCGCACATCGGCCGCGCGAAGCCCATCGCGCAACGCATGCGCGTCGCGCTCCATCGACGCGACGAGCCGTTGGCGCATCACACGCAACACGATCGCCGCCGCCACCGCGACGACCACGCCCCCCGCCAGCGCGGCGGCCATCTGAGTCATCCACGCTTGCACGATCACGCCGTCACTCCGCCGCGCCGATATCCGCGCTGCGCGCGTGCTGCGCGTGCCCGGCGCCGTGAGTGGCGCCGTCCGCCGCGAAGCGCGCCGGCAGCGACACGATCGTCTCGAACGCGCGATACGGCGCCCCGACGCGGTCGTCGGTGAAGCGCAGCGCGATATCGCCGCCGTCGCGTTTCAGGAAATTGCGCACCGCGTCCATGCCGACGCCGCGCCCCGATACTTCGGTCACCGTCTGCGCGGTCGAGAAGCCCGGCCGGAAGATCAGCTCGGCGACATCCTCGTCGGACAGCGCCGCTTCGCTCGCGGCATCGATCCAGCCGCGCTCGCGCGCGATGCCGCGAATCCGGTCGAGCGCGAGGCCGCGGCCGTCGTCGCCGAGCACGAACCACAGTTCGCCGCCGCCCACGCCGACCGCGATGTCGATCGTGCCGGACGCCGGCTTGCCGGCCGCGCGCCGCGCGTCGGACGATTCGATCCCGTGGTCGATCGCATTGCGCAGCAGGTGCATGAAGACGTTCTTCAGCGTCGCGACGATCTCGCTGCGCACGCGCTGGCCGTGGCTGTCGATATGCACGACGGGCGCCGGCTTGCCGAGCTCGGCCGCGAGCGACGGCAGCGATTCGATCACGCCGCCGAGCGCGTCGCCGATCCCTTGCGTGCCGAGCTGGCTCAGCATGCGGCGCACGGCATCGCGCGCCGCGCGCCAGTCGGATCCGTTGGCCGGATCGGCGCCGTCGAGCACACGCAGGCTCTCGCTGATATGCGCACGCTCGACCATCAGGAAATCGGCGCCATTCTGCGCCGGCTCGCCGCTGCGGCCGAGCGTGACCGCGTTGATCGTCGCGTAGTGGTCGACGGCTTCGCGTACCCGCGCCAGGTCGTCCATCAGCGCGTCGCGGTTCCACTCGGGGCCGCCGTCCGCGCGGCGCAGCGATTCGTACGCCTGCTCCGCTTCGTGGACGATGTTCGTCAGGTGCTGCAGGCTGTACGTGCGCGCATTGCCCTTGATCGTGTGCATGTTGCGGAACAGCGCCGCGACGATCGAGTGATCGACGCGCTCGTGCTGGCGGATCATCCGTTCGTTCTCGCTGAGGAAGCCCTTCGCGCTGTGCACGAAGTCGTGGAACTTGTCCTGGCTGATCGACAGAATCTCGCCGATCATCTCGAGGCGCCGCTGCTGTTCGCCGGCCTGCGCGGTCAGCTCGCGGATCTCGGTCACGTCGCGCACGCACAGCATCAGGCGCACCACGGTGTCCGTCTCGTCGGTGATCGCCGACCAGCTCAGGTCGAGCCACTTCTCGCGGCCGTCCGGCATCCGCTTCGCGACTTCGTTGACGAGCAGGTGCTCATTGAACTCGAAGTTCATGCTGTCTTCGCCGAGGCACGCATGCACGGCCGCGTCGACCTGCGAGCGCGCGTCGGCGCCGATCGCCGAATCGTCGAACACGAGCGCCATCAGGTCGCGGCCGGCGATGTCGTTCGTCTCGAAGATGGTTTCGAGGTACGCCGAATATTCCGCATGCACGACGCCGCCTTCGACGACGGTCAGGATGCCCTGCTGCATGTTCTGCAGCATCGCCTGGATGTCGGCCGTCTTCTGCTTCAGTTGCGCGGCGTTCTCCTGGATCTTCTCGATCATCCCGTTGAACGCGACGATCGAATGGCCGATTTCGTCCATCCGGCCCACCGGCACGCGGCGCGTGAAATCCTGGCTCGTCGCGATCTCGCTCATCGCCGTCTGCATCCCGATCAGCGGGCGCGTGATCTGGCGATACAGCACGAAGCCGAGCGCGGTCAGCAGCACGATCACCGTGCCGGCGACGCCCGCGATCGCGGTCGCCGTGGTCGCGAGCATTCCGTTCAGCGCGCCGATCGCGTCGTCCTTCTGGCGGTTCTTCTCGACGCGCAGCGTGTCGACGATGCTTTCGAGTTCGTCGCGATACTGCGCGACGTTCGCGAACAGGTAGGCCTGCGCCATCTCGGCCTTGCCGTCCGTCTTCATCTTCACGGTGTCGTCGATCGCCGCGAAATAGTTCGCGGCGCTGTCCTTCGCCTGCGCGACGAGCCCTTCCTGCGCGCGGCCGACCGCCGATTTCGCCTGCGCGTCGAGTGCGGCGCGCAGTGCGGCCTGCTTCGCCTTCAGCTCGTCGCGCGCCTGCGCGGCGGTGTTCGCGTCGGGCGCGTAGACGAGCGTCATCGTCGCGATCTGGATGTTCTTCACATCGGCGACGAGATCGGCCGACGCGAGCGCGCTCGGCACGATTCCCTGGGTGACCTGACGCACCTCGGATGCGCTCTTGCGCGTCTGGTACACGGCATAGACGCCGATCGCGGACAGCGCGAAGAACGTCAGGACGACTAGCAGCGTAATGCGATGACGGATGGTCATGAGTACAGCTCCCCGCGGCGATCCGGGTGCGATCGCCCTTTGGTCTATTGAAAGAGTGTGAGCGCCGAATTATCGGGGATGGTGTATGACGGTCCGATGACCGAAAATCAATCGGTCATTGAGGAAAATGGAATGAATAATTGTGCGGGGAAAAGCCTAAAGTCTTTTGCGGATTTGCCGTTAACTTCGCACCGCCTTACCGGCCTGGAAGCGACGATCTAGAAATCGTCGAAATAGCGGATATTTATTGTTTTATGCCTGCTCCGCAAAATCCGTTTTATTGAATGCCGGCAAAACGTTTGCGTATTATCGGCGAGCCGGCTTGTGTTGGTATTTTTATAATCGTTGCAGTATTCGCCCGGCTGGCTCGTCAGTGTCCATCCCGCATGATCGACTGTTCAGCCTTCGTTCGGCTCGGCGAGCCAGTCTTCGAATTGCAGCCGCGGAACGCGCTCGAATTCGCGGACGTTGTGCGTGACGAGCACCAGGTGCCGCGCACGCGCCTGCCCTGCGATCAATGCATCGTAAGGGCCGATCGGCGTGCCGGCCGCGATCAGATGCGCACGAATTTCGCCCGCATGCTGCGCATCCTCGGTGTCGAACGGCACGACCTCGAACTGCAGCGCGTCGACACGCGCGGCGTTCGCCGCCGCTCGCTGGCTCTTGTACGCGCCGTAGTAAAGCTCGTGCGTGACGATCGCCGGGATGCCGAAATCGGCCGGCTGCCACGCATGCAGGCGGGCCAGCATCGCCGGCTCGCCCTTGAGAATGGCGATCACCGCGTTGGTATCGAGCAGGAACTTCATTCGAACACATCCAGGCCCGAGCGCTCCTGAGCGGACGGCTGCGTGGTCGCGGCAGCCTCGAAGTCGGCGTCGACCGGGCCGATCAGCGGTGTCAGCCAGGCCCAGTCTTGCGGCACCGGCTCGAGAACGACGGACGCCCCGTGGCGGCGGATGCGGACCTCGGCCGTATCGAAGCGAAATTCCTTCGGCAGCCGGACGGCCTGCGAACCGCCATGCTTGAAGAGCTTTGCAGTATCCATGTTCCCGCCCTCACGTATCTACAGAATGTATCTATTTTATCAATTGAACGTGAGAATGACGAGTCGTCCGATCGGCCTGGTGTGAACGGATTGCCGGGCCGTCGGCCCATGCCCGATCGCGTGACGTCGCGATCCGTTCCTGCAACGTACCGTGCCCCGATTCGCTCCGGTCACGAAACAATCAATCCCGCCGCAGCGATTCCCCTCCCGATCCGCCCGCTCTAGACTGTTGCATCGATCCCCCCCCCTTTCGGACCCACGCAATGACCGACGTCCTGCCGCTGACCCCCGAACCCGATTCCGGCCTTCAATACCGGCTGCGTCCGGCCACTGGCCGCCCGGCCGCCCGCCTGTTGCTGCTGCACGGCGTCGGCGGGAACGAGACCAACCTGTTGAACGTGGCCGACACGATCGATCCGCGCATCGAAATCGCGTTCCTGCGCGGCCCGCTCACGTTCGGGCCCAATCAGCATGCGTGGTTTCCGGTGCGTTTCGGCCCGAACGGCCCTGAAATCGATGCGGCGCGTGCGGACGAGAGCCGCGTGCAACTGATCACGCTGCTGCATGCGCTCCGCGCGCGGGATGGCGCTGCCCCCGCGTTGCCGACCGTGATCGCCGGCTTCAGCCAGGGCGGCATCATGAGCGCGAGCGTCGGCCTCACGTCGCCGGGCGACGTCGCCGCATTCGCGGTGCTGTGCGGCCGCATCCTGCCGGAAATCGATCCGTTGATCGCGCCGCGCGATGCATTGAGCACGCTGCACGCGCTGGTGATGCACGGCCGCTTCGACGACAAGTTGCCCGTCGCATGGGCCGACACGGCCGACGCGAAGCTGACGGCGCTCGGCGTCGCGCACGACACGCGGCTGTATGCGGCCGGCCACGAGCTGACCGCGGAGATGGCCGGCGATTTCAGCCGATGGGTCGGTGAGCGCGCCGGGTTGAACTGACTCGAACCAAACGGACCGGGGGCGCCAGCCCGCGAACGGACCGGCGCCCCCGGCGCATGACGTCACGCGTTCGTCACGCGTTCTGCGCGGGATCCGCAACGCCACGCACGGATGCGGGCACCGCCGCCGCCCGCTCCCGCTCGGCGCCACGTTTCGCCAGCTTCCAGCCGATCACCAGCGCGAGCACGACGACGGGAATCGTCGCGATGGTCCACGTGCCGCCCGGGTAGTCGAACGCCATCAGCACCAGCACGCCGACCAGGAACGCGAGCGTGAGCCACGACGTGAACGGCGCGCCGGGCATCCGGAACGACACGGCCTTCATCTCGCCGCGATCGACCGCGCGGCGGAACAGGATCTGGCACATCACGATGAAGCCCCACGTCGTGATGATGCCGAGCGACGCCATGTTCAGCACGATCTCGAACGCCTGGGCCGGCACGATGTAGTTCAGCGGCACGCCGATCGCGTTGATCGCGACCGTGATCAGGATCCCGCCGTACGGCACGCCGCGCGCGTTCATCCGCGACACGAAGCGCGGCGCCGAGCCGCCCATCGCGAGCGAGCGCAGCACGCGGCCCGTCGAATAGAGGCCGGAATTCAGGCTCGACAGCGCGGCCGTCAGCACCACGACGTTCATCACGGTGTCGACGTAAGGCACGCCGAGCTTGCTGAAGAACGTGACGAACGGGCTTTCGTGCGCGCTGTACGCGGTCCACGGCAGCAGCATCGTCAACAGCACGACCGAGCCGACATAGAACAGCGCGATGCGCCACATCACGCTGTTGATCGCCTTCGGCAGCACCTTGCGTGCGTCCGCCGTCTCGCCCGCCGCGACGCCGACGAGCTCGATGCTCGCATACGCGAACACGACGCCCTGCACGATCAGCACCGCCGGCAGGATCCCGTGCGGGAAGATTCCGCCGTGATCCGCGACGAGGTGCAGCCCCGTCATCTGCCCCGCCACCGGATGGCCGCTCGCGAGAAACACGGCGCCGACCGCGAGAAACACCGCGAGCGTGCCGACCTTGACGAGCGAGAACCAGAACTCCATCTCGCCGAACACCTTCACGCCGATCATGTTCATCACCGACACGATGCCGAGCGCGCCGAGCGCGAACACCCATTGCGGCACGTCGGTGAACACGGCCCAGTACTTCATGTAGATCGCGACCGCGGTGATGTCGACGATGCCGGTCGTCGCCCAGTTCAGGTAATACATCCAGCCCGCGACGAACGAGGCGCGCTCGCCCATGAACTCTCGTGCGTACGACACGAAGCTGCCGCTGGTCGGCCGGTGCATCACGAGCTCGCCGAGCGCGCGCATGATCAGGAAGGCGAACACGCCGCACACGAGATACACGAGCGCGAGCGCCGGCCCCGCGCTTTGCAGGCGGCCGCCCGCGCCGAGAAAGAGGCCGGTGCCGATCGCGCCGCCCATCGCGATCATCTGCACGTGCCGCGGCTTCAACTGCTTCGCATAACCGGCTTCGTGCGACGCGAACATCGCATCGGGATCGGCATGCGCGGCATCCGCGCCGCCGGCCGGACCGGCCGGGCGCTCGCTGGGGTGTTTCATCGTGAGTCTCCGTTGTTTGTTGATGTGTTTCGCCCCACTGCGGGGGCGCTTTCGGTGCGGCCGCGAACGGGTCGGCGTCAGAACGCCCGCGGCCGGATCAGCGCTTCGGGCTGCAGCGCTTCGTCGAGCTGCGCCTCGGTCATCAGTTCGCGCGCCAGCACGACCTCGCGGATCGATTTGCCGGTCGCGTGCGCTTCGGCGGCCACGGCGGTCGCGCGCTTGTAGCCGATGTACGGATTCAGCGCGGTGGCGAGCGCGACCGAGCGCTCCATCGTTTCGCGCAGCCGTTCGGGATTCGCGGTGATGCCGCTCACGCATCGCTGCGCGAGCGTCGTGCAGGCGGCCGTCAGGTGGCTGAAGCTGCGGAACAGCGCGCTCGCGATCACCGGCTCGAACGCGTTGAGCTGAAGCTGGCCGGCCTCGGCCGCGAAGGTGATGGTCACGTCGTTGCCGAACACCTCGAACGCGACCTGGTTGACGACTTCCGGGATCACCGGGTTCACCTTGCCGGGCATGATCGACGAGCCGGCCTGCACGGGCGGCAGGTTGATCTCGCCGAAGCCCGCGCGCGGGCCGCTCGACAGCAGCCGCAGGTCGTTGCAGATCTTCGACAGCTTGACGGCGATCCGCTTGAGCACGCCCGACACCTGGACGAACGCGCCGCAATCCTGTGTCGCCTCGATCAGGTTCGGCGCGGTGCTCAGGTCGAGCCCGGTGATGCGGCGCAGCGCGGCCAGCGCCTTCTCCGCGTACTGCGGGTGCGCGGTGATGCCCGTGCCGATCGCGGTCGCGCCGAGGTTGATCTCGCGAATCAGCCAGCCGGCTTCCTGCAGCCGCGCGATGTCTTCCGTCAGCATCACCGCGTAGGTCGAGAATTCCTGGCCGAGCGTCATCGGCACCGCGTCCTGCAACTGCGTGCGGCCGAGCTTCAGCAAGCCGGCGAACGCGTCGGCGCGCTCCGCGAACGCATCGCGCAGCCGCGCCATCGCCTCGAGCAGATGCTCGACCGCGAAGCACGTCGCGATCCGGATCGCCGTCGGATAGACGTCGTTGGTGCTCTGCGCGAGATTGACGTGCTCGTTCGGATGCAGGTATTCGTACTGCCCGCGCGCGTACCCCATGATCTCGAGCGCGCGATTGCAGATCACCTCGTTCGCGTTCATGTTGGTCGACGTGCCGGCGCCGCCCTGAATGACGTCGACGACGAACTGGTCGTGCAGCCGCCCTTCGCGGATCTCGACGCACGCGGCGGCGATCGCATCGCGGTACGGCCGCGGCAGCAGCCCGAGTTCGCAGTTGGCGTCGGCCGCCGCTTCCTTCACGGACGCGAGCGCCATCACGAGGTACGGCAGCGACGCGATGGTGCGGCCGGAAATGTCGAAATTCTCTTTCGCGCGCAGCGTGTGGACGCCGTAATAGGCGGTATCCGGAATACTTCGTTTGCCTAAAAGATCCGCTTCGACGCGGAAGCCGCTTTCTGCCATCGTGCCCTCCTGAAATGTCTCGTGCCGCTCGCCGGCCGCCGCTTGCCGACGCGACGGGTTCGCATTCTATGCCTTTGCAAAAACAAGCTCGCTTCTGTATTATCGAAAGCGGTTTTGCGTGGGACGCAACAGCGAGAATCGAATGAAAAAAGGCGCGAGAGAAACCGGCATCGATCACCTGGGCGCGATGCGCGCGTTCGTGCGCGTGGTCGAAACGGGGAGTTTTTCGGCGGTCGCGAAGGAGATGCACGTGTCGACGTCGACGGTCGCGCGCAAGGTCACGGCGATCGAGGAGACGCTCGGCGTCGCGCTGCTGCACCGCTCGACGCACAGCGTGACGCTCACCGAAGCCGGACATATCTATCTGGAGCGCGCGGTTACGCTGATCGCCGATCTCGACGACACGCTACGCGTCGTCGCCGAGCTGAATGCGCAGCCGAGCGGCCCGCTGAAGCTCACCGCGCCGGTCGCGTTCGGCCGCCGTCATCTCGCGCCGCTGATCGCGCCGTTTCTGGCGCGCTATCCGACGATCCAGCTCGACGTGCGGCTCACCGACAACCACAACGACCTCGTGGCCGGCGGCTTCGACCTCGACATCCACGAAGGCGAGAACTACCTGGACAACCTGGTCGTCCATCGGCTGTCGCGCAACGACAGCATTCTGTGCGCGACGCCCGGCTACCTCGACCGCTGCGGGCGCCCGGCGACGCCCGACGACCTGAAGCACCACAACTGCCTGCGCTACGTGCACCCGGAGGGCGATCCGCGCTGGGCGCTCGTGCGCGGCGACGCGCAGCACAGCGTGCTGCCGGCCGGCAATCTCGTCACCGACCATTCGGAGCTGCTGCTGGAGGCGACCTGCGCGGGGCTCGGCATCGCGGAATTCGAGATCTGGCTGGTGCGCGACCTGCTCGCGAGCGGCCAGCTCGAAGCCGTGCTGCCGCCCTACCGGCTGCAGAACCGGCTGACCGGCGAATTCATCTACATCGCGTATCTGGCGAACCGGCGCAGCTCGGCGAAGCTGCGCGTGCTGAAGGATTTTCTCGCGGAACACCTCGCGCAGATCGGCGAGCTGTCGGATCGGGAACTGGCGAAAATTCGCGACGCACGCGCGTAGCGCGCGCCGATGCAAGGCCCGGATCGCGGGCCGGCGGCGGCGGCGCGACGACTGCGTTCAGGCCGCCTGCAATTCGAACGGGAACGTCGCGTACCCGAACTCGACGCCCTGCGTGTTGAGCATCCGCGGCCGGTGAAAGCCGGCCAGTTGCGCGCGCTGCTCGGCCGTGCCGATCCGCAGCCGCTCGAGGATTTCGCTGACGACCATATACAGCACGTCGAGATTGCCGTCCTCGATCTTCACCGAGATGCCGAGCGCGCCATCCGCGCCGAGTTGCCGCGTGCGTTCCGACGCGCGCACGCCGATCCCGTAGCACGCGTCCGCGCCGAGCTTGCCGACCACCTGCCCGCCGAATGCGTTCATCAGCACCGTGCAATAGCGCCCTTCGCCCGCGACCAGTTCCGGATGGGCGGTCATCGCGCGATGAATGCGCGCCAGTGCGCGAATGCGATCGGTCAGCGCGCCGCCCGCTTCCACCGCGTCCGCGCCGTCGGCCAGCGACGCGTACAGGCGCGCCAGCCGATCCAGCGGGAACGCCGGCGTCGGCAGGTTGCAGCCGTCGATGCCCCAGTCGACCTCGTCGTCGCCCAGGCCGCATGCGTCGGCCACCACCTGCTTCACGCGCACCTGCATCGGATGGTCGGGCAGATGGTAATCGGCGATCGCGGCGCCGATCGCCTGCGCGCCGGCCAGCATCCCGACATGCTTGCCCGAACAGTTGCTGCATACGCCGGTCGGCGTGTAGTCGCGCTTGATCCACGCCCGGTACACCGCGTCGGACAACGGCGGATGGCCGCCGCAGCGCAGATCCGATTCGTGCGCGGCGACCTTCGCCAGCATCGCGCGCGTGCGTTCGATATGACGATCCTCGCTGCTGTGCGACGCGCACATCAGCGCGATGTCCGCATCGTCGAAGCCGAAGCGCTCCGGCGCGCCCGTCTCGATCACCGACAGCGCCTGGGCCGGCTTGGCCGCCGACCGCGCGAGCGTCATCCGGAACGGATCGCCGAACCGGGCCAGCAGCCGGCCGCGTGCATCGACGACCGCCACGTGGGCGACGTGCGTGTTCTCGATCGCATTGCCACGGTACGTGACGACCGCTGCGCGTGGGGTGTCCATCCTCTTTTGTCTCCTTGCTCGCGGGCCTGATGCCGGGGCCCGTCCCACCGGTACGGCAGTGTAGCGAGTCGTCGCCGCCGCGCGTCGGTCCTCGTCATGGAAAGCGGTGTTGCATACGATGCAAAGGCAGTCGCCTCCCCCACGGAAGCCTGATGGCGCGCTACGCGTCCAGCGCGAGCAACGCGAACGTCGCGAGCCAGTGCTCGCCCATGTAGTCGCCCGCCACGTGCGCAAGCGCGCTCGCGAGATGCCGGTCGGCCGCGTCGAGCAGCTTCGCGCGCCGCGCGTCGCCTTCCGGCAGCGCGCCGGCCAGCGAACGCTGGCACCACGCGCGGCTCAGGTTCAACCCGTCGAGGTGCGCGATCTTGCCGTCGCTGCGGTCGCTGACCGTTGCCGGCTCGAACAGCGTCGCCGGCTCGCCGCGCGCGAGATCGGGCAGGAAGCGCGCGAACCAGCCGTCGAAGTCGGCGGCCGGCAGCACGCGCCGCATCAGTTCGGCTTCCATCAGCGCGGGCGACAGGAATTCGTCGCCCGACGGCTCCCACGCCTGGCACGCGACGTCGTCCAGGTGCCAGCGCTTCGCGGTATCGACGATCAGCGCGGCAAGCCCGTCGCGCTGCGTATCGCGCGCGAAGTCGAGCGTGAGCGCCAGCGCGAACGCGGTGTTGAAGTGCGTGCCGACACGCAGCGGATAGGTGGCTTTCGGCAGGAAAGTCTCGAAGCGCGACACGAACAGGTCGGCCAGCGGCGCCATCGTCTTCGCCCAGCGCGCGGCCTGCGGCAGCGCGCCCTTCAGCGCAAGCCGTTCGAGCTGCGCGGCGAGCGCGAGCAGCCACGCCCAGCCGTACGGCCGCTCGAAGCCGGCGTTGTGCGGCAGCGCAAGATACGCGCGCTCGCCGGCGACGTTCGCGTCGGTGAAATGCGCGTCGACGAGCGCGACGATGCGCTCGGCCTCCGGCAATGCCGGATAGCGTTCGAGCACGCGCAACACGAGCCAGTAGCCATGCACGCACGAGTGCCAGTCGTAGCTGCCGTAGAAGATCGGGTGCAGCGCGCGCGGCCCCTGCACGTCGTGCGGACCTTCGAGCGCGTGCGTGAGCTTGTTCGGATATTCGCGAGTCAGGTGCGCGAGCGCGAGCGACGCGAATTTCGACGCGAGTTCGGGGGTGAGTCGGTCGGTCATGGGGATCTCGTCCATTGAATCAGAAGCGGAATACGAACGCGTACATCAGCAGCGTGTTCACGGCCAGCAACAGCACCGCCGTCGGCCACTGCGTCTTGATCACGCCGTTCTTGTCCTTCAGTTCGAGCAGCGCCGCGGGCACGATGTTGAAGTTCGCCGCCATCGGCGTCATCAGCGTACCGCAGAAGCCGCTCAGCATCCCGATCGCGCCCATGATCGCCGGATTGCCGTGGAACTGGTGGACGATCAGCGGCAGGCCGATGCCGGCCGTCATCACCGGAAACGCGGCGAAGCCGTTGCCCATGATCATCGTGAACAGCGCCATGCCGACCGTATAGGCCGCGACCACCGCGAACGGCGAATCGATCGGCACCCATTCCTTCACGAGCCCCGACACCACGCCGCCGACGCCCGCGACCGCGAACAGCGCGCCGAGCGCCGCGAGCATCTGCGGCAGGATCGCGGCCCAGCCGACCGCGTCCATCGTATGGCGCGCTTCCTTCAGCGCATGCACGGGCGAATCGCGCAGCATCGCGAGCGCGACGACGAACGCGACGATCGTGCCGAGCACGAGCGAGATCAGCGTCACGCTTTTCGGTTGGACGAACGGCACGAGTTTCAGCGCGAACGTGCCGATCAGCGTGACGAGCGGAATCAGCAGCGCGGGCAGGAACAGCCGGTTGCCGAAGCGCTGCGCGAGCGTCTCGCGCCGCACGGCCGCCGCGTCGCCTGCCTCGTCGGAGCGGCCGCGGCCGAGCTTGCCGGAGCCGGCGATCAGCGCGAGCGCGATCGCCAGGCAGCCCGTCACGACATGCGGCAGCAGCGCGCCGAACAGGAACGTGGCCGAGTAAATGGCCCAGAACGCGAAATTGACGACGCGCCGCGGGTTCGTGCGGTCCGTCAGGTTGAAGTACGCGAACGCGGCGAACATCAGCCCGGCGAGCGTGTACAGCGATTCGAGGCCGATCATCGCGCGCCCTCCTGCTTCACCAGGCCGAAGCCGCGCGCGAGCCGGCGATCGAGCAGCGCGAGGCGCGTGCAGTGAATCAGCAGCGCGGCGACGGCGGTCGGGATCGCCCACACCGACAGGTGCAGCGGCTCGATGGCGATGCCGTTCTGTTCGAGAAAGCCCTTGATCAGCAGGATCGACTGGATCGCGATGAAGATGTCCTCGCCGAAGAACACGGCGACGTTGTCGGCGCCCGACGCATGCGCGCGGATCTGCTGGCGCACCGACTCGGGCAGCTCGCCGTGCCGGCCGACCGCGGCGGCCTCGGCCATCGGCGCGATCAGCGGCCGCACCATCTGCGCGTGGCCGCCGAGCGACGTGAGGCCGAGTGCGGCCGTCGCCTGGCGCAGCACGAAGTACAGCATCAGCACGCGGCCCGTGGTGGCCGCCTGCACGCGCGCGATCATCCGCTTCGCCTGCTCCTTGAGCCCGTTGCGCTCGAGCAGCGCGATCACCGGCAGCGTGAGCCAGATCAGCCCCATGTAGCGGTTTTCGGTGAATGCCTTGCCGAACGCGCTGACGATGTCGACGAGATTCAGCCCGCCCGCCAGCCCCGTCGCGAGCCCCGCGATCGTGACCACCAGCAGCGCATTGAAGCGCAGCGCGAAGCCGATCACGACGATCGGCACCCCAATCAGCACCAGCATTTCCCCTCCTCGTGTCTGGAGCGCGGCACGTCGGCCACGCGCGGTCGGCCCGGTTTGCATCGGGCTCGGACGGCGAAATCTAACACGAGACTTTATCGATAAAAAGTCGACGATTTGCCGGTTCGGGTAAACGTTGAAGCCCGACGAACACCGTGCATGCGTCGTGTGTCGGCCGCATTTCATCGGACGAATGGAGCCGGCCGGCCTGCGCGCGTGGCGCGGCTCCGGGACGCCGACTACACTGGAAAGCATCGGCAACGTACGGGAGAGCCGCCATGATTGACGTATTCCAGACCATCGGCAGCCGCGCGTTCTCCGCTCATCTGGCGAAGGACGGGATGGTGACGCTGATGGAACAACGCCATGAAGTCGACCGCGTGACGCTCGCGACCGCCTATGCCGCGCTCGTCGAGGAAGCCGAGCAGGAAAACGACCTGCGCGATGCGACGGTCGAGGGGATGATGCGCGCGCTGATCCAGGGTTACGCACGCAGCCATTGACGGCGCGGCGGCGCGTCCGCTGCGTGGCCCGATGCCACGGTACAGGCCGCTACGCGGCCGGCGTGCCCGCGCCGATGCCGAACCACCGGCCCTCGCGCAGTTGCCGGTAATCGGCCTGCGTGAAGATCCTCAGCAGGTTCGCCACCGCGCCGTTGCTGGCGCGATCGCGTTCCGTCATGAAGGCTTCGACCGCGTCGCGGCCGGCGAACAGGATCGTGCTGAAATAACGCTCGCGCTCCGCATCGGAGAGGTTCGTCGCGCTCAACTGGTACGGATGGTGAAGCGCCGCGAACAGGAAGTAGTAGCGCTCGGCATCGTCGCGCAGCACGCGCACCGCGGCGGGTTCGACCGGAAAATCGCGGTGGAACGACGCGTGCCCGCTCTCGATGTGGATCCGGTACAGCAAACGGCCGTGCTGCTCGATCACGATCGGCGCGTACGGGTCGCGGCTGACGAGTACGGTTTCGGGCGCGCTCATCCGGTTCCCTCCTTTCTTTTTTGTCGATGCCGGCACGGTAACATGCGGACTTTCGCGGCCTGTCGGGACAGGATCGACCGGCCCGCTTGCACGCAATACGGCATCGCCATAGAGGAAACGCACTGAAACGGCACCATCCGCAAATTTTTCGATTGCCGCCGCTCGCGCCGCATGACAGCATTCGGGCGTCGTCAACCAACAAGAATGCCGCGCCGTCCGGCCGCCGATGCCGCCCGGCAGCGCCGAACCGGCTGCACCTTCCATGAACCCGGCCCACCTCCAACAACACTACGAACCGACCGGAGAATTCCGCTTGTGAACATCGGCATCGTCAACGACCTCCCGCTTGCCGTCGAGGCGATGCGCCGCGCGATCGCGCGACGGCCCGAACACCGCGTGCTGTGGGTCGCGACCGACGGCGCGCAGGCCGTCGAACTGTGCGCCGCGCAGCCGCCCGACATCGTGCTGATGGATCTGATCATGCCGAAATTCGACGGGATCGAAGCGACGCGGCGGATCATGCGCTCCGAACGACCGTGCGCGATCCTGATCGTGACGAGCTGCATCGGCGCGAACGCGTGGCGCGTGTTCGAGGCGATGGGCGCCGGTGCGCTCGACGCGGTCGATACGCCGCGGCTCGGCGACGGCGCGGCCGGCGACACGACGAAACTGCTGCTCGCGAAGATCGACCAGATCGGCCGCCTGCTCGACGCGCCGGGCGGCCCGCGCGTCGCCGGCGCGGCCGCGCGCGGCGGCGGCGGCCCGTTGATCGCGATCGGCGCATCGGCCGGCGGCCCCGGCGCGCTCGCGTCGATCCTCGGCAGCCTGCCGGCCGATTTCAACGCGCCGATCGTGATCGTGCAGCACGTCGATCGCGCGTTCGCCGAAGGCATGGCGCAATGGCTCGACGGTCAGACCCGGCTCGCCGTGCGTGTCGCGCACGAAGGCGACCGCCCGCAGCCGGGCGTCGCGCTGCTCGCCGCGACCGACGATCACCTGCGCATCACCCGCGCCGGCACGCTCGAATACACGCGGGAACCGGCCGCCACGCCGTATCGTCCGTCGGTCGACGTGTTCTTCAACAGCCTGACCGAGCACTGGCCCGGCCGCGTGATCGGCGTACTGCTCACCGGGATGGGACGCGACGGCGCGATCGGCCTGAAGGCGCTGCGGATGAAGGGCTACCATACGATCGCGCAGGACGAGGCGACGAGCGCCGTGTACGGCATGCCGAAGGCAGCCGCGACGCTCGGCGCGGCGCGCGCGATCCTGCCGCTCGGGCGCATCGCGGGCGAGCTGGCGGCGCTCGCGCGCCTCTGAGCCCGACGATGACCGCGCGCAACGCCCATGCCTGCCCCTGCAACGACCGCAACAACCCGCATCGACCATGACGATTGACCTGACTCGCCCGCCGGGCGGCCCGACCGCGTCGCCCGCCGACGCGCCGGCGATGGTGCTGCTGGTCGACGACCAGACCATCGTCGCGGAAGCCGTGCGGCGCGCGCTCGTCGACGAGGAAGGCATCGACTTCCACTACTGCCCGCGCTCGGACGACGCGATGGCCACCGCGATCGAGACGCGCCCGACCGTGATCCTGCAGGATCTCGTGATGCCCGGCACCGACGGGCTGAGCCTCGTGCGCGCGTACCGCGCGAATCCGGCGACGCGCGACGTGCCGATCATCGTGTTGTC
>Ga0209370_1000928_pt1 | contig 30447 bp, 31 predicted proteins | sample AgamicAtPrz_FD_187164 | JGI IMG/M metagenome (GOLD analysis project Ga0209370, IMG submission 187164) | Agave microbial communities from Guanajuato, Mexico - At.P.rz (SPAdes) (version 2) | ecosystem: Host-associated > Plants > Phyllosphere > Phylloplane/Leaf | place: Guanajuato, Mexico... | reverse complement strand
CAAATTCATCACTTAAAGCAACCAACTTAATTCCAAGTAACTGTTTTTCAACAAGTTCTTATCTGCATCACCGCCGATGGATGTGCATTATAGACCATTAAATTACGTTGGCAACCCCTTTTTTAATTTAATATTACCACATGTTCGTTTTTTAGCCTTTTTAGTCAACTTTAGATGAGATATTAAACTTTTTTTACTTTATCAACTTCATGTAGAATAGATTATTCGTGCAATAGTTTGGCATTAACTCACCATGTGGCAGTTCGCTAAAAAAGTATTTGTTTGCATACTTGTAGTGTTTGCTACGAGTGGGCCTTGTTATGCCAATTCAAAACATAACTTCTATGTGCTTACTTTATCTATTCTAAGCTACAGTAAGTGGGAGAATGTAAATACTCCTACTCTTTGTATTATTGATAATCCCTCTATTACATCTACGTTTCAATCTTATATCCAGCAAATGTCTTATAATTATCGTGTTCAAACTGTAAACGCGAAAGATTTTGCTCGGTCACATTGTCAGGCCGTTTATTTTTCTACGACTTCGCCCCAACAACAACAAAGCCTTATTCAGAACTATCCTTACCGTTCTTTACTTTCTTTAAGCATTAATAATCCAGAGTGCGAAATTGGAAGTATCTTTTGTTTATATAATCAAAATAATTACACTACCTTTAAAGTTAATTTAGATGCTTTAAGTCACTCCAAAGTTCATATTGATCCGAGAGTATTGCTCTTGGCTAAGAATGCGGAGTAAGGATTATGATATCAAAGTTGTATCAGTCCACTTCATTGCATGCATTATTTAGAAAATCTCAATTTACTATCTTTGCAATTACTTTCTTTATCTGCTCTTTTACGTTTGTGTCGATTTCTGTTTTTACAATGGAAACTTACGCCAAACAAAATTTGCAATTGCTTAGCCATACGCTACTAGAACGTATTCAGCCTGCAGTTGTGTTTAATGACAAAATTACGATTGAGCAAATTTTGAATGAATATACGAATGACCATTCAATTCGTACTATTCATATTTATGATTCAGAGCATCATTTAATTGCACAAAGTTTTAAATTATCAAGTCAGACTTCAATTTTAGAGGGTTGGTTTGATCATTGGTTTCTAAATGAACCCGTTCATCTTACAATTTATCATCACGAGCAGAATGTAGGTGAACTCACGCTTTTTGGTAGTTCCGAAAAAATATTGCAGTTCCTCAAAATGATTATGGTAGGGCTGGCAATTGCGATGTTGTTTATTGTTTGTGCTTTGTGGTGGTCAGTAAACTTAACTTATCGTCAAATTATGCAAGCTATTTATCCGCTTACGAATATTGCTCAAATTGTAAGTGAACAAAAAGCTTATAATCTTCGTTTTCCTTATAATCGAATTAAAGAATTTCAAGATTTAAATACCGTTTTTAATGAGTTACTTGAAGAAATTCAGATATGGGATAACCAGCTACAAAAGGAAAATCGTAAATTATCCTTTCAGGCTCACCATGATCAACTCACCTTATTGCCTAATAGACATTATTTTTATCAGATTCTCTTAGATATGTTTGAAGATAAGGGTTTTGATAACAAGTCTGCGTTATTATTTATAGATAACAACAACTTCAAAGCAATTAATGATCAGTTTGGCCATTTAGCTGGAGATGAAGTTTTAAAAGAAATGGCGAATCGTCTGCAAACTCGTCTACGTCATCAAGATTTTATTGCACGATTAGGCGGCGACGAATTTGCTGTCATTTTGCATTCCATTAGTCATGCTGATCATTTAATATCTATTGCTGAAAATTTACTCGAAAGCTGTAAAGAACCTTTGCATCTGAATGGTCAAACGATTTACTTCAGTTTTAGTGTAGGTATTGCTTTATCACAATTTGCATCTAGCCCCGAAGATTTCATTATGCAAGCAGACCAAGCAATGTATAAGGCTAAAAATTCGGATGAACACTGGTTTATCTATAAACCTGAAAATTAAATTTAGGCTAATCTATGAATACAAGATCTCTAAAACTCTCCTTTATTGCATTGCTATGCATTACTCTTGCAGGGTGCCTGAGTTTTGGTCCATTAAAATATCGTCAGGTAAAATTGCTCAAAAAAGAAGGTTTCGTTCTTACCGATGAAGGATGGACTTTAGGTTTACCAGAACGTTTGTTATTTGACTTTAATAATGCAGAGTTAAAACAAAGTCATGAGGCTGAGTTAGTACGTCTAGCAAATCAATTGAATAAATATGACCTAAATAAATTGAAAATTGTGGGTCATACTGATGATGTTGGCGATGCTGCTTATAATCAAAAGTTATCTGAAGAGCGTGCACAAAGTGTAGCCAACCTTTTCTTAGCTCGTGGATTTAAAAAAGAAAATATCTACGTGATTGGTCGTGGTTCAACACAACCTTATGTTCCAAATACAACCAATGAAAATCGTGCGATTAACCGACGTGTTGCAATTGTCGTTATTCCATAAGTAAGTTTAATTCATAAAAAAAGCCAATCCTCTGTGATTGGCTTTTTTATTTTAAACCAACTCAATAATATCAATGGTTGGCGGCACTCTAAAACGTAAAGGAATTCCGACCATTCCTGTGCCAACGGTAACGAAGACATCTGCATGTTCGTGAGAGTAAAATCCACGTTTGTGACCTAAAATTGATACTTTCTTCATAATATAGTTAGTTAACCATGGAAGCTCCACCTGCCCTCCATGTGTATGTCCTGACAACATTAAAGGACGATTCGGTAATTTAGGCACCATATCGACCGTATCTGGATTATGAGACAAAATTAACCAAGGTTTGTCTTGAGGTAAATCTGGCATAGAACGCATATCGGTTTTTCCAGCCCAAAGATCACCAATACCAATCAGACGAAACTCTTCAAAATCAACGATCTTTCCTTCGATATCAACAACTTCATTATAAAATAAAGCATCTTTTAATAATTGTTGAATCGGTGGGCCAGGATATTGCTCATCATGATTTCCAGGAACAGAGTAAACAGGTGCCTGAATTTCTTTTAAAACACTTAACTCTTCAATTAATCTATCTTCTGGTTCATATGTCCAGTCACCAGCGACTACGACTAAATCCGGTTGCTGCTCATTTAATTTTCTAACTATGGTTTTGAGTTGACGTTCATGCCCTGAAAATAAACCAATATGTAAATCTGCAATTAGGGCTACTTTGACTGGCTTATTAAAACTACGATCTGGATTTAAGCGATATTGATGAGTATCGACACGGACTAGATGAGGCTCAATAAATCGGGCATAAATTAAAACACCACTTAAGAAAAAGATAAAAATACCTTGATGAATTGAGTAGTAACCAATCCAAGCAGCATATAAATTAAAAAACCAGAGAGGAATAAGTAGATAAGAGAGATAAAATGCGAGTAAATGCACAAAAGCTTTAAATGGATGAATCGTCTCGGTCCGAGATTGATGAATCCAAGCCTCAGAAATTCCCCATAGAGCAAGTATTGAAAAAATAAAGTAAAAACAAAAAATAATTGAATTTGGATTCCACATTACGACTCTCGACTTATCTTGTATTGATTGCTAGTAATCAAATTCAATATTTATCTTTCAATATGCACGAATTATACTCTAGCTCACGTTATCGTATGTACTGATTATGGCACAATCCTCTCATTCCAAACAGCTTCAAACGAATCAACAAGCTAGAAGCTTTTTGATAAAAGCCTCTATAGTCCTATGTTCTAGTTTTGCTGTGGGTTTGACAGGATGTAGCACTCTGCCAAAACATGGTGTTGAGCCATTAGAATATGCAAATGATATCGACACATCAGAGACTTCACTTGCTCAAATTATTACTCCCTTACGTCAACAAAACCCAAAGCTAACGGGTTACCACGTCTTAAATGATCCATTGGAGGCTCTAGCAGCCCGCCTAAGATTAATTGATAAAGCTGAAAAGACTTTAGATTTACAATATTATATTTGGGATAATGACAAAGTTGGTGCTTTAGCTTTGCATGCCATTATTCGAGCAGCTGATCGCGGGGTAAAAGTTCGACTTCTTATTGATGACAATAATGCAAAAAAAATGGAAGGGATCTTACTCGCCCTTTCTCAGCATAAAAATATTGAAGTTAAGCTTTTTAACCCCTATCGTTTCCGCAAATATCGTGCGATGGATATGGTGCTTGATTTAAAACGTATCAATCGTCGCATGCACAATAAAAGTTTTATTGCCGACAATGAGGTTGCTCTTATTGGCGGACGTAACATGACCAATCAATATTATAATGTAAGCGATAGCTATCAATTTTCTGATGTCGATGTGATGTTGGTCGGTGCTGCTGTTGATGACATTGTGAATTCTTTTGATGACTACTGGAATCATGAATATGCCTATTCAGTTCAAAGTATTGTAAGTCCAGAGCAACACCGTTTACGCTATGAAGGATTAAAAGAGCAACTCGAAGCTCACTACCAACTGGCAACTGTTCAAAACTTTTTAAACCTAACAGCAAAATCACATGCATTTGATCAATGGTTAAATCGCAGCATTCAATTCGACTGGGTCAAAGCAGAAGTCGTAAAAGACTCGCCTGATAAAATCAAATCAAAGGCTAAAAAAGAAGAGCACTTGAATTTCCAGTTAATTAACCATCTAGAAAAACCAGAAAGCAACGTCGATTTAATTTCAGCTTATTTTATTCCAGAAAAACAAGGCGCTAAAATTTTAAGCACGCTTGCTAAAGAAGGTGTGGAAGTACGCGTTTTAACTAACTCGTTTAAAGCGAATGACGTTGCCGTTGTACATGCCTTTTATGGGAGGTACCGTAAAGAACTGCTTAAAAACGGCGTACAACTTTATGAATTTTTACCTACGCCAGATAAAAGAGATTTAAATAAAAATACAGATGAGCTTGCCACTAAAGCAAAAGTAAATATGAAAGGATTAAGCCGCTCAAGCTTACATACTAAACTGATGGCATTAGATGAACAGGTTTTTATTGGCTCATTTAATTTTGATCCACGCTCAGCTTATTTAAATACTGAAATTGGCGTAATTTTAGATAGTCCATCGCTGGCTAAGACAATTCACCATACGATGGACGAAAATTTAAATAAATATGCTTATAGACTAAAGCTCGACGCTAACAATCATATTTATTGGCAGCAAGAAACTCCCAATGGTCCTTTAATTTATAAACAAGAGCCCGAGATGAAATGGTGGCAAAAAGCAGGCATGAAATTTCTTTCATGGCTGCCACTTGAAGGCTTTATGTAATTAATTTTTTGGCTTAAGTACTTTCTGATGTAGTTGAGCCAAACCTTCTACCATTTTTTCTTGAACTTCACGCGTTAAACTCTTCACATCATGTCCTTCCACTGAAATTGGAGGCAAAGTTAATAGATGAGCAGTTACTTTTGGCATTTCAAGTACACGTTGAATATGTTCAGCAAATGTCATGTCGCCAATGAATGGCGCAACTGTATCTAACTGACCATGACGGTTTACATAACAAATTAAACAGACCTGTACTGGGCGTTGGGCCTCAATAGCAGCACCGAGCAAACGACCATGTACTTTCTTAACAGAATGTCCATCTGTAGTGGTCGCTTCAGGGAAAAACAGTACAGGAATATTTTGTTTTAAGAATTCGGTAATTTGCTCACGAATTTTAACGGAATCACCAGATCCACGCTTAATAAATAAAGTGCCGCCACCTTTAGCTAGATTGCCTAAAATGGGCCAATTTTCAATTTCAGCTTTAGCAAGAAAGAAAACACGAGCTCCTGAGCCTAAAACAGCAACATCGAGCCAAGAAATATGATTACTTACCCATAAAGCAGGTTCTCTAGGAATTGTTCCATGTACTTCTACATCTAAGTTGAAAACCTGACATAAACGGCGGCAAAAGTATTGAACATAGCGTGTATTGACCGGATTATTAGGATCTTTATAAAGGCCGTGTCGATAAACTAAATAAAAACCTTCACTAATTGCAGCGGTAGCCGAAGTGACTTTTTTTCCGTACAAACCTATTTTTGATAATTTCTTTAACGTTGAATTAACTATACTTTGCGTTTGAGCCATAAAATTTCACTAACGATCAATCATTGTTATACCCATCTCAAGCATTCTATACGTTTCAGAATAAACTTGCATTGATGATAAAGAACGGGAAAAAAATAAATTCAGACACCTCTAATAGTATTTAACTAATCTAAAGGATAAGAACAAACGCTTTCCCCTTTTGCACAAGTTTCATCTAGAATAAAGTTTTCCCATTTTCAGGATTTACAACCACGTGGAATATGTTGATCGGCATCAAGGCGGTGAACGCACAATTTTAGTGAGTGTTTCAGTACAATTATTAGATGATTTGGATGCCGAAGAGTTTGCTCTACTTGCACAGTCTGCTGGTGCAGATATCCTTGAACATATTAAGGTTCAGCGAAATAAACCCAATCCTAAATTTTTTATTGGTTCAGGAAAAGTCGAAGAAATTGCAGAGCGAGTTCAGGAACTAGAAGCAAGTCTGGTGATTTTTGACCATGCTTTGTCACCCGCTCAAGAACGAAATTTAGAAAGAATATTAAAATGCCGAGTCATTGATCGTACAGGATTAATTTTAGATATTTTTGCCCTGCGTGCGCGTACGCATGAAGGTAAATTACAGGTCGAACTTGCACAGCTTAAACATTTATCTACCCGTCTTATTCGTGGTTGGTCAGCCGACTTTGAACAACAAAAAGGTGGTATTGGCTTACGTGGTCCTGGTGAAACGCAACTAGAAACAGATCGTCGTCTCATTCGTGTACGTATTGCCCAATTAAAAGATAAATTAGAAAAGGTACATCAAACCCGTATACAAGGGCGTGCTGCAAGACAAAAAGCAGCCATTCCAACTGTGTCGTTAGTAGGCTATACCAATGCTGGCAAATCGACTCTATTTAATATTTTAGCGAAAAGTGATGTCTATGCAGCCGATCAACTGTTTGCAACACTTGACCCGACATTACGCCGTTTGGAATGGGATGGTATTGGTACTGTAGTGCTCGCAGATACGGTAGGTTTTGTACGAAACTTACAGCATGATTTAATTGAATCATTCAAAGCAACACTTGAAGAAACCCTAGAAGCCACGCTTTTGCTACATGTCATTGATAGTAATAGTCATGACATGCTTGATCAAATTGAAGCAGTTGAAAGCGTTTTAAAAGAGATTGGTGCAGATGCTCCAGTACTTCGGGTATACAACAAAATTGACCTGAGTGGTGAAGAAGCCAAAATTGTTTATGCTGAACCACATGTACCAGATCGAGTTTATGTTTCTGCTCACGCTGGCCTTGGTTTAGAGTTACTTCAAAAAGCAGTACAAGAATGTTTAATGGGACAAATTCAAAAGTTTTCTCTGATTCTTAAACCTGCTTATGGCAAATTTCGCACACAGCTTTATGCCTTAAATGTAATTGATTCTGAACACTACGATGATGCAGGCTTATTACATATTGATGTACGTATTGCACCACATAAGCTGGAAAAGCTTATTCGCCAAGCAAAACTACCCTTAGAAGAAATCTTGGGAGAACGCGCTAATCAATTTAAGCGACCATTGGAAGAGTTTGAAATCAAGGGCGAGATCAGTTAAAACTCGATAAGTAAACTTTTAGAGATAAAAAATATGGATAAGATCAAAAGTATAGACTGGACAGCATGGGTAGCAACGTTACTACTCATTATTGGTTTTCGTGAAGGCTCTGTCATCGTCATGCGTGCTTTTGGTCATCCAGAATTAGGTAATCTGGTCGGGTTAATCAGCTTACTCACTGTTTTGATTATTTGGAGAAAGTTCAAAAAAATCCCTCTTCGAATAGTCGATACGAATAATAAAATCATGAAAGAAAGTGGTTTTGCTTTTTTACCTGTTTGTGCCGGCTCCTTAATTATGTTGGTGCATATGGGAAAAGAAATTCCACTATTCCTTTTTATTTTAGTGGTCAGCACCCTTATACCTTTGTGGGTCTATGCAAAAATGGCAAAACGTTGGTTATAAGGAGAATAAAATGTTTACGATTTTCTACGGTTTTTTGATCACACTTATTGGTTATTTATGTGCAAAACCTTTAAATCGACGCTTTCCGCAAGTTCCACTTTTAGTTTTCGGCATGTTCATTGTCATTGCACTACTTTCAGTTTTACAAGTTCCTTATGAACAGTATCGCCTCTATGTGAATGACTTATTTGGTCATCTATTAGGTTATGTCACCGTAGCCTTAGCCATTCCTTTAGCTGCAATGCGTTACGATGATCTACCAATTAAATCAGTCATAGGGATTTTACTTTTTGCCAGTATTAGCGCCGTTGCTTTGCCTATGGGCCTCGCTTACTTGTTACATATGTCGGAACCGACCATTCTTGCCTTTGCAACCCGTGCGGTGACTACCCCTATCGCCTTAAATATCGCAACGTTATTGCATGCTCCTGAAACGCTGGTAACGCTTATTGTTATTTTATCTGGCGTTATTGGAGCAGCTTTTTCACCATTTTTACTTAAACATATTCATGATGAAAGAGCATCTGGATTAGCTTTAGGTTTAGCTGCGCATGCCATAGGAACAGCTCAAGCATGGCAACGCGGACCTGTTGCAGGTCGCTACGCTGCATTTGGTATGGCTTTAAACGGCGTATTTACTGCAATTTGGCTGCCTACATTAATGTTGTCACTTGGCACACCATAATTAAGAAGCCTATTAAATAAACATTGAACGGTATATCAATTCGAAATAAGATGACCTTTCAATGTTAAAAGGATTTTTAATCATGGGGAAAATTTTTATTGGAGCTCTGCTCTTACTGGGGATCAACACTGCTACATTTGCAGCAGACATTACAGGTCTTTGGCAAACAATTGATGATAAAACTGGTGCTCCCAAAGCACAGGTAGAAATACGAAAAGAAGCAAATGGGACATATGCCGGAAAGATTATCAAAGTTACACCACGCCCAGGTTATACCCCTAAAGAGATTTGTGATAACTGCCCTTCGCCGTATACCAATAAACCAATTATAGGATTGGATATTGCAACTGGCTTAAAACAAACAGATGATCTTAATTATACAGGTGGGAAAATTTTAGATCCTAATACTGGTAAAGTTTACGGGCTTAAAGCAAAACTCAGTGCAACTGGTAAACGTCTTCATATGCGTGGATATCTTGGCGTTTCAGCATTAGGCCGTAACCAAATTTGGTTACGCGTAGAATAAAAGTTAAAAATAAAAAAGCCGCTTATGCGGCTTTTTTATTACATCACTGGATTTTCAACAGCAAAGATTTCTTTATCTTCAAGGCGATAAGCCATTAATTTTCTGCCCCAGACACAGCCGCCATCAATATTCTGAATCTGATCATTAATAGTTCTGCCCTCGAGCGCAGCCCAATGGCCAAAAATGATTTGATGAGTTTGTGCCGCTTTGCTCGGAAATTCAAACCAAGGTAAATAACCTTCTGGCATTGGCGCATCTAGAGCATCTTTAAAACTGAACTCTAAAGCCCCTTCTGAATTGGTTAAACGCATGCGAGTCAAATAATTAGTAATACAACGTAAACGCGCTGAATCGGTTAAGTCGTCTTCCCACAAATCTGGTTTTGAACCATACATTTCTGCCAAGAAAGCATCCAATACAGATAAATCTTGATTTGAGAGTACAGACTCAACCTCTTTTGCAAGCGTTGCAGTTTTTTGTGCATCCCAAATGCAAGGTATGCCTGCATGAGTAAGAATTGTGTGCTCATTTGGGAATAAACATAAAGGTTGTTTCCGCAACCAGTCGATTAACTCATCGCCATCAATTGCATCAATAACATCCTGCGTGCGATCTTTTTCTTTAATCTCTTTTAAACCACGTGCACCAGCAACTAAAGTCAGGTCATGATTTCCGAGTACAGTTGCAGCAGCTCCGCGATCAGCAAGTTTTTTAACAAAACGTAAGGCACCTGCTGAGTTTTCGCCACGAGCAACCAAATCACCCGCAAACCACAAAAAATCTTGGTCTGGATCAAAACGTATTTCTTTAAGTAAGGCTTTCAGAGCTTCAAAACACCCTTGTACATCGCCAATCACATAATTAAACCGTTTAGTCATTTATGCCACCATTTGATCGGCTAAAGCAACAAATTGAGCAAGTGTTAACGTTTCTGGACGAGCCATTGGATCAACGCCTGCTTTTTCAAACCCATCTTCAGCGATCATACCTTTAAGGCTATTTCTTAGGGTTTTACGGCGTTGGGTAAATACATGAGCAACCAAACGAGCTAAAGCTTTTTCATCTTTTGCAATAATTGGTTTTTGTTCATATGGAACAAGACGGAAAACCGCACTCGTTACTTTAGGCGGCGGGTTAAATGCACCAGCTGGTACTTCAAATAAAAATGTAGGTTGGCAATAATACTGAATCATTACCGACAAGCGCCCATATTCTTTTGTGTTTGGTTCGGCCGTAATACGTTCAACCACCTCTTTTTGCAGCATAAAGTGCATGTCTTTAACTTTACTGCCAAATTCCAAGAGATGGAAAAGTAATGGAGTTGAAATGTTATAAGGTAAATTACCAACCACACGTAATGGTCGACCATCTTTTACCAGTTCATTAAAATCATATTTTAATGCATCAGCTTCGATAATAGTTAAACGTTCAGGATGTGGAACGCGTTCTGGCAAGCCTGCCGCTAAATCACGATCTAGCTCAACCACTGTTAATGCATCACACTCTCCAATTAAGGGAGAAGTTAAAGCAGCCAAACCAGGCCCAATTTCAACAACATTTTCACCCGCACGCGGATTCACCGAGCGCACGATTTTGGCAATGACTCGCTGATCATGTAAGAAGTTTTGACCAAAACGTTTACGAGCTTTATGCCCTTCATCTTTCGGGTTTAGGGCATTAATTTGATACATATAACATTTCCAACATGAAAAATTTAGCTCGCTGCCAAAGATAACGCTAAATCGACAGCGACATTTAAACTTGAGCTTTTTGCCAAACCAGTCCCAGCCAAAGATAATGCCGTGCCATGATCGACCGAAGTTCGGATGAATGGCAAACCCAATGTAATATTGATGGCCTCACCAAACCCTTGTGATTTTAACACAGGTAAACCTTGATCATGGTACATAGCGAGTACAGCATCAGCATTTTTAAGATGCTCAGGGGTAAATAAGGTATCCGCAGGCAAACTTAGGCTCATTTTAATTCCTTGCACCCGATACGTTTCGAGTACCGGATTAATGGTATCAATCTCTTCACGGCCCAAATAACCATCTTCCCCCGCATGAGGATTTAAGCCACACACTAATATGCGTGGATCAACGATCTTAAATTTAGTTTTTAAATCATGTATTAAAATATCGATGACTTGATGTAAACGCTCTTTGGTAATTGCATCGGCAACATCCCTTAAAGGCAAATGCGTAGTCGCTAAAGCAACACGCAGAGTCTTGGTTGCAAGCATCATGACAACGCGCTTTACCCCTGCAAACTCTTGATAGTATTCAGTGTGACCACTAAACAAAATGCCTGCATCATTAATGACCGATTTTTGCACTGGTGCGGTAGCTACCCCGACACTTTTACCAGACATTGCATAATCAGCTGAACGGCGTAATTGTTCTAATACATAAGCCGCATTAGCTGAATTTAATTGGCCATCAACAACCGCCGTTTCTAAAGGTACATGCTCTATATAAAGCTCACCAGAAGACGATGATTCAGCTTGTCCCGTATATTCTATAAATTGAATATCTACCCCTAGTTTCTGGGCACGTTGTTCTAATAAATTTTGGTCACCCAAAACAACAACAGGACGTTCATCAACTCGCTGAGCCAAGCTCAAGCAAATATCTGGACCAATACCAGCCGGCTCACCGGAAGTGACATATAAAGGCAGCACAATCACCCCAGACACATAACTAAAATTTGTTTGATTTTAACATATCCCACATTCATCGGTTTATGGATTAAATTATGTGGCTTAAACTGGATTTTTCTTGTGACTTTGAACAAACTCGTTTAGAATGCTCGCTCCTTTTGTTTGGACAGATTCCATAGTCCAAACCAACTATAATAGGTAGTGGTTTAATGAAAACTCTCAGCGCTAAGCCAGCTGAAGTTCAACATGACTGGTATGTTGTTGATGCTTCTGGCAAAACTTTAGGTCGCCTTGCGACTGAAATCGCTCGTCGTTTACGCGGTAAGCACAAAACTTCTTATACTCCTCACGTTGACACTGGCGATTACATCGTTGTGATTAATGCTGAACAAGTTCAAGTGACTGGTAAAAAAGCGCTTGATAAGAAATATTATCGCCATACTGGTTTCCCTGGTGGTATCCGTGAGACTAACTTCGAGAAGTTAATTGCTCACAAGCCTGAAGCTGTTCTTGAAAAAGCAGTTAAAGGCATGTTACCAAAAGGTCCTCTTGGTTATGCAATGATCAAAAAAATGAAAGTGTACGCTGGTACTGAGCATCCGCATGCTGCTCAACAGCCACAAGTTTTGGACATCTAAGGGATACAGCACATGGCTACTAATTATGGTACAGGTCGCCGTAAGACCGCAACTGCACGTGTTTTCTTGTCTGCTGGTACAGGCAAACTCGTTATTAACAACCGTACTTTAGAGCAATATTTCGGTCGTGAAACTGCTCGTATGGTTGTTCGTCAACCTTTAGAACTTTTAGAAGTTACTGAAAAGTTTGACCTTTACATCACTGTTAAAGGTGGTGGTATCGGTGGTCAAGCTGGCGCGATCCGTCACGGTATTACTCGTGCGCTTATCGCTGCTGACGAAACTTTAAAACCTGTTCTTCGTCAAGCTGGTTTCGTTACTCGTGATGCTCGTGAAGTTGAACGTAAGAAACTTGGTTTACGTAAAGCTCGTAAGCGTCCTCAATTCTCTAAACGTTAATTCGTTTACCGAGTTGGACAAAAAGCCTTGGATTTTTCCAAGGCTTTTTTATTATGAAAATCGAACAATAAAATGCAAACTTATAAATATAAACAAACTATCTCTTTAGAACCGTGATTTCCTAGAGCATTTTTAGTATCCTAATCGATTCACTCAACCACGTCGTCTTGTGATATGTCGGTCGAAAACACCTCTATTCAGGGGATTACCCTTTACAGTCATGCTGATGATTTCCGTTCTCACTGGATTCGTTTTCTATTAGCAGAAAAGCAAATCAAATATCAATTGATCATAACTGACCATGAAGACGAAGATTTGGCAAGTTTGAATCCTTATAACCAATTGCCGATGTTGGTCGAGCAGAATCTTAAATTATTTTCAGCGCCTATTATTGCTGAATATTTAGATGATCGTTATCGCCAAAGTAAGCTTTACGCAGATGCTCCAATGATGCGTGCAGAGCAGCGTCAATATATCTGGAGACTTGAAAATGACTGGTTCAAGTTAGCAGATCACATGTTAAAACATGCTGATTCTTTAAATATCGAACAAAAGCAAAAAGCTCAAAAAGAATTACGTGAAACTTTAATTTCACTTACTCCTCTATTTCAGCATTTTCCCTATTTTATGTCTGAAAATTTCACAATTTTGGACTGTATGCTTGCACCTATCTTCTTAAGATTAAATAGCATGGGAATCGATTTACCCAAACAGCATTGCCGACCAATACTTTTGTATTGTAAACGTATCTTTGAGAGACCTTCTTTTGCTAAATCAATGACGGCTCAAGAGAAAAACCGTTACAATGAACTATTAAATATGGAATAGTGTGATATGTCTGAGCAAACTATTGATTTAACCCCTACACGTCCTTATCTTGCTCGTGCAATCTATGAATGGATTTGTGATAACCAACTTACTCCTTATCTATTAGTAGATGCGACACAGCCACATACCGATGTTCCACAGCAATTTGTTAAAGATGGCCAAATCGTTTTAAATATCGTGCCTCATGCTGTTCATCAACTTATTATCGGAAATGAAGCGATTACTTTTTCTGCTCGTTTCGGGGGAGCTTCAAAAGACATTTATGTACCTATCCAAGCTGTTCTAGGTATTTATGCACGTGAAAATGGACAAGGTTTATTTTTTGATCCTGAAGAATATGCCAATGTAGTGCCTGTAGAAAATACAGTAGAGTCTGAAGTACAAGAAACAATTGAAACAACATCAACTAAGAAAAAACCAACGTTAAGAATTTTAGATTAAATTTAGAGGAATAAAGCATGGCATTTGATTTAGTCCAATACTTTGCTGAGCAGATAAAAATTCAAAAGCCTCAGCTTTTAAATCAATATCCAGTTAATGAAAAAAATAAACTGATTGATGAGGTGAATATTCTTACGCTTGGAAAACTGATTAGTTTATGGCGCCAAGATGACAATAAGATTTATCAAGAAATCAAAACTTCAGATCCACTTTATATTCAAGAAGTTGCTCGTCATTTAACAACGTCTAAGCATAATCAGTCAGCTTTAAAAAATTCAGAGCTAGAACAGAGTATTTCTGAAATTTTAACTTTGCAGTTAGCAGAACTTAACCAGCTCGATGAAACAGGTGGTTTTGGGCATAATGGCTTAAAAGAATTAATTTTAGGCCAAGTAGAACATTTATCAGGTCAGGCAGAAGATTGGGTTTGGTCAACAAACCACCTAAATGAGTTAATTGGTTCTAAACCTGTGGAACAAGAAGAGCTATCATTGGATACAACAATGAAGGAGTTCAACCAAATGGTTCACCAAGCCCAGCCTCATCATGACGATTTGCATATTGACGAACAAGCTACTGAGAGTTCAGTACCTACATGGTCAAAGATTATTGCCCCTGTCGTTGCTTTAGCAATTTTGGGCTATCTCTATTGTATTTACACACAACTCGTTTAGTTTAATCATTGTTATAAAAAGGGGAGTTTTTTTATTCCCCTTTTTTTGATTAAAATTAAAATAATTTATTAATCAATATTGTATTAATATTCTATTACAATTACTTTAGCTAAATTTAAAAATATATAATGTAAACCTCATCGCAGTCTTAAAAGTATAATGTAAGAATAATCTTATAATGTTTTTTCTAATCTGACATTTTACGTCACTTCTTCCCCAAAACTGAAACCTCTCAATTTACTTGGTTAATTGACTTCAAATTCTTCAGAAATATAATGAATTTCAACTACTTTTAGGAAAAAGTAGTAAATATAACTTTAGAATCCTGAGAGATAAAAACATGGCTAAACTTTCTTTAGATAGCTTAACTGAAATTGATGGTTTTATTGCTTCTGCACTTGTTGATTCAGAAAGTGGATTATCACTTGCAACACAAGGTGGTGGGGAAATTGATTTAGAATTGGCAGCTGCTGGAAATACAGAAGTAGTTCGCGCAAAGCGAAATATCGCCAATGCTTTGAAATTAAATGACAATATTGAAGACATTTTAATTACATTGGGTAAGGCTTACCACTTAATTCGACCTCTAGAAAGTAATAATAGTCTATTCCTTTACTTAGTGCTTGATCGTGCTAAATCGAACTTGGCTATGGCTCGTCATGAGTTAAAGTCATTTGAAAAAGAGCTAGACTTTAGCTAATTAATCTAAGATATGCTTTTTATATTTATTATAAAAAGCATATTAAAACTATTATATTATTTAATAAAACTTAATGTGATACTATGGATAGGAATTACATAAATATTGCTACTACTGGTTTAAGCTTAAAAGTTTTAGATGAATTAAAAACTTTAATCAGAAAGTTAATATCTAATGAGTATAGTATTAATTGGGTTAATATTTCTAACAGTCATATTGATCTATTATTAATTAATGAAAATTTTTTTGACTCAGATAATATTCAAAATATTCTTCAAAAGAAAAAATGTCCTTATTTAAAAATTACTAAAACTCCTTCACAAAATGGATATCAACTTAATGAACGTACCCTACATCTGCCATTAGAAAAAGTAGAATCTCTATTAGACTGGCTACAAATAAACCTAATATCTTATTTAAACCAAAAGAAGACTGTTGTAGTTTCAAATTTATCAAATGAGCCACTACTCATTGATGATAAATTTATTAGGAATTTGCACAGCCTAGAACATGCCAAACTATATCTTTTTGATGATAAAGGCACACTCGCCATTATTGATAACAGGACTCAGATGGCTTGGTTGGAACCATCACGCCAACAAACTCAAACCAATCAAAGCTTTGATTTCACTTTTGCTAAAACCTCTGACTTCACCAAAGTATCTCGTAAAAAAAACTACTATTTGCAGGACTGGCTATGGAATTTGATTTGGCATTCAAAAAACTTTGGAAATCTAGCCACAGAAGATAGATATTTTAAAATTGATCATTGGCCACAACCCTACCAAAAAGAATATAGAAAAGTGAGCCTACAACTCTCTGCTTGCTTTATACAGGGAGCAAAAATTACTGATGTGGCTAATCAGCTGAACTTGTCAATTGATGATGTCTTGCGCTTCGTTACCGCTTGTTTAATGGCAAATAATGGAAAATTTACTTCTGCGAATAAATGTGCTTACACGCCAAATTCTTATTTAGAAAACTCAAATACAGACAATCATTTTTTTAGAAATTTTATAGGGAAGATTAGACGGCGTTTTGGTCTTTAAGGGAAGTTATGATTATACAGCAATATAAAATTGTCTTTGCAGGTAGTATGGGGGCAGGTAAAACAGAAGCGATTAAGTCGCTATCTGAAATTCCAATTCTGGAAACAGAAGCATTCAACACTGATGTACAAAGCCACCAGAAAACCCAGACCACTGTAGGCATTGATTATGGTGAAATTACTTTAGATGATGGAATCAAAATCGGGCTCTATGGCACCCCAGGACAAAGCCGTTTTGATTTTATATGGTCGGTCATTTGTGAAGGTGCAATCGGTGTTATTTTATTATTAGATCACAATAGTCCTAATCCTATTAACGAGCTAGAAAGCTACTTAGAAACCTTTAAAAATTATAATGATAATATTGTAATTGGTATTACTCATATTGATGAGAATAAAGAATCATCACTTCAACAATATCGTCATTGGATAAAAGAAAACGGACTGTCATATCCATTGTTTTTTATTGATGCACGCGAGCAAGAACAAATTTTAATGATGGTTGAATCATTAATTGCATCACTTGAAGTCAAAGTAGGCTTAACATCTCAGGGGAATGATCATGCTTAGTATTCCAACTCAAAAACGCACCGCCCCGACACAATTGCTACAGCTAGCAAAAACTGAAGCTCATAATATTTTGATGAATACGCGTGGTGTAGATTTTGTCATGATTTGCTCTTCTGATGGTTTTGAATTAGCGACAGTAAGTCATAAAAACTACCATAACACCACCAAATTAGCGGCGGTGAGTAGCTCAATTTTGGCAATGGTCACTGCTTTTTTAAAAGAGATTCAGCTCACTGGCTGTAACAACATTACTTTAGATGCAGATAATGGTAAGGCTATTCTGACGGCTATTCCAGCAACTCATCACCCAATGGTCATGGTCACGCTCAGCAATAAAGAGGTACTTTTAGGACAACTCTTGTATAGCCTAAAAAAAGCAAGTCAGTTGATTGCAGAGGCAGATGGAGAATAAAACAAGATTTCTGATCGAAAATAAAAACCGCTCAAATAGAGCGGTTTTTTAATTAAATTTGAATAGTAAAAAGCATTTGCCGTTTTTTTACTTGTTGACCCTGTTGCCCTAACACATCTTCAACTACACCATCCACATCAGATTTAATCTGCTGTTGGATTTTCATGGCTTCAAGTACTAATAAAGTTTGACCTTTCACGACTTGATCGCCTTTATTAACCAAAATATTTACCACAGCGCCATCCATCGGTGCACGAATATTGCCATCACCTGCCACATCAGCTATTTCAGGGGCAGCATAAGTCACATTTCGTATCGCAAGATTGCCATTCTCTCGATCTAAGTAAAGCTGATCACCATCCAATACGTATTGCACACGGCGGCGTACGCCATCAATTAAATAAACTAATTGCTCTGGTGTTCTCTCAAGCACTTCAATACAAACTGTTTGATCACAAAGCTGTGCCGTAAACGTGTTATTTACAGATGAAAGCTGCAATTGAATTTGCTGATCATCATATTTAAGTTTTAATGGTAATGGCACTCCAAGCCCAGTTTGCCACACCGCAGTCACTTTACTTTGACTAAATAATGCAGCAGCAATCGCTAAATTTTCTAAAGATAGAACCTGCTTATGTAGACTGCTGTCGTTTTGAAAATGCTGCTGAATAAACGCGGTATTGGTATCACCAGCAACAACGACTGGATGGCGTAATAAATTGACCAAAAATTGTTTATTACTGTTTACACCTAGCAAAACACAATCATCTACGGCACGAGCAAGTAAGCGAATCGCATCCTCACGGGTTTTCCCATATGCAATCACCTTCGCCACCATGGGGTCATAGAAAGGGCTAACTTCATCAGTCGCCAACATGCCATGATCTATTCGCACATTTGGCAAAGTTGCAGGCTTCCAGCGTAAAACTTTTCCTGTTTGTGGTAAGAAATCCTGACGTGGGTCTTCAGCATACAAACGCACTTCAATTGCATGACCATTTAAGGTCAATTCTTGTTGCTTTAAAGGCAATTGTTCACCATTCGCAACACGTAACTGCCATTCAACTAAATCTAGTCCTGTAATGAGCTCAGTGACTGGATGCTCTACCTGTAAACGGGTGTTCATTTCTAAAAAATAAAATGCGCCTGATGTATCAAGTAAAAACTCAACAGTTCCTGCACCTACGTAAGCACATGCTTTAGCCGCGGCTACAGCAGCTTCACCCATTTTCTGACGCAGTTCAGGAGTCATCACTGGACATGGTGCCTCTTCAACTACTTTTTGATGGCGGCGTTGGATTGAACAATCACGCTCAAACAAATAAACATAATTGCCATGAGTATCACCAAAAACCTGAATTTCGACATGACGCGGAGCAATGACTGCTTTTTCTAAAATAAGCTCACCTGAACCAAATGCATTTTCAGCTTCTGAACGCGCAGTTTGTAAAGCTTCAATCAATTCGGATGATTGTTGTACCAAACGCATTCCACGACCACCACCACCCGCAGAAGCTTTGACCATAATTGGAAAACCAACCTGTTCGGCTTGTCCTGCTAAGTATTCGAGATCCTGTCGGTCACCTTCATAGCCCGGTACACAAGGGACGCCCGCCTCAATCATGGCAATTTTTGAGAGACGTTTACTACCCATTAACTCAATTGCAGAAGCAGTAGGCCCAATAAACGTAATCTGGTTGTCGATACAGGCCTGAGCAAATTCAGTATTTTCTGACAAAAAACCATAACCAGGGTGAACCGCATCAGCACCTGTTTTTTTGCAAGCTTCAATAATTTTGGTAATAGCGAGATAAGACTCAGATACTTTAGATGGCCCAATGTAAACAGCTTCATCTGCCTCTTGCACATGGCGGGCATTACGGTCAGCATCAGAATAAACTGCGACAGTTTGGTAGCCCATTGCCTTAGCAGTCTGCATGACTCGAACTGCAATTTCACCACGGTTGGCAACCAGTACTTTTGAAAATTTCATTATTTTTATCCTTATCTTTTATGACTCATCAGCCCAGTTTGGCAAACGTTTCTGGATAAAAGCCATTGTTCCTTCTTCTCCTTCAGCCCCACCAACCGCTTGGGCAAACTGCTGAGCTGCATCATTGAGTAAATCACTCAAAGGCTCATTGAGTGTTCGATGTAACAGTGCTTTAGTCACACGTGAAGCTTGAGGAGCTGCTCGTTTAATGTGTTGAATGGTTTCCTCTAAAGCTTGCTCTAGTTCGATTTCATTATGTGCAATTTGATGAACCACTCCGGCACTAAGTGCTATAGGGCCCTCAAAACGCATGCCTAATAAAGCTAATCGACGAGCCTGAGTCAGACCAATACGTTTCACCACGAAAGGAGCAATTTGCGCAGGAATCACACCTAGACCCGTTTCAGGTAAACCAAACTTAGCATTGTCACGGCTAATGGCAACATCAGAAACACAAGCCAAACCAAAACCACCACCTAAAACAGCACCTTCTAAAATCACTACAACAGTTTGCGGTGCAGCTTCAACTTGCTCAAGCATGGCACCAAAACGGCGGTTAAAGTCAGCATAAGGTTGTAGACTACCGACATGAGTTGCTTCAACGCGTAAAGCAGCCATATCTTTAATATCACCACCTGCACAAAAGGTTCCACCTTCACCACGGATAATTACCGCGCGAATTGAAAGGTCATCGCGAATAGCATTAAAGACTTGTTGAATGGCATTGACCATCTTCAAGTTCATGGCATTACGGCTCTCCGGTCGGTTTAACCAGAGATATAAAATACTGCCGTCTTGTTCTAATTGAATGCTGTCATCAAGATCTAAAGCTTGTAGAGAAGTCGAAAGTGTCATGGTCGATTCCTTATTTTTATTTCTGCTTTTTAGGCAGAATGTCCATTAACTTACAGATAATCCCCAACATAATCTCATCTGCACCACCACCAATAGAACCTAAACGACCATCACGATATAACTGTGATGCAGGGTTATCCCACATAAAGCCGTTACCCCCCCAATATTGCAGACAACTATCGGCAACTTCACGGGTTAAACGTCCTGCTTTTAGTTTTGCCATAGATGCCAGCTTGGTCACATCTTCACCCGCGATGTGCTGTTCACACGCTTGGTAGGTTAAGGCTTTAAGCGCTTCCACTTCGGTCATGAGTTCAGCAAAACGAAAATGGATATATTGGTTATTAATGAGGGGTTGACCAAAAGTGGTACGCTCTTTTGTATAGGCAATAGTCTTTTGGATTAAATTTTCCAACCCACCAATCGCATTAGCACAAGCCCATAGGCGCTCTTCTTGAAATTGCATCATTTGCATCATGAAGCCCATACCTTCAACACCCACCAAGTTACGCTGCGGTACACGTACATTGTCTAAATAAACCTGTGCTGTGGTCGTTGAACGCATCCCTAATTTATTTAACGGTTCTGAAAAACTAATCCCTTTAGTCTTTGCCGGAACAATAATCATCGACTTATTAACGTGTGGTTTATCATCAGATGTGTTGGCTAAAAGACAAAAGAAGTCGGCCTGCAATGAGTTTGTAATCCACATTTTGCTACCGTTAATGACATAGTCATCGCCATCTTTTTTTGCTGTGGTTTTAATAGCAGCAACATCCGAACCAGCATGCACTTCTGATACTGCAATCGATGCCACATATTCCCCAGCAATCGCTGGTGTTAAAAACTCATCACGTAATTCTTTACTACCAAAACGGGCTAGAGCTGGTGTTGCCATATCTGTTTGCACACCAATCGCCAAAGGTACCCCGCCACAAGCGGCATAGCCAATTTCCTCTGCAACCACAAGGTTATAAGAGTAATCTAACGCTAAACCGCCATTTTCCTCAGGCTTACAAATCCCCAATAAACCAAGATCACCCATTTTTTTAAATACATCGTGGATTGGGAACTGCCCTTCAGCTTCCCATTCTGGAATATGTGGATTCAGCTCATTTTGAACAAATTGACGAGCTGTACGGCGCAATGCTTCATGTTCGGCAGTAAATTTCATTGTGTTATTCCTATTAATTTTTTTAATTGCGGTAAAGGTTGATTAAAAACGAGACACACCAAAACGAGTTGGATTCACCTCTCGTTGCTGTGCTTCATAAATGGTTTGTAAAAGGAAAATCAGTAATTTTCGAGTATCTCGTGGGTCAATAATGCCGTCGTCATGTAGCATGGCAGTATTGAAAAGCGCGGTGGATTGCTGTTCTAATTTCATGGCCGTACTTTGCTCAAGAAAATCGAGCATTTGCGGATTAGGCTCCTGACCAGAAGCTTTTTGCTTTCCTTCAGCCACAATGCGTAGCACCTTTCCAGCTTGTGCAGCGCCCATTACAGCAACATGCGAATTTGGCCACGCAAAAATAAAGTCTGGCGATAAACTCCGACCACACATTGCGTAGTTACCAGCACCATATGAGCCTGCCACAACAATTGAAATTTTAGGTACAGAACAATTGGCAACCGCTTGAATCAGTTTTGAGCCATGCTTAATAATGCCATTTTGCTCGGCATCGGTTCCTACCATAAAACCTGTGGTGTTATGCAAGAACAATAATGGACGTTTGGTCTGCTCACACAGATGTATAAACTGAGCTGCTTTCGCTGCCCCTTGAGGCGTAATCGGGCCATTATTGGTGATAATGCCAATATGTAATCCACCAATTTTTGACCAGCCACATACCATTAAATCATCATATTCCTGTTTAAATTCTAGAAAATCTGAATCATCAATAATACGAGCAACCACTTCTTTCATATTGAATGGTTGTTTAGGGTCACTTGGAATAGCACCCAACAGTTCCTCGGTATCGTAACGAGGTTCTTTATAAGTTGTTTCAACTGGCTTGATTTGCTCTTTCCAGTTCAGATGTTCAAAAATTTCACGTGCCAGCCGAATCCCATCAGCATCATTTTCAGCCAGATATTCTGCTGTTCCAGCAATCTGTGCATGCATTTCTGCCCCGCCCAACTCCTCAGCTGTTGCCACTTCGCCCGTGGCAGCCAAAAGTAAAGGTGGACCTGCAAGTAACATTTCAGTTTGTTTGCGTACAGCAATGACATAATCGGAAAGACCGGGTTGATAAGCCCCTCCTGCCGTTGCATTCCCATGTACCACTGCAAGCTGAGGAATACCTGCCGCTGAAAGACGTGCCTGATTGGCAAAGGTCATACCGCCATAGGTAAATACTTCAGCTGCATAATTTAAGTTGGCACCGCCACTTTCGGTCAGCGTAATCAGCGGAAGTTTTTGTTCTAAGGCAATTTTTTGCAAACGCAACGTTTTTTGTACACCCATAGGTGACATGGTTCCGCCTTTAATTGCGCTATTGCTTGCAGATACGAGAGAACGCACACCGCTGACAAAACCAATGCCGGCAATCACGCCGCCACCCGCTTCAGAGCCATCTTTATCATCATGCATGTTGTAACCGACCAAACCACACAGCTCAACAAAAGGTGAATCGGCATCGAGTAACAACCGCACCCGCTCATGTGGCAGAATCTTGCCTTTTTTATCGAACTTCGGTTTGGCAGCATAAGATTTATCAATACTTTTTTGCTGAATTGCACGGACTTCACTTAACTGAGCAAGCAGTGCCTCTTTATTTTTTTGATACTGTTCACTACCAACAGCAATTTCGGATTGGAGAATAGTCACTGTTATTCCTCCTCAGCTTCAGTCTTTTTCTGAAAAATTTCAGGAATAAATGCACGATGGAAACCATTATAAGACTGACTATTTGTCGCCTCACCCAGTGGATACATGCGTGTCCCTTGTGATGCAGCACCATCAATACGCAAAGTTACACCTGACACAAAAGCTGCTGCATCAGATAGTAAATAACAAATCGCTGATGAGACTTCCGACTCAGTTCCCATACGTTTTAGCGGCACATTGCCAGCAAGACTTGGAATAATTACTTTGGCAAAATCACCGCTATAATTATCCATACCAGATGACACTATCCATCCCGGTGCAACCGCATTTACACGAACGCCTGATTTGCCCCACTCAACCGATGCTGTTTTAGTTAAGTTATCAACCCCCGAACGCGCAGCACCAGAATGTCCCATTCCTGGCATGCCGCCCCACATATCAGCAGTCATGTTGACGATACTGCCACCATGTTTTGCCATCCATTGGTTATAAGCTTCACGCATTAAATAGAAAGTTGCGTGCAAATTATTACGCACTACTGCATCAAAACCATTTGCAGAGATATTCTCTAAAGCTGACGGGAACTGGCCACCCGCATTATTTACTAAGCCATCCAGACTGCCGAATTTCTCAATCACTTCGGCAATCATATTTTTCACTTGTTCTTCTTCACGGTTATCACAAACAATGAAATGAACCCGCCCACCATCTTCTATAATTTCTTGCCTCACCTTTTCTAATTTTTCAATTTTTCGTCCCGTAATCACCACTTGAGCGCCAAGGGCTGCAAGCTCATGTGCCGTACAACGGCCAATTCCTGAGCCCCCACCTGTCACAATAATGACTTTATTAGCGAAAGCATCTGGTCTAAAAATTGATTGATAACTCATCTTTGTTTCATCCATTCATTTTATTTTTCTAAAAGATTTGCCGGAACTTTGACAGGCATATCCAATAATTGTTGTGCAAATGCTTTACCTTGTGGGTCAATACGTAAGCTTGCAACACCGCCGCCACCCAAGGCATTCTCCAATATAAAATTCAGTGCATTTAAACCCGGTAACTCATAACGAATTACCCGCCCTTTCTCTGCATCCAAGACATGCTGCATATAATCTGTAACCGTCTGTTCAGTTAGTGCTGCACGAATCCACGGTAAATATTCTGCTTTACGTGCAATCACACCGATATTGCTATAATTGCCTTTATCACCACTGCGGGCATGCGCAATTTCAATCAAAGGAACTTCAATTTCATTCCCTTGATACACCGCACTTTCACCCGCTGCTAAAGTATTGAATTGCTCTGTAGAAGTGCCCCGAGGAATCTCAACTGCATAACGGTTCCCATCAAAATCGATTTCGACATTAATTTGATTTTTATCAATTAAAAATGAAAATAACTTAATCACTGGAGATGCTTTTGGTCGACCTCCAACAATTCCCGCCAAGGCTGGAGCCATGCCTGTAGAGGCCTGAGCAATTTCAGACGCAAAGAACATACATGCTTCTTTAAACATGTGTTTTACAGCTATTTTGACCACAACTTCACGGCTATTTAAAGCCTGAGCATGTACTCCATAGGTACTTTCAATACCTAAAATCTCAACAGATTTTTCACTAAATGGAGGCACTGAGCGCATTGCTAAAATACGTTCGCACTTAGTCAAAATCGCATCAGCAATGACTTGTGCTTTTTGTGGTGCTTCACGGCCTGCAATTAAAAAACTGACTAAAACCCGATAGCCATCAGGATAGGTTGCACTGACTTTATATTGCGCAGTCGGTACCTGTCCTTTTGCACCTGTCACACGAACTCGGTGCTCTCCGATTTGTTCTAAATGTACCTGACTGAAATCAGCAATTACATCGGGTAGTAAATATGCTTGAGGATTGCCAATTTCATAAACAATTTGTTCAGCAACCGTGGCGGTAGAAACCAGACCACCTGTCCCTTGTGGTTTGGTCACAACAAATGAGCCATCTTCACTCACTTCAACCACTGGAAAGCCCATGTTGTCGAAGCCCTGCACCAATTGCCAATCGGTAAAATTACCACCCGTACATTGGGCTCCACATTCAATCACATGACCTGCCAACGAGCCTTGCGCCAACTTATCGTAGTCATCTAAAGACCATTGATATTCATGAAGTAAAGGGGCAAGCACCACAGCAGAGTCAACCACACGGCCAGTAATCACAATATCTGCGCCTAAATTTAAAGCATCGCGAATAGCCACCGCACCTAAATAAGCATTACTGCTTGCCACTTGTTCTGGCAAAGCTTCACCGCTAAACATTTCCTGAATATTTTGCTGCTTAAGTTGCTCATGTTCCGCTAAAAGATCATCACCTAACACCACAGCCACTTTCAGATCTAGGCCATATTCTTTAATTATTTTTTGCAAAGCATCTCGACACGCCAATGGATTAACACCACCAGCATTACTAATTACTTTAATCTTTTTTTCTGCAATTTTTTTAAGTAGAGGTGCCATCACTCGGCCGACAAAATCCAAAGCATAACCATGCTTTGGTTCCACCATCTTCGCTTTTGCCATAATCGACATGGTGATCTCTGACAAATAATCAAAAACCAAATAATTAATATCGGTTAGATGTACTAATTGGAAAGCGGCAGTATTGGTGTCTCCCCAAAAACCTGAGGCACAACCTATTTTTACGACACGCTCATCATCCTGTTGATTACTTGCCATCTTATTTCTCATTATTTTGTTTAAAAATCAAACTCAACATTACCAAGCAAGCGCTTGGTTTGTAAAGAGCAAAATGTTATTGTGAAATTGACCAAAACTGCCAAACTCGACAGCTCAGCTAAAACATGATGAGATTTGGCAAACTTTTCTGTTAAGTATTTTTATATAAAGGAACCAGCTTTCGCATGATTGCTACTTCAATTGAACAGATACCAAATATCCCTTGTTTTGATGACAGTCCACGTGGTCGCTTATTACGAGGGGCTGCCTATCTATTTCACAAACAAGGTTATGACAAAACCACTGTTCGCGAACTGGCTCAATTTATTGGAATCCAGTCGGGAAGCTTATTCCATCACTTTAAAAGTAAAGATGACATCCTCGCTCACGTGATGGAGGAAACTATTATTTACAATCTTGCTCGTTTACAAGATGCGGCAGCTCAATCTACCGACCCAGAACAACAACTCCGTGCTCTTATTAAATCTGAACTCATTTCAATTACTGGAGATACAGGGGCAGCCATGGCTGTTTTGGTTCATGAGTGGTTTGCCCTATCAAAAGAAAAACAAGATTATCTTTTAAAAATGCGTAATGAATATGAGCAAATCTGGTTGGATGTTATTGAAAAATTACGCACTGAAGGGAAGGTAAAGCATGATGCCTTTATTTGGCGAAGATTAGTTGGTGGTGCAATTTCGTGGACTGTCACTTGGTATAAAGCTGAGGGTAAAGTCAAAATTGATGAGTTAACCGAAATGGTCTGGGAGATGGCTTTGAAATGAGTTCTGTAATATCTTAGAATTTGAGGAAAAATATGGAAAGAACATGAACGTTGGGCAATTTTAAATGAAGAATGGATAGACAAATAAAATCATTACAATCAATTTTTTTAAATCTTAAAGATATCTATGGGAAGAAAATCCAAACACCACTATATTCCTAAATGTTATTTAAAAGAATTTACTAAGGATAGAAAAACTACATCATTATTTTGGTGTATTCTAAACAATAACATCAAATCTTTTCAAACAAGTCCAAATGACTCATGTGCCCAACGTGACTATTATACAATAGACCATATAGATCCATTAATTATTGAAGATTTCTATGCAAATCAAGTTGAACCTAAAATCAGCCTCGCCATTAATTACATAAATAAATATGCGTCAATCCCACAAAGAAATGAAAGACAAAACCTAGTTTTACTTATGGCTGCTTTGTATTTACGAGTACCATTTTTTCGACAACTAGTCCAAAAACCTTTAGAGCAAATGAAAGAAACTATTACGAGTATGGAAAAAGATGTCTCCATATCTAATAAGGATGAATTCAATTTTAATCAAACAGATCTGATTAGAATTGAAACAAAACTTCTTACTAGAATACAAAACTATCTAACAACTAAATATTTCCAGTTATTTGTCATCAATGAGCCAGATTTATATATTATTACTAGTGACAATCCATTTGTATTAAGTCATCCACTGGAAGATGAGCAAAACTTTTCTTTCGGGCTGAATACGCCCAATATTGAAATATTAATACCTATAACTAAAAAAGCTTTTATAATTGCTAAGAATGAGCCTTGTAACGAAATCAGTTTCATCGCTGATAAAAAGTTAGTGGCTTTAGTGAATACTAAACTCTTATTAAATTCTCATAAATATATTTATAGTTGTGACGATAAAATTTTATTGTTAGATAGTGAATTGAAAGTCTATGAACACCATATTCAATCAGGATAAAACTTAACAAATCGTCAAGTACTAACAATAATACTTGACGATCTAAAGAAAAATTTAGACACTATATAAGATAGAATACAATCAATACCTTAACTGTTTACTAATTAAATCTTTCATAATTTCTTCAGCACCACCGCCTATCATATTAACCTTCACTTCACGGTAAATACGTTCAGATTTAGTTCCACGCATAAAGCCCATACCTCCCAATGTTTGTACAGCCGCATCAGCACAAAATTGCATAGTGCGAGTCGCAACATTTTTAAGCATTGAAATTTGTGCCACCAATTCCGGCCCCTGTAAATTCGGCTGAGTCATTTTCCATGCAGTTTCTTCAAGCAATGCCCGTGTTGAGGTCAATTGTGTTGCCATATCTACCAATTTATGGCGAACCACTTGATGATCAATTAATCTCTTACCAAAAGTTTTTCGTTGTTGTGCCCAATCTAATGCTTCTTCATAACAGACTAATGCATACCCATAAGCGACTACACCCAAGAAGAACCGCTCCATATTAAAGTTATTCATAATGACTTTAAAACCAGCATTTTCTTTGCCGAGCAGATTTGATGCAGGTACTCGTACTTGATCAAAATGCAAATGCGCCGTATCAGAAGCCCACCATCCCATTTTCTTTAAAGGTATTTTAGTAATTCCTTCACTGTGGGCATCAACGAGCAACATTGAAATACCTTCAGCTCCTGTTTTAGTTGGGTCTGTACGCACTGCAACTGTATAGTAATCTGCACGAATCCCCGATGTGATAAATGTCTTCTCACCCGAGACAATGTAGTAATCGCCATCACGAACAGCTTTAGTCTGTAATGCAGCGACATCTGAGCCACCACCAGGTTCTGTAATAGCTAAAGCAGAAATTTTTTCACCGGAAATAATACCTGGCAGGACTCTAGCTTTTAACTCCTCACTTCCAAAGTACTGAATGGGAGGAGCGCCAATTGTGTGTACCATGAGTGAGGTATGTACTCCCCCAGAACCCGCCTTTGCCATTTCAATACCAGCCAGTAATGAATAAAATGGATCTGCATCAGGAATACCACCATATTCTTCAGAAAAACCTAAACCTAATAGGCCAATTTCAGCTGCCTTCCTATAAAGCTCTCTAGGAAATGTCTCAGCCTCATCCCACTCATTAACAAAAGGAGCTATTTCTTTTTGTACAAATCGGCGAACATTATCAGCAAAAGCAATGTGTTGTTCATTATAGTAAATTGGATTGAGTTGCATGTTTAGAAATGTCCTAATGTTTTTATTTAATTCCTGAACATATCTTGTCATGTTTACAGTCAATCAAAAGTTGCAAGAATCTCCATTTTCTTGGCATAAAACATCAAACAGAATTATTTTTATTTATGCACAACGCCTATACTCTTAAGCAGCAACGGAAACCACGAACAGCATAATAAGACTGTGCTCCATTATGATAAATGAATACCCGACCATAACGTCGGTCAGCAAAAATAGCACCATCTAACCGTCGAATCTCATCTGGGGTTTTGAGCCAACTTGATGTTTTAAGATCAAATTCCCCTAACTTTTGTAATTCATGGTATTGCTCTTCTGTGAGAAGCTCAGCTCCCATTTCTTTAGCCACATCGATTGCACTATTTTTAGGAGGATGATCTTTTCTAGCCTCCAAAGCCTCTCGATCATAACAAAGACTTCTACGGCCTTTTGGACTCTCAGGAGAACAATCTATAAATAAATATTCATCCTTCTGTTGATCATAAGAAACAACGTCAGGTTCTCCTCCAGTATTTTCCATTTCTTGCAATGACCATAATTTTTCAGGCGATTCTAATAATTTAGCTCGGACATTTGTCCAATCAATTTCTTTATGGCGATGTGTGTTCTTTTCAAATCTCTTCTTTAATAGTTCAAGCAGTGAATCTAATTGTGTTGGAGTTAATTGTTTTTTAGTTGTCATTGAATAAATCCTTATAATTATTAAACTGAACGTCCATCAAAATAATTTATTTTTATTTTATATAAGTCAATGTCATCTATACATCGAACATTAATTGCCAATATAGAATTACCTTGGGGATCTATACCTTGAGCATAGGGATGAATACCGCAATTTTTACAGAAATGATGATTAATCACATGCTTGTTAAAAGTGTAATTCGCTAAAATATCAGGAGAATCTAAAGTAACTGTAACTTGATTAGTGGGTAGGAACCAAAGCAATGAGCCTTTCTTTTGACATATTGAACAATTACAAGATAAAACCTCTAACAACTCTCCTTCCACTACAAATTTAATCTGACCGCAATGGCAACTTCCTTGATATTTCATTCTTCTTACTCTTTATAATTTTCATCCTATTTACTTTTCCAGTTTAAAGAATAAGTTTCCATATAAAAATGTAATCGAGTTACTTAATATTGATTTAGAAGATATCGGTTTAGAAGCCCATTTCTAACTTAGAACGGGCTCGAAATTTCGCTTCCTCTATAAAAAAGGACTCATATAGAGTCCTTTTTTTATTGTCTTACGACATCTAAATTAATAGATTAATTTAATTTCCCATAAAAAAACACCCCGACCTCTTTCGGGGTCGGGGTGTTAGAATAATGAGCTGGCGATGACTTACTCTCACATGGGAAACCCCACACTACCATCAGCGCTAAGAGGTTTCACTTCTGAGTTCGGGA
>Ga0209370_1000927_pt1 | contig 30452 bp, 26 predicted proteins | sample AgamicAtPrz_FD_187164 | JGI IMG/M metagenome (GOLD analysis project Ga0209370, IMG submission 187164) | Agave microbial communities from Guanajuato, Mexico - At.P.rz (SPAdes) (version 2) | ecosystem: Host-associated > Plants > Phyllosphere > Phylloplane/Leaf | place: Guanajuato, Mexico... | reverse complement strand
GCCGCTGGGCCATGCAACGGCCGACACTTGCCTGGCCTGGGCCGCGGCCCTGGAAAACCGCTCCGAGCATCCCATCGCACGGGCCTTCGGCCAAGTGGCCACGCCGGCCGATGGTGTGCTGGCCGTGCCCGGGCTGGGCCTTGAGGGTGAGGTTGAAGGCCAACGCCTGCGCATCGGCCAGGCAAGCTTCGTCTGCGCCTTGAGCGGCACCCCGCCGCCGGCAATACCCGAGCCACGGGGACAGTGGCTGCTGCTGGGCGACCGCCGCGGGCCGCTGGCCTGGTTCGGGCTGGACGATCGCCTGCGTGAAGACGCCCCTGCCCTGCTCGCGGCCTGCAAGGCGTTTGGCTGGCGTACGCTGCTGCTGTCCGGAGACAGCTCGCCGATGGTCGGCGAGGTGGCCGCGCAACTGGGCATCGACGAGGCCGCCGGCGGCCTTAGGCCCGATGACAAGCTAGCGCGGCTCAAGGCCCTGCAAAAGGCCGGGCACAAGGTGCTGATGCTGGGGGACGGGGTCAATGACGTGCCGGTGCTGGCGGCGGCAGACATCAGCATCGCCATGGGCAGTGCCACTGACCTGGCCAAGACCTGCGCCGACGCGGTGCTGCTTTCCAATCGGCTTCAGGCGCTGGTGCAGACGGTCTCGCTGGCGCGGCGCACGCGGCGCATCATCATCGAGAACCTGCTGTGGGCCAGCCTGTACAATGGCCTCATGTTGCCGTTCGCGGCCCTTGGCTGGATCACCCCGGTGTGGGCAGCGGTCGGCATGTCGGTCAGTTCACTGGTGGTAGTGCTCAACGCCCTGCGCCTGACCCGAATGCCTGCTGCGGCGCCTGCCCTGGCCCCGTCAGCACCTACCCTTGCGAGGAACCTGCCATGCCCGCCCTCTATGTGATGATTCCCGCAGCGCTGCTGCTGGTCGGCGTGGCCGTCTACATCTTCTTCTGGGCGGTGGACAGCGGCCAGTACGACGACCTGGAAAGCCCCGCTCACAGCATTCTCTTCGACGATCAGGATCCCCGTCACCAAGCCGCCGTCACGCCCGAACAAACGCCTGATAACCCTTCCGAGCCCCCGGCTCGTGGCTGACTTGCTACCCCTACTGGGCTCGGCGCTGGTGCTCGGCCTGCTCGGAGGCGGTCACTGCATGGGCATGTGCGGCGGCCTGATGGGCGCCCTGACTCTGGCCATACCCCCGGCGCAGCGCGGCCGTCGATTGCGGCTGCTGGTGGCTTACAACGTCGGGCGTGTGCTCAGCTACACGGCCGCGGGCCTGATGCTCGGCATGGCGGGCTGGGCGGTGGCCAACAGCCCTGCCGTGCTTGTTTTGCGCATCATGGCCGCCTTGCTGCTGATCGCCATGGGCCTGTACCTGGCCGGTTGGTGGAGCGGACTGACCCGCATCGAAGCCATGGGTCGCGGGCTGTGGCGGCACATCCAGCCGGTGGCGTCACGCCTGCTTCCGGTCTCGAGCCTGCCTCGCGCACTGCTGCTGGGCGCCTTGTGGGGCTGGCTGCCGTGCGGATTGGTGTACAGCACCTTGCTGTGGGCCGCCAGCCAAGGCAATGCATTGCACAGTGCAGCCCTGATGGCGGCATTCGGGCTCGGGACCTGGCCCGTGCTGCTGGCCACCGGGTTGGCGGCCGAGCGGGTAAACAGGTTGTTGAGACAACGCAGCGTGCGGGTGGCCGGCGGCATGCTCGTGGTGCTGTTCGGCGTATGGACAATGCCCGGCCCTCATCAACACTGGCTGATGGGCCACTGAGGCGAGCCAGGCGGCGCAGCGTATGGCTTATGGCCAGTAACCGGCCGTACCCACCGCGCATCGCTTGAGCTAGACCTAGCGCCCTCAGGCCGTTTAGCGCTTGATACAAATCAACACAGATTCCTACAGACATCCCTAGACTCCGGAACATTGCTGCTCTTTCCGGGGACCGCCCTCATGCTCGACGACCTACGTTGGGACACCGACCTGATCCGCCGCTACGATCTGGCCGGGCCACGCTACACCTCCTACCCAACCGCCGTGCAACTGCACAGCGAAGTGGGCTCGTTCGACCTGCTGCACGCCCTGCGCGAAAGCCGGCGGGCCGTGCGCCCGCTGTCGCTGTACGTGCATGTGCCGTTCTGCGCCAACATCTGCTACTACTGCGCATGCAACAAGGTCATCACCAAGGACCGGGCACGCGCTGCCCCCTACCTGCAACGCCTGGAACAGGAAATCCAGCTGGTGGCCTGCCACATGGACAGCAGGCAACGTGTGGAGCAGCTGCACTTCGGCGGCGGCACCCCGACCTTCCTGAGCCATGTAGAGCTGCGTCAGCTGATGGCCACGCTGCGCCAGCACTTCAGCCTGCTCGATGACGATTCGGGCGATTACGGCATCGAAATCGACCCGCGCGAGGCGGACTGGTCGACCATGGGCCTGCTGCGTGAGCTGGGCTTCAACCGCGTCAGCCTCGGCGTGCAGGACCTGGACCCGGCCGTGCAGCGTGCCGTCAACCGTCTGCAGAGCCTGGAGCAGACGCGCACCTTGATCGAGGCGGCTCGCACCCTGCAGTTTCGCTCGGTGAACCTGGACCTGATCTACGGGCTGCCGCGCCAGACGCCCGAAGGGTTCGCACGCACCGTTGAAGAAGTGATCCGCCTGCAGCCCGATCGCCTGTCAGTCTTCAACTACGCCCACCTGCCCGAACGGTTCATGCCGCAACGGCGCATCGAAGCCGGGGAGCTGCCCAGTGCAGCGGCCAAACTGGACATGTTGCACGCCACTATCGAGCAATTGACCGCTGCCGGCTACCGCTACATCGGCATGGACCACTTTGCCTTGCCCGATGACGAACTGGCCATTGCCCAGGAGGAAGGCACGCTCCAGCGTAACTTCCAGGGCTACACCACTCATGGGCACTGCGACCTGATCGGCCTGGGCGTGTCGGCGATCAGCCAAATCGGCGATTTGTACTGCCAGAACAGCAGCGACCTCACCACCTACCAGGACAGCCTCTCCAACGCCCAGCTCGCCACCCAGCGCGGCCTGCTGTGCACCCCCGACGACCGTCTGCGCCGGGCGGTCATCCAACAGCTGATCTGCCATTTCGAGCTGGACTTCGAGTCGATCGAACAGGCATTCGCCATCGATTTTCGTGGCTATTTCAATGACCTGTGGCCGGAGCTCTTGACCTTGCAGCGCGATGGCCTGATTCGCCTGGACGACAAGGGCATTCGGATTCTACCGGCCGGGCGACTGCTGGCCCGTTCGGTGTGCATGGTCTTCGATGCCTACCTGGCCCTGCACAATCGCCAACGGTTCTCCCGTGTGATCTGAGCGAGGCATTTGGCCGCACTCCATGCGTCCTGGCCATGCGGCTGCTGGCACTCAGGCCATCGGGTGATGCGCAGCCGGGCGTGGCAAGCCAGCCTACTGGTCGCGGCCACTGGCCTACACCCTATGTCGTGGGTTACCCTTACGACTTATGTGTGCTTTCCCACAAGGATCGAGTCAAATGTCCGAGCCAGTCAAACTGCGCCCACACAGCCAGGCCCATTGCAAGGATTGCAGCCTGGCCCCCCTGTGCCTGCCCCTTTCACTCAACCTGGAAGACATGGACGCACTGGACGAAATCGTCAAGCGAGGTCGCCCTCTCAAGAAAGGCGAGTTCCTGTTCCGCCAGGGGGATAATTTTGGCTCGGTCTATGCCGTACGCTCCGGCGCTCTGAAGACGTTCAGCCTGAGCGACAGCGGTGAAGAGCAGATCACCGGTTTCCACCTGCCCAGCGAACTGGTGGGCCTCTCCGGCATGGACACCGAGGCCTACCCGGTGTCGGCCCAGGCCCAGGAAACCACGTCGGTCTGCGAAATTCCGTTCGAGCGCCTGGATGAACTGTCGGTGCAATTGCCGCAGCTGCGTCGCCAGTTGATGCGCGTGATGAGCCGCGAAATTCGCGACGATCAGCAGATGATGCTGCTGCTATCGAAGAAAACCGCCGATGAGCGCATCGCGACGTTCCTGGTCAACCTGTCGGCGCGCTTCCGCGCCCGTGGCTATTCGGCCAACCAGTTCCGCCTGAGCATGTCGCGCAACGAGATGGGCAACTACCTGGGGCTGGCGGTGGAAACCGTGTCGCGCGTGTTCACCCGCTTCCAGCAGAATGGCCTGCTGCGCGCCGAAGGCAAGGAGGTGCATATCCTCGACCCGATCCAGCTTTGCGCGCTGGCCGGTGGCGCAATGGAGGCCTGAGGGCGGCTTTAGCAGGTATACTGGGCCGTTCGTTTTCCCAGGATACCTGCAACAATGCACAGCGACGCCTTCGACCTCAAAGCCCTGATCCGCCCGGTAGTGGACTTTCCCAAGCCGGGTGTGATCTTCCGCGACATCACCCCACTGTTCCAGTCGCCGCGCGGGCTGCGCTATGTGGCCGATCAGTTCATCGAGCGTTATGTGGAGGCCGAATTCAGCCACATCGGCGCCATGGACGCGCGTGGTTTTCTGATCGGTTCGATCATCGCCCATCAGCTGAACAAGCCCCTGATCCTGTTCCGCAAGCAAGGCAAGCTGCCCGCTGACGTGCTCAGCGAGGGGTACCAGACCGAGTACGGTGAAGCCTTCCTTGAAGTGCACGCCGACAGCCTGTGCGAGGGCGACTCGGTACTGATCTTCGACGACCTGATCGCCACCGGCGGTACGCTTCTGGCCGCCGCCAACCTGGTGCGCCGTACGGGTGCGCAGGTGTTCGAGGCGGCAGCCATCATCGACCTGCCCGAGCTGGACGGCTCGCGCCGTTTGCAAGCGGCGGGCGTACCGACCTTCTGCCTGACCGAGTTTTCCCTCAGCGAGCGTTAAGGGGTGACGCCTGGGCGGCGATAGGGTGCGGCGACACCAGGATCAGCTTCGCGGCGGAAATCCCGGGGTCACTGCACCGCAGGTCGTACTCCATCACTGCCTCAGAGCGAGATAGGGCGACGCCCTGCAAAGGCATGGGCCAGCGTGCCGCCATCTACCAACTCCAGCTCGCCGCCCAGGGGCACGCCATGGGCGATACGCGAGGCGACCAGACCCTTCTCAGCCAGCAACTGCGCAATGTAGTGCGCCGTGGCTTCACCTTCCACCGTGGGGTTGGTGGCAAGAATGACTTCGGTGAAGGTGCCCTGCTCCTGGATGCGTGCCATCAACTGTGGAATGCCGATCGCCTCCGGGCCCAGTCCGTCGAGCGGCGACAGATGCCCCTTGAGCACAAAGTAGCGGCCGCGATACCCGGCCTGCTCGACGGCATAGACATCCGTCGGGCCCTCGACCACGCACAGTTGCGTGTCGTCACGCCGTGGGTCGGCGCACTGCGGGCACAGGTCCTGTTCGGTCAGGGTGCGGCATTGGCGGCAATGTCCTACCCCTTCCATGGCCTGAGTCAGCGCCTGGGCGAGCCGCAGCCCCCCGCTGCGGTCACGCTCCAGCAATTGCAGGGCCATGCGCTGTGCCGTTTTCTGGCCAACGCCGGGCAAGATGCGCAAGCCGTCGATCAGCTGGCGGATGAGAGGACTGAAGCTCATGGGAAACGCCTGACAAGTCATTAAGAGGCGGTTTATACCCACCATGGGGTGTGGCGTCAAATCGGCACGGCGGCCATAAAAAAACCGCCGCTGTTACCAGCGACGGTTCGTGGGCGCGCAGGGGCTCAGAACGGCATCTTGAAGCCTGGCGGCAATTGCATGCCAGCCGTCATGCCGCCCATCTTTTCCTGGCTGCTCTGTTCGATCTTGCGCACGGCATCGTTCAGGGCTGCAGCGATCAGGTCTTCGAGCACTTCCTTGTCGTCTTCTTCGGTCGACATCAGGCTCTGGTCGATGCTCACGCGCTTGACGTCGTGGCGACCGGTCATCACCACGCTGACCAGACCACCGCCGGACTGGCCGGTGACTTCTGCGTTGGCCAGCTCTTCCTGCATTTTCTGCATCTTTTCCTGCATCTGCTGGGCCTGCTTCATCAGGCCGGCCATGCCACCTTTCATCATGGGGAATACCTCGATTGGGTCATGTGATGCGGCCGGGCACGGGGCTGGCCGCATGGTTATTCGTTATTGGCCCTGACTGGCCAGGGCCTCTACAGGCTCAATAGTATCGTGCCGCACCTTGGCGCCAAACAGCTTGATCATCTGCTGGATCAGCGGGTCGTGCTCGATCGACGCCTCGGCTTCATGCTGGCGCTCCAGGCGCTTGCGGGCTGCCGCCTGAGCTGGCGTTTCCTGTTCGGGCCGGATCAGCTCGATGCGCAGGTTCAAGGTACGCCCCAGGTGCTGGTTGAGCGCCTCGTTCAGGCGTCTTTGCTGGGTGGCGTTGAACAACGCGCCTTGGCCCGGGTCCAGGTGCAGGAGCCAGTCATCACCGTCGGCGGCGATCAACGTGCAGTTGGCCGCGATGTTGCCCGTCATACCAGAGACAGGCAACTGCGGGAACAATTCCAGCCATTGCAAGGCCAGCCCGGTCGCCGGCTTGGCAGCAGGCAGCGGCTCGGCGGCGGCCTGGGGCTGCTCCTGGACGTGTTCGGCCAGCTCGTCGAGGTAGCTGAAGCCCACCGGATCGCTTTCGCCAGCGTAGTAGTCTTCGTCGAGCGGCGGCTCGTCGTCGCGGTCCATGCCCACCGATGCATACGCACCCGGATCGAACGGAGGTACATCATCGTGGGTTGCAGCGGCCTGTTGGGCAGGAGCAGGGTTTGCAGCAACGGGGGCTGGAGCCGGCTGGGGCTCCTGCATGGCCGGTGCGGCAGGCGCTTCCCACGGCAGATCGATTACCGGCGCGACTGGCTCAGGCACCGAGATGGCCGTAATCTCCGCCTCGAGTTCGCGGTCACGCTCAGCTTCGGGTTCATGGTCTGCCGTTGCCGGCGCAGGCACCTCGATCACAGGCGCAGGCGTTGACGGCGCCGACGCAGCCGGCTCGCTTACCGGTTGGGCAACCGCTGCCGGGGGCGCCACCGGTTCGACGGAATCAGCTGTGGCCTGGCTGATCCCCACTGGCTTTAGCACCGGCCTCGGGGCTCCATCGGCATCGGCCGGGCGGAACGCCAGCATGCGCAGCAGTACCATCTCGAAACCACCACGCGGGTCGGGCGCCAAAGGCAAGTCGCGCCGCCCTATCAGGCCCATCTGGTAATAGAACTGCACGTCCTCGGCCGGCAATGCAGCGGCCAGGGCGAGCACGCGCTCCCGGTCACCCTGGCCGTTGTCCACGGCCTCGGGCAAGGCCTGGGCAATGGCCACACGGTGCAGCACGTTGAGCATTTCGGCCAGCACCCCGGCCCAGTCCGGGCCCTGCTCGGCCAGGTTGCGCACGGCTTCGAGCAGGGCGCGTGCATCCCCTTCGAGCAATGCCTGCAGCACCCCGTACACCTGGCCATGGTCCAGGCTGCCGAGCATGGCGCGCACATCGGCGGCCAGCACCTTGCCTTCACCGAAGGCGATGGCCTGGTCGGTCAAGCTCATGGCATCGCGCATCGAGCCGTCGGCCGCGCGGCCGAGCAACCACAGCGCATCGGCCTCGAACGGCACGTTTTCGGCCTCGAGCACGTGGCTCAGGTGCTCGACCACCCGCTCCGGGCTCATGTTCTTCAACGAGAACTGAAGGCAGCGCGAAAGGATGGTAGCCGGCAGTTTCTGCGGGTCGGTGGTGGCCAGGATGAACTTGACGTAGGGCGGTGGCTCTTCCAGCGTCTTGAGCAACGCGTTGAAGGAGTGGGTCGAGAGCATGTGCACTTCGTCGATCAGGTAGACCTTGAAGCGCCCACGGCTCGGCGCGTACTGGACATTGTCCAGCAGCTCGCGGGTATCCTCGACCTTGGTGCGGCTGGCGGCGTCGATCTCGATCAGGTCGACGAAACGCCCTTCATCGATTTCGCGGCAGACCGAGCAGGTCCCGCAGGGCGTGGAGGTGATACCGGTTTCGCAGTTCAGGCATTTGGCGATGATGCGCGCGATGGTAGTCTTGCCTACACCGCGCGTGCCGGTGAACAGGTAGGCATGGTGCAGGCGCTGGTTGTCCAGCGCGTTGATCAAGGCCTTGAGCACATGGGCCTGGCCGACCATTTCGCGAAACGAGCGCGGACGCCATTTACGTGCAAGAACCTGATAACTCATCGAAAAACCATCGTAGCCTGATCGAGCGGAAGATCGCTAATGCTAGCGGAGCGGGGGCAAAATTGCACTGCCTGACTGGCCGTGCGCGACGATGGACAGCGGATCATGGAGAACCTGCGGTGCGGACCCTGCTGGCTTTGTTTCTTTTCTGGTCGGCTCACAGCCTGGCTGAACAGCCGGTACTGCGCTTTTCGGTGGCCGAGAGCTGGAGCATGCCGCTGATTCGCATCGAGAACGGCCAGCCGGTCGAAGGCCTGCTGTTCGATGTCATGGAAGCAGCTGCCAAACAAGCCGGTGCCCGACCCGAATATCATGTGATGGCTCGAATGCGCCTCGAGGAGGCGATGAACCAGGGTGATATCGATGTACGTTGCTACGTCAGCGACCAGTGGTTGATGGCGCGGCCGAAGGACTTCATCTGGAGCGTGCCGCTGATTCACCAGCGCGATGTGCTGGTAGGCCGCCTGGGCGAAGGCGGCCCGATTTCGCCACAACGGCTGTCACCCCAGCCCATCGGCACCGTTCTGGGCTACACCTACACCACGCTTGAACCCTTGCTGGCGGCACACCGGCTTTACCGGGAAGACAGCCGCAGCCAGGAGCTGGCCTTGCAGAAGTTGCAAGCGGGACGGTACCGGTATGCCGTCAGCAACCAACTGTCACTGCGGTGGTTCAACCACCAGCGCCATGCGCAATTGCAGCCACTGGCGGTGCTGGACGAGCAGGACCTGGGCTGCCTGGTCCGCAACGACCCTGACATCCCCGCCCAAGCGCTGCTGCGCGCATTGGTGCGCATCAAGCAGAGTGGGGAGATGGAGCGCTTGCTGCAACGCTACGGCAGCACCGAAGAGCCCCCACCCACCGGGACGGGCACCTGATCCCTATAGCGCCAAGGCCGTCACGTACAACCCGATACCGAATACCATGTGGTTCACCAAGCTCTTGAAGCGCGCACGCCAGGGGCTGGGCGTGCGTGAAGCAAAAAAACCCATGCCCATGGCAGGCTGCATCAGGCACATGGGCGCCAGTACCGTACCTGCGCCCACGGCCAATGCCGGCCACAGGGTCGGCGCGCTCAGCCACGCGACGCCCGCCGTAGTGACCAGCAGCATCGCGAACGCCACGCCAATGGCGTAGTGCAGCGCCCAGCCCCACACCCGCTCGTGCTTGATGGGCGGGGCCTGCCGGATCGCCTGATGGCGCCAGTGCCCTTGCAGTGCATGCCCGGCCCAGCGACCTACCAAGGCGTAATCGAGCGTGGTGGCGCCCAGGCGCCTGGAGACCGCAGACCAGCCGTCCATGACCAGTGTGGCGCCAACGCCGATGCCCATTGCTGCAATCCACTGTTCGCTGTTGACCATGACGCTTCCTCTCATTTGACGTTGTTGAATACGCCGGGCAGCATGCAAGTTGAAGTCAACTTCAAGTCAAGGGCTTGTACATGGACATTGCCGATGTGGCGAGACGCACGGGCGTGCCGTCTTCCACGCTGCGTTACTACCAGAAGAACGGCCTGCTCACGGCGCGTGGCGAGCCAGGCCAACGCCGGCAGTTCTCGGCCGACGTGGCTGAAAGGCTCGCATTGATAGCGGTGGGCCAGGCCGCCGGTTTTTCGCTGGACGAGATCAGCACCCTGCTGGTGGACCTGAAGGTCGACCGGGCGCAGCTGCTGGCCAAGGCCGATGAGCTCGACAGCCAGATCAAGACATTGCAGGCCATGAGCAAGGGCTTACGCCATGCGGCTGAGTGCCCTGCGGCCGATCACCTGGCCTGCCCGCGGTTTCGCCGGTTGATGGCAGTGGCCTCAGCACGATCAGCACATCCGAATGTAGTGCGCCGTTTGAAAATGGCGACCCCTTCGGCAGGTAAACCTAGGCACTGAATAGGGCTAACGACATCCAGAATCGGATTCACCTGCATGCCCATGAGTGCAACGCTCAAGGCGTTTGTATTCACGTCTCGATGCACCGCGAGGCAGCATGGCATAATGATATTAATGATGGAGCGAAGCGCTGATCATTCAACATTCATTATCGACAAGGAAATCTCGATGCTGTCTCGCATCAAGCTGTTCGCTACTGTCATCAGTCTGGCTATCTTAACGGGCTGCGCCTCCGTACCCATGGAGAGCCCCGAAGCAGACGCCGCGCTAAAGACTTTTGCAGCACCGCCCGCCGACCAGGCCGGCCTCTATATCTACCGTGACAACTTCGTCGGTAAAGCCCTGAAGAAAATCGTCACTGTCGATGGCAAGATCGTGGGACAAACTGCAAACCGGGTCTACTTCTACCGCCTGGTTACCCCTGGCCCGCACAAGATCGGCACTGAGTCCGAATTCAGTGACAATGTCATCGATTTGATGGCGGTGGGCGGGAAGAATTACTACATCCGCCAATCGATCAAAGTTGGCGTTTTCGTAGGCGGTGCGAAGTTGGAGGTTGTGCCTGAAAGCGTGGGCCAGGCCCATCTGCAGAAGTGCACGTTGGCAAAATCACAGTAACCCCAGCGCCTGATGCTGCGTATGCGGTAGTGTGCGCAGCGTTATAGCCAGTGTTCGCAGTGCGGGCACTTACGAAAAAACGGCACAGTTTAGGTGACTGAGCGCTTGGCCTTGTAGAATTCAGGGCCTGAAATGGAGGCGGCCCCGCCAGCCACACCCCGGCACTCGATGTTCCCGCTATGGCTGCTCCCTTCCGGGCCTGACCAGGTTAACGGGTAATCAATGCGGGAGGACCGACAGGGCCACCACTACATGTCTCGCTGAACAGCGAGTGGCGCTATTGTACCGGTCCTGAGCCCAGATACAACCTCTGCGGCAGAAAAAGTCATCATTTCTCAATGACTTGTCTGGCTAGCGCGCGCCACACGGTCAAACACCCTAACCCGTCAGCGACCCCGGCCGCCAAGATGGACAAGTGCCGGCACTCACGCAACGGGTCAGCACAGCCCCTGGGTTTTCAGACCTCGATGCCCTGCTGGGCAAGAAACGCCACGAACGCCTCTTCATCGAGCACCTTCACGCCCAGCTCGCTGGCCTTGGCCAGCTTCGACCCGGCACCCGGCCCTGCCACCACGCAGTGGGTCTTGCCAGAAACCGACCCCGCCACTTTCGCACCCAGGCCTTCGAGCTTTTCCTTGGCGATGTCGCGGCTCATGCGTTCCAGGGAGCCGGTGAGCACCCAGGTCTGGCCCGCCAGAGGCATCCCCTCGGCCACCTTCTTCTCGCTACGCCAGTGCATGCCGAAGGCCAGCAACTGCGCTTCGATGGCGTGGGCCAGTTGCTGGTTGGCTTCATCCCTGAAGAACGCGCGTACAGCCTCTGCCTGGCGCGTATTGAGCGCCTGGCGCAGGTCGATGCCATCCGCGGCGATGATCTTGTCCAGGCTGTCCAGGCGCGCCACCAGCTTCTGCGCGCCAGTCGGCCCTACCGAGGGGATGTCGAGCTTGGCGAGCAGGTCGGCCAGGGTGGTACTGGCGGCGAATTCGGCTGCCAGCTCGCCTTCGTCCTGCAACTGCATGCCGCTGTCCAGCAACTGGCGGATGACCTTCTGGTTGTGTTCGTCTTCAAAGAAGTTGTGAATCTCATGGGCCACTTCCAGGCCGATGTCCGGCAGGTAGGTGAGCACCTGCGGCAATGCCTGTTGCACGCGTGACAGGCTGCCCAGTGAGCGGGCCAGCACCTTGGCGGTTTCTTCACCGACATCGGGAATGCCCAGGGCATAGATGAAGCGGGCAAGGGTCGGCTGCTTGCTGGCGGCGATGGCTTCGAGCAGCTTGCGGCTCGACACTTCGGCAAAACCCTCGAGGCCTACGATTTGGTCGAACGCGAGCGTGTAAAGGTCGGCTGGTGAGGCAATCAGGCCCTCGTCCACCAACTGCTCCACGCTTTTCTCACCCAGCCCGTCGATGTCCATCGCCCGGCGCGACACATAGTGAATGATCGCCTGCTTGAGCTGCGCCCCACAGGCCAGGCGGCCGACGCAGCGGTACACGGCCCCTTCGCTGGTCACTTCCCTGCCCTTGCTGCGCTTGACCAGCTGGGTGCGCTCCACGTGGGAGCCGCACACAGGGCATTGGCTGGGCACCTGCACTTCACGCGCCCCTTCCGGGCGACGCTCCAGCACCACCTGCATCACCTGCGGAATCACATCACCTGCGCGGCGGATGATGACCGTATCGCCGATGCGCAGGCCCAGGCGTGCGATTTCGTCCATGTTGTGCAACGTGGCATTGGACACCGTGACACCGGCGACCTTTACCGGCTTCAGACGGGCGACCGGGGTAACCGCGCCCGTGCGCCCCACCTGGAACTCCACGTCCAGCACCTCGGTGAGCTCCTCCATCGCCGGGAACTTATGGGCGATGGCCCAGCGCGGCTCCCGGGCACGGAAACCCAGCTCACGTTGTGCGGCCAGGCTGTTGACCTTGAACACCACGCCGTCGATCTCGTAAGGCAGGCTGTTACGCCGTTCACCGATGTCGCGGTAATAGTCCAGGCATTGCTCGATGCCGGCCGCGTGCTTGAGCTCACGACTGATCGGCAATCCCCATGCCTTGAGTTGCTCCAGCGTGGCGATATGGCTGTCGGCCACAGGCGCGGACACCTGACCGACACCGTAGCAGCAGAATTCCAGCGGGCGACTGGCAGTGATCTTGGAGTCCAGCTGACGCAGGCTGCCTGCCGCAGCATTGCGCGGGTTGGCGAACGTCTTGCCGCCAATGTCGGCCTGGGACGCATTGAGCCGGTCGAAGCCGGCCTTGCTCATGAACACCTCGCCCCGCACTTCCAGCACCGCAGGCCAGCCTTGGCCGTGCAGCTTCAAGGGAATGTTGCGCACGGTGCGCACGTTGGCGCTGATGTCCTCGCCGGTGGTGCCGTCGCCTCGCGTGGCACCCTGCACCAGATGACCGTCACGGTAGAGCAGGCTGACCGCCAGGCCATCGAGCTTGGGCTCGCAGCTGAAATCCACCGCGTCTGGCTGGTCCAGCCCCTCCGTCACGCGGCGACCGAACTCGCGCAGGTCGGCTTCTTCGAAGGCATTGCCCAGGCTGAGCATGGGAACCTCATGACGAACCTGGCTGAATGCAGCAAGGGCCGCACCACCTACCCGCTGGGTGGGCGAATCGGGCGTGACCAAGTGGGGGTGCTCGGCCTCCAGCGCCTTGAGTTCGTTGAACAGCCGGTCGTACTCGGCGTCGGGCACGCTAGGTTCGTCCAGCACATAGTAGCGGTAGTTGTGCTGGTCGAGTTCGGCACGCAGTTCGTGGATGCGGGTTTCAGCGGTCATTTTTCAGCTTCTCTTGCAAAACGAAAGAGCAGCCTGGCAGCGTCTGGAGGGCCAAGCCTGGTCATCGCCTTCTGCCTTAGGCAGCGAGCCCGCTTCACAGGTTCGACACAGACTCGAAAGACTGTGGTGAACCTGTGAAGCGGGCTCGCTTGCCGAAAGCCGATTCGATGAGCAAGAGGCCTGAGCCGACCAGCACGCCCCGAGGCTGCTCTTCGTCTGGATTTATCAGCGCTTCTGGGTCAGGGCGCGGCGCTCGAATTCCACGATGCGCTGGCGGTAGTGCTCGATGGTCTGCGCCGTCAACACGCTGCGCTGATCATCCTTGAGTTCACCGTTGAGCTCATGGGCCAGCTTGCGAGCGGCCGCCACCATCACGTCGAAGGCCTGCTTCGGATGGCGTGGGCCTGGCAGGCCGAGGAAGAAGCTCACCGCACGCGTGCTGAAATGGTCGATGTCATCCAGGTCGAAGATGCCCGGCTTGACGGCATTGGCCATGGAGAACAGCACTTCGCCGTGACCGGCCATGCTCTCGTGACGGTGGAAGATGTCCATCTCGCCGAACCGCAGGCCGCTCTCCAGAATGTTCTGCAGCAACGCCGGGCCTTTGAACCCGCCCTCGTCCCGGGAAATGACGCTGATCACCAGCACTTCCTCGGCCGGTGGCAGCTCCTTGACGCTGTTGTTGGCCGTTGCTGGGGATGGGCTACGGCCATTGTCCGCGGCGAAGTCGTCTTCCTCGTCGATCACGATATCCCCTTCGCGGGAAGGCGCGCTGAAGCCTGCGTCAACGCGTGGCGCTTCTGCAGCCGTCGGGCGTTTTGGCCACTTGCTGACCTTGGCGGGCTTGGGCTCACGCTCACGGTCGCGATCCGAGGCACTGAGCGACGGCAGATCACTTTCGTCCAGCTCAGGCTCCCTGTGGGTGTCGAGCACGCGGGGTGGGCCAAGTACTTCGGCGCCACCGCCTTCATCGTCCGCCGCATTGGCATAACTGCGGTCCAGACGGAATTTCAACTTGCCCTTGCCGCCGCGCATACGGCGCCAGCCGTCGAAAAGAATGCCGGCAATGACAATGATGCCGATAAGGATCAGCCACTCGCGCAGACCGATTTCCATGTAATCCCGTGCCTCTAATAAATATGCTGAAAACAAAGGCTTCAAAGGCCTTTAACACGTGGCGCCAAGCCTATGTTCTGACAGGCGTTTTACCCACGCAGAAAACGAGTGACATAAAGCTAGCACGACCAAAGACAACTTTACACCGTCTGTCTCACATGACAGGGGCATTTCAATGAAGATTGTGCCGTTTGACTACAGGTTTCACGCATCGACCATCGCCATTGCCGCCTCCACGTCCACGGCCACCAGGCGCGAACAGCCTGGCTCGTGCATCGTGACACCCATCAACTGGTCGGCCATTTCCATGGCGATCTTGTTGTGCGTGATGTAGATGAACTGCACGCTCTCACTCATTTCCTTCACCAGCCGGGCATACCGCCCGACGTTGGCATCGTCCAGCGGTGCGTCGACTTCATCGAGCATGCAGAACGGTGCGGGGTTCAACTTGAAGATGGCAAACACCAGCGCCAAGGCGGTCAGTGCTTTTTCGCCACCGGACAGCAGATGAATGGTGCTGTTCTTCTTGCCCGGTGGTCGCGCCATGATCGTCACCCCTGTATCGAGTAGATCTTCGCCCGTCAGTTCCAGATAAGCGCTGCCACCGCCGAAAACTTTTGGGAAAAGTGCCTGCAATCCGGCATTTATCTGATCAAAGGTATCTTTGAAGCGGTGGCGGGTTTCCTTGTCGATCTTGCGAATGACATTTTCGAGTGTGTCCAACGCTTCGACCAGGTCAGCATCCTGGGCATCGAGGTAGCGCTTGCGCTCGGACTGCTGTTCGTATTCCTCGATGGCGGCCAGGTTGATCGCGCCCAGCCGCTGGATACGGGCCTCCAGTTGCTCCAAAGCCTGCTCGGTGCCGGCCTCGGTAACGTCGGGCTCGACCGTGGCGAGAACACCCTGCAAGTCGTAACCGTCGGCAAGCAACTGCTCCTGCAACGTGGTACGCCGCACTTCCAGGCCCTGACATTCCAGACGCAGTTGTTCAAGTTGACCGCGCAGCAACTGGGCCTGCTGCTCGGCCTGGGTGCGGCGCTTTTCGGCATCGCGCAGTTCGCGGTCGGCCTCGTCCATCTGCAAGCGTGCCTGGCGCATTTCTTCGTCGACGCCCATGCGCCGTTCCAGCAGCTCTTCGAGCTTGAGCCGCAGTTCCTCCAACGGCGCCTCCCCCTCCTCCAGGTTCAGGCTCAACTGCTCCTGTCGCTCGCTCAGACGGGCCGCCTGCAGTTCCAGGCGTTCCAGAGCCTGACGCGTGGAGTCATGCTGGGCGCGCAACGACCCCAGGCGCACCGCCAGTTGGTGGGCATGATCCTTGTGCTGCCTGGCTTCCTGGCGAATACGGTCCAGGCCCTCACGCAGCCGGTCGCGCTGGGCCAGCAGCACTTCGCGCTGGTCGGTGTCCTGGGCCATCAGTTCGAGGGCATCCTGCAACAGCAAGCGGGCTTCGCCCAGCTGCTCATGCTCAAGGGCGCGCTGCTCGTCGAGCTCCGCCAGCTCCTCTTCCAGACGGCGGCGGCGCAGCGCGACCTGTTCGGCGCGGGCACGGTTGGCTGACAAGCTGGCCTTGAGCTCGGCCTGCAAGCGGTTTTCTTCCTGGGCGCGACGGCGTACCTGCTCGCGCTGCGCTTCCAGGTGCTGCTGCTGTTCACGCAAAGTCTGCAACTGCTGTTCAAGCTGCTGCAAGGCGATGTGCTGCTCGCGCTGACTGTGCTCGAGTCGTTCGATTTCCTGACCGCGCGCCAGCACGCCGCTCTCACCGCTACCCCCGCGGCGCACACGCAGGCTGTTTCGAGAGACCCAGTAGCCATCGCGGCTGACCAGGCTCTGCCCTTCGCCCAACCCGGCACGCAAGGCCAGGGCCTCGGCCAGGTCTTCCACGGGCCTGACCTGGCCCAGCCATGGCGCCAGGTCAACAGGACCCTGCACCCTGTCTAGCAGGCTGCCGGAAGTCGCTGCCTGGCTGGCGCAAGCCGCGAGCAGCAGGCTTACATCGCCCTGCTGCAAGCCTGCCAGGTCCAACGGTGCAAAGTCGTCCACCAGCACCGCTTGCAAATCGGCGCCCAGCACGGTTTCCACCGCAAGCTCCCACCCGGGCTCCACGCGCAGCGCTTGTGCCAGGCGGGGGCAGTCTGCCAACCCCTGCCCCTGCAACCACTCGCCCACACCAGCGCCTGGGTCCAGGGCTGCCTGTTGCAGGGCTTCCAGCGATGCCAGGCGCCCGCCCAGGCGTTGCATATCGCCCTGGGCCTGCTGCTGAGCCAGCCCAGCCTCCTGCAGCGCCTGGCGCACCGTTTCCAGGCGCTCGATAACCTGCTCTTCCTCCTGTTGCAGTGCTTCGAGCGACAACTCGCTGCTGGCCAACTGTTCAACCTGCTCCAGCATGGCTGCGTCTTGCGGGTCTTCGCCCAACTGCGCCTGCTCGTCGGTGAGTTTGCGCTGACGCTCGGCCAGTCGCTCCAGGCCGCTTTCCAACTGCTGCAAGCGCGCCTGCTGCACCTCGGCCTGGCGACGCGGTTCAGCCGAGCGACTGTTGAAGGTGTCCCATTGCTCCTGCCACCCGTGCATGCCTGACTCGGCCTCTTCCAGCACGGCAGCGCTTTCTTCGGCAGCCTCCAGGGTCAGCGCCTGCTCGGGCTCAAGCATGGCCAGTTCTTCGCCCAGGGTTGCCAGCAGCGTACGGTCATGCCCCAGGTGCGATTCGGTTTCCTGGCGCGTGCGCTCGGCTTCCTTGAAATCGTCCTGCAACTGGCGCAGGCGTTGTTGGCCGTGCTGAATGCTCTGCTCGACCCGGGCGATGTCGCCGGCCACCGAGTAGAACCGGGCCTGCACCTGGTTGAAGCGCTCGGACAGCTCATGATGACCGTCACGCAGCCGCTCGATACTGGCATCGGCATTGCGCTGCTCGGCCACCAGTGCCTCGAAGGACACATCCTGGTTACCGATCACCGACTGGCGCTGACGAACCCGTTCATCCAGCTCGCGCCAGCGCAGCGCCGCCAGGCGTGCCTTGAGCTGGCGTTCCTGCGCCTTGTATTCACGGTACTTCTCGGCCGCCTGGGCCTGGCGGTGCAGGCGTTCGAGCTGGCGTTCCAGCTCCTCGCGAAGGTCGGTCAGGCGCGCCAGGTTCTCCTGGGTGCGGCGGATGCGGTTTTCGGTTTCGCGGCGACGCTCCTTGTATTTGGAGATACCGGCCGCTTCCTCGATGAAATTACGCAGTTCCTCGGGCTTGGCTTCGATCAGCTTGGAGATCATGCCCTGTTCGATGATCGAGTAGCTGCGTGGCCCAAGGCCGGTGCCCAGGAAAATATCGGTGATGTCCCGGCGCCTGCACTTGGTGCCGTTGAGGTAGTAGCTGTTCTGGCTGTCGCGGGTCACCTTGCGCCGAATCGAGATCTCGGCGTAGGCGGCATACTCGCCCACGAGCGTGGTTTCGCTGTTGTCGAACACCAGTTCGATGCTGGCCTGGCTGACTGGCTTGCGGCCGCTGGAGCCGTTGAAGATGACGTCGGTCATCGACTCGCCGCGCAGGTTCTTTGCCGAACTTTCGCCCATCACCCAGCGCACGGCGTCGATGATGTTGGACTTGCCACAGCCATTGGGGCCCACGACCGCCGCCATGTTGCTCGGGAAGTTGACGGTGGTGGGGTCGACGAATGACTTGAACCCCGCCAGGCGGATGCATTTGAGGCGCATCGATCAGGGCCGGGCCAGCGCCGCCAGTACCAGTTCGCAACTGCGCTGGCCATAGGCGGTGAGTACTTCACGAATGCGCGGCAAGTCGCGCAGCACCACCGCCTCGAGCAAGTGACTGAACAGGCCCAGGTAATCGACCATGTTCGCTTGACGCTGGTCCAGGGACAGGTAGTAGGCGCGGCTCATGGCGGGTTGCAGGTTCTCGACGGTTTCCTGGAGAAACGGATTGTCGGCGAAGGGATAGGCGGCACGCATTACCTCGAAGCTCTCGGCCACGAACGCCTCGATGTCACGCGCGGCGTGAGCCACCTGAAGACGCTGTTGAATGTCCAGAAACGGGCGCAGTTCGTCTTCGTTGCGCCAGCGTTGTGCAACCGCGTTGCCCAGCAGGATGTAGAACTCGCTCATGAGCGTGCACAGGCTGCGCACACTGCGCTCGTCCAGCTCGGTGACGTGGGCGCCACGGCGCGGCAATATCGCCACCAGGTGGCGGCGCTCGAGGATCAGCAGCGCTTCACGCACCGAACCCCGACTGACGTTGAGCGCCTGGGTCACCTTCTGTTCCTGGATACGCTCTGCAGGCGCCAGTTCGCCGCGGATGATGCGCTCGGCCAGGTAATCGGCGATCTGCTCGGCGAGGCTGTCCGGGGCCTTGAACGTCATGGTTTTCCTTCAAATCACTGAACGGGGCACAAGGGGGCGGATTGTAGCCTACTTGCCCCTGGGAAGCGCAGCGGTGTATCGCGGTTTATTTGACCGCCCGGACAGCTGCCGGGTCGGCGCGATCTATGCTTGGTGTAAGCACCATCAACCAGGGTGGGCCGGCCGCCGAGCAATTTCCTGACCTTTTAGTCAGAAAAACATTGACCCGCGTGACAGGTGTTGCTTAGAGTCGGCCCAACAACAATAAAACCATTGCGAGGCCATCCCCGTGATCCAGTTTCTCGTCAACCAGGAGCTGCGCAGCGAGCACGCCCTGGACCCGAACATGACCGTGCTGCAGTACCTGCGCGAGCAGTTGGGCAAACCCGGCACCAAAGAGGGCTGCGCCAGCGGTGACTGTGGCGCCTGCACCGTGGTGATCGGTGAACTGACTCAGGACGACGCCGGCAACGATGCCTTGCGCTATCGCAGCCTCAATTCCTGCCTGACGTTCGTGTCCAGCCTGCACGGCAAGCAACTGATCAGCGTCGAAGGCCTCAAGCACCAAGGCCAGCTGCACAGCGTGCAACAAGCCATGGCGGACTGCCATGGATCGCAATGCGGTTTCTGCACGCCAGGTTTCGTCATGTCGTTGTTCGCCCTGCAAAAGAACAGTCAGGGTGCCGACGTGCATCAGGCCCAGGAAGCACTGGCGGGCAACCTGTGCCGCTGCACGGGCTACCGGCCCATCCTGGACGCGGCCCGGCAGAGCTGCCGGCAGCCCTGCCACGATCAGTTCGATGCCCAGCAAGCGCAGACCATCGCCCGCCTCAAGGCCATTGCACCGTCGCAGACCGGCGAGCTGAACAGTGGCGACAAACGTTGCCTGGTCCCGCTGACCGTCGCCGACCTGGCCGAGCTGTACAGCTCGCACCCCGAAGCCAGGCTGCTGGCTGGTGGTACCGACCTGGCGCTGGAAGTCACGCAAATGCACAAGACCCTGCCGGTGATGATCTACGTGGGGCATGTGGCCGAGCTCAAGCGGATCGAGCAGACCGCCACCCACCTAGAAATCGGTGCTGCCACCCCACTGACCGACTGCTACCAGGCGTTGAATGCGCAGTACCCGGACTTCGGCGCGCTGCTGCATCGCTTCGCTTCGTTGCAAATCCGCAACCAGGGCACCCTGGGCGGCAACATCGGCAACGCTTCGCCCATCGGCGACTCACCGCCCTTGTTGATCGCACTGGATGCCCAGGTGGTCCTGCGCCAGGGCGAGCGCCAGCGCACGATGCCGCTGGAAGCCTATTTCATCGACTACCGCATCACCGCCCGGCAAGACAGCGAGTTCATCGAGAAGATCCTGGTACCCCTCGCCCGGCACGACTGGACGTTCCGCGCCTACAAGGTTTCCAAGCGCCTGGACGATGATATTTCGGCGGTGTGCGCAGCCTTCAATCTGAGCATCGAGCACGGTGTGGTCAACGGGGCACGCATCGCCTTTGGCGGCATGGCCGCCATCCCCAAGCGCGCCCGTGCCTGCGAGGCGGCGTTACTGGGCCAGCCCTGGAACAAGGCCAGCGTGGAGCGCGCCTGCCAGGCATTGGCCGAAGACTTCACCCCGCTCAGCGACTTCCGCGCCAGCCAGCAGTACCGCCTGCTGACCGCGCAGAACCTGCTGCGCAAGTACTTCATCGAACAGCAAACGCCGCACATCGAAACCCGGGTGACCGCTTATGTCTAATCATCATGTGGCAAAAAGCCAGGCCGAAATGGCCGACCTGTTCCGCCAGGACCTGACCACCGGGGTCGGGCGCAGCGTCAAGCACGACAGCGCCGACAAGCACGTGTCCGGCGAAGCGCTGTACATCGATGACCGACTGGAATTCCCCAACCAGTTGCACGTCTACGCACGCACCGCAGACCGTGCCCACGCGCGCATCCTGCGCATCGACACCACGCCCTGCTATGCCTTCGAAGGGGTACGCATCGCGATTACCCATGAGGACATCCCCGGGCTCAAGGACATTGGACCGGTGGTGGCAGGCGACCCCTTGCTGGCCATCGACAAGGTCGAGTTCTTTGGCCAGCCGGTCCTGGCCGTGGCCGCACGTGACCTGGACACCGCACGCCGCGCCGCCATGGCAGCCATCATCGAATACGAGGACCTCGAACCGGTGCTCGATGTGGTCGAGGCGCTGCGCAAGCGGCACTTCGTGCTCGACAGCCACACCCACCAGCGCGGTGACAGCGCCGCGGCCCTGGCCAGCGCGCCGCATCGCCTGCAAGGCACCCTGCACATCGGTGGCCAGGAACACTTCTACCTTGAGACACAGATTTCCTCGGTGATGCCCACCGAGGACGGCGGCATGATCGTCTACTGCTCCACCCAGAACCCCACCGAGGTGCAGAAACTGGTGGCCGAAGTGCTTGATGTGCCCATGAACAAAGTGGTGCTGGACATGCGCCGCATGGGCGGCGGCTTTGGCGGCAAGGAAACCCAGGCCGCGAGCCCGGCCTGCCTGTGCGCCGTCATCGCCCGCCTGACCGGGCAACCGACGAAGATGCGCTTGCCGCGGGTCGAGGACATGACCATGACCGGCAAGCGACACCCCTTCTACGTCGAGTACGACGTGGGCTTCGACGACCAGGGTCGCCTGCACGGCATCAACCTGGACCTGGCCGGCAACTGTGGCTATTCCCCAGACCTGTCCGGCTCGATCGTCGACCGCGCCATGTTCCATTCCGACAACGCCTACTACCTGGGCGATGCCACCGTCCACGGGCATCGCTGCAAGACCAACACCGCGTCGAACACGGCCTACCGAGGCTTTGGCGGGCCGCAGGGCATGGTCGCCATCGAGCAGGTGATGGACCATATCGCCCGATACCTTGGCCGCGACCCGCTGGCTGTGCGCAAGGCCAACTATTACGGCAAGGACGAGCGCAACGTTACCCATTATTACCAGACCGTCGAGCACAACATGCTCGAGGAAATGACCGCCGAGCTTGAAGCCAGCAGTGATTACGCCGAACGGCGAGCGGCCATCGGTCGCTTCAATGCCGGCAGCCCGATCCTGAAAAAAGGCCTGGCGCTGACCCCGGTCAAGTTCGGCATCTCCTTCACCGCCACCTTCCTCAACCAGGCAGGGGCGCTGATCCACATCTACACCGATGGCAGTATTCACCTGAACCACGGTGGCACTGAGATGGGCCAGGGCCTGAACACCAAGGTGGCGCAGGTGGTGGCCCAGGTCTTCCAGGTGGATATCGACCGGATCCAGATCACCGCCACCAACACCGACAAGGTGCCCAACACCTCCCCCACCGCTGCTTCCAGTGGGGCCGACTTGAACGGCAAGGCCGCCCAGCATGCCGCCGAGATTCTCAAGAAGCGTTTGACCGAGTTTGCCGCCAGGCATTACCAGGTCACCGAGGAAGACGTCGAGTTCCGTAATGGCCACGTGCGTGTGCGCGACCAGATCGTCAGTTTCGAGCAGTTGGTGCAGCAGGCTTATTTCGGTCAGGTGTCGCTGTCGAGCACCGGGTTCTACCGCACACCAAAGATCTTCTATGACCGCAGCCAGGCACGGGGCCGCCCCTTCTACTACTACGCCTTCGGCGCGGCCTGCGTGGAAGTGATCGTCGACACCCTGACCGGCGAGTACAAGATGTTGCGTGCCGACATCCTGCACGATGTGGGCGACTCGCTGAACCCGGCCATCGACATCGGGCAAGTCGAGGGCGGATTCATCCAGGGCATGGGCTGGCTCACCACCGAGGAGCTGGTGTGGAACGCCAAGGGCAAACTCGTGACCAATGGGCCGGCCAGCTACAAGATCCCAGCGGTGGCCGACATGCCGCTGGACATGCGGGTCAAGCTGGTGGAGAACCGCAAGAACCCAGAGGACACGGTGTTCCATTCCAAGGCGGTGGGCGAGCCGCCGTTCATGCTCGGAATTGCCGCCTGGTGCGCGATCAAGGATGCGGTGGCCAGCCTGGCCGACTACCGCGTGCAGCCGAACATAGACGCCCCTGCCACGCCAGAACGGGTGTTGTGGGGCTGCGAGCAAATGCGCAAGGCGGCTGCCGTCCAACCTGCGGTGCAGGAACTGGACGCAGTGAACAATTGAAGGTGCGTTGCCTGTTCGGGCCCCATTGCCGGCAAGTCGGCAGGAAGGCCTGAACTGGCATCCACAGGAGGATCTTGCATATGCACCAATGGATCAACGCCCTGGCCGAACATCAAGCCCGCGGTGAGGCCTGCGTACTGGTGACCATCATCGAGGAGCGCGGCTCCACCCCGCGCAATGCCGGTTCGAAGATGGTGGTCAGCGCGTGCGGTTCATACGACACCATCGGCGGCGGCCATCTGGAATACAAGGCGCTGCATATCGCCCGGCAGATGCTCCTTGAGCAACGCGGCACCCCCCATCTGGAACGCTTCAGCCTGGGCGCCAGCCTCGGCCAGTGCTGCGGGGGCGTGACGGTGCTGTTGTTCGAACCCATGGCCGCCGTGCAAGCGCAGATCGCGGTATTCGGCGCGGGCCATGTAGGCCGGGCTCTGGTACCCTTGCTCGCCGCGCTGCCCTGCCGGGTGCGCTGGATCGATTCGCGCGAGCAGGAATTTCCTGCCCAGATCCCTGCTGGCGTGACGCGCGTGGTGAGCGAGGAGCCGGTCGACGAAGTGGCAGACCTGCCGCCGGGCTGCTACTGCATCGTCATGACCCATAACCATCAGCTCGACCTGGAGCTGACCGCTGCCATCCTCAAGCGCAACGATTTCACCTGGTTCGGCCTGATCGGCTCGAAGACCAAGCGGGTCAAGTTCGAGCATCGCCTGCGCGAGCGCGGGTTCGATGCCGCCGTGGTGGCCCGCATGCGGTGCCCGATGGGCCTGACCGAGGTCAAGGGCAAGCTGCCCATCGAAATCGCCGTGTCCATCGCCGGCGAAATCATCGCCACCTACAACGCCCGCTTCGGCCAGCACGATGCTGCCGCCAACGCCGGCCCCATTGCCCAGTTGCTGCCGCCTTCACGGCGCAGCCAAGCCATTTGACGAGTGAGATATGACCGTTACCCGCAAAGCCTACCGAGCCGCCATCCTGCACAGCATCGCCGACCCGGCCGAGGTCGGCCTGGACGCTTCCCATGAGTATTTCGAAGACGGCCTCCTGGTGATCGACGGCGGACGCATCCAGGCCGTGGGCCATGCCAGTGACCTGTTGCCGACCCTGGACGCCGACATACCGGTAGAGCACTACCAGGACGCATTGATCACCCCAGGTTTCATCGACACCCACATCCACTTCCCGCAGACCGGCATGATCGGCTCCTACGGTGAGCAGTTGCTGGACTGGTTGAACACCTACACCTTCCCTTGCGAGAAGCAATTCGCCGATAAGGACCACGCTGACCAGGTGGCGCACATCTTTCTCAAGGAGCTGCTGCGTAACGGCACCACTACCGCACTGGTGTTCGGCAGTGTGCACCCCGAATCGGTCAATGCCTTGTTCGAGGAAGCCGAGCGCCTGGACCTGCGCCTGATCGCCGGCAAGGTGATGATGGACCGCAATGCCCCCGATTACCTGACCGACACCGCCGAGTCCGGTTACGCTCAGAGCAAGGCGCTGATCGAGCGCTGGCATGGCAAGGGTCGTCTGCATTATGCCGTCACCCCGCGTTTCGCACCGACTAGCACGCCTGAGCAGTTGGCACGGGCCGGCCAACTGCTCAAGGAACACCCAGGCGTCTACCTGCACACGCACCTGTCGGAGAACCTTCAGGAAATCGACTGGGTCAAGTCGCTGTTCCCCGAACAGAAAGGCTACCTGGATGTGTACGACCACTTCGAACTGCTGGGCGAGCGCTCGGTATTCGCCCATGGCGTGCACCTGTGCGACGAAGAATGCCAGCGCTTGGCAGAAACGGGCTCGGCGATCGCGTTCTGCCCCACCTCCAACCTGTTCCTGGGCAGCGGGCTGTTCAACCTGCCCCAGGCGGAGCGTTTCAAGGTCAATGTCGGCCTGGGCACCGACGTAGGCGCCGGCACCAGCTTCTCGCTGCTCAACACGCTCAATGAGGCGTACAAGGTGATGCAACTGCAAGGTGCACGCCTGCACCCCTACAAGTCGCTCTACCTGGCGACCCTGGGCGGTGCGCGTGCGCTGCGCCTGGATGACCGGATTGGCAGCCTGCGCCCGGGCAATGACGCGGACTTCGTGGTGCTGGACTACAAGGCAACGCCTTTGCTGGACTATCGCCTGCAGCAGTCCAGAAGCATCGAGGAGACGTTGTTCGTGTTGACCACCCTGGGCGACGACCGCACGGTTCGTGAAACCTATGCGGCCGGCCGTTGCGTGCATCAGCGCGAAGGATAAGGTTCGCGCTTGATGCGAGCCCAGGCGAGCGGTCAGTTCTTGACCGCGACCTTGGGCTTTTTCAACAGATGGGAGAACACCGCGTGCAGATCGTCCGAGGCACTCTCCTCATCCAGGTTCAGCTTGCTGTCGATGTGGTCCATGTGATGCATCATCAGGCTGACGGCCTGGGCGGCGTCACGCGCTTCGATAGCATCGATCAGTTGCAGGTGTTCGTCGTACGAGCAATGGGAACGGTTGCCGCTTTCGTACTGGGCGATGATCAGCGACGTCTGCGATACCAGGCTGCGCTGGAAGCTGACCAACGGCGCATTACCGGCCGCTTCGGCGAGCTTGAGGTGAAACTCGCCGGACAACCGGATACCGGCACCGCGATCCCCTCGAGAAAAGCTGTCGCGCTCTTCGCGGACCATCTGCCTAAGCTCGGCCAACTGCTCGGCCGTGGCGTGCTCCACGGCAAGCTCGGTGATGGCGCGCTCGACCATGCGCCGCGAGAAGAACACCTGGCGCGCCTCCTCCACGGTGGGGCTGGCGACCACGGCACCTCGGTTGGGCCGCAGCAGCACCACGCTCTCATGAGCCAGCCGTGACAGGGCCCGACGAATGATGGTGCGGCTGACGCCGAAAATCTCGCCCAGCGCCTCTTCGCTGAGCTTGGTGCCCGGCGCCAGACGTTGCTCCAGGATGGCCTCGAAGATGTGCGCATAGACAATGTCGTCCTGGGTACCACTGCGGCCGGCCTTGCCGGTACGCGCGGGTTTTTTCAGGGGTTGCAGCTGTTCGTTCATGGGCTCTCGAGGCACGAAGGAAAGTATGGCGTCATTGTACACAGGCTGAGCCGTTTCTGCAGGCGGGCTTTAACGCATATAGCGATTGTTCACCACACCCGGCATACAAAACATAAAACAGTATTTGCTTTCTTTGTACACAAAAGCATAATCGCTCAGGCAACTTCCTGACCTTACGGTCAACAATATCCAGCGACATTGCAAGCCGCTGGACAGTTGCCGCCCTCGCGGAGCCGCCAAGTGCATTGCTCAGGACCACGGGCTCCATAACAACAAGAAAGACTTGAGGAGTACTCGCTGTGGAAAGCCGCAAAACCGAAGTCCCTACGCTGGACATCGCCTCACCGCCCGCCACGGGTTGGCTGGAGCGCATTTTCAAACTCAGGCAACACGGCAGTACCGTCAAGACCGAGCTGATCGCCGGGGTGACCACCTTCATCACCATGGCCTACATCATTTTCGTCAACCCCAACATCATGGCCGATGCCGGCATCGATCATGGCGCCGCCTTCGTGGCGACCTGCATCGCCGCCGCCCTCGGCTGTCTGCTCATGGGGTTGTATGCCAACTGGCCGGTGGGCCTGGCCCCCGGCATGGGCCTCAATGCGTTCTTCACCTACACCGTGGTCGGCACCATGGGCTACAACTGGGAAACGGCGCTGGGCGCGGTCTTCATCTCCGGCGTGCTGTTCATGTTCCTGACGCTGTCCAAGGTGCGCGAGTGGCTGCTCAACAGCATCCCCGTCAGCCTGCGCCATGCCATGGGCGCCGGTGTGGGCCTGTTCCTCGGCCTGATCGGCCTGAAGACAGCAGGCATCATCGTCGACAGCCCCGCCACCCTGATCAAGCTCGGTTCGCTGCATGAACCAGGCCCGCTGTTGGCGGCGGTGTGCTTCCTGCTGATCGCCATCCTCAGCTACAAGCGGGTATTCGGGGCGATCCTGATCAGCATCATCGGCGTGACGCTGGCGGGCTGGGGCCTGGGGCTGGTGAAGTTCGGTGGCGTGGTGTCGATGCCGCCCAGCCTGGCACCGACCTGGATGGCCATGGACGTGGCGGGCGTGTTCAACGTGAGCATGATCAGCGTGGTCCTGGCGTTTCTGTTCGTGCACATGTTCGACACCGCCGGCACGCTGATGGGCGTGGCACAGCGGGCGAACCTGGTGGCCCCCGACGGCCGTATCGAGAACCTGTCCAGGGCCCTCAAGGCCGACAGTGCGTCGAGCGTGTTTGGCGCCGTGGTCGGCGTGCCGCCGGTCACCAGCTATGTGGAAAGCGCAGCGGGGGTGGCCGCCGGGGGTCGCACCGGCCTGACGGCGGTGGTAGTGGGCGTGCTGTTCATCGCTGCCATGTTCTTCGCACCGCTGGCCGGCATGATCCCGGCCTATGCCACCGCAGGTGCCTTGATCTATGTCGCGATGCTGATGATGGGCAGCATGGCGCACATCAATTGGGACGAGGCGACCGACAGCATTCCGGCGATCGTCACCGTGATCATGATGCCACTGACGTTCTCGGTGGCCGATGGCATTGCGCTGGGTTTCATCAGCTACGTGGCATTGAAGGCCGGTACGGGTAAGTACAAGGAGATCTCCGCCAGCTTGTGGGTACTGTGCGCGATCTTCATTGCCAAGTTCATATTTCTTTGACCCGATCCTCTGCGGACCAAGGCGCCTAAGCGCCTAAGTCCGCAGAGGCGGAATGTAACTCATGACCCTGGTACGAGAAATACCGCTTTGTACAACCTTCGCACACTGCCGTTTATCCAGGCGCATAAGCAACGCGAACGCTCAGCACTGGGGCGCATGCCTGATTGGTGTAAACCGCCGACCAGTACCTCAAGACCACCTATCTGCGAGGTGAGCGCGACTACCGTGCACCCTATTTGGAGCTCATCGCAGTGCAAGGCCGCACCTGCCTGAGATGCGCTTGCCAGCAGGCGCGGTGCAGCTACTGGATAGATTGAGAATCTGACGCGTACCCAACGCAAAAAAAAGCCCGCCAGTGTGAGAGCGGGCAAGGACCTACGAAGATTCTTCTAGCGACCAACTAGCTTCCACGATAGGTCGAATAACTGTAAGGCGAGATCAGCAGCGGCACATGGTAGTGCTCCTGCTGCGCATCGATGCCAAAGCGCAATACCACCACATCCAGGAACGGCTGTTCAGGCAGCGCCACGCCTCGCCCGCGGTAGTAGTCACCAGCACTGAACTGCAGCTGGTAAACACCGGAACGGTAGTCATCGCCTTGCAACAATGGCGAATCGACGCGGCCATCGCTGTTAGTGAGCGCCGTGGTGACCAGCGTCAGCTGGCTGCCTTCGACACGGTACAACTCCACGTTGATTGCGCTGCCTGGGCAGCCATGGGCTGCGTCCAGTACGTGAGTGGTCAAACGTCCCATCTGCTTGTCGCCTCGTGTTTGCCAGGGGCAAGTACGCACGGCAGTGACCCGAATCGGGGCAGCGTGCGCCTTGGATGAACGCAATTAAGACATTCGCAACGTAAATTGTACACAATTTTTTTGCTTTCCAAGCCGATGCCCTTGTGGGCCATGGCACCAGCATGAATTAAGCGGGACACTGCGTCTCCGCCTTGCTTAGCTGACCAAGTGGGCAGGTTTCTTGCAAGGTATCCAGACGCGACACCTGGTCATAAATACGGAAATTCGGACTTACAAAAGAATTCATAAGTTGTATACAATCATTGCATCCGGTGGTGCGACACAGCGACGCGGCCCGCCACCCTGCCCACACGTACAAGAAGGAAGACTGCAGTGAGCGCTGACTACCCTCGCGACATGATCGGTTACGGCAATAACCCTCCTCACCCGCACTGGCCAGGCAACGCCCGCATTGCGCTGTCGTTCGTGCTCAACTACGAAGAAGGCGGCGAGCGCAACATCCTGCATGGTGACAAGGAATCCGAAGCCTTCCTCTCCGAGATGGTCGCGGCCCAGCCGTTGCAGGGCGTGCGCAACCAGAGCATGGAGTCGCTCTATGAATACGGTAGCCGCGCAGGCGTATGGCGCCTGCTCAAGCTGTTTAAAGACAGCGGCATCCCCTTGACCATCTTCGCCGTGGCCATGGCCGCCCAGCGCCACCCCGACGTCATCCGCGCCATGGTCCAGGCTGGTCATGAAATCTGCAGCCACGGCTACCGCTGGATCGACTACCAGTACATGGACGAGGCCCAGGAGCGCGAGCACATGCTCGAAGCCATCCGCATCCTGACCGAAATCACTGGCGAACGCCCGCTGGGCTGGTACACCGGCCGCACCGGCCCCAACACCCGTCGGCTGGTCATGGAAGAAGGCGGCTTTCTCTACGACAGCGACACCTATGACGACGACTTGCCCTACTGGGAGCCGAACAATCCCACCGGCAAGCCGCACCTGGTCATCCCTTACACCCTGGACACCAATGACATGCGCTTCACCCAGGTCCAGGGCTTCAACTGTGGCGAGCAGTTCTACCAGTACCTCAAGGACGCCTTCGACGTACTGTACGCCGAAGGCGCCGAGGCGCCGAAGATGCTCTCCATCGGCCTGCATTGCCGCCTGGTCGGCCGGCCGGCACGCCTGGCAGCGCTCAAGCGTTTCGTCGACTACGCCAAAAGCCACGAGCAGGTATGGTTCGCCCGCCGTGTCGACATTGCCCGCCACTGGCAAGCCACCCACCCGTACCAGAAAGAGACCGTCTGATGACCACCTTCAAGACCCTCAAGCCGTCCACCCTTGACCGTGACGCGTTCGTTCACGCCTTCGCCGACATCTACGAGCACTCGCCCTGGGTTGCCGAGAAGGCCTACGACCTCGGCCAATCGGACGAACTGGACAACGTTCACGCGCTGCACCAGCGCATGAGCGACATCCTCCTGAGCGCACCTCACGCCGACCAACTGGCCTTGATCAACGCCCACCCGGACCTGGCCGGCAAGGCTGCCGTCCAGGGTGAACTGACCGCTTCGAGCACCAACGAACAGGCCGGGGCCGGTATTCACCAATGCACCGCCGAGGAATTCGCGCGCTTCACCTCGCTCAACGAGGCGTACAAGGCCAAGTTCCAGTTCCCGTTCATCATGGCCGTCAAGGGCAGCGACCGGCACCAGATCCTGGCCTCGTTCGAACAGCGCATCCACAACGATGCGAAGGCCGAGTTCGCCGAGGCGCTCAAGCAGATCAACCAGATCGCCCTGTTCCGCCTGCAACAGCTGTAAGCGACCGACGATTCTTTACAGAACAACGCACAATAGAAGAGATAACCGCATGCGCACCCTGATGATCGAGCCCCTGACCAAAGAAGCCTTCGCCCCTTTCGGTGACGTGATCGAAACCGATGGCAGCGACCACTTCATGATCAACAACGGCTCGACCATGCGCTTTCACAAGCTCGCCACGGTCGAAACCGCCGAGCC
>Ga0209370_1000926_pt1 | contig 30460 bp, 19 predicted proteins | sample AgamicAtPrz_FD_187164 | JGI IMG/M metagenome (GOLD analysis project Ga0209370, IMG submission 187164) | Agave microbial communities from Guanajuato, Mexico - At.P.rz (SPAdes) (version 2) | ecosystem: Host-associated > Plants > Phyllosphere > Phylloplane/Leaf | place: Guanajuato, Mexico... | reverse complement strand
GTGCAAATCTACAACACAGAAAGGCCTCATATGGCCCTGAAAAACAAAACGCCCGATGCGGTGCATCAGGCGTTTTGAGGCCTGTCGGCCTACCTGAACAGGTGTAAACCTATTTCAGGACTAGACACGGACAGGCGCGAGCCGCGCACCACCACCGTGGTCGCGCCCCAGGCCAGGCCTGCCAGGATCGCCATGGCATCGCCCAGCAACATGCGCCCATCGAGGTGTTCAAGGGAAACCCCACCGGCAAAGGCCAGGGCAATCCCCCCGAAGGCCAGCAGGATGCCCAGCCACTGCAACAGCCGCAGCCGTTCGCTGGGCATCATGAAATGCAGCCCCAGGGCGGTGAAGATCGGCGCGGTGTAGAGGAACACCGACATATGCGCCGCCGAGGTCAGCTTCAGCCCCTCGGCAATGAACAGGAACTCCAGGCCGAACAGCGCGCCGGCCAGCAACCCGGCGCGCCAGGTGCTGCCCACCTGGCTCCAGCCACCCCGCCAACAAACCAGCAGCCCCACCAGCAGCGCGGCGATGCCATTGCGAAACGCCGCCTGCATGACCGGTGCAATGTCCACGGCAGCGGATTTGATCAGCACCTGCTGGCAGCCCCAGATCAGGCACAGCCCCAGCATGACCTGGAAGGCGAAGGCGTCGGGGTTCTTGCGGACCGCAGTCATGGGCGGCCCATCAGCGGGTTGAACGACATGGCAAGGCTCGGCAGTGAGAATGGATCCCGATTATCGGGGGACCGGCCTCGGCGATGCCAGTCTAAATTGATCCGCCAGCGATCTGCGCCTTGGCCGAGACGTGCTCGAAGGTGGCTTCGTCCAGCGCATCGGCCTGTTCATCGAGCACCTGGCGTGGGTGTTCGAAGCCCGGAATGCTGCTGTCGATCAGGCTGAGCAGGCGCGAGCCGTGCGGACTGAGGACGAAATTCTCGCCGTTGCCGCCTTCCGCTTCAGGCCGTCTCTCGATGAAACCCCGTTCCAAGAGGATCTTTTCGTACTCGCAGGCCTGGGCCTTGAGCTTGTTCAGATTGCCCGGCGCCTCGCCATCGGCGGCCAGCGCGGCGGCATGCTGCTCGGCATAGGGGCGTGGCGTGAAACTGTGACCGGCGCCGTTCTGCACTTCGTGCAGCAAGCGTTCGATCAGGTCCCAATCGTATGTGCTCATGGGGTAAGCCTCCTGCTGTGGACAAGTAGGTACACAGCGTGGGACTGACCGAGCTTGCCAGGTGTTCAATCAAAAACCGTAGGGCCACCCCATTGCTCTTCGCAGGCTAAAAGTCGTTCAGCATTTCACGTATGTATTCGGAAAAACTGTCCGCCACTTGATGCGCTTCACGGCTTACCGCAAAAGGGGACCATGGCGAACCAAGTGAATACCTCTCCAAAACCTGGAACCCATTTCTCATTCAGCCCCATCGGTATGCTCTGCCCCCGGAGTTGGTTTCAGGTCAGTTCGGAGACGCGACAACTATCCTGACACCGGGGCTCCTTTCCGAACAGGACGACATTGAGATTAACCACTTAGACCCAAGCGTTTTCTGGAAAATTACAATAGCAGGCCTCGGAGCTTCTTTATTTCCGCCAAAAGATCGGAATCCTCTATCGAATTATCGGCATCGACGAGGGCGTGTATTATTTTATCACTATAATCGACCCGAGATTCCCAGCCACTTTTAAAAATATCACTTAGCGCATAGACCAGCTCCCCGTCATACCTATCACCAGCAAGAGCATCTTCATTCAACATCGACACAGCGACAGGAAACACTTCATTCAGAAAAACCCGCTGCCTCAACGCACGACATATATCGCCAACACTCAGCTGATCAATCGGAGTTTCGCGCACAGACACATACCAATCGGTCAACGAGGATGGTACATCGCACGATGAAAATTCTCTATCGAACTGCTGCTCCAGGTCACTAAATTTCATATTCCAAAGCCCTGTATGGCTGATTCTATTCGATCAATTAATTCAACTGCTCTTTGACGCGCTGCCTGGGCAGCGGGATCTTTCACGCTCTTCAGGGTCTCGGCATGATTGCGCAACCCGCGTAGTACATCACTCACCTCTTTCAAATGATCCCAGTAACCGCCCCCTGGTTTGGGGACTGGGGTTCCCGCCATGTCCTTGAGCGCACCCTCGATATCACTATCTTTGAAATTATTTATTATCCTGTCAATTTTATTGATCGCTCTTTGCTGGCCTTGGCTGAGCTTAGCCACAGAGCCGCCAGCAACTTTTTCACCGTCGATGCCGCCCTTGCCCCCCCCGGCAGCTCGACAGGAGTATTCGTTGATTTTTTGGCCTCATGCCCACCACTCCCTTTGCGCCCCGAGGCAACCCCCAGAATCATGCTGCTGATGAGCTTGCCGCCCCCCACCAGGAATTTGTCGCTGTCAGATTCCCCATTCAGGACAACACCGCCGCCTTCCATGTGCTCGGCAAGCATCGTGCCGACTCGGGTCATGGCACGGTCGTACTGTTCATTGAGGTCTTGACCGAGCTCCGTCTGCCCAATCGCTGTCGACACCGCCAGCTGTATAACCGCCTTGGGCCCCTGGATCATCGCCAGAGCCAGCGCCAGTTTCTAACCTCGCTCCGGGTCTGCATCCAGATACTCATTGATTTGCGAGCTATAGGTCAGCGCCATCTGCACCGGACCACGGCGTTCAGTGATCGGCGTAGGGGCAAGCTCCATCCACAGACGTGTAAGCTCGGTCGTGGACTCCTCGTGCTTATCGAACACATGTTCGATCTGGTTAAGGCGTGCCAGCACCTCCTGCTGGAAACTCGGCGTGCGCATGAGCGCCTTGGCTTCATCAGGCTTGAAGTTCGCCATCAGCAGGGCTTCATAGGTGTCCTCTGCGAGCTTCACCCCGCCAATGGCCACGGCACCTGCATCCAACTGACGCCCTTGAAGGCGCTCGAAGCGATTGACCAGAACATTGACGACATTGCCGGCCTGCTCGAGGTTCTTCAGCGCAGTCTCGTCATAGTTGCGAAGCTCGTTGGACCACCTGTTCACCGTGGCTACTGGGTGAAGCGCATCGTTGACCGCCGTGTCACTGATGTAGAGGTCGGTGCGCGACTCGTGGTCTCGAGTGATCTGGTAAGCCTTGTCCAGGTCCCGATTCAGCCCGACCGTGGAGTCCTGGCCGGTGGCGGCATCCCCGCGCACTGTGATGTCGCCGGCACCAACGGTGGCACGGACAATCTGCTCGCGGTCTTTCTCGTACTCCCAGCCACTGACGGTTGCACTCTTCTCGTCCTTGGCATTCTTGACCGGCTTCCAGCTGCCACCGACATTCAGGTAGTAACCATGCTCCTGGTCCTTGCCCGCGATATCACGGTGCCCCAACGTGCCGGTGTCGAGCTTGAGGTTGCCGTTGTCGGAGGCGATCAGGGCACCGTCGAGCTGTGTGTGGTTTTCGGTGCGGATATCGACCTTGTCCCGAGCGCTGATGCGGGTCTGGTTCTCCACCCACTCGGTTTCACCTGTGGTCTTGCCCTTGCCGACCGAGCCACTGATACCCGAGCCCGGGCCGATGGTAACGGTGGCACTCAGGTCGAACTCCTTGCCCTTGACCTTGCCGGTGTCAATGGCCGAGGCCACGTTCAGGTCCCCCCCACACGGCCTATGACTTCGTCCCCGCGCACCTGGGCACCCTGGATGTTGGTATCCTTGCCGCTGCTGAACTTCAGCTGGTCGCCCGCATAGACATAGGCCTCCTGGTGACGCTGGGCATCGCGCTCCAGCGCGCCCTTGCCAAGGTTGACGCTGGCATAGATACCTACCCCTTCCGAGCCGAACGCCAGGCCAACTTCACCTCCGCCGCTGCGGCGGTTCTGCTCGTAGTGCGAGTCATTCTGCGCAGCGCGGATGTTCAGGTCATTACTCGCGGCCAGGTCGATGTCACGCCCGGCCTTGACCTGCGAACCGACGATGTTCAGGTCGTGGCTGGCGTCGAGCTTGATATCGCGCCCCGCCTCGACAGGCGAACGTCCATGTCAGGTCTCGTGAATCAGGCAGTCAGATGACAAAGTCCAGGCGCAAGTACACCGGGCCTTCCTTGTCGGTCAGCATGTCGGGGCGTTCCAGGCTGTGGGCGAAGGTAAGCACGCAGGCTCGCCCCCGCTGACAACGCACAGGCATCATCCAGTGCCTGGCCCCCGAAAAAAGAGCGCGAGATGTTATTTGGCCATCACGAAAACGTCAAATTAATGTCGTCAAAAAACCGTGAAACCATCTACTGCCTGTTCCAGCAATCACACAGGCTGAAACTCCAGGCAGCCAGAGGCCACCAGCGCACTGCATCCAGGGCTATCAAGGACGTCGGGAGGGAAGAAATCGGTGCCATGCCTCATCTGGGCATGCGCACCGCAAGAAGCCACACAGAGAAGAACTGGCCACAGCGGCCAAGAAGGACCCGCGAAGCGAAACCGGGAAACACCGCCTGGTGATTCCCGGCCGTTGCAGTTCACACGGACTACAAGTCACCCAACAGTTCGCGTATGAACTCGGAGAAACTGTCCGCCACCTGATGAGCCTCACGGCTCACCGGGTCGATATCGACAACCACCCAGCCATTGTTCGTGTCGAACCCTGAGCAGTAACCCTGCAGGTCATCGCCGAACAGCAGGATGCCTTCCAGGGCGTTATCCCCGTCCTCATCGTAGACCTGGTCAGGCGTAAGCAGGCCTTCGTACAACATATAGGCCGCCTCACCCACTTCCCCCCATCCAAGCTCCCTGATGAACGCCAGGTAATCGGCCGGCACCTGCGAATGGGGGCCAGCCAGGGCCGAGAGCACCTGCGCTTCGGCGGTCGCCAGCTTGGAAAGGGGGCCGGACACCTTGTCCGGCTGCAGATCGTCATACATTCCCATTCACCCTGCCCTCTTATCGTGATGTGAAGATTTCCCTGCCCACGCTGTCTTTCCCATGGATGCCACCTTGATGCTGGTCGGGGAAGCGTGCCGGGTGCATGTTCCACCATTCGTTAGGTCCACCGAACCCACTTTCGATGATGTGGTGCGCATCGTAGGGCTGTCCGGCCTTGCGCACCACCTTTGTTCCATCCTTGCTCATCACGTTCTCGGTGTAGCGGGGCCACGTCTGGCCTGTCTTGGTTTCCCACTGGCCGATCAGCTCGTCCTTGATCTTGTTGAACTCGCGTCGGTGTTTCTGGGTTTCCTTGGGCGTGAGCTTGGTGTAGTTCTTTTCCCGCAAGGCATTTGCCAGGTTGTCGCGTTGCTCGGCGGTGACCTTGAGGCCCGTGTGCGCCTCCAGCTCATTGAGATAACGCCGTGCCTGGCTGGAAAGCTGGGTGAACGCCGATGTCGGCCCCTTCGGCGGCACATCGCCGGCAGGCGGTTCGTGCGGCTTGCGGGTGTCCGGCACATCCAGGTGGGATCCCGGCCCATTGCTCCCTTCATGGTGGGTGCCGCCCTTGCGCCCAGGTATGGCGCCCATGATCACGCTGGTGATCAACTTGCCACCGCCAATCAGGAAGTCGCCACCTTCCTTCTTGTCGAGGTCGTCCTCTCCCTCCATGCGCTCGGCAATGTACTTGCCAACTTTCGCCACGGCCTCCTCGACCTTGGCATTGAAGTCCTTGCCCAGCTCCGTCTGGTCGATCACCTGGCTGACAGCCAACTGGATCACAGCCTTCGGGCCTTGCAGCATGGCAAGTGCCACGGTGACCGCCTGGGCCCCATCCGGATGCGCGTCCAGGTACTCGTTGATGGTCGAGACATAGGTCAGCGTCAATTGGACGCTGTCGCGCTCCGCCGTGACATGTGTCGTGTCAAGCTCGAGAGCCCCCAGCTTTCGCTCGAGATCGCGGGTGAAGTCCTGCGACTGCTCGAACACATGCTCAAGGTTGTTGAGCTGCTGCAATACCTGGGTCTGGAAGTCTTCCTTGCCCATCAAGGCCATGGCATCGCGTGGCGACATCCCTGCCAGGATCAACGACTCGAGGGTGTTTTCCGCCAGCGCCCGGCCCGCGACCGCGACTGCGCCACTGTCCATTGGCCGCCCGGTCATGCGCTGGTAACGATTGACCAGGGCGTTGAGGGCATTGCCGGCCTGTTCAAAGTTCTTCAGCGCCGTCTTGTCGTAGTCGAGGAGACCATCGCTCCACTTCTGCAGCGTCTCTTTCGGATTCAGCGCATCATGCAGCGAACTGTCGGTCACATAGAGATCGGTACGCGACTCCTTGTCCCGCGTGATCTCATAGGCTTTGTCGAGATCACGGTTCAGTCCGACGGTGGAGTCCTGGCCGGTCTCGGCGTCCTTGCGCACAGTGATATCACCGGCACCCACGGTGGCGCGGACGGTCTGCTCGCGGTCCTTTTCATACTCCCAGCCACTGACGCTCCAGCTGGTCTGGCTCTTCGGACCCTTCTCGCCGTTGCCTGCACTTTCGGTGATCTTGCCGTTGGAAGGGTCCTGCCCGGAACTGGCCGCCCCCTTCTTCCAGCTACCACCCACGTTCAGGTAGTAACCGTGCTCCTTGTCCTTGCCGGTAATGTCGCTGAAGCCCAGGGTACCGGTGTCGAGCTTGAGATTGCCGTTGTCGGCAGCGATCAGCGCACCGTCGAGCTGGGTGTGGTTCTCGGTGCGGATATCGACCTTGTCACGCCCGGTGATGCGCGTCTGGTCCTCGACCCACTCGGTCTTGCCAGTGGTCTTGCCATAGCCGACCGAGCCACTGACACCGGCACCCGGGCCCACGGTGACGGTGGCATTGATGTCGAACTCCTTGCCCTTTACCTCGCCTGTGTCGATCGCTGAGGCCACGTTGAGGTTGCCGCCGACACGGCCGATCACTTCGTCGCCGCGTACTTGGGCACCCTTGATGTTGGTGTCCTTGCCGCTGGTGAACTTCAATTGGTCACCGGCGTAGACATAGGCTTGCTCATGGCGCTGGGCCTCGCGCTCGAGATGTCCTTTGCCCAGGTTGACGCTGGCATACACCCCAACACCTTCTGAGCCGAAGGTCAGTCCCACCTCGCCACCGCCGCTGCGGCGGTTCTGCTCCTGCTGACTGTCATTTTGTGCGGCGCGGATGTTCAGGTCGTTGCCAGCGTTCAACTGGACATCACGCCCGCCCTTCACCTGGCTACCGATAATGTTCAGATCGTTGCTGGCTTCGATCCGGACATCGCGCCCGGCCTCCAGTTGCGCTGGCGTCGAAGTACCCTGCTGGCTGTCGTTGCTGGCAATGCCGTGGCTGCCACCAATACCAACTTTGAAGCCACCGCTGGTACCGCCGTGGATGCCCCCCCAGCTCTGCGACTGGTTGCTTTCCTGGCTGCTGCTGCCCTTGGCCACATCAATGTTGATATCGCGCCCCTTGACGTCGATATCTCGCCCGGCCTGCACCTGGCTGCCCTTGATATTGACGTCGTTGCCCGCCTGCAGCTTCACATCGTTGCCAGCGTCCAGCGTCGAGGGACGGTTGTTCTGTTCGACACTTTGCTGGCTGCTGGTCTGCTTGCTGCTGCCGATCTTGCCGTCACCGGTCGGACCGGCGAAGAACTGACCGATCGCATCCAGGGTCTGCAGGGTGCTAGAGCCCTTGCTCACCCCATTCTCGCCCTTGCCAGTGTTGCTCAGCGCGTCCTTGGTCTTGCCCAGGTTATGGTTGACCGAGCCACTGATACCATGCCCCTCGTACTCACGCTCCAGTTCCTGGATACGGGTTTCGCGTCCCGCGTCGATGTTGATATCGCGACCAGCCCCCAGGCTGATGTCATGGCCGGCCACCAGGTCGGAGCCAGTCTGGTTGATGTCGCGACCGGCCTTGACATCCAGATCCTGCCCGGCCTGGATGCGACTACCAGCAGCCAGCTGTTCGCGCAGACGGTCCTTGGCCTTCTCCTTCTCGACACCGGCGAAGAAGTTCATGCCGTTGTCGTCACTGTCGAAACGCAGGCCTGTCTTGCTCGAACTCGACCAGTGCGAGTTGTCGCTCTGGTTCTGCGCGGCGCTGACATTGACATCGCGCCCGGCGTTGAGGCTGACGTTGCGTCCGGCGCTGACGCCGCTACCCAGCACGTTGATATCGCGGGCCGCCTGCAGGGTGGCGTCACGCTCTCCACTCACCTGACTGCCGACGCTGGTGCTGCTGCGAGCCTCCTGCCCGGAAGCCTTGGCCGAACCGATCGACACCGATGGCAGGACCGTGCCCGGTGCGATCGGCATCATCAGCGCTGCCGGGTTCAGGATGATCTCGGGGGAAAGCGACAGTTTGAACTTCTTCTTGTATTCCTCAGACCGGCTATATGCAGTGTCATTGGCCGATACGAGGTTGATGTCACCCTCCTTGTCCACCAAGCCAGCACGCAGCTCGACATCATTGCCGGCGCTCGCCTCGCTGGCCCGCAAACGCAAGTCGCTGCCAGCAGCCAGAACAATATCTTTACCCGCATCCAACTCGCTGCCGACCTGCGTGGCGCGGGTCTGCAGCTGGCTCTTGCCGCTCTTCGACAGGCCCAGGAAGCCGGACTTGGTCTTCTTGCTGTACTCGCCGTGCTCCTCGACGCCAGACAGCACCGCCACATCGCCGGTGGCACCGAGCATGACATCGCCGCCGGCCTTGAGCTGGCTGCCGATCACCGAGACATCGCGACCACCGTCCAGGGCGATGCCGCCGCCGTCCTTCTTGCTGACGTTGACGGTCAGGTCGCCACCGGCCTCGATCACCGAGGCGACGTTGGTGCTGTGGTAGCTCTCCTGCTGCTTGGAGCTGCCGCGACCAAATGAGCCCTTGCTCTTCTTCAGGTAGTACGAAGCGCTTTCGTTCTGCTCGGAGGCGATGGTCAGGTCGCGTTCGGCGTCGATATCGACAGCGCCCTTGCCCTTGACCTGGCTAGCGACGATGGCCATGTCCTGGCCCGCGGACAGCGAGACGTCGCCACCGGCCTTGAGCGTGGTCGAGACCTGGGTGACCTGGTCATTGGATTGGGTGACCTTCTTGCTGCGGCTGAAGCTGTGGGCTTCGTTGGCGGCGGAGGTCAGGTTCAGGTCCTCGCCCGCGGCCAGGGTAAGGTTGCGGCCCGCGTCGATCTGGCTGGCCACGGCGGTAAGGTCGCGGCCGGCGCCGATGCTCAGGTCGCGGCCAGCGGTGACCGTGGCGCCGTGCTGCTGCACCGTGTTGTTGCGCTGCCGGTCGCTGTAGAAGCCTTCGCGCTCCTCGACCGACAGCATGCTGACATCGCGCCCGGCACTGAGCGACAGGTCGCCGCCACTCTGGATCACGCTGGCGACGTTTTTGATGTCCTGGCCCGCCTTGAGGCTGAGGCTGTTACCGGCTTCGATGCGGGCGGCGCTGTCCAGGTAGTCCTGGTGCTGGCTGGTACCACCAAAGTTGGTGACGGCACGTACCTGGTCGCGCTGGTTGATGACGTCGCCATTGACTGCCGTCAGGCTAACGTCGCGCCCGGTGATGATGCCGCCAGCACTGTTGCTCAGGTTGTTGCCGGCCAGCAGTTCCAGGCGCTCTCCGGCCTGGACCAGGCCGGTGTTGACCAGGTTGTTGCCGGCAGTGGCGGACAGGTTGCGGCTGGCCTGCAGGGTACCAGCGTTGGTCAGGTTCTCGCCGGCGATCAGTTGCACGTCCTGGCCGGCAATCAATGCCCCGTTGGGCGCCAGGCGGTTGTTGGCCTGGGCCAAGTAGAGCACTGGGACCAGCACTTCCTCGCCATTGACCACGTGCTTTTCCATCCACACGATGTCATGGGTCAGCGCCGCCACCTGGGAGGCCGTCAGGCCCACACCCAGGCTGAGCTGGAGTTGGTCCTTGCTGCGGATGGCGTTGTCCATCAGGTACTTGAACAACTGCTCGCCGGAGGTCTGGCCATCGATGAACTGTTGGCCGGTACGCGCTACCACCGCCTGCTGGATCAGGCGCTGTTCGTAAAGACCATCGCCCAGGCGCTTCCAGCTCTGGTCCGGGTCATAGCCCAGGTTGCCGAGCAGATAGTCGGAACTCATGAACTGCTTGAGGTCGGTGAGGGCCGGGTTGGTCTCGATCAGATACTTGTGCGGCTTGCTGGTGTATTGGCTATCCGGCATCCGGGTGACCCCCGGGATGTCAGGACGAGCGCTGATGCCCAGGTTGCCACCGGCAGCCAACTCGCGAACATCGGCACCGGGATGTCGTTGCGGCAGGGATACTTCAACCGGCGCGCCATTCGGCGCGTTGACACCGATGGCGCTGGCAGTGCCACCCACGGCTCCACCCTGATGGGCAATTCGGTCGATTTGCTGATGATTCTGTTCCACCGCTCTGGCATCCATGGCCTGCAGCGCCCCAGGCTGGGTGCCGGACACCATCACCTGACGACTTTGGGTCGTGACGTCCGCACTGCCCAGCGTCCAGCTCTGGGTCGGGCTGCCCGAAACGCTGCCCCCCTGGCCACTCAGGCGGAACATGCCATTCTGGCCGGTGGGTAACGTGAAGCCACCCAGGGCAAGCGGATTGATCTGCTGTTGTGCAAGGTCAGGGGGAAGCTGGGCGTGAACATTGATGAGCGTGGTGCCGGATGCCCCCGGCAGCTTCGGATCAAACGCCTTGCCTGCAGGAACATTGATCGTCACCCCCTCCTGGATGACGCTGTTGCTCAGGTCCTTGGTCGCATTGATGCTGACCCGGCCGCCAGCCTGGACCACGGCGTTCGCGGAACCGACCTGGGTGTCATGCACGATGGTGCGTTTATCGAAGAACGTGACACCTTGGATCTGCGAGGGTAACGGCGCCCGCGCATCTGGGTTGTATGCCGGAGCGATATTCAGCGCACTGATCGCGAAATCGTCGGACCAACTCTTCCAACCGATGGTGACGACCGTGTTGTAGTTTGCCGTACCGCCAAGACGAGTCGTAGGTCTGCTCCGGGACTCGTTCCAGTTGGCATCCCACAGGCGGATCGTGCCGACCAGATTTCTAGGATTGTTACTGGCGACCCTTGTATACCCGGGGTCGTTAGCTGCGTTGTAGCGCATCACTGCTGCAAAATACGGAATAGCGTACTTGACCCTGTCAACACCCGAAAGCGCGAACGACTTCAACTCCGTATAGGTTCCAAGAGCCTCGCCTTTGTTAAGGAAGTCCTGGACGTTGACCGCGATGTCACGTTGAGCGGTGATTACCGAAGCCGAGTTTTCCAACCGGCCACCAAGCACGAACATATCGCGGCCAGCTCGGATGGCCGCAGCAGGCGAATCAATCTCTACCTTCCTCTCGAAGTACTCCTCAAGCACCATGTGGCCAGCGCCAGATCCCGTCTGGCGCATGCCAATCGAGCTCCACGTCGGTGTCCCCGTGGTCTTGAAAATTTCCTTCCGGTTCTCGATGGACTGCGCATTCAGGCGCATGTCCCCGGCACTCTCCAGGCTGCCGGAAATGTTCTCCAGCTTGCTCGCCAGCCCACCTGCGGCATTACCCGCCACCGTCAACCCACCCAGGCTGTAAACATCCGCATAAAAGTTGGTCAGGCTGTCGGCATACAACTGCATGTCCCCGCCGCTGAACAGCAGCCCATGGTCATTGCGCAGGCTGGCGCTGGTCACCCGCACCAACTGGTTGCCACCCAGAGTCCCCAGGTTGTTCACGCTACCGGCGTTGACCAGCAGATCGCCCGCCGTGCTCAACCGCCCCTGGTTGCTCAACAGACCCGCAATATTGATCGTGGTGTTGCCCACGCCCGTGACGCTACCATTGGCGCCCAGGGTCATCTGCGCCGCGCTCAACCCCAGGGTGCCCAGGCTGCTGACCCGGCCATTGCCGCCATAGCTGCCGCCCAGGTTCAGACTGAGGGTACCGTCACTGGCAATCAGGCCATCGTTGCTCCAGTTGCCGCCGTTGCCCACCAGGCTGTCGAGTGCCAGCAACTGGCCGCCTGCCGCTTGGGTGAGGTTGTTGACATTGACTGTCAGGCGCCCGGCCTGGATCACGCTGGCGTTGGTCCAGCTGTCGGCGGTCAGGGTCAGCCCACCGCGGGTGCTGAGGCTGCCGCCGGCGCGGGTGAGGTTGGCGGTGTCGATGTCGAACACGCCCTTGCCCGCGTGCAGCACCTTGCCACCGACGTTCTGCAGCAGGCCGGCGCCGAGGGTCAGGTCACTGCTGCCGATCTCCACCTGGCCGTTGCGGTTGTCGAACAGCCCGCCAATGGCGAACTGGCTCTTGCCGCTGGTGCCCACGGCACGCAGCTGCCCACCCTGGTTGTCCAGGCTGGCGGCTGTAATGGCCAGGGTGCTGGCGCTTTCGACGATGCCGCCACGGTTGTCCAGGGCGCCGCTCAGCCCCAGTTCGATGCGCTGGCCGACCATCTCGCCACGCGTGTCGCCACCGTTGAGCAGGCTGGCGCCGGTGACCTTGAGCAGGCCGCTGGCGGAGATGCCGCCGTCGCGGTTGTCCAGCTGCCCGGTGCGGATCAGCGCATCACCGCCCACTGCTGCGATGCGCCCGCCGTGGTTGTCGAGGCTGGCGCTCTGCACATCGAGGCCCAAGGCCTGAAGGACGCCACGCTGGCCATTGGCATCGCTGCCGTTGCGCAGCACACCGGTGGTGCGCACGCCCAGCGAATGCTTGAGGCTGGCGAGGATGCCGCCGCGGTTGTCGAGGGTGTCGGCGGTCACCGTCAGCGCGCCTTCCTGGGCGATCAGCTTGCCGCCCTGGTTGTCGAACACGCCGTTGGCCTGCACGCTGATCGCGCCCTTGGCCTGCACGGTGCCCTTGGCGTTGTTCAGGCTGGCCGCCTGCAGGCCTACGTCACCCTGCTGGCTGTAGATCAGGCCATCGCCCGTATTGCTGAGCGCCCCGCTGCTGTTGAGCACGAGCGCGCCATTGGCGGCCAGGGTGCCGCGCTGGCTGTTGTCGAGGCTGCCAGCCAGCACCTTGAGCAGGCCCTGGCTGGCGATCTGGCCAGCCTGGTTGTCGACCAGCCCGGCGCGCTGGACCAGCAGGTCCTTGCCGGCGAACAGCGTGCCCTTGCGGTTGAGCAAATCGCCGAGCAGGTCGAGGGTCAGGGCGCCCTGGGCGGCGAGACTGCCGTCGGTGTTGTTCAGGCTCGCGGCGGTCAGGCCCAGGTCCTGGCGGGTGGCCACGCGGCCGCCGTGGTTGTCGAGGGCACCGGCGCCGATGACCAGTTTTTCCCCGGCATCGATCAGGCCGCCATCATGGTTGTCCAGTGCCGCCGTGATGGTCAGCTGCTGGCCGCTGCCGCTGGACAGGATGCCCTTGGCGCTGTTGTCCAGGCTGTCGGCCTTGACGTCCAGGCGCTGCTGGGCGACCAGCGCGCCGCCGTCGCTGTTGCGCAGGGCGCCAGTCACGGTCGCCTGCACGGCGCCGGCGCGGCTCGACAGCGTGCCCTGCTGGCGGTTGTCCAGGCCCTGGCCGGTCACGGTCAGGCCCTGCCAGCCCGAGATCAGGCCGTTGCGGTTGTCGATCGCGCCGCTGGTGATGGCCAGCGTCTGTTCACTGATCAGCTTGCCGTCACGGTTGTCCAGCTCGCTGACGTCCAGCTGCAGGGCCTGGGCGGTGGAAAGCTCGCCGCCCTGGTTGTTCAGTTTCGCCAGGTTGACCAGGGTCAGCGGGCCGGCGGTGGTGATCAGGCCCGCGCCGTTGTCCAGGTCGGCGCCGCCCAGATCCAGCGCGAGGCTGCTGCCGAGCAGTTTGCCAGCGTGGTTGTCCAGGCCCTTGCTGGTGAGGGCGAGCGCGTCCTTGGCTTCGAGGCGGCCGCCGTCGCGGTTGCTCAGCGCGCCGGCATGAATCTCCAGCGACTGGGCGCCAATCAGGCCCTTGAGGTTGTCCAGGCGCTGGCTGATCCGCAGCAGCAGGCGCTGGTCGCTGAGCAGGCGGCCGTTGCCGTTGTCCAGTTGCTCGGCAGCAACAGTGAAGGCCTGGGCGCTGGAAATCTCGCCGCCCTGGTTGGCCACGGTCTTGAGGTCGTCCAGCTGCAGCGACGGTGCATTGATCAGGCCGCCACGGTTGTCCAGGTGGCCGTGGCCCAGGTCGAGCTTCACCGAGGTGTCGCTGAACAGCTTGCCGCCCTGCTGGTCGAGGCCGGTGACCGTGGCAGTGAGTGCTTCGCGGCTGCCCACGCGGCCACCGTCGCGGTTATCCAGCTGGCCGGCGTGCAAGTCGAGGGTGCGGTTGCTGCTGATGCTGCCCTGGCGGCTGTTGTCCAGGTGGCCGGTGCTGAGGGCCAGCGCGCCCTTGCTGGCAATAACACCCTTGTCGGTGTTGTCCAGGCGGGCGCTGGCCAGGGTGATGTCGTTGTCGCTGAGCAGTTCGCCGCCCTGGTTGAGCAGCATGCCGCCCGTGGTCAGTTTCAGGCTGCCGGCGCTGTTCAGTTTGCCGGTGCTGTTGTCCAGGCTTAGCGCGGCCAGCACCAGCTGGCCCTCGGCGCTGATCAGGCCGAGGCGGTTGAGTGCCGCGCCGGTCAAGGTCAGGGTCATGTCCCGCTGGCTGGTCAGGCGGCCACCGTCGTTGTCCAGGGTCAGGCCGGTCAGGGTCAGGCCGGTCTGGGCCTCGAGGCGCGCCTTGTTGCGGTTGAGCAATGACTGCAACGCCAGGGTCATGCCAGTGCCGGCGACCAGCAGGCCGCCGTCGCTGTTGTCCAGCGAGGTGCCGGTCACGCCGACAGCGGCCTTGCCGGTGATCTCGCCGCCACGGTTGTCGATGCGGTCGACTTCCAGGGTCAGCGCGCCATTGCTGCCAAGCAGCCCCGCCTCGCGGTTGTCCAGCTCGTCGCCCTTGATCCGCAGTTGCTCGAGGCTGATCAGCGAACCGGCGTTGTTAAGCAGCGTGTCGGCGTGGATCTCGCCCTGGCCTTTGCCGGAGACCTTGCCTTTGCTGTTGTCCAGGGTCGCGGCAGCGAGGTTCAGGGCGGTGTCGCCCACCAGGGTGCCCTGGCGGTTGTCCAGGCGACCGTCGACGGTCAGCACCAGGCCGGCGCGGCTGCTGGTTTCCCCTTCGCGGTTGTCGAGGCTGGCGGCATGCAGGTCCAGGCCCTTGGCCGAGACCAGGCCCTTGGTGTTGTCCAGCGCCTGGGCGATACGCACCGTCAAGGCCTGCTCGCTGAGCAGCTTGCCCTGGCGGTTGTCCAGGGTATTGGCCGCCAGGGTGAAGCCTTGCGGGCTGGTGATTTCGCCGTTCTGGTTGTCGACGCTGCCGAGGTTGTTCAGTACCAGCACCGGGGCCTTGATCAGGCCGTGGTTGACCAGCGCGCCCTGGCCCAGGTCGAGGGTGATCGAGGCCTTGCTCAGCATCCGGCCGGCCTGCTGGTCGAAACCGCTGGCGGTCAGGGTCATGGCGCCGTCGCTGTCGATGCGGCTGTCGCTGCCGGCGTTATTCACCTGGCCGGCCTTGATGCTCAGGCGGTCGTTGCCGACCACATGGCCGCTGTCGTGGTTGTCGAGGGTGCCGGTGGCGATGTCCATGGCGCCCTGGGCGCCGATCTCGCCGGCCCGGTTGTCGAGGCTGGCACTGCGCAGGTCGAGGGCGCCGTCGGCGGTGATCGAGCCGCGCTGGTTGTCGACCTTGCCGGTGGTGGCCAGGGTCAGCTTGCCGGCACTGCTCAGCTCGGCGTCGCTGTTGTCCAGGCTGGCGGCACCGATGTCGAGATCGCCCTCGCTGGTCAGCAGGCCCTTGCCGTTGTCCAGCGCCTGGCTCAGGCGTAGGCGTGCGCCCTGCTCGGCGGACAGCCGTCCGTTGCGGTTGTCCAGGGTCTGGCCGTCGAGGGTCAGCTGGCCCTTGCCGCGCAGCAGGCCCTGGGCCTGGTTGATGACCTCGGCCACGGTCAGCGCCAAGTCGGTATCGGCCAGGACCTGGCCGCCGCTGTTGTCCAGGCGCTCGCCGGTGAGGCTGAGCGCCTTGGCCGCGGACAGTTCGCCGCCGCGGTTGTCGACGTTGCCCACGGTCAGGCGCATGCCCTGTCCGGCGCCGACCACGGCGCCCTGGCGGTTGACCAGCGAATCGCCCTTGAGGGTCAGCTTGCCGTCGGCGGACAGCTTGCCGCCCAGCTGCTCCAGGCGCGTGACCTGGCCATCGAGATCGCCGCCGCTGGTCAGGCTGCCGCCGCTGTTGTCCAGGTGCGCGGCGACCAGGTCGAGGTTGCCCTTGGCGCCAAAGATGCCGAGCTGGTTGAGCAGTTCGCTGCCGCTGTAGCGGGCCCAGGCCTGGCCGCTGACCAGGCCCTGGTCGCGGTTGTCGAGGCGGTCGATGGTCAGTGTCAGTGCGCCGTCGGCCTCGATCTTGCCGCCGCGGTTGTCCCAGCGCTGGCCCTGCAGGGTCAGCAGGTCCTTGCCCACCAGGCGGCCACCGCGGTTGTCCAGCTGCCCCGCTTCGATGCGGGTGGCGCCCACGCCGCTCACCAGGCCCTTGGCCTGGTTGTCCAGCAGGCCGGTGACCTTGGCCGTGAGCGTGCCGTCGCTGAGCAGTTTGCCTTGCTCGCGGTTGTCGAGGCTGGCGGCGTTCAACGTCAGCGCCTTGTCGGCAGCCAGCACGCCTTGGCGATTGTCCACCGCCTGGGTGATGGCCAACTCCAGCGCCCCGCCAGTGACCGTGCCCTCACGGTTGTCGAAGCTGCCTGCCGTTACCTGCCCGAGGTCAGTGCTGGAGATCTCGCCGTGGCGGTTGTCGATGGCTTCGCCCGTGGCCAATGCCAGGCCCGACTTGCTGGTGACCACGCCGCCCTGGTTGTTCAGGGTCAGGGCCTGGATATCCAGGCCGTCGGCCGACACCAGGCCATCAAGGTTGTCGAGCAACTGGTCGAGGCGCACGGTCAGGGCCTGTTCGCTGTAGAACTTGCCTCCCGTGTTGTCGAGGCTGCGGCCCGTCAGGGTGAAAGCGCCCTTGCTGGAGATCTCGCCACGCTGGTTGTCGATATCGGCCATCTGGCGCAGGTGCAGCTGGCTGGCGGCGATCTTGCCGTCGCGGTTGTCCAGCCGGCCATGGTTCAGGTCCAGGGTCAGCGCGGTGACGCTGCTCAGGTGGCCGCCTTGCTGGTCGAGCCGGCCCACGTTGACGCTGACAGCCTGGTTGCCGCTGATATGGCCGCCCTGGCCGTTGTTCAGCGTCTGGGCGGTCAGGTCGAGGGTGGCCTGGCTGGCGATCCGCCCGGTGCGGTTGTCCACCAGCCCCTGGCTGGTGACGGTGATGCCGCGGTTGGCCAGGACCTTGCCAGTGCGGTTGTCCAGGCTGCCGAGGTTCAGGGCCAGGGCATCGAGGCTGGACAGTTCGCCGGCCTGGTTGTCCAGGTGGGCCCAGGTAGCGTTCAACGCGCCCTGGCTGGTGATCTGGCCACGGTCAGCGTTGAGCAGTTGGCCACCGGTGAGGGTCATGCGGCCGTCGGCGATAACCTTGCCCTGCTGGCGGTTGTCCAGGGTCGCGGCATTGACGCTGAGGTCGCGCCCGGCGCTGAGGCTGCCACCCTGGTTGTCCAGGCGGGTACCGGTGGAGACGCTCAGGTCGCCGCTGGCAATCAGGCGCTGGTTGCGGTTGTCCACGGCACCGGCGCGGATTTTCAGGTCGGCATCGGCCACGCGCTCGCCATCAACGTTGATACCCGCCTGGATACCGCCAAGGTTGCTCAGTTGGCCGCCAGCGTTCAACTGTACCTGGCCCCCGGCAGTCAGCCCCTGGCGGTTGACCAACTCGCCGCGGCTGTCCAGCTGCAGTTGCTTGCCGGCATGCACCGGACCCTGCGCATCGATGGCCGCCGCCTGCAGGCGTACATCGCCGGTGGCGCTGGCCTGGGCCATGCGCAACTGGCCGTTGGCCTCGAGCTGGATATCACCGCCACTGGCGATCATCCGCCCGTCCAGGCGCACGCCGACGCCGGCCTCGGTGCCCACCAGCCTGACTGCGCCGGCATACATGCCGCCCAGCGCGCTGGAGTCGATCGCCAGGCTCGGCTTGGCGCTGCCGTCGTCAGCACGCGCGGTGGCCGCCAGGGTGCGCGCATCGACATCGTTGCGCCCGGCGACGATGGCCAGGTTGCGGGCCTGGATCTCGGCGTTGATCTTGGTACTGCGGGCAATCAGCTCGAAGCTGTCGACGTTGCTGGCATTGATCCCCGCGCCTTCGATGGCGATATGGCCCTGGTCGACCTGGTAACGGCTCAGCTGGCCGTTCTCGATCACCGGCTTGCCGGTGCTGAGCGTGGCCTGTGGTGTGTTGATGAAGCCGCAGCCATCGCAGGTGATGCCGTGGGGGTTGGCAACGATGACATGCGCCCCGCGCCCGGCCACTTCGGTGTAGCCGCGCAGCTGGCTGGCGTTGGCGCCGTTGACCTCGTTGAGGATGACGCTGGCCGCGGTGCCCTGCAGGTTTTGGTTGCCGAGGATGATGCCGCCCAGCTGGGTGGCCTGGGTGCGGTCGGTGGCGTTGTTGAGGATCAGCCCCTGCTGGCCGACGTTGTAGTCGCTGAACTGGTTGTGCGACAGGCCGCTGCCGTTGGGCGCGGCGATGTTGACGATGGGCACGCCGTTGCCTGCATGGCCGAGGCTGGTGCCCGGCCCGCTGACCACCACGCCTTCGGCGGCCTGTGCCCACAACGGCTGCCAGAACATGGCATTGGCCAGCAGCAGCGCCAGGCCGCGCTTGGGCAACCCGCAGAACTGCTCGCGCGGCTGAATTTTGGCCGAGCGTTGGCGGGCCAGGAAGGCAAACAGGCGGACGTCCATGTCAGGTCTCGTGAATCAGGCGGTCAGGTGGTCATGCTTGCCAACAATCCGGCAAGCAGCAGCGAAAAAGAGCGAGCGATACTATTTGGCCACCATTAATGCGTCAAATTAATATCGTCAAAAAAACGCATCAATGAAACGACACCGGCTCCACCAGTCGTCCACGCTGAACTTCCGCCCAGCCAACGACCTCCACCGCATGAATCGACTGACAAGGGAACCAAAGGATGAAACCGCTACCCTGCATCCTCTGCGCGACCACCTTGCTCTGCGCGCAGCCCATCTGGGCCTGCACACCGGAAGAGGCCACGCAGAAAAGAGAGCAACTGGCAGGCCTGGTAAGCCAGCTGACCGAGCAGAATGCTCAAAAGGCCAAGGAGATCAATGAGGAGCTCCAGCACATGGACCTCGGCACCGCCAGCAAGGACTTGCCGGACAAATGCCAGTTGATCGACAAACGCATCCAGGAGCTGAAGGAAGCGGAAAGGAAAACCTGACGACGCCTGGATCAGCGCCGCTGCTGGGCCTGCATGTACTGGCGAAGCAACTGGTTGATGCGGGTCTGGTAGCCGGCGCCCTGTTCCTTGAACCAGGCCAGTACGTCGGCGTCCAGGCGGATGGTCACCGTCTGCTTGGCTGGCACCCGCAGCTCGGCGCGGCGGAAGAAGTCATCATCGAGCTCGGGGATGTCCGAGGTATCGACCGGGGCTTGGTCCTGCTCACGGCTTCTGGACGGTTTCGACATAGCGCGTTACCTCACGTCGAGTGGCTCTTCTGGCGGAAATGATGCGGATCACATCACCCTGCCGTTCGGTGTAGGCGACCACGCTGACCCAGGCATTGATCCAGCCCATGCCGATCCAGCGTGCCTCCGGATACTCGAATCGCTCATCCCGCAGCGCCAGCATCGGCTGGCGGAACATCTCGGGCACATCGTTGAAATCGATACCGTGCTTGCGGATGTTGAGCAGGTTCTTTTCCTCGTCCCATTCAAATCGCACGGGACAATCGTATTTACAGCTGTACATACGCTACTCCTCCTTGACTGCACATGCCAGAGGAGTGTGGCGGCCGGGCGACAAAATACCCGGGCTGGAATACGGTTTGGGAAATGGGCTACGCGCCCCGGGGAAAGAGGTGAAGCAACCCGCCACCGTTGCAGTGGCGGGCTCGTTGCCGGAGGAGGCGACTACTCAGCCGACGGCTTGCGCTTTTTCAGCGGTGCCAGGCCGTCGGCGCTGGCCAGGGGCGCATTGGCCTTCGGCTTGGCGGACGGCTTGCGCTTGACGGCGCCCTTCTTGTCGGCGCCCGCCTTCTTCTCGGTCTTTTTCTTCTTGGTGCCAGCAGCCTTGCCCGACGCCTTGACCTTCTTCGGGCCGTTGTAGGTACCCTTGACCTCCTTGATGACGCGGCGCTCGAACTGCTGCTTGAGGTAGCGTTCGATGCTCGACATCAGGTTCCAGTCGTTGTGGGTGATCAGCGAGATCGCCAGGCCTTCGCCGCCGGCGCGGCCGGTGCGACCGATACGGTGCACGTACTCGTCGCCGCTGCGTGGCATGTCGAAGTTGATCACCAGGTCGAGGCCGTCGATATCCAGGCCGCGAGCCGCGACGTCAGTGGCCACCAGCACCTTGGAGCCGCCGTCCTTGAAGCGGTCGATGGCCAGCTTGCGGTCCTTCTGGTCCTTCTCGCCGTGCAGGACGAACGCCTTGACCTCCTTGGCCACCAGGTGGCCGTAGATACGGTCGGCCAGGGCGCGGGTGTTGGTGAAGATGATCGCCTTCTTGTAGGTCTCGTTGGCCAGCAGCCACTGCACGATCTGCTCTTTATGCTGGTCGTGGTCAGCGGTGATGATCTGCTGGCGGGTGCCTTCGGCGAGCTGCGAGACGCTGTTGAGCATCAGGTGTTCAGGGTCTTTGAGCACCTTGCCGATGATGTCGCGCAATGCCGCGCCACCGGTGGTGGCCGAGAACAGCAGGGTCTGCTTGCGGTTTTCGCACTCTTTGCACAGGCGCTCCATGTCTTCGGCGAAGCCCATGTCGAGCATGCGGTCGGCTTCGTCGAGGATCAGCACGTCAACGTGGGACAGGTCGAGGTTGCCGGCATTGAGCTGCTCGAGCAGGCGGCCCGGGGTGCCGATCAGCACGTCCGGCACCTTGCGCAGCATGGCCGCCTGCTCCTTGAAGTCTTCCCCGCCGGTGACCAGGCCGGACTTGATGTAGGTGAACTGCGAGAAAAGCTGCACCTGCTTGAGAGTCTGCTGGGCCAGTTCGCGGGTCGGCAGCAGGATCAGCGCACGGATTTCCACGCTCGGGCCACTGCGGTCGACCAGGCGGTTGAGCAGTGGCAGCACGAAGGCGGCGGTCTTGCCGCTGCCGGTCTGCGCCGTCACCCGCAGGTCACGCCCTTGCAGGGCCAGGGGAATGGCCGCCGCCTGCACCGGGGTCGGCTCGACAAATTTCAGCTCGGCCACGGCTTTGAGCAGGCGTTCGTGCAGGGCGAATTGGGAAAACACGGGGTAACCTCGGGCAAGTGCGAAAAATTCAGTTGCATAGGGTAACGTTTTCCGTGGCCAGAACCGAATTTCTTTTGGCAACTTTGCGCCGATCCACGCTCTAATATCGCTTCGTACCGCAACACAGACCGCTTTCACGCCCATGGACATCCACCGCTTCTGGCGCGACGCCCTCGACCTCTGGGGCACGCTCGACCAACACCCGCTGCTGCACGCCGCCCTCGGCCTGGCCGTGCTGCTGTTCGTCTCGCTGCTGATCGGCCGCCTGGCCCGCTTCCTGGTACTGCACTCCAGCCGCCTGCTGGGGCGTCAACAGGCGCTCAGGTGGCTGGACGACCTGCGCCACAACAAGGTGCTCCATCGTCTGGCCCAGACCACCCCGTCGCTGGTGGTGCAGTTCGGCCTGAAGCTGGTGCCGGAGCTGTCGGCCACCGCCCAGCATTTCCTCGGCAACGTCGCCCTGGCCGTGACGCTGCTGTTCATGACCCGCGCCCTGTCCTGCCTGCTCGACGCGCTGCTGGACATCTACGCCCGCACCGAACATGCCCGCACCCGCTCGATCAAGGGTTATATGCAGCTGGCCAAGATGATGCTGTGGATCTTTGCCGCCATCGTCATCGTCGCCACCCTGATCGATCGCTCGCCACTGTTGCTGCTGTCCGGTCTGGGCGCCATGTCGGCGGTGCTGCTGTTGGTGTACAAGGACACCCTGTTGTCGTTCGTCGCCAGCGTGCAACTGACCAGCAACGACATGCTGCATGTCGGCGACTGGATCGAGATGCCCCAGGCCGGCGCCGACGGCGACGTGGTCGATATCACCCTGCACACGGTCAAGGTGCAGAACTTCGACAAGACCATCGTCTCGATCCCCACCTGGCGCCTGATGAGCGAGTCGTTCCGCAACTACCGCGGCATGCAGCAATCCGGCGGGCGCCGCATCAAGCGCAGCTTGTTCATCGATGCCGCGGGCGTACGTTTCCTGACCCAAGAAGAAGAACAGCGCCTGGGCCAGGTGCGCCTGCTCGGCGACTACCTGGCCGGCAAGCGCCAGGAGCTGCGCGAATGGAACGAGGCCCAGGGCCACAACGCCGGGCTGTCGGCCAACCGCCGACAGTTGACCAATATCGGTACCTTCCGCGCCTTCGCCCTGGCCTACCTGAAGAGCCACCCCAACGTGCACCCGAACATGACCTGCATGGTCCGCCAGATGCAAACCACCGCCGAGGGCGTGCCGCTGGAGATCTACTGCTTCACCACCACCACGGTGTGGGCCGAGTACGAGCGCATCCAGGGCGATATCTTCGATTACCTGTTGGCGGTGCTGCCGGAGTTCGGGCTGAGCCTGTACCAGCAGCCGAGTGGCAATGACATGCGGGTGGGGCTGGCGGCCAGGCCGCCTTTGGTGACCTCGATGCGGGAATTCGACGAAGCCTGATCATGGGTGGACGTGGGAGCGGGCGTGCCCCGCGAAAAGGCTGACACGGCCATCGCGGGGCGAGCCCGCGCCCACGGATCGCTGACGAACGGAAAGTTTTTTCAGCTGTGCACAATGGCCTCGTGTCCTCACAAATCATAAAGAAACAATTAGTTACAAGTATTTCAGAATTATTAAACGCCAACCTTCGAGAAATACGAATACCCGCCTCTCCCCGCTTCTCCTAACCTGCAGCGAACAGGTCGCCCCAATGACAGGCGGCACGGTATCGGCCAAAGGACTGCGAGCAAGCGATGCGTCAGGACATCTCCCTGGAAAAACCACTCGACGAACCGGACCACAGCGACCCGGCCATCCGCCGCAAGGCACTGGCCGCCGGCAGCCTGGCCCATGGTGTGCACGATGGCCTGACCGATGTTATCTATGTGCTGCTGCCTATCTGGCAGGCCGCCTTCGGCCTGAGCTATGCCCAGGTCGGTCTGCTGCGCGGCGCCTACGCCGGGATGATGGCCGGCTTCCAGTTGCTGGCCAGCCGCGGCGCGCGCAGATGGGGCCGCGAAACCCTGCTAATCAGGGGCACCGCCCTTGCTGGCTTCGCCTACCTGCTGGCGGCCCAGGCCACGGATATAAATCTGCTGCTATTGGCCTTGATGATCGGTGGCCTCGGCGCCAGCACCCAGCACCCGCTGGCTTCGGCGCTGGTGTCCGACGCCTACGAGGGCAGCGGGCGGGTCAAGCAGGCGCTGGCCCAGTACAACTTCGCCGGGGACATCGGCAAGGCAGTCATTCCCGGCCTGACCGGGCTGGTGCTGGTCTACATCTCCTGGCAAACCAACGCCACCCTGCTCGGCGTGCTCGGCATCGGCGCCGCCTTCGCCCTGTGGTGGCTGATGCCGAAGAACCAGGCCCACGCAACCGCCAGCAAGAAGACCAAGGTGGCCGACGCGACCGGCACGCCAGCCGGCCTGATGGCGCTGATCGCCACCGGCAGCATCGACAGCGGCGTGCGCATGGGCTTTTTGACCTTCCTGCCATTCCTGCTGCAGAGCAAGGGCGCCAGCACCGAGCACATCGGTCTGGCCCTGGCCCTGCTGTTCATCGGCGGCGCCTTCGGCAAGCTGTTCTGCGGCTACCTCGGCGCGCGCCTGGGGCCGGTGCGCACGGTGATCTGCACGGAAGTGCTGACCGCGCTGCTGATCCTGCTGGCACTGGTATTGCCCTATGGCGCCCTGATGCTGGTGATGCCGTTGATCGGCGTGGCGCTCAACGGCACCTCGTCGGTACTTGGCGGCCTGGTTCCGGATTTCGCCCCACGGGACCGACGCGACCGGGTGTTCGCCTGGTTCTACACCGGCACCGTGGGTGGCGGCGCCCTCGCCCCGGTGCTGATCGGCGCGATATCCGACCAGGCCGGTGTCACCGAAGGCCTGGTGGTGCTGGCCTGCGTGCTGCTGCTGACCTTGCCGCTGTGCCTGGTGATCTACAACGGCATGAAGGGACTGCCGCGCCGCTGATCCGCAACATCGGTCCAGATCAAGAACAAACAAGGACGTGAACCATGAGCAACGGACTGTCGCAACGATCCGCGCGTATCAGCGCGCCCGGCACCTCGAGCATGCGCAGCAAGGCCAACGCCCTGCGTGACGCCGGCATCAAGGTGATCAACTTCGCCGCCGGCGAGCTGTCCAGCGACGCCGCCCCGGACATGCGTCATGGCGCCATCGCGGCGGTCCACGAACAGTGGAACCGCTATACCCCGCCATTGGGCAATCCGCGGCTGCGCCAGGCCCTGGCCAGCAGCGTCAGCCAGCGCCTGGGCGTCGACTACGGCGCCGATGAGATCGCGGTGTCCAGCGGTGCCAAGCAAGCCCTGTTCAACAGCGCGATGGTGCTGCTCGATCCGGGCGACGAAGTGATCATCCCGCGCCCCTACTGGGAAACCTTTCCCACCCAGGTCGAACTGGCCGGCGCCCGCCCGGTGTTCGTCGACACCAAAGGCGACAACCACAGCCTGCGCGGCGCGGCAGTCAAGGCCGCCGTGTCGCCGCGCAGCAAGGCGATCATCATCAACACTCCCAATAACCCAACCGGGGTGGTCTATGACCCGCGGGAACTGCTCGCCATTGGTGAGCTGGCCCTGGAACACAAGCTCTGGGTGATCTTCGACGAGTGCTACCGCAGCCTGCTGCGCAATGGCCAGCAACACCACAACCTGGTCGCGCTGCTGCCCGAGCTCAAGGCCTCGACCATCATCATCGACTCGTTCTCCAAGAGCCAGGCGGTCACCGGCTGGCGCCTGGGCTATGCCTGTGCGCCGAAGGCGGTGGTCACGGCCATGCACAACCTGCAGGCCCACACCACCTCCAATCCCAGCAGCCTGGCCCAGTACGCGGCGCTCAACGCACTGGATGGCGACGGCGCGCGGCAGTTCGGTGCCGAGGTCAATGCCCAGCTCGATCGGCAGCTGGCTATCGCCACGGCGTTGCTCGGCAAGAGCGAGGCGATCCGCTTTTCGCCACCACAGGGCGCGTTCTACCTCTACCTGGATATCACCCGCCTGCTCGGCAAGCGCTACCAGGGCGAGGCGATCCGCGACGCCAGCCACCTCTGCGAGCTGCTGCTGACCGAGGCGCGCATCGCCCTGGTGCCTGGCTGCAGCAATGGCGACCCGTGCGCCGTGCGGCTGTCCTACTCGGTAAGCCCGCAGGACCTCGAGGAGGGCCTGGGCCGCTTCACCGACTTTATCGCAACGCTTGCCTGACCCCGGACTTTCCACCACCCGCGAGAACATGACATGAAGAAAACGGATTTCATGCTGTCATTCGTCGACCAGGCCCTGACCGATGTGCAGGACAAACGGCTGGCCAGCGCCCTGAAAAAAGGCTTCGAGGTGCACGCCGACCTGCTGGAAGGTTACCTCGACACCTACCAGCGCATCACCGCCAGGCCCTGGTCAAGGGAAAGCCTGTGCACCTTCTTCTGTGGCTGGCGCAGCCCGGACGGTGCCGCCCATGCGGTTTCAAGCATCATCGTGCGCTTGCTGCAGGAGTCCGAGGCCATCGACGATCCCCAGGCCCGGCTGCTGTTACTGGACGCCGCCCGTCACTGCGGCGAGATCATCGTCGAGGACATCGGCCTGGGCGAGATGCACGGCCACCCGCACCACTCCAAGCTGTATGCGCGCATGGCTACCGCCATCTGCGGCTCGGAGGACTGGCGCCTGCAGGACCGCTACCTGAACCCGGTGACCAAGGAATTCTCCGCCTGGGTGGGCAGCAAGCGACCGCTCGCCCCGCAACTGGTCGAGGCCATCGAGATGATGGCGATGACCGAGTTGTTCAATACCGGGGAGTACAACGTGATGACGCCCCTGTGGAAGGGCTGGCTCAAGGAGGCGCAAGGCAAGACGCCGGGCGAGGCACATCGCATCGCCTCGTTCCTCAGCGTGCATTGCGGGGCGGTCGAGGCGCAGCATTTCTTCCATGCCACCAGCGCCCTCGAACTCTATTGCCGCGCCACCCGCCAGGCACCGGACCACGCACGCATCGAGGCGCTGTCCTGCGAATACGTGAAAAGAGCCTGCGAGCACCTGAACAAGATGGAGTCGGTGCTCGCCGCCTGACGAACACCTCACAACAGGGATGAGGCATATGAACGTGATCAAGCGTGACGCACGCATCGACCTGCGCCAGTTGTTCAGTGAAAAAGCCTGCGTGCGGGTACTCGAGGCACACAGCCCGATCTCGGCCATGCTGGCCAAGAGCGTGCGCCTCGGCGCCGGCGACACCAGCCTGGGCTACGATGCCATCTGGTCCAGCTCGCTGACCGACTCGACCCAGCGCTGCCTGCCGGACATCGAGATCCTCTCGCCCAGCGACCGCCTGGAACGGCTGAACGAAATCCTCGCGGTCTGCGACCTGCCGCTGATCTACGACGCCGACACTGGCGGCAAGATCGAGCATTTCGCCATCCATGTGCAGTGGCTGGCCCGCGCCGGGGTGTCGGCGATCGTCATCGAAGACAAATGCGGGCTGAAGAAGAACTCGTTGCTGGGCCTGAGCGTGCATCAGGAACAGGAAACCGTGGAGCACTTCTGCGACAAGATCAGGGTCGGCACCCACCATCGCCTCGGTGGCTCGATGATGATCTTCGCCCGCTGCGAGAGCCTGATCCTGGAAAAAGGCCTGGATGACGCCCTTGCACGCTGTCGCGCCTACACCGAGGCCGGCGCCGACGGCATCATGATCCACAGCCGCAAGAGCACGGGCGAGGAGATCCTCGAATTCGCCCGCCGCTTCAAGCAGACTCACCCGAGCACACCCCTGGTCTGCGTGCCGACCAGCTACCCGCAACTGACCTTCTCGTGCCTGGCCGATGCCGGTTTCAATGCGGTGATCTACGCCAACCACATGCTGCGCGGCGCCTACTCGGCCATGCGCCAGGTCGCCACCAGCATCCTCGAGCACGACCGGGCCTATGAGATCGAGCCGGCCTGCATGCCCATCGATGAAATCCTCAACCTGGTGCCCGGCACACGATGACCACCCCATCGGGGTCGCAAAGCGGCCCCTTTTCCTGGTTTTTCTCAGGCGGCGCTCAGGTAGGAAACCAATTCGGTGACATGCCGCGGCATGTGCTCGAAATGCCTGACCAGCATCATGTGCTGCTGGCGCGCCCAGGTTTCATCGAGGCGTCGTGCCACCAGGCCACAGCCATCGAGATAAGGCTGCACCGCCGCGTCCGATGCGATACCGATACCGACCCCTTCGGCAATCATCCGGCATAGCGACTCGGCGCTGGACACCTTGATCCTGAACAGGGCCGCGACGCCATCAATATCGGCCTGCTGCTCGATCAGACGGCACAGTGCACTGTCGGTCGCCAACCCGACCTGCGGGTGGCGCAGCACGTCGCCCAGGCGCAATGAGGCACTGGCGGCCAATGGGTGATGCCTGGGCAGCACCGCCACATAGTTGAGCACCGGCAGTGCGATCGAGGCGCAACCCTCCACAGGCTCGCTGCCGACCACCACGCCCATGTCAACGGCGCCCTCGCGAATGCCGCGCACGATATCCCCGGCCGTGCGTTGCTGCAGGTCAATGGCGACATTGGCGTGATCGGCGAGATAGCGCACCAGCCGGCGCTGGGTCGACTCGAATGCGCTGAAGCCTGCGACATACATACGCATGCTTGCTTCGTCAGCCTCCTCGCGGTGGTCGAATTCGGCCTTGAGCACTTCGAGCTGGCGCAGAATCTTGCGGGCATGGATCAACAACCGCTGACCTGCCAGGGTCAGCACCAGCCCTTTGTGCTGGCGATGAAAAAGCCCTTCGCCAAGCTCGGTTTCCATCGACTTGATGCGCATGCTGGCGGCCCCTGGCGAGAGGCACGCACGCTTGGCGCCCTGGGTCAGGCTGGGTGATTCGGCGATCTTGATGAACAGTTTCAGGTCGGTAAGGTCAAGGTTCACGGTCTCTTCCTTGTAGTGTCAGGCAAATCCATTGTCGGAACGGGCGATCTTGAGCCGCCTGCGTTCATCTTGCCTGCCACCGTCGGCCGGGCAAAGCCTGCCTTGGTATTGCCACCGTGAATGACGAAGGCGCCCATGCTGGCGCCTCCGTCTCGTGCTGATACTTCAGCGTGACGAGGCGGCCCCCGGCAGCCCTGCACGCGGACCGCCCAAGCGGCTCAACCACACCGACGCCAGGATCACCGTACCGCCAATGGCCAGGCGCCCGAGCGGTTCGTCCTGGTTCCAGATCAGCAGGTTGAGCAGCAAGCCCACCGGCACATGCAGGTTGTTCATCACCGCCAGGGTGCCGCCGGAGACCAGGCAGGCGCCCTTGTTCCACCAGTACAACCCCAGCGCCGTCGGGCATAACCCCAGGAACAGCAGCACCAGCCACTGGGTGTCGGTGCTCGGCAGGTGCTGGGCATTGCCGAACAGCAGGAACGCCGGCAGCACCACCAGCAGCGCGCCCAGGTAGAAATAGCCGAACCGGCGGTAGTGCGGCAGGTCGCTGGGGTGTCGGGCCACCAGATGGCGGTACAGCACCTGCCCGGCGGCGTAGGTGAAGTTGGCCAGTTGCAGCAGCAGGAAACCGATGAAGAACTCGCCGGTGACCGTGTCGAAGCGGATCACCGCCGCGCCGGCCACCGCCACCAGGGCGGCGAGCAACGCCCAGGGGTTGAAGCGCCGGTTCAGGGCATCCTCGATCAAGGTGACATGCAGCGGGGTAAGGATGGTGAACAGCAGCACCTCCGGTACCGTGAGCACGCGGAAGCTGAGGTACAGGCAGACATAGGTGATGCCGTATTGCAACGCGCCGATCAGCAGCATCGAGCGCATGAAACGCGGCTCGACCTGGCGCCAGCGGGTCAGCGGCAGGAACACCAGCCCGGCCAGCAACACCCGCACCAGCACGGCGAAATAGCTGTCGACATGGCCGGCCAGGTATTCGCCGATCAGGTTGAAGGAGTACGCCTGGATCAGCGCGACGATTATCAGGTAGCCCATGGGTGGCCCTCGTGAATCAAGGCGGGGACCTTAGCGGGTTGGGCCTGGGCAGTTCAACCATGGGGATTGTGGGGCTGCTTGGGGCCATGCCCTCCTTTTCTGCACGCCCGTCTCCCACGTCGTTCTTACGCGCATAAAAAAGCCCGGCCATGAACTGGCCGGGCAGGCACACCCAAAGGAGCAACAAGGTGTCAGGGTTGGGAATTCGTCGCGGCTCAGGCCACCGCGGCCAGTCTGGCCTTGGCCTGGTTCAGGCCCTTCTCGTGGAACTCGCCGCTCATGTTCAGGCCTTCGGCATGGATGAAGTCCACATCGTGGATGCCGATGAAGGCCATCACCTGGCGCAGGTAGGGTTCCTGATGGTCGCTGCTGGCACCGGCATGGATGCCGCCGCGAGCGGTCAGGACGATGGCGCGCTTGCCGTTGAGCAAGCCCTGCGGCCCGGTCGGGGTGTACTTGAAGGTGATGCCGGCGCGCAGCACGTGGTCCAGCCAGGCTTTCAGGGTGCTGGGGATGGTGAAGTTGTACATCGGCGCGGCCATCACCAGTACGTCGGCGGCCAGCAGTTCGTCGGTCAGCGCGTTGGAGCGCTCCAGTGCCTCACGCTCGGTGGCGCTGCGCTGTTCCTCGGGTTTCATCCAGCCGCCGAGCAGGTTGGCGTCCAGGTGCGGCACGGGGTTCACCGCCAGATCGCGCACCGTGATCTCGTCGGCCGGATGCGCCGCTTGCCATTGCTGGATAAAGTCCAGGGTCAGCTGGCGGGAAACGGAATCCTGCTGGCGGGCGCTGCTTTCGATGATGAGTACGCGGGACATGGATGCCTCCATCGGCGGTAAGGGGTGGCGATTCGATGGAGGTGAGATTAATGGTTGACCTATCGATAAAAAAGCGTAAAAAGTGGGATCAACCTATCGATTAATCTGTTTTATTCCGCTTTGCAGTCGAGCACGATGCGCAGCTTGATGATCTGCCGGTTGAACTTGGCAGTGACATCCACGCTTCTGCCCGCAGGCACGTTGACCCGGCGCACCCTGGGTGCCTCAGGGCCGTTGCGGAAGGTGACCTTGCACGCCGCCGGCACCTGCCCATAGTTGTTGAGGCTGATCGAGCCGATGTCGTAGGCGGTGTCGTAGGCGGTGTAGTCGACCTTGACCCCGGTCAGTTCCTTCTCCACGTCGATCGGGTAAGCCATGGCCCCGAGGGGCAGGCACAACAGCAAAGCCGCACAACATTTCTTCATACGGGCGCTCTCCTTGGGAAGAGCGCAGCTTAGGACAACAGGAGCCCT
>Ga0209370_1000924_pt1 | contig 30480 bp, 23 predicted proteins | sample AgamicAtPrz_FD_187164 | JGI IMG/M metagenome (GOLD analysis project Ga0209370, IMG submission 187164) | Agave microbial communities from Guanajuato, Mexico - At.P.rz (SPAdes) (version 2) | ecosystem: Host-associated > Plants > Phyllosphere > Phylloplane/Leaf | place: Guanajuato, Mexico... | reverse complement strand
CATGCCCTGGAAGAAGTCCTCGGCCGCAATCTCGCGCCGCTGGGTGAGCACGGTGGCGCCCAGACCCAGCACCGCACTGGGATAGCATGCCGCGGGGTCATTGTTGGCCAGCGAGCCGCCCATCGTGCCTCGCGCCCGCACCTGGCGATCGCCAATGCCGCCCGCCAACTCGGCCAGCGCAGGAATGGCTTGCTGCACTTCGCGGCTGGCAGCCACATCGGCATGACGGGTCATGGAACCGATCTCGACCTGATCGCCGCTGACGCGGATTCCCGCCAGACCATCGACCTGGTTGAGATCCACGATCGCACCAGGCTGGGCCAGGCGCAGCTTCATGGAAGGAATCAGGCTCTGGCCGCCGGCCAGAAACTGACCGCTGGCAGCGCTCACCTCATCCAGCGTCCGGGGATTGGAGTAACTGAAGGCATACATATGTGTTGTCCTCTCTTCCTCTCAGTCGGGTACCTCAGGGGCGTGCAGCATCGATGGCTTCCCACACGCGGTGCGGGCTGGCAGGCATGTCCAGATCCTTGACACCCAGCGAATGCAGAGCATCGAGCACGGCATTGATGACGGCTGGCGGCGAGCCTATGGCCCCGGCCTCGCCGCAGCCCTTGGTACCCAGCGGGTTATGGGTGCATGGCGTGCAGACCGTACCCAGCTTGAAATCGGGCAGATCGTCGGCGCGGGGCATGGCGTAGTCCATGAAGCTGCCGGTCAGCAACTGACCCGAGTCACGGTCGTAGACGCAGTTTTCCAGCAGCGCCTGGCCTATGCCCTGGGCCAGTCCGCCATGGACCTGACCCTCCACGATCATGGGGTTGATGATGGTGCCGAAATCGTCCACGGCACTGAAGCGGTCGACACGCACCACGCCCGTGGCAGGGTCCACCTCGACCTCGCAGATATAGGTGCCGGCCGGGAAAGTGAAGTTGGTGGGGTCGTAGAAAGCGGTCTCGTCCAACCCCGGCTCCAGCTTGTCCAGCGGATAGTTGTGCGGCACATAGGCCGTCAGCGCAATCTGGGCGAACGGCAGCTTTCTGTCGGTGCCGCGTACCGTGAACTCGCCTCCCGCGAAGTCGATGTCGGCATCGCTGGCCTCCATCAGGTGGGCGGCAATCTTCTTGGCCTTGGCCTCGATCTTGTCCAGCGCCTTCATGATGGCCGCACCTCCGACGCTGATGGAGCGCGAGCCATAGGTACCCATGCCAAAGGGCACGCGGCCCGTATCGCCATGGACGATCTCCACATGCTCGACGGGAATGCCCAGTCGGGCCGCCACCACCTGGGCAAAAGTGGTCTCATGCCCCTGACCATGACTGTGCGAGCCCGTAAACACCGTCACGCTGCCCGTGGGATGGACGCGCACCTCGCCGCACTCGAACAGACCGGCACGAGCGCCTAGCGCCCCGGCAATATTGCTGGGAGCAAGGCCACAGGCCTCGATGTAGCTGCTGTAGCCCAGGCCGCGCTTGAGTCCTTTGGCCTCGCTGGCTGCGCGCCTGGTCGCAAAGCCCGCCACATCGGCCAGTTGCTCGGCCTGATCCATGCAGGCCTTGTAGTCGCCGGTGTCGTACTGCAGCGCCACTGGCGTCTGATAGGGAAAGCTGGTGATGAAGTTGCGGCGCCGGATCTCCGCCTGGGACAGATTCATCTCCCAGGCACAGCGGCTGACCAGGCGCTCGAGCAGATAAGTGGCCTCGGGGCGGCCTGCACCCCGGTAGGCATCCACGGGCGAAGTGTTGGTGAACCAGGCATCGACCTCGATATGGATTTGCGGCGTGGTGTACTGCCCCGCCAGCAGCGTTGCGTAAAGAATCGTCGGAACGGCGCTGGCAAAGGTGGACAGATAGGCGCCCAGGTTCGCATCGGTGTGCACGCGCATGGCGAGGAACTTGCCATCGGCGTCCATGGCCATCTCGGCATGGCTGACATGGTCGCGGCCATGCGCATCGGTCAGAAAGGACTCGCTGCGATCGGCCGTCCACTTGATATTGCGGTTGAGCTTCTTGGCCGCCCAGGTCAGGCAAACATCCTCGGCATACAGAAAGATCTTGGAGCCGAAGCCGCCGCCCACATCGGGAGCAATCACGCGCACCCTGCTCTCGGGCAGGCCCATGACGAAAGCCGTCATCAGCAGCCGCTCCACATGCGGGTTCTGGTTGGCCACGTACAGTGTGTACTCATCCATGGCGCGGTTGTAGCTGCCGATGGCCACGCGCGGCTCCATGGCATTGGGGATCAGCCGGTTGTTGACCAGATCCAGCCGCGTCACATGGGCCGCGCCCGCAAACACGGCATCCACGGCTGCCTTGTCGCCTATCGCCCACTGGTAGCAGCGGTTGTCGGGAGCGATATCGTGAACCACGGCGCCGGGCTTTTTGCCACCCGCCGCATCGGCCACGTTCACGACCGCAGGCAGCACCGCGTAATCGACCTCCACCAGCTCGGCCGCATCGCGTGCCTGCTGCAGGGTCTCGGCAACCACCATGGCCACCTGGTCGCCCACATAGCGCACGGTATCGAGGGCCAGGATCGGGTGCGGCGGCTCCTTCATGGGCTCGCCATTGGTGCTGGTGATCAGCCAGCCGCAGGGCAGGCCGTTGATGCCGGCGGCCGCCACATCGGCGCCCGTGAGCACGCCGACCACGCCTGGCGCCGCCTTGGCGGCATCCACGTTGACGCTGCGCAGCCTCGCGTGGGCATGGGGCGAGCGCACAAATACCGCATAGGCCTGCGCGCCCAGCGTGATGTCGTCCGTGTACTGGCCTGCGCCGGTCAGAAAGCGATCATCCTCGCGGCGCAGAACGGCTTCGCCGATATGCGGCAGCTTGGAAAAGTCAGATGCACCCATGGTGTGTCTCCTCTTCTAGTTGTGATGCGCGGCTCAGCTGGCGCTCATGCCGTCGCGACCCACTTTGACGGCAGCGACGATGTTCTGGTAGCCCGTGCAGCGGCAGATATTGCCTTCGAGCAGTTCGCGGATCTCGGCATCGGTGGCCTGAGGCTTCTGGCGGCACAGATCCACCGCACTCATCACCATGCCGGGCGTGCAGAAGCCGCACTGCAGGCCATGGCACTGCTTGAAGGCCGCCTGCATGGGATGCATGGTTCCATCGGCAGCGGCCATGCCCTCTATGGTCTGCACCTCTGCGCCCTGGGCCTGCACGGCCAGCATGGTGCAGGACTTGATGGCCTTGCCATTGACCAGCACCGTGCAGGCTCCGCACTGGCTGGTATCGCAGCCCACATGGGTGCCCGTCAGGCGCAGCTGTTCACGCAGCGCCTGCACCAGCAAGGTATTGGGGGGGACGTCAATGCTGGCCGCGCGGCCATTGACCGTGAACTGAACATTCATCGTGATGCCTCCTGCCTTTATCCGAAGAATTGGGTAACAAAGCACAACCGCACTCTCTATGGTGGGCAGTTACCGCCATGCAAGGCGCTAGGGTTGACCCCCAAGCCAGACGAAACACGCACAGATATTCTCAAAATGAAACACTGTCCGGAGTCCGCATGTCGCCCGCCAGCCCCGCCATTTCCGCGCAAGCCGCAGCGCATCCAGGTGCACGCCATTCCCTGCTTGCCCAGGCCAGGCAGCAGTTGCTGGCGATGGACTCATCCCATGCGCTGGCACCGTCTGGCCTGGCTCCCTGGCTCTGGCGCTCGTGGCAGCGCTGCGTGGCGCAGGGCCGTCATCCCGCGCAAAAAGTGGAGTTCGAGGCCGTCGGACCTCACGCGCTGCGCCACGCCCAGGACAAGCACCAGTTGCTGCTGCAGGCTGCACGCCCGGTCATGACGCAGCTGGTCGCGGCCGTGGGTGCCATGCGCTACTTCTGCCTGCTGACCGATGCCCAGGGACTGGCACTTGAAGTGCAAGGTCCCGTCGACCATAGCGATCTGCGTGCGCTGGCCGTAGGCCGTGTCGGCGTGGATCTGTCCGAGCGCGGCGTGGGCACCTCGGCCATAGGCGCGACACTGGCCGAACTCAGCCCGGTATGGCTGCACAGGCAGGAGCATTTCTTTGACGATCTGCGCGACTACAGTTGCGCAGGCGCTCCGGTATTCGGCCCTCAGGGCGAGTGCCTGGGCATGCTGGACATCACCGGCATTGATGTACCCGAGCGCCCCGAACTGCTGCTGCTGGCACTGCGCTGCGCACGCGCCATCGAAGATCGATTGCTGCGGGCCCTGCCTCATACCCTGCTGCTGCGCGTGAACTGGCCCGGCGGACCTCTGGGCCAGGAAGGCGAAGGCCTGATGGTATTTGATGCCGAAGGCCGATTGCTGGGCAGCAATACCGTGGCCAGGCAACTGGTGCCGCGTCCTCTGCAAGCCCCTGGGGGGGACTCGCTCATCCAGAGCCATGAGCTGCTGGCCCTGCCCTGGAGTCATCTGATCGAACATGCGCGCCAGCGGCCCGAGGCGCCACTGCAACTACCGCTGTGGTCCGGTCTGCGCCTGCTGGCACTGGCACAGGCCGGTCCCTTGCTGCGTGTCCCAGTCATGCCGGGCTCCGGCGCAGCCTGTCAGGCAACATCTGCCAATGCCATGACCACACCGCTGCGCACCAGCGAGTTGCTGCTGATTCAGCAAGCCATGCAGGAGGCTCACGGGAATGTAACCGTGGCCGCCCGCAACCTGGGATTGAGCCGGGCCACGCTCTATCGCCGGCTGGCCAGCAAATAAGAGGTCTTGAACCGGATCTGATGCAGTTTGGCTCTCTACGGATTTGCCCTAGTTTCAGCGCAAAAACGCCCTCCACGACAGCAGGCGCACACTAGCAAGCAAGCCCATCAAAAATACAAAATACCTCAATAAAACAATCATCTAAGCTGCACCAGCCGTGCACTTCCAGCTATCGTACGCATAGCAAGCACAACTGACGCTCGGACGCCACATTTGCGTGCGTATTTGTAAAAAACACCATACCTGCGTCCGTAGAATCTCCAGTTTGGTTCAAAAACTCAGATCGCCCTGAGGCTTACCAGCCCCAACAGCGCGACGCATACACAGCCTACTTTTTGGAGACACCATGCAGGCTTTACTCGCCCTGTCCAGGGCTATCGACAGGCTCAACGCCTTTGTCGGCAAATATTCCATCTGGCTGATATTTGCCGCCACCTTCATCAGCGCCGCCAACGCCATTGTTCGCAAGGCCTTTGACACCAGCTCCAATGCCTTTCTGGAAGTCCAGTGGTATCTGTTCGCATGGTCCTTTCTGATTGCTGCGGGCTACACCCTGCTGCATCGCGAGCATGTACGCATCGACGTGATCAACAGCCGTCTGTCCAAAAAGGCCCAGGTCTGGATCGACATCATCGGCTTTGCCTTCTTTCTCACCCCGCTATGCCTGACCATTCTGTGGCTGAGCATGCCGGTGGTGATTCAGATGTACCAGTCCGGCGAAATGTCGGGCAACCCTGGCGGGCTGATCCGCTGGCCCGTATGGACGGCGATTCCTGTGGGCATCACCTTGCTGCTGCTGCAGGGCATCTCCGAGCTGATCAAGCGCATTGCCTTCCTGACCGGCGACGGCCCCGACCCCATGGGCAAGCTCAGCGACAAGAGCGCCGAGGAAGAACTGGCCGAGGCCCTGCGTGCCGAAGCCGATCGCAAGCAGGCTGAGGCGCTGGCCGCCCAGGCCAAGGCATAACGGTAGCGGGAGACAATCGATGGAATTTATCGCTACCAACTACGCCCCCATCATGTTTGCGGGGCTGATCTGCTTTTTGCTGCTGGGATTTCCCGTGGCCTTCAGCCTGGGGGCAGCAGGCCTGGCCTTCGGCTTTCTGGGCATCGAACTGGGGGTCTTTCCCTCCTCCGTGATGGCCTGGCTGCCCCAGCGCCTGATCGGCATCATGGCCAACGACACCTTGCTGGCCGTTCCCTTTTTCACTTTGATGGGCCTGATTCTCGAACGCTCGGGCATGGCAGAGGACCTGCTTGACACTGTCGGCCAGGTGTTCGGTCCCATCCGCGGCGGTCTGGCTCTGGCCGTGATCTTTGTGGGCGCACTGCTGGCCGCCACCACCGGCGTGGTTGCTGCTTCGGTGATTTCCATGGGCCTGATCTCTCTGCCCATCATGCTGCGCTATGGCTATGACCGTCGTCTGTCATCGGGCGTGATTGCAGCCTCGGGTACGCTGGCCCAGATCATCCCGCCCTCGCTGGTACTGATTCTGATGGCCGACCAGTTGGGCAAGAGCGTGGGCGATATGTACAAGGGCGCCTTCATTCCCGGCTTCATGCTCATGGGTCTGTATGTTCTGTGGGTGGTGATTCTGGCCATCTTCAAGCCCAAGATGGTGCCTGCCCTGCCTGTGGAGGCACGTATCTACCGCGAAGCCAATGGCAACGGTGGCTATACCTCGCTGGCCGTGGTCATGGGCATCTCGACCATCGTGGCCATCTTCCTGGCCAATCACATGGCCGACCTGCACACCTGGTGGCAGGGCAAGGAAGTGCTGGATGTACCCACTGACGAGAAAATCGTCACCGCCATGTGCGGCGGCACGTTCATCGCCTTTGTGATCGCCTCGCTCAACCGGGTCCTCAAGCTGGGCCTGCTGTCCAAGCTGGCCGAGCGCGTGACCTTTGTGCTGATCCCTCCGCTGCTGCTGATCTTCCTCGTGCTGGGCACCATCTTCCTGGGCATTGCGACTCCGACAGAAGGCGGCGCCATGGGCGCCATGGCGGCCCTCATCATGGGTTTTGCCCGCCGACGCTTGAACATGGACCTGCTCAAGCAGGCCCTGGCCTCGACCACCAAGCTGGCTAGCTTCGTGATGTTCATCATGATCGGCGCCACCACCTTCAGCCTGGTGTTCCAAGCCGCCGACGGCCCCAAGTGGGTGGAACACCTGCTGACCAGCCTGCCCGGCGGCCAGGTGGGCTTCCTGATCGTGGTCAACATCATGATCTTCTTCCTGGCCTTCTTCCTGGACTACTTTGAACTCTCGTTCATCGTGGTGCCGTTGCTGGGACCCGTGGCCGAGAAGATGGGCATCGACCTGATCTGGTTCGGCGTGCTGCTGGCCGTGAACATGCAGACCTCGTTCATGCATCCGCCCTTCGGTTTTGCACTGTTCTTCCTGCGCTCGGTCGCTCCGGACAAGCAGTACGTCGACAAGGTCACGCACAAGGTCATCGAGCCCGTCACCACCATGCAGATCTACAAGGGTGCCGTGCCTTTTGTGCTGATTCAGCTGGTGATGGTGGGTGTGCTGATCGCCTTCCCCGGCATCGTGACCGGCGCGCTCGACAAACCGGTGGTCGTGGACATGAACAAGGTGGGCGACGAGATGCTCAACCAGCTCAACGATGCTGGCGGTGGCTATGGCGCAGACAACCCCTTCGGGGCCCCTGAGGGCGGCGAAGAAGGCTCTGCAGTGCCAGCGGCCCCTGCCGAAGGCAACCAGCCTGCCCCGGCCGCACCCGATGCAGGCGGCTATGGCTCGGATGATCCGGCCAAGGCCCTGCAGGACTCACTGAACGCAGCTCCTGCGAGCAAGTAAATCTTCGCCCCTCCGCTGATACAGCCCCGGCTCGCCAGAGCCGGGGCTTTTTCATTGGGCAGAGGTTGCCGAGTGATAGATTTGCTGTTTTCCCAGAAAACCGCAATGACCATCGCCGAATTGCTGACGGCCATCCGTCAACCGTACGCAGACCTGCTGTCACAGGCCGCCAATGCCCAGGACTCTTATGTGGAGCCGGCCTATCGCAACAGCGATGGGACGCTGGCCACAGAAGGTGCATGGAATCTGCCCTGCCGGGTCGATGTCATCCCCGTATCGGAAGACAGCGCAGAACCTGTACAAGTGGATTCACAGACGCGGCTCGATTTCGAACCCATTCATTTCCGCATCGGTGATTCCGCAGTGGAGCTGCAGCCCTTTGTCTGGGACTGGCTGTCGCTGGAAGTGCAAGGTCTGACAGAAGAGAAGGCCTCCAAGGCGCTCATCGACTGGTTCAACGATTGGTTTGATGGAGATGATGAAAACGAGCCGGATGCAGCGGGGCTGCAGCAGGTCGTTCACTTCATGTCGGACCCGCAAGTCCTGGCAGGAGGAGTGAAAGCGACCATAGATCTTGGCTCTGCACCTATCGAAGCCCTGGAAGATTTGCTGTTTGCGCTATCTGACGCAGGAGCCGCTCAACTCAGGCTCGCATGATTTCGGGCACATGAAAAAACCGCAGCAAGCTGCGGTTTTTTTTGCAGCCAGCGCATGGCGCCGGCAGTCTTGAGTCTGACCGGGATCAGATCTTGGCAGTCGCCATGTACTGATTGAAGGGGTACTCGGAGAAGCGGTTCCACAGAATCTGGTCGCGCTGGAAGGCGCGCATGTCCTGGTGGATCTTCTTGAATTCGGGCGACTTGGCTTCGTGCTCGGCAAACACCTCCATGGAGGCCTTGAAGCCGGCATCCATCAAAGGCTTGGGGAACATCTTGAGCTGGGTCTTGTTGGCCACCAGGCGCTTGATGGCCTGAGGGTTCAACACCTGGTACTTGCTGGTCATATCGGCGGCAGCCACGCGGGTTGCGGCGTCCAGGATCGCCTTGTTCTCGGGCGACAGCGCGTTGTACTTCTTGATGTTGATGAAGAACTCCAGCTCGGCAGAGCCTTCCCACCAGCCGGGGTAGTAGTAGTAAGGCGCAACCTTGTTGAAGCCCAGCTTTTCATCGTCGTAGGGACCGACGAACTCCACGGCGTCCAGCGTACCCTTTTCCAGAGCCTGGTAAACATCGCCTGCGGGCATGTTCTGCGCCACCACGCCCAGCTTGGCCATGGCCTCGCCGAACACGCCGCCGCCCAGACGCATCTTCAGACCCTTGAGGTCTTCCACGGTCTTGATTTCCTTGCGATACCAGCCGCCCATCTGGGTCGTGGTGTTGCCGGCCGATGCGGTCTTGAAGTTGTACTTGGCAAAGAAGGCGTCAAGGAGCTTGCGGCCGTTGCCATGATCCTTCCAGCCGTTCATCTGCAGTGCGGTCAGGCCGAAGGGCACGGCGCAGCTGAAGGCGAAGATGGGGTCCTTGCCGGTGAAGTAGTAGGCAGCGGTCTGCGCCATGTCAATGGTATCGCCCTGCAGCGCATCCACCACACCGAAAGCGGGCATCAGCTCGCCAGCGGGGTGCACCGAAATCTCGAACTTGCCGCCCGACATGGCCTTGACCAGTTGCGACAGCTTTTCAGCACTGCCGAAGATGGTGTCCAGCGACTTGGGGAAGCTGGAGGCCAGGCGCCAGCGCACAGCGGCCTGGGCGTGAACAGCAGGTGCTGCACCCGCGGCCAGAACGCCAGCGATACCGGCATTTTTCAGAATGGAACGACGATCCACTTTAGTCTCCTTGAGGAACGAATTGAGCTGATACAGACCACTGATCTATGCCAGCTTGTTTTATGCAACAGGCACAAAATGTACACGAGCCAACCGTTTCGCAAGCGCTAAAAAGTGACCGTTCGCTTAAGAAGTTCTACCTAGTGATGCGCATCAAGTCTGATGCCCAATTGAAAACAATCAATCACTACAGACGTACCGCACTCATATAGCTGGCATAGCGGAACTCGGAGAAACGATCCCAGAGCAACTGGTCGTGCTGAAATCCGCGCATGCTTCTGTGAATTTTCTTGAACTGCGCCGACCTGCCCTCATGCTCGGCCATGGTGGCCATCACGGCCTTGAACCCCGCATCCATGAGCTCGCGCGGAAAGGCTCGCAGTTGCACGCGTTCGCTGAGCAGCTTCTTGAGCGCTGCGGGGTTGTACGCCAGGTACTTGGCAGTCAGATCCTTGGCGGCCAGCGCCGCTGCGGCCTCCACCATGGCGCGCAGCTCGGGCGTCAGGGCCGCAAAGGCCTTGGCATTGATGAAATAGGCCAGCTCTGCACCGCCCTCCCACCAGCCCGGATAGTAGTAGTAAGGCGCGATCTTGCCGAAGCCCAGCTTCTGGTCGTCATAAGGGCCGACGAACTCCACCGCATCGAGGCGGTTCTTTTCCAGCGCCTGCTGCGCATCGGCAATGGGCATGTTGACGGCCTGCACGCCCAGCTTTTGCAGCGCATCACCCAGCAAGCCGCCGCCAGCGCGCATGCGCAGACCATGCAGATCCTGCACGGTCCTGATTTCCTTGCGGTACCAGCCCCCCATCTGCGTGCCGGTGTTGCCGGCACTCAGACTCTTGATGTTGTACTGGGCGTAGAAGTCATCCATGAGCTTGCGCCCGCCGCCCCACTCCATCCAGGCATCCATCTGCCGCGCCGTCAGACCAAAGGGCACGGCGCAGCCCAGTGCAAAGCAATAGTCCTTGTCGGTGAAATAGTAGGGAGCGGTCAAAGCCATTTCGACCGAGCCGTTCTGCACCCCCTCCATCACGCCAAAGGCAGGCATCAGCTCACCTGCAGAGTGCACGCTGACCTCGATCTGCCCACCGGACATGAAGCGCAGAGATTGGGCAAATTTTTCTGCTCCGCCAGAAATGGCGTCAAGGACTTTGGGAAAACTCGTCACCAAGCGCCAGCGCAGCACTTCCTGGCTGCGCACCGCAGGAGCCACGCCCGCTGCCAGCACACCAGCCATGCCCACATGTTTGACGAGTGAGCGACGATCCATGAATATTTCTCCGCTAGTAGTTGTCCATTGCAAAGCCGGCTGCAACAGCCTGATCACAGGCCGGCAGCCACAGGCATTCTAGAAACGCAGACGCCGGCCGTGTGGCGATTCGCGGTTGCCGTCAGTTTTCTTGACGACAAGCAAAGAAAAAGGCCCTTCGATGAAGGGCCTGGTTTCAGTCCATCAGGACTTACGCAAACAAGGATGCAGCAACGGCCTGCCCCATCTGGAGCGTGCATCTGCCTGAACCCGTTTTGCGTAAACGATGTCCCTGTCGCCTCAGCCCGCAGCCAGACGCTTTCGGATGGAGGCCTCGATGCCTGCCGCATCCAGCCCCTGCAGCGCAAGCAGCTTGGCGGGGTCGCCATGCTCGATGAACTCGTCGGGCAGCCCCAGCTGCAGCACGCTCTTGCTCAGGCCATGGGCGGCAAGGCTCTCCATGACGGCACTGCCAGCGCCCCCCATGACGCAGCCTTCTTCCAGCGTGACGATGAGCTCATGATCTGCAGCGATCTGGAGCAACAGCTCTTCATCGAGAGGCTTGGCCCAGCGCATATTGGCCACGCTGGCATCCAAGGCTTCGGCAGCCTGCAAGGCCGGGTACAGCAAGCTGCCGAAGGCCAGAATCGCCACCTTTTTGGAGGCCGACTCACGGCGCATCTCGCCCTTGCCAAAGGGCAGGCCTTCCAGGCTTTCCAGCGGAGTCACGCCCACACCGGCGCCGCGCGGGTAGCGCACGCAGACAGGGTGATCCTGCTCATAGGCCGTGGTCAGCAACTGGCGCGTTTCGCGTTCGTCCGCCGGGCAGGCCATGCTCATATTGGGAATGCAGCGCACAAAGGCGATGTCGTAAGCGCCAGCGTGTGTGGCACCGTCGGCGCCCACCAGACCGGCGCGGTCCAGCGCAAACACCACAGGCAGGTTCTGCAGCGCAACGTCGTGGATCAGCTGGTCATAGGCACGCTGCAAGAAAGTGGAATAGATGGCCACCACGGGCTTGACGCCTTCGCAGGCCATACCGCCGGCGAAAGTGACTGCATGCTGCTCGGCGATGCCCACGTCGTAATAGCGGCCGGGAAAGCGCTTGTGGAACTCCACCATGCCCGAGCCCTCGCGCATGGCGGGTGTGATGCCGACCAGACGCTGGTCCTTGGCCGCCATATCGCAGAGCCAGTGACCAAACACCTGGGTGAAGGTCTGCTTGGCAGGCGTGGCTGGCTTGACCAGACCGACCGCCGGGTCGAATTTCCCGGGGCCGTGATAGGCCACGGGGTCGGCCTCGGCCAGCTTGTAGCCCTGGCCTTTCTTGGTAACCACATGCAGAAACTGAGGCCCCTTGAGACCCTTGATATTCTCCAGCGTGGGAATCAGCGAATCGAGATCATGGCCATCGATGGGACCGATGTAGTTGAAGCCGAATTGCTCGAACATGGTGGCAGGCACGACCATGCCCTTGGCCTGCTGTTCCAGACGCTTGGCCAGCTCCAACAGGGGCGGCACCTGCTTCAGGACGCTCTTGCCCACATCACGGGCCTTGGCGTAGAACTGGCCGCTCATCAGCTGGGCCAGATAGCGATTGAGCGCGCCCACGGGCGGGCTGATGCTCATGTCGTTGTCATTGAGGATGACCAGCAGGTTGGCGTCATGCACGCCGCCGTTGTTCAGCGCCTCGAAAGCCATGCCGGCCGTCATCGCGCCGTCACCGATCACGGCAATGGCCCGCCGGTCTTCACCTTTTTGCTTGGCGGCCAAAGCCATGCCCAGCGCAGCAGAGATGCTGGTCGACGAGTGCGCCGTGCCAAAGGTGTCGTATTCGCTCTCGGCCCGCTGGGGAAAGCCGGACAGGCCACCGAACTGGCGCAGCGTGCCCATGCGATCACGGCGACCGGTCAATATCTTGTGCGGATAAGTCTGATGGCCCACATCCCAGACGATGCGGTCATAGGGAGTGTTGAACACCGAGTGCAGCGCCACGGTCAACTCCACCGTCCCCAGGTTGGAGCTGAGGTGCCCGCCAGTCCTGGAAACGCTGTCGATCACATAGGTGCGCAGCTCTGCGGCCAGGCTTTTGAGCTGGGAGCGCGAGAGGCCGCGCATGTCTGCGGGATCGTTGATGCTGTGCAGCAGGGAAGAAGTATTCGTGGACATGTTCTATATTTTTAATAGCTGCTAGTGTTTACCAATACTGGATTACAGGGCTTCTCTATTAAATTTCAGTGGGTGCGCTGCACAACCATATCGGCCAGTGCGGCCAGGGCCTGGGTGTCGGCCAATCCGCTGCGCGTCAAGGCGGCGTGAGCCTGCTGGCGCAACTGCTCGGCATGGGCTCTTGCCGCCTCCAGCCCCAGCAGCGACACAAAAGTGGGCTTGTCATTGGCCGCATCCTTGCCGGCCGTCTTGCCCAGCGTTGCGGAGTCGGCCACCACATCCAGAATGTCGTCCACCACCTGGAAGGCCACGCCCAGTGCCTGGCCATAGTCGGTCAGCGCGGCCAGTGCCCGGGCATCGGTCTGTGCATTGCAGGCGGCCCCCATGAGCACGCTGCCCAACAGCAGCGCACCGGTCTTGAGACGGTGCATCTCGCGCAACTGCGCCTCGCTCAGTTGCTTGCCCACGCTGGCCAGGTCGATGGCCTGGCCGCCGGCCATGCCCTGGCTGCCCGCCGCTGCGCCAAGCAGGCGGCACAGCTTGGCCTGCATGGAGCAGGGAATGCCGTCGTCGTCAGGCAGCAACAACTCGAACGCCAGGGCCTGCAGGGCATCGCCGGCCAGCAGGGCCGAGGCTTCGCCAAACTGCACATGCACGGTGGGCTTGCCACGGCGCATGGTGTCATTGTCCATGCAGGGCATGTCGTCGTGCACCAGGGAATAAGCGTGAATCAGTTCTACGGCACAACCTGCGCGCAGCGTGGCCGCAGCCAGACCACCCACCGCCTCGGCGGCCGCCCAGACCAGCAGCGGTCGCAAGCGCTTGCCGCCATCGAGCACGGCGTAGCGCATGGCCTCTCCCAGACCCGCAGGTGCATTGATGCCCACCCAGCGCGACAGCGCATCTTCGGTGCGCGCCAGTCGCTCCTGCATCCAGACGGAAAAATCCAGGGCAGGCTTGCCCTCGTTCAAAGGCGTCGATGGTTCGGCAATCATTGATTCATTCATGGGCTGCATCTTCAAGGCAAAAAGCGCGGACGCCGGGATCAGTCCTGGGTCCAGGTGGACAGCTTGCCTTCGTCCAGTACCTTGACCTGCTCCTGCACGGCTTCGAGCTGGCTGCGGCAAAAACCCAGCAGCTCGGCCGCACGCTGGTAGCCGCTGAGCATCTGCTCCAGCGGAAGCTGACCCGATTCGATCTGCGCAATCAGTTGTTCCAGCTCCTGCAAAGCAGCTTCATAGCTGACAGGCTGTTCGGATTTTTTGGCGGCAGCGGCCTTGGGCATGGATGGTGTGGGCTATGTTGGACGAAAACGACGATTTTAGGCGCCCCTGCACCATTGGCGTGCAATGCCCGCAAAGCCGGCAGGCGGGAGATGTCTTGGCTGTGACTTCCGGTCAGGTCGATGCCGTCCGCACCAGCCTTTTTGACGACCTGCCACGGTTTGCGGACGGCTGGCAGCTTGCTGACAGGATCCTTCGCTACAACGTCGAAATAACGTCAATACACGTACCAGAAAAACGGAAATAACCCCACAGCCTATAATCCCATTCCCGTCAAGCCGGCCACGTGCCTGGTCATCCGGTCGGGCAAACGAGTCGGCTGGCCATGCGCCACCGCCCATTGCCTGAGGCCCGTGTCCAGACAAGGCCGGTTTCGTTTTTTACCGTGTGCGCACGTGCACCCTCCCTGTGGGGAGTCTTTAGGTCAGGTCATCCATGACTGATTTAAGTCTTCAACTGCAGCAGGCCGCAAGCCAACTACCAGTTTCAAGTTATTTCGACGAGGCGCTGTTCCAGCGCGAGTTGGAAACGATTTTCAAGCGCGGCCCGCGCTACGTGGGTCACCAGCTGGCCGTTCCCGAGATAGGCGACTACTACGCCCTGCCTCAGGAAAAAGAAGGGCGGGCGCTGATACGCAATGCCAAAGGCGAGATCGAGCTGATCTCCAACGTCTGCCGCCACCGCCAGGCGGTGATGCTCAAGGGGCGCGGCAATCTGCTGTCCGAGGGCAAGGGCCATGCCGGAGGCAATATCGTCTGCCCGCTGCACCGCTGGACCTACAGCACCAGCGGCGAGCTGCTGGGCGCCCCGCATTTCAGCCACGACCCCTGCCTGAACCTCAACAACTACCGTCTGCGCGAGTGGAACGGACTGCTGTTCGAGGACAACGGCCGCGACATAGAGGCCGATCTGGCCGGCATGAAGCTGCGCGAGCAGCTCCGGTTCGACGGCTTCGTGCTCGACCATGTCGAGATGCACGAGTGCAACTACAACTGGAAGACCTTTATCGAGGTCTATCTGGAGGACTATCACGTCGGCCCCTTCCACCCCGGTCTGGGCAACTTCGTCACCTGCGACGATCTGAAGTGGGAATTCGCCAGCGAGTACTCGGTGCAGACCGTGGGCGTGGCCCCCGGCTTCGGCAACCCGGGCTCGGACATCTACAAGAAGTGGCACGAAGTGCTGCTGGCCTACCGCAACGGCGAGCTGCCCGATCGCGGCGCCATCTGGCTGACCTACTACCCCCACATCATGGTGGAGTGGTATCCGCATGTGCTGACCGTCTCGACCCTGCACCCGCTGGCCGTGGACCGGACGCTGAATGTGGTGGAGTTCTTCTACCCTGAGGAAATCGCCGCCTTCGAGCCCGAGTTCGTGCAGGCCCAGAAGGCCGCCTACATGGAAACCTGCATCGAGGACGACGAGATCGCCGAACGCATGGACGGCGGCCGCAGGGCGCTTTATGAACGCGGCGACAACGAGGTCGGCCCCTATCAGAGCCCCATGGAAGACGGCATGCAGCATTTCCACGAGTGGTATCGCCGCATCATGGGCGACAGCGTCCCCCAACGCTGAATGAGGTAAACCTCAAGACTGATAGCTGCTATCGCTTACCCCATAAGCACAGCAGCTATTTTTTATGCTGAATTGAGTGAGATATGCAAGCCCTGTGGATGGTGTTGGCCGCCTTGATTTTTGCGGTCATGAGTGTGTGTGTGAAGTTTGCCTCCCAGGACTTCAATGCGGCGGAGATCGTGTTCTACCGCGGCCTGGTCAGCATGGCGCTGCTGGTCTGGCTGGCCAGGCGCAGCGGCGTGACGCTGACCACCCAGTACTCGCGCGAGCATGCCTGGCGCAGCTTTGTCGGCGTGATCTCCATGGGTGCCTGGTTCTACGCCATCGGCCATCTGCCGCTGGCCACGGCCACCACGCTCAACTCCATGAGCAGCATCTGGATGGCGGTCTTTCTCATCGCCCAGGGCCTGTGGATGCGCCACACGCTGCGCAAATCCTATGCGGCCGAGCCCGAAACCCGCCGCGCCATTCCGCCCTTTCCCTGGGGCCTGGTGTCCACGGTGGTGGCGGGCTTTGTCGGCGTGCTGCTGGTGCTGCGCCCGACCAGCGCCCCGGCCAGCGAATGGGTGGCCGCACTCGGCGGCCTGTTTGGCGGCATGTTTGCGGCCATGGCCTATATGCAGGTGACCACCCTGTCGCGCCTGGGCGAACCTGAAACCCGCGTGGTGTTCTATTTCTCGGTGGGATCGGCCATTGCCGGCGGCATCACCATGCTGTTCACCGGCATCTCGCCCTTCCCCGGCTGGAGCGCTCTGTGGCTGCTGCCCGTGGGCGTGCTGGCCGCCGTGGCCCAGGTCTGCATGACCAAGGCCTATGCCTCGGCCGGCAGCAAGAGCAACACCCTGGTCGTCGCCAATCTGCAGTACTCGGGCATTGTGTTTGCCGCCCTGCTCAGCCTGGTGCTGTTCGGCGAAAGCATCCCTCTGATCGGCTGGCTGGGCATTGTGCTCATCGTCGCCAGCGGAGCCGCAGCAACCGCCTTGCGCTCCAGGGGCTAGCCATGGCAGCGGTGCCTGGCGCCTCCGCCATGCACGTCAGCAACCCCAGCCTGCCGCGCAGTCCACGCCGGATCTGCGCGGCTTGCCATATCCAAACAATGAAGCCTGCAGGGCTCAGGCGCTGCGACCCGATCGCATAATGGTCTGCATGCCGCAAGACTGCACGCCATGCCGTCTGCAGCCGTTCAATCTTTGGAGCAGCAAGCCATGAACCACTCGGCGCCCGAGCACTACAACACCCTGATTTCCGTCGAAGAACTGGCCCGGCTCAAGGCCAGCGGCAAGCCCTTGATGGTGTTTGACTGCAGCTTTGACCTCATGAATCCGCCTGCCGGCCGCGAGCAATATCTGCAGATCCATATCGATGGCGCCCTGTTCGCCGATCTGGACAAAGACCTCAGCGCACCGCACGGAGCACCCGGCGAAGACGGCCAGGTCGCCACCAGCGTGCAATCGGCCTCCGGCGGCCGCCACCCCCTGCCCACGCGCGAGCGCTTTTCCGCCTGGCTGTCGTCCATAGGCTTTGCCAACAATATGCAGGCCGTGGTCTATGACCGCAACGCCGCCAATTACTGCGGCCGCCTGTGGTGGATGCTGCGCTGGGCCGGCCACGATGCCGTGGCAGTGCTCGATGGTGGACTGCAGGCCTGGCAGGCGGCCGGCCAGGCGGTGGGCAGCAAGGAAGAGCCCCGCCATTTCCAGTCCAACTTTGAACTGGGCCAGCCGCTGGAGACACTCAAGACCGTAGGCCAGGTCGAGGCCGACCTGGGCCAGGCCACCCAGACCCTCATTGATGCCCGGGCCCCGGCCCGCTACCGCGGCGAGGTCGAGCCCCTGGACCCCGTGGCAGGCCATATTCCGGGCGCGCTGAACCGCCCGTTCGGCAGCAATATCGCGGCCGATGGACGCTTCAAGCCCGCAGCGCTGCTCAAAGCCGAGTTTGATCAGTTGCTGGCCGGACGCGATCCCGCCAGCGTGGTGCACCAGTGCGGCAGCGGTGTCAGTGCCACGCCCAATGTGCTGGCCATGCGCATTGCCGGCTTTGCGCCCACAGCCTTGTTTGCCGGCAGCTGGAGCGAGTGGTGCAGCCAGCCCTCCCGCCCGGCCGAGCGAGGCTGAGCTGCCATATGCCGGTGTCGCGTCAGGCACCGGCTTTGAACAAGCACGCTCCCCCGCGTTTGCCGGGTTCACTCCCTGGGCCGCGGACAGAGCGCACCGTGATCACCGTAGACAGGCGCAAGCGCGGTGCGGCACGCTTGCTCAGCGCCAAGCCAGACCAGACCAGGCCCATTGCTTCTCGGCGCTCCGGGCCTTGGCGAAATGGCCGAGGACCATGTCCGCACTCGCATGTCGATGCAGCTTGGCAACCCGGATCCGGGCCGCTATCACAGGAAATCCCAGCGGCCTTTTTTTCATAGGCGATCAGATACCGAATAAAAAGCCGCCTATTTGCTCGTTTGTCATCTTCCGGACAGATTCACAATACATGCACCAGTGGAATCCGGCCTGACGCAATGTCAGCCCCCACCCGGCACTCCGAGTCATCCCGAAGGACGGCAAGGCAGTAAGGGAAATCCTACATGCCTGCCTGTGAAACCAGACCGGCGATACCGACGCTCCCCGACTTCAGTTCGATCAGGGCTTGAAACACAATTCATTTCAACAGATCGAAACACTTTTAACGTCTTGTTTGTGTGCGCCGTGACGGTCTGTCGAGATTGAAAGGACTGGACCCATGAACAACGAACAACTGCTTGCCGAGATCCGCGAAGCCAACCTCACCTATCTGATGCTGGCCCAGACCCTGATCCGCCAGGACAAGGCCGAGGCCGTGTTCCGTCTGGGTCTGAACGAAGAGTCCTGCGACCTGCTGGGCTCGCTGTCTTCGGCCCAGGTGCTCAAGCTGGCATCGCGCAACACCTTGCTGGCCAGCTTCCGCGCCGACGACGAAATGGTCTGGAGCCTGCTGACCAACCACAGCAGCAACAAGATCGGCAATGCCGCCACCAATACGCTGCACGCCAACATCCTGATGGCCAGCCGTGTCTCCGAAGTGCTCTGAGCACCCGCTAGCGACTACCTGGTTTTAAGGAGAGATTGATGCCCGCCGCCAAGACTGCCACCAAAAGCGTTCTGAACGAATCCAAGCAAATCGAGCGCGCCGCCATGCTCATCGAGATGGGCGCCCGCATGCAGGTGCTGGAGTCCGAGACCACGCTGTCTTATGAACGCCTGATCCGGCTGTACAAGGAAATCTCGGGCAAGTCTCCATCCAAGGGCCAGCTGCCGTTTTCCACGGACTGGTTTCTGACCTGGCAGGAAAACATCCACAGCTCGCTGTTCCTCAACATCTACGAATACCTGTCCAAGGGCGTGGAGCTGGACTCGGCCGAGCAACTGACCAAGGCCTACCGCCTCTATACCGAGCAGATCCAGGCGGCCGAACTCGAGGTGCTGCTGTCCTTTACCCGCGCCTGGCGCCTCGTGAAGTTTGTCGATGCGCAGATGCTGACGCGCACGCAATGCTCGGTCTGCAAGGGCCAGTTCGTGACCGAGCCCTACGAGAATGCGCGCCACTACCAGTGCGGCCTGTGCAACCCTCCCGCGCGCGCCGGCAAGAGCAAGGCCGCCGGGTCCTTAATGCTTCACTAACCCCCTGAGCGGCTGCGCCGCTTCCCCCTCTCTCTTCGGGATGGGGACGGCAGCCTCGCTGCGCGGCGGCGCTTGCTCGCTGCCTCCGGCCTGGAGCACGCCAGTTTTAAAGCTCAACTTTCATAGCTGGTAGCGCCATACAACAAAGGGTTTGAAGCATTTATTGGCCTCAAACCCTTTATGCGTTGGCGCATGCAGCTCCTAAAGATGCAGCCTATCTTCCGTGATCTGCTGCGGCGGCTTCAGCGTGTCCGGCCGTGATGGCCGAGAAACTGCGACAGCGCTTGCTGGATGGCTCGCCATGCAAGCGCGCTTGTTCGAGGACTCTTCAACTTCCATAGCTGACAGCGCCAAACAACAAAGGGTTTGAAGCATTTATCTGCTTCAAACCCTTTATTCATTGGCGACATAAGCTCCCAATTCAGGAGCTGCCATCAGCGACCTCAACCCGTGTTGCGCACTCCGGCGGCAATGCCGTTGATGGACAGGTGGATGCCGTTCTTGACCCTGTCGTCAGTCTGTCCCGCACGCCAGCGGCGCACCAGCTCTACCTGCAGGTGGTTCAGCGGATCGATATAGGGGAAGCGGTGGCGGATGGAGCGCGCCAGTGCGGAGTTGTGCTCCAGGCGCTGCTTGTCGCCCGTGATCTGGTTGAGCGCTTCCACCGTGCTCTGCCACTCGGCTTCGATCGCGCCGAAGATGCGGCGGCGCAAGCGCGTGTCGGTCACCAGCTCGCTGTAGCGCGAGGCCAGGTTCAGGTCGCTCTTGGCCAGCACCATGTCCATGTTCGAGAGCAAGGTGCGGAAGAACGGCCACTGGCGGTACATCTTCTGCAGCAGCGCCAGTTGCGCCTTGGCATCCTTGCCCGGACGGTGGATGAAGGCCTGGATCGCCGAGCCGAAACCGTACCAGCCTGGCAGCGTCAGCCGGCACTGGCCCCAGCTGAAGCCCCAGGGAATGGCGCGCAGGTCCTCGATGGCCTGAGTCGCCTTGCGCGATGCGGGGCGCGAGCCGATATTGAGTTCGGCGATCTCGCGAATCGGCGTGCTGCTGAAGAAGTAATTGGTAAAGCCCGGAGTCTCGTAGACCAGCGCGCGATAAGCCGCCATGCTGGTTTCGGACAGAAACGCCGCGGCTTCCAGGAAGGCCTTGGTCGCCGGCTTGGTCGGCTGCAGCAGCGTGGCCTCCAGCGTGGCGGCCACCAGGGTCTCCAGGTTGCGGCGTCCGATCTCGGGGTTGGCGTATTTGGAAGCGATGACCTCGCCCTGCTCGGTCAAGCGGATCTGACCGCGCACCGTGCCTGGCGGCTGCGCCAGAATGGCCTGGTAGCTGGGGCCGCCGCCACGCCCCACGGTGCCGCCGCGGCCGTGGAACATGCGCAGCCGGATGCCGTAGTGATCGGCCAGATCATCAAACAGATCGACCAGCGCAATCTCGGCCCGGTACAGCTCCCAGTTGCTGGTGAAGATGCCGCCGTCCTTGTTGCTGTCGCTGTAGCCCAGCATGATGTCCTGCTCGCCACCGCTTTTTCGGACCAGCTCGGCAATGCCGGGCAACTGGTAGTAGCGGCGCATGATGGGCGCGGCATTGCGCAGGTCCTCGATGGTCTCGAACAGCGGCACCACGATGAGATCACATTGCGCGCCGTCCTGCAGCGTGCCGCGCAGCAGGCCCACTTCCTTTTGCAGCAGCAGCACCTCGAGCAGATCGCTGACGGTCTCGGTGTGGCTGATGATGCAATGGCGAATCGCCTCGCTGCCCAGGCGCTCGCGCAGGCGCTTGGCGGTCTCGAAGATGGCCAGCTCGCTGCGCGTGTGGTCACCGTAGTCGGCACCCATCACGCGCAAGGGTCGTGCGTCTTCGAGCAGGCGCACCAGCAGCGCGCATTTGGCGTCTTCTTCGAGCAGGCTGTAATCGAGCTCGACCTTGGCGACCGAGAGCAGCTCGCGCACCACTTCCTCATGCTTGTCCGAGCTTTGGCGCAGGTCCACCGTGGACAGATAGAAGCCAAAGACCCGCACGGCGCGCATCAGCGGGCGCAGGCGCTGCGGCGCCAGGGCATCGCCGTGATAGCGCGACAGCGAGTCGTCGATGATCTGCAGATCGGCCAGAAAGGCGTCGGCCGACGCATAGGCATTCTGGGGCGCCACGGCATGGCGTGCCGCCTCGCCGCCCGTCAGCTGCCTGAGCGTCGCGGCCAGCCGCGCATAAATGCCCGTCAGCGCCCGGCGATAAGGCTCGTCGCTACGGTGCACATTGTGGTCGGGCGAAGCATCGGCCAGTGCCTGCATCTCGGGCGTGATGTCCACCAGATTGGCCGACAGCGACAGCTCGCCACCCAGATAGTGCACCTCGCGCAGATAGTGGCGCAGAGCCACATCGGCCTGGCGCGACAGGGCCAGCTCCAGACTCTCGGCCGTCACAAAGGGGTTGCCGTCGCGATCACCGCCAATCCATTGACCCATGCGCAAAAAGCTCTGCTCGGGCAGCTTCTCGCCCAGCTCCTGCTCCAGCTGCTCGTAGATCTTGGGGATCTCCTGCAGGAACGTGGCCTCGTAATAGGACAGAGCGTTCTCGATCTCGTCGGCCACCGTCAGCTTGGAATGACGCAGCAGCCGCGTCTGCCACAGCTGGGCCACGCAGGCTCGCAGCTGCGCCTCCACCCGCGTCAGCTCGCGTGGGGTCAGCGCGTCCTTGGCGCTGTTGTAGAGCTGGGCGCGCATCAGGATATCGTCGCGCTCGGCCAGCAACTGGGCGATGCGGCGCTCGGCCGTCAGAATGCTCTGGCGCTGCACCTCGGTGGGGTGAGCAGTCAGCACGGGCGAGATGAAACTCTTGGCCAGCGTATCGACCACGGTGGCCGTCGAGATGCCCGCCCAGCGCAGGCGCGCCAGTGCCACCTCGATGCTGCCTTCCTGCGTGTTGCCGGCGCGCTCGTGCACGGCGCGGCGGCGGATGTGGTGGCGGTCTTCGGCCAGATTGGCCAGGTGCGAGAAGTAGGTGAAGGCGCGAATCACGCTCACCGTCTGATCGCTGGACAGTCCCTTGAGCAGCTTCTTGAGCGCCTTGTCGGCCGCCTCGTCGGCATCGCGCCTGAAGGCCACCGATAGCTGGCGCACCTGCTCGACCAGCTCGTAGGCCGGCCCGCCTTCCTGCTCGCGAATCACATCGCCCAGAATGCGCCCCAGCAGCCGTATGTCCTCGATCAGCGGCAAATCCTTGTCGGTCTTGCGCACCGGCTTGTCGCCATGTTTGTCTGTATGTGCGGCGCTCTTGGGGCGGGCGGAAGGCATGAACTATTCTCCTTGGGCACGGTGTAGGGCAACTTGCCATGCTAGCATTCCCCGTTACCCGCTTGAGACCGCGCCGTCATGAAATTTTCTGCATCCTCACCCACATCCATCGTCATTGCCACACGTGAGAGCCAGCTGGCCATGTGGCAAGCCGAGCATGTGCAGGCGATCTTGCGCGGCCGTGGCCACAGCGTCGATCTGCTGGGGATGACGACCAAGGGCGACCAGATTCTGGACCGAGCCCTGTCCAAGGTGGGCGGCAAGGGTCTGTTCGTCAAGGAGCTCGAAGTGGCTCTCGAGGAAGGGCGCGCCGATCTGGCCGTGCATTCCTTGAAGGATGTGCCCATGGAGCTGCCCGAGGGCTTTGTGCTGGCCTGCGTGATGACGCGCGAAGACCCGCGCGACGCCTTTGTCTCCAACCGATATGCATCGCTGGACGAGCTGCCCCAGGGAGCCGTGGTCGGCACCTCCAGCCTGCGTCGCCAGGCCCTGCTGCAGGCGCTGCGTCCCGATCTCAAGATCGAGGCCCTGCGTGGCAATGTCAACACCCGCCTGCGCAAGCTCGACGAAGGTCAGTACGACGCCATCGTGCTGGCAGCCGCCGGCCTGATGCGCCTGGAAATGAGCGAGCGCATCCGCGCCAGATTCGACCCGGCACAGATGCTGCCCGCCGCCGGCCAGGGCGCATTGGGCATCGAGGTGCGCGCGGATCGCCAGGACATCATCGACGCCCTGGCTCCGCTGGCCCATATGCCCACCTGGCTGACCGTGACTGCCGAGCGAGCCGTCAGCCGCTGCATGGGCGGCAGCTGCTCCATGCCGCTGGCCGCCTACGGCCGCTTTGAAGGCGACACCCTGCACATGGATGCAGCCTGGGGCGATATGGAGGGCAGCAAGGGCCTGGTGCGCGTGCAGGCCAGCGCCCAAGTCACGGACTTTGCCAGCGCCAACGCTCTGGGCGAGCAACTGGCCGCGCAGCTGCAAGCCGCGGGTGCCGTGCCTGTTGCGCCCAGGCAGGACTGAGCCGCGCCTGCCCATGCGCCGCGTTCTGGTCACCCGCCCCTTGCATGATGCGAAACCCTGGGTCGATGCGTTTCGCGCCCGCGGCCTGCTGGCCGAGGCCTTGCCGCTGATAGGCATAGGGCCCTGCACAGACCCGGCTGCACACCAGGCTCTGCTGAAGGCGCGACAGTTGGCGCTGAAACCCGGTCACTACCGGGCCGTGATGTTTGTCAGCGGCAATGCGGTGCAGTATTTTTTTGCCCAGGATCAAACTCCAGCGTTCGATGCTGAAGCGTTGCTAGCGCCTGATACCAGGGCGTGGACCCCCGGCCCGGGCACAGAGCGGGCCCTGCTAGAAGCAGGACTGGCCTCTCTCCAGATCGACGGCCCTTCGCCTGACGCAGCGCAGTTCGAGTCCGAAGCGCTTTGGCAGAACGTCCACGGCCAGGTTCGCCCTGGCGACCGCGTGCTGATCGTGCGCGGCACCAGCCCTGCGACCGCCCCCGTCGTCGGCAATGCCGGCATGCCAATCCCGTCCACACAAGGCGCTGGCCGTGACTGGCTGGCAGCCCGGCTGCGCGAAGCCGGAGCCGAGGTGGAACTGCTGGCCGTGTATGAGCGCCAGCTTCCGCCATGGACGGCGCAACAGCTGGATCTGGCCCGGCAAGCCGCCAGCGACGGCAGCCTGTGGCTGTTCAGCAGCTCGGAAGCTGTTGCCAACCTGCAACAGCTGCTGCCCCAGCAGCAATGGCACTCGGGGTTAGCGCTCACCACCCATGAACGCATTGCCAGCAAAGCACTTTCAGCAGGTTTCGGTCGGGTTTTGCACAGTCGCCCAAGTCTGGACGATGTGGTTGCGTCTATAGAATCGGCTCTATGAGCTCCGATGCCATCCCCACCTCCGACAACCAACCCTCAGCCTCCCCCCCCAGCCAGGACCCTTCCGCGCCCGCTCAGACCGGGCGTGGTGTCCCCACGGCTTTGGTGCTGACGCTGGGAGCGGTGGCTGCCGCAGCCCTGGTCGCCTGCGGCATGCTGTGGCAGCGCGTGGGCAATATGCAGGAGCAACTGGCGCGTCAGTCGGCGCAGTCCGGCGCGCAGTCGGTGGAGGCTCGCACCCTGGCCAAGGATGCTCAGGATCTGGCTCGCGACAGCGCAGCACGTGTCTCCGTGATGGAAGCGCGTGTGGCCGAACTCAGCCTGCAGCGCAACCAGCTTGAAGAACTGATGCAAAGCATGTCGCGCTCGCGCGATGAAAACCTCGTGGCTGATATCGAATCCTCGATACGCATGGCCCAGCAACAGGCTGAACTCTCAGGCAGCCTGCAGCCATTGGTGGCGAGCCTCAAATCAGCCAGAAAGCGCGTGGAAAGCACGGCCCAGCCGCGTCTGGCGCCCGTCGTGCGCGCCATTGATCTGGATCTGGACAAGCTCTCGCGCATGAGCGTGACGGACACCACAGGGGTGCTCAGCCGTATCGAGGACCTGATCCGTCAGGTGGACGACCTGGCTCTCATCAACGATGTGGGTCGCCCGCGTACGCGCAATGCTCAGCCCCGCAAGACGGCGGCCGCTCATGACACTCCCGAGGACGCCAGCCTCTCCCTCACTCAATGGGCCTGGTGGCAGGGCCAGGGTCAGCGGGTCTGGGACTCCTTCAAGGATGGCGCGGCCGATCTGGTGCGCGTGCGCCGCATCGATCACCCCGAGGTGGCCCTGCTGGCCCCCGAGCAAGGCTATTTCCTGCGCGAGAACCTCAAGCTGCAACTGCTCAATGCCCGTCTGGCCCTGCTGTCGCGCCAGTGGGAATCGGCGCGTGCCGACCTGAGCGCTGCAGGCACCTTGCTCAACAAATACTTTGACGCACGCTCGCGGCGTACCCAGATCGCCCAGGCGCAGTTGCAGCAGATTCAGGCCAATCTGCATACAGGCGGACGCGTGGAACTTGAAGACACGCTGAACGCTCTGACCACAGCGGCCGCCGGCCGCTAATCGAGGAGGACACAGAAATGCGCGCCGCCTTGTGGTTGATGGGTCTGTTTGCCGTGGCCGTGGCCATGGCACTGTTTGCCGGCAATAACCAGAGCTCGGTCACCTGGTTCTGGTCGCCCTACCGGGTGGACATGTCGCTGAACCTGGCCCTGGTTCTGCTCTTTCTGGCATTTGTGCTGCTTTATGCCGCGCTGCGTGCCCTGGCAGTGCTGCTGCAGATGCCGCATCAGGCACGCCGCTGGCGCATGCAGCAAAAAGAGCGCGGCATGAACCAGAGCCTGCTCGAAGCGCTCTCGCATCTGCAGGCCGGCCGCTTTTTGCGCGCCCGCAAATCGGCTCTGGCCGCCTTGTCCACCGAGCAATCGCTGCGCGAAGCAAAGGCCGGCCTGCCTTATGGCGAACGCCTGAACGCAACAGCCCATCTGATCGCCGCCGATGCCTCCCACGCCCTGCAGGATGCAGCCTTGCGCGACAAGCACTGGCAACAGGCTCTGGACGTGCTGCCCATCCCCGGCAACACCCAGGACATGGAAATTCGCGAAGGCGCCCAGATGCGCGCGGCCCGCTGGGCACTGGACGACCGCGATGCCGCCGAATCGATTCGCCGCCTGGGCGAGTTGCCGCTGGGCGCAGGCCGTCGCACGATTGCCCTGCGCATCAAGCTCAAGGCAGCACGCCTGTCCGGCGACACGCAGGCGGCGCTCGACACCGCCCGTCTGCTGGCCAAGCACCGCGCCTTCTCTCCCGCGGCCTCGGCCAGCGTGGTCCGCGGCCTGTTGCTGGCCAGCATTCGCGACGCACGTGACACCTCGTCGCTGCAGCAGTTCTGGCTGTCGCTGGACGAAGACGAGCGTGCCATGCCCGAAGTGGCCATCCCTGCCACGGAACGCCTGATCGAGCTGGGTGGCGAAGCCCAGCAGGCACGCACCTGGCTGCTGCCCGTGTGGGAGCATTTGCTGACCCAGCCAGGACCGCGCACGGAAACCCATCTGCCCAAGCTGGTGGAGGTGTTGCAGTCAAGCCTGGGCAAGCTGGATGGAGCCTGGCTGGCTCGCATGGAAGCCGCAGCCAATGCCAACCCGCGCGAGTCGCGCCTGCAATACCTGGCCGGCATGGCCTGCGTGCAGCGCGAGCTATGGGGCAAGGCCCAGCAGTTGCTGACCCGCGCCGCACCGCTGCTGCAGGACCCCCAGCTGCGCACGCGCGCCTGGCAGCGTCTGGCGCTGATGGCCGAGCACCGTGGCGATATGGAGGCCTCGGCCATCGCCTGGAAGCTCGCAGCCCAGGCCATGGTTGTGCTACCGGACAATCCGGCGCAGGACGAATAGGCGCGCTCCGACACGGCTTACAAGCAACAGGCAAGCCGCTACTGCGGCACTGAGTTGCGCGGACGCTGTGCGGCCAACTACCCTGCTCTCGCCGAGCGCAAAGCAAAAGGCCACGGCCGCCGCGGCAAGCCGCGAGCGACCGTGGCCTCAAGCCAGGTCTGGACTTACTTGCTGTGCTCTATGGTCTTCACATGCTCCGCCACCTGCGCGGCGGTCACGTCGCCAGGGCGGCCGCCCCAGGTCTGACGCATGTAGTTGACCAGGTCGGCCATCTCCTCGTTGCTGAGCTTGTCGGCATAGCCAGGCATGGTCTGCATGCGCTCTCCATGAGCAAGATCACGCTCGTGCACACCCTCGCGGATCACGCGAATCAGGTTGATGGGCGTGGGGAACATGGCCGTGGTGTTGGTGCTCATGGGCACCGACGAATGCGGCTGGCCCTGGCCCTGCGCACCGTGGCAGCCCGCGCACAAGCCCAGGTACAGGTTCTCGCCCTTGACGCTGGTCTGCCCCTCGGCAGCCTTGACCTTCGGCCCGGGCATCTCGCGGTTCTGGGTCAGATAGGCGGCCATGGCGCGCACATCGACCTCCGCCATGCGCGAGGTGGAATGCTCGAGCACCGATGACATGCGGAAAGTCATCACCCCTTGCGGCGACAGGCCGGTGCGGAAGAACTTGACCAGATCGTCCTTGGTCCAGCCGCGCTCGCTCAGGGCATCGGGGGTCAGCGCCGGAGCGTAGGAACCTTCGATGGTGTTGCCCTCAAGATAGCGCGAGCCATCCATGGCGAAGGTGGCCTTGGTGCGCGGGCTGTGGCATTCGGCACAGTGACCCAGCACATCCACCAGATACTTGCCGCGCACCAGTTCGTCCACCGACATGTCGAACTCCTTGGCTGCGGGTCGATTGAGCGCATTCCACATGGCCACGGCAGGACGGATGCTGAACGGGAAGTTCATCTCGCTGGGCTTGTTGGCGACTTCCACGGCCGGCTGCTTCATCAGCCACACCCACAGCGCATCGACATCGGCACGCGTGATCTGGTGGTAGCTGGCATAGGGCATGGCCGGATAGAGGTTCTTGCGGCCGGGCGCCATGCCGGCAGCTACTGCACGATACAGATCGTCGGCCGTCCAGCCGCCGATGCCGTGCTCCTTGGAAGGCGAGATATTGCTACCGTAAAGCGTGCCCATGGGGGTGACCATGGGCACGCCGCCCGCCAGCTCCGCCCCCGTGGCGGGCGAGCTGTGGCAGGCCGCGCAGTCACCGCCGCGAAACACCTGCTCGCCGCGCTTGTAGAGCGCATCGAACTCCTGCGGGCCCAGCTTGGCAAAGTCCACCGTGGCCGGCGGGACGTCGCCGCTTGCGCTGCCGTACAGATACATGCCTCCGGCCACGAGCACACCCAGCACGGCGGCTGCGCCCAGGCCCTTGATCCAGGTCTTAGCCATTGTTCACGACCTCCTTGCTGCGCTTGCCCGTGGTCAGGCCCGGCGTCTTCAGGATCACGTCGCGCACGGCGTTGTAGTAGCGCACATAGCCGGTGCAACGGCAGATATGGGGCTCCAGTTGCTCCTCGATGGCTTTTTCCACCTCATCGGCGGGTACCGGCTGCTTCTGGAGCTTTTCCACCAGCACGGTGGCCGAGTTCACGAAACCGGGCGTGCAGTAGCCGCACTGGAAGGAATAGTGCTCGAGAAAGGCCTTCTGCACCGGCGAGGGATGGACCACGCCCTTGTCGTCCACCGAGGCAATGCCTTCCACGGTACGAATGGTCTTGCCGTTGAGCCAGGTCACGCCGGTCACACAGGCGGGCACGGTGATCGAGCCTTTTTCCGGGTCGTCGACGATGATGGTGCAGGCGCGGCACACGCCCTGGCCGCAGCCCAGGCGCGTGCCGTTCATGCCCGCGTACTCCTGCAGGAACTCGATCATCATCAGGTCCTTGGGAACGTCGACGGGGCCTACCTGTTTGCGATTGATGGTGGCGGAAAATTGGATACGGTCCTGCATCACAGTGCCTCTTTGATTTTGTCGGGGGTCACGGGAGTCGCATGGAAGCGCTTGCCCGTGGCATGGGCGATGGCGTTGACGCAGGCGGCGACCACCGGGATCATCACCACCTCGGCCATGCCCTTGGGCGGATCGGTGCGCGACAGCGGCGGCAGCACCACGCCCTCGGCCTTCCACACGGCCACTTCGCTGGCGCGCGGCACGTGGTAGCGATTCAGGTTCCACTGGCCGTTGCCGGGGCCGGTCTCATGGCGCGGCAGGTCTTCGTACAGCGCATGTCCAATACCCATGGCCACACCGCCCTGGATCTGGCCGGAGACCAGCTCGGGCACGATTTGCGCGCCGCATTCCAGCCAGGTCTTGTGCGAGAGGAGGTTCACCTTGCCCGTACCCGGGGACACGGACAGCTCCACCATGGTGGCGCAGGGCGCGTAGTACACCGTGCCCGCATTGGTGCGCTGCACCGGCGGGTAATAGACCTTGTCGCGTGCGATGAAGGCATAGCCGCCGGATTTCATCGCGGCCTTCTTGGCCTCGCCAGCTCCCTTGCCGTACTGCACGGACAGGGCGTCGATCATGGCCTGGAACTTCCTGCCCTCGACCGTGAAGTCGGCCTTGGCCCAGGCCCAGCGGTTGAAGGCGTGCACGCACACGCCGGTCACGATGCCGAGCTCGTGCGCGCGCTCGGCCAGGCGCTCCAGGCTCAACGGCTCCAGGCCCTCGGCCACGAGCATGCGATCGCGCCACTCCAGCATGTCTTCGGTGACGGTGCTGGGCAGCATCTGCCCCCCACCCTCCTTGCCGGACCAGATCGACTGGGCTGCAGGCCACAGGCAGAGCTTGAGCAGCAACTGCGCCGCCTGTTGCGTGGCGTGGCGGAAGTAATAGGCCGAGTTCGAGGCCGATACCGGCGACACCAGGCGCGGCACCCAGCTTGGGTCCCTGGCCAGCTCATCCTCCTTGGCCTGGGGCGTGGTATAGGGCTCATCCTTGGTATGCAGCGGCAGGTTGTCCCAGTGGTTCACCGCGAAGTCCACGTCGTCCGCCGGGCGCCCCAGGAAGGGCTCGACCGCCACCAGCTGTGCCGTGGTGCTGCCGGTGCCGATCTCGGTGGCGATGTGGCGCATCTTGATGCGGCCCTCGGGCGTGATCTCGAGCTGCGCGATCGAGGCTTCCGCCCCCGTGCCAAAGTCCTTTTGCACGGCACCGAAGCCTATGCCGTAGCGCAGGCCGGGGTTGGCTGCCTCGAAGTCGGCCTTGCGCTTGGCGCGCTCGGTCCACATCGGGTCCTTGGCGGCCATGTCGAGGATCTCGCCGATGCGCAGATGACCCGAAGGCGAGGCGCCCTGGGTGTTCTTCATGCTGCTCTTGAGCACATTGCGCCGGCGCAGCTCGATGGCATCGAGGCCGATCTCCTGGGCGATCTCGTCGACCAGCATCTCGGTATAGGCCATGGATTGCACCGTGCCGTAGCCGCGCATGGAGCCGGCCGTGACGCCGATGGAGGGGTACACCTCGGTCGACAGGTCGCTCTCGGGGAAGTAGTAAATGGATTGCGCCGCCGTCACTGCCACCGTGCCCACC
>Ga0209370_1000923_pt1 | contig 30509 bp, 23 predicted proteins | sample AgamicAtPrz_FD_187164 | JGI IMG/M metagenome (GOLD analysis project Ga0209370, IMG submission 187164) | Agave microbial communities from Guanajuato, Mexico - At.P.rz (SPAdes) (version 2) | ecosystem: Host-associated > Plants > Phyllosphere > Phylloplane/Leaf | place: Guanajuato, Mexico... | reverse complement strand
CGGCTTCATGATGGCCCTGGGCTGCATCCAGGCGCAGAACTGCCACACCGGCCACTGCCCCACGGGCGTGGCCACGCAGGACGCGGTGCGCCAGAAGGCCCTGGTCGTGCCCGACAAGGCCACGCGCGTGGCCAACTTCCACGACAAGACCCTGCATGCGCTGCAGGAACTGGTGCAGGCTGCGGGCCTGGAGCACCCCTGCGACATCACGGCCCACCACATCGTGCGGCGCATCTCCGACACCGAGGTGCGGCAGCTGGCCAACCTGGTCCTGCGCGTGGAGCCCGGCGCGCTGCTGGGGCCGCTGGACAAGCAGCACAGCGTGTTCAAGCTCTACTGGCCGGGCGCCAGCGCCCACACCTTCCAGTTCGCGCCGCCCACGCTCAAGCCTTCGGCGCCGCAGGCCAAGGCGCAGGCGGCAGGCCAGGCTGCATAGAGGCGCCACGCACAGAAGACAGGCGCCACAGACCACAGCCGATTACAGGTTTTAACAACCCTCGGGGATAATGCGCCCCGAGAACTTGGTGCACAACTGTATTTTTCTGTGTAAATGAAAACTATTTTGGTTCGCATTGCAGCTGCCATCTTCGGCGGCTATGCCTTCACCTGGGGCTTCATCGCCCTGGGCGTGGTGCTGATGTTTGCCGCCGGAATGGAGTTCCACGATGCCGAGCATCTGGGCTACATCCTCGGCTTCCTGGTGTTTCTGACGGTGTTCCTCTGGGCCTTTGCCGCCCAGAGCCTCCCGCGCGTCTGGGCCGTGTTGGCCGGTGGCGGCATTGTCATGACCGGTTGCGCATCGCTGCTCCAGCAGATGCTGCTGCCCTGATCCGGAGATCGCTTCCCATGTTCCAGAATTTCCGCCTTTCCATGGCCTGGCTGCACACCTGGTTCGGGCTGGTGCTCGGCTTCGTGCTCATGGCCGCCTTCTTCTTTGGCGCGCTGTCGGTGTTCGACCGCGAGATCGACCGCTGGGCCATTCCGGCCTCGCGCTTCGAGCCCACGCCCATGCCCTCGTACGACCAGATCCTCAAGCCGGTCTTCGAGTCCATGCAGCCCAACGCCCAGGCGCGCGAGGCCATGCGCGGCGAGGTCAACGGCCCGCTGCCCGAGCGCTTCGACACGCCCCAGCGCTGGGGCGCCTACACCACGCACCGCGACCCGGTGCTGGGCCTGTTCGCCGGCTACGAGGTGGCCAACGCCAAGAAGCCCGAGACCCTGATCTGGGCCATGCGCACCATCGACCCGCGCAATGGCGAGTCCCTGCCGGACGACCACCTCAAGATCGGCAGCCAGTTCTTCTACCCGCTGCACTACAGCCTGACGCTCAACTGGATGGGCCTGGGCTACTGGATCGTGGGCTTTGCCGCACTCATCATGCTGGTGGCCCTGGTCAGCGGCGTGGTCATGCACCGCAAGATCTTCCGCGAGCTGTTCACCTTCCGTCCGAAGAAGGCCACCCAGCGCAGCGTGCTGGACCTGCACAACATGACGGGCGTGGTGGCGCTGCCCTTCCACTTCTTCTTCGCCTTCACGGGGCTGGTGATCTTTGCGGGCATCTACTTCCCCATCACCCACACCCAGCTGGAGCCCCTGCACGAGCTGCACGAAAAAATGGAAGCCGAGGAAACCGGCCTGCCGCACGACCGCGCCGGCGTGGCCGCGCCCGTGGCCTCGGTGGACGCCATGGTGGCCGAGGCGCAGCGCCGCTGGGCCGCCAAGGGCATGGCCGGCGACGTGGGCTTCCTGTCCGTCACCCATGTGGGCGATGCCAATGGCTACGTCAGCGTCTACCGGGCCGGCACCGACCGCATCGCGCTCACGGGCGAGGGCATCCACTTCAAGGCCAGCACGGGCGCGCTGCTACGGGAAGACCCGCCGCGCACGGCCGTGGACAGCCTCAACACCTTCCTCACCGGCCTGCACCTGCAGCACTTCCGCCACTGGCTGCTGCGCTGGCTGTACGTGCTCGGTGGCCTGGCCGGCTGCGCCTGTATTGCCACCGGCTTTGTCTTCTTCGTGGAAAAGCGCAAGAAGCAGCATGCCAAGCAGGGCGTGCAGGGCGCGCGCGTGGTCGATGCGCTGGCCGTCACCACCGTCACCGGCATGCTGGTGGCCGCCCTGGGCATGCTGATTTCCAACCGCCTGCTGCCCGAGGCCATGCCCCAGGGCTGGCCGGGCCGGGGCGACATGGAGCGCTATTTCTTCTGGGCCGCCTGGCTGCTGGCCATGGCGCATGCCTTTGTGCGCAGCGCCCCCGTGGCCCGGGGCCTGCCCAACCCCGCCTGGCGCGAGCAGTGCTGGGCCGTGGCCGCCATGGCCGTCACGGCCGTGCTGCTGAACTGGCTGACCACGGGCGACCACCTGTTCAAGACCCTGGGCGCGGGCTACTGGCCCGTGGCCGGCGTGGACCTGTTCATGCTGGCCAGCGCCGTGCTGGCCGTGGTGGTGGCACGCAAGCTCAAGAGCCGCGTGGCCACCGCCACGCCTGCACGCACGGCGGAGGTGGCCCATGTCTGAGGGACTGATGGACGCACTGCTGCTGGCCGCCGCCTTTGCCGCCTCGCTGGCCGGCATGGGCTGGTTTGCGCTGGCCAAGGACGTGCACTGGGAGCAGGTGCACGGCGACACGCCCCAGCCCGATGGCAAGGTCAGGCTGCTGCGCTGGCTGGGCGCCTCAGGCCTGGCCGCCTCGCTGGGCCTTTGCCTGGCGGTGGACCATGCCTCCATGGCCTCCCTGGTCTGGATCATGACGCTGGCCGCCGCCGCCCTGGCCATTGCCTTCACGCTGACCTGGCGGCCGAGCTGGCTGCGCTGGCTGCCGGCCTGACGTTGGCGCGGGGGCCTCTGCGCCCGCTGCAGGCTCAGGCCTGCCTTTTCCTCATCCTGCGGCTGGCCAGATAGGCCATGCCGCACAGCAGCGCCAGCATGCCGCCCTTGCCCAGGCCGGGAACGGCCTGGACATTTCCGGGGCCGGCACCGGGCCCTGGGTCCGTGCCCGGACCGGGATCGGTGCCCGGGCCCGGGTCGGGAGGATCGGCAGCGATCACCTCGATGGACACGGCTGCCGGTGCGGCAGCGCTCTGGTGCCCGTCGGATACCGTGAAGGCGAAGGTATCGGGCCCCGAGTAGCCGGCCGCTGGCGTATAGACCAGCGTGCCCGTCTGGGGATCGAAGCCGCTGATGCCGCCATGGGCGGGGCCGGCGGTGATCTCGAAGCGCAGCGGGTCCGACTCGAAGTCCGTGCCAGCGAGGGTGATGGACAGCGCCGTATCCTGCGGCGTCGTGACGGCTTGCGGCAGCGCCACGGGGGCGGCGTTGGCCGCCATCGCGTTGGAAAAGCGCGAGGTGTCGCCGGTGGAAATCCGGGTGGCGGTCGCCGTGACAGCGGCCTGGTCGCCCGGGGGCATGGCGCCCTTGAACGCCAAGGGCGCATGGCCGGATGCATCGGTGGTCACGGTCTGCGAGCCCAGCAGAACCTTGCCGGCGGCGCGCTCCACCAGCCCGTCGGGCAGCCTGGGCGTCGAGAAATACTCGATGCGCATGCTCTCGTTGGCGACGCTGTCCAGCGTGCCGGACAGGCCGTCGGGCGTCACCGTGAGCAGCACCGGATCGGCAGGATCTCCGTTGGCCAGGCTGGTTCGTGCGATGCCTCCCTCGGTATTGCCGTAGATGGCATTGCCGAGCATGGAGACGCCCTTGACTTCGTCCCCCCGCAATCCCACGCCGAACAGCCTGTTGTGCGCAATCACGTTGGCATGTGCCGCGTCGTCACCGCCGACCAGGGTGTCATGGGCCTTCTGGAAAAATGAAACGCCTTCCCCATTGGGCAGGGCGGTTCCCTGGGGACTGACGCCCACGTAGTTGCCCTGCACGAGGTTGTTCTTGCCGGCGCCCTGGAACTGTATGCCGGACGCCTTGCTGCCACCGACGATGTTTCCGCGCACGGTCACCTCGTCCGAATCCTTGATGACGATGCCCCATTGATTGGGCAGCATGGTGCTGGCATCCAGGCTGGTTCCCACGATATTCCCGGCAATCAGGGTATTCGAGTTGCGTGCGGCGTAGTTTCCATTCAATTCAATGGCCGTTTCCTTGTTTCCGGCAACCAGGTTGCCGTCTTCAGGGCCTGTGCCAATGCGATGTCCGCCTTCCGGCGAAAAGAATACGGCAATGCCTGGCCCATTGTTGGCAATCATGGCCGTGCCGGCTGCATTGGTTCCGACGCGGTTGCGGGTCACCAGCGTGTGCGAGCCGGAAATGGAAATCCCGGATGAACCACCGGTTTCCCTGACGTTGCCGGAGACGAGGTTACTGTCGATCAGCGTGCCGGTAAATCCGGATGCCACGCTGATGCCGTTTCCCTGGTTTCCCAGCGCCACATTGCCGGTGATATCGGTGCCTATGTAATTTCCCTGAATGATGTTTTCTGTACCGACGCCCGGCCAGGAAAGCCATACTCCGGAATTTTCCGCCGCGGAAATGACATTTCGCCCGCCAATATCCAGATTGCCGATGCGGTTGCGGTTGCCGGAGTTGACGATAATGTTGCTGCGATTGCCCATGGCGACCGTTCCCGATGCGTCAACGCCTATATGGCAGCCCAGCACGGTGTTGCCGTCGCCTGTCACCGCCAGGGCCGTGCTGAAGCCGCCTATCGCCAGACCGCGCACCGTGATGGCGCCTGCCAGCTCAAGCCCTATACCGAACTCGGAGCTGCCTGCCTGCAGCGTGATCAGGGGGCGGCGTGGCAAGTGGTCCTCATAGCCGGGTTGCGTGCTGGCGTCCACCGTCAGTGATGTGGCCGGTGCAATGGGCTGCATGAGGCTGCCATTCCAGTTGCTTTGGGTGACGATGGTCTGCTCTCCCCCCGCACCGATGCTGAACTCGATGCGGTTGTCGCCCCCTTTGTTGCGGTTGGCGTTGGCGTAGGTGATGGCGTCGCGCAGGGAGCAGGGTCCCAGGCCGGTGCTGGCGCACGGGCCGCTTGCGTCGGCGGCGCTGTCCACCACAACGGTCCATGCATGGGCCGTGGCGACACAGCCTTGCAAGAGCAACGTCAGGGCGAGCAGGCGCAGCGGCCTGCTTGCCGGCCTGGTAGTGAATCGTTGCCTGTATATCCTCATTGCCATTTTTACTTCCCCTGAAATGGGCTGCCGAAACGCATTCTGAATATTGCGCAATACAGGACGTGAAATAGCGCTGGCATTCTGCATGCGCGACGTCTGTGTGCAATATCACAGGGGTGGTCAGAAACGGAGCAGCCTTTGTCGATGAATCAATCCGGCAATGATCTCCAGGGCATCGGAATATTGGTTTAAGAATTTTCTTAAAGTGACAGGAATAATGATATCTTTAAAGAGAGTTGACGATTTTCCGATGGCGGATCGATGCTTGAAATCGCTCTTTGGTGAGGCGGCGTGCAAGAGGTTTTAACATTAAGAAAATTCTTAGTCCAAATTCGCCTTTTGATTTCTAAGATTCGGCAATGCGCCAGTTTCAAGCTCTCTTGTTTTCTTCCAGATCGATACAACACAGGCTGTGCCTGTCCCTGGCACGGCGTGACTTGATGGCATTTGCACTGGCGATCATGGCCATGCTGGCCTGTGCCGGTCACGGCGGCAGGGACGACGCCGCCCCGGCGACGCCATCGCGCAGCCTCGCTCATGTGCCCGTGCGAGACATTCAGTTGTTTTTCATGGACCGATGTTTCCTGCTGCTGGACGCTGCGGTGGGGGCCACGCACGCAGCCATCCACACGCAAGCCGGTTATGCCTGGCCGTGGCGCGCCAGCGCACCGCAGGGCCAGCCCGGGCCGCTCCATTCACTGATGCAGGCAGGCCGGGCGCTTCCCGAATCCCTGTTGCTGCGCAAATCCGCGAACCACGCCGGATGGCTTGCAGACCGCTGGGAGCCCGCGCGGCAGCTGGTCAGGGCCCATGTCTGGCTGCTGCTGGGGTACGTGTCGCTGGGACTTGCCTTCATGGCTGTACTTGCATGGTGCGTGCGACGGCTGCGCCGCGGCGTGCCGGCTTCGGCCTGGAGCCGGGCAGGTGCCTGCGCCTGCGCCGCCGGTGATGCGCTCTGCCGAAAGCTGCTGGACACGGCACCCGTGGGTCTGGCGCTGGTGCGGTGCAGCGATCGCAGCCTGCTGCTGTCCAACGGACTGGCGCGGCAGTGGGTGTGCAGTGATTCTTCGTGGTTCGAGCATGCCGTTGCCGCGGGCGCGCAGCAGGGCCGGCGCGAGCTGGTGCTGGGAGACGGTCGGCTGGTGGAGGTCCGCACCACGCACACCAGCCACGCAGGCGAGCCGGTGGTTTTTTGCCTGGTCAGCGATGTGACGGCGCTCAGGCAGGCGCAGGCAGCGCTGGTCGATGCCAAGCTGCGCGCCGAATCGGCAAGCCAGGCCAAGACGCAGTTTCTGGCCACCATGAGCCATGAAATACGGACGCCGCTCTTTGGCATCCTGGGAACGCTGGAGCTGCTGGCGCTGTCCAGGGCTCCTTCCGAACAGACCCGCTACCTGGGGGCCATGCAGCAGGCGTCGGCCTCCTTGCTGCGCATCGTCAACGACAGCCTGGACCTGTCGGCCATCGAGGCGGGCCGGCTGCAACTGGAGGCCCATGCGTTTTCGGCCACCGAACTGCTCGACAGCGTGGCCGCGGGCCTGCTGTCGCGTGCCGAGCAAAAGGGGCTGCAGCTGTATGCCGTCTCCGATGTGAAAACGCCGCCCCTGCTGGTGGGCGATGCCTTGCGGCTGCGGCAGATCCTGGACAACCTGGTGGGCAATGCCATCAAGTTCACGTTCTCCGGCCACGTGGCCATCCGCCTGCAGGTGATGGGCGACAGCGAGGAAGGCACCGACCTGCGGTTCCAGGTTCAGGACACCGGCATCGGCATCGAGCCTGAGCAGCAGCCCTTCCTGTTCGACCCGTACTTCCGTGCCCATGCGGCCACGCAGCAGCAGGTCCAGGGCGCGGGCCTGGGACTGTCCATCTGCCTGCGCCTCAGCCAGGAGATGGGCGGGCGGCTGACGGCCGCCAGCCAGCCGGGACTGGGGACCTGCGTGTCATTCGAGCTGCGCCTGCCGCGCGAGAGCGCGGCAGGCTATGAGGCAGTGCCCAGCCTGTTGCCGCACACCGTCTACGTGGATGGCGCCATTCCGGAAGTCGTGCACAACCTGTGCGCCTGGCTTCGGCATTGGGGCGCCATGGCCCAGCCGTACCGGGAGCAGGTGCAGGGTCCCAATGAACAGGCGGTGCTGGTGCAAGCCTGGCCACGGTCGGTGCGCCGTCCGCAATGGACGGGCAAATGCGTTCTGGCGCTGGCGCCGGGCGAGGTCCCCCGCGAAACCCTGCAGGCCCGTGTGTGGGAAACCAGCATGCCTGGCGTGCTGGCCGTGGGCCAGGCGCTGGGCATGGCCCAGCAGGACATTGCGCCGGGCGCGCGCCCTGACCTGTACGCCACCGTTCCCCAGGTCCACGAGCCGATGGGGCTGAGTGTGCTCATCGTCGAGGACAACCCCATCAACAGAATCATCCTGCGAGAGCAACTGCAGGTGCTGGGCTGCGAGGTCCAGCAGGCCAGCAATGGACAGGACGCGCTGTCCATGCCCGGCCTGCTCGAATTCGACGCCGTTCTCACCGACCTGCACATGCCGCTGCTGGACGGCCTGGCCCTGGCGCGTGCGCTCAGAAAGCGTGGCTACGGCCGCCCGATCGTCGGGCTGACGGCCAATGCGCAGCCGCAGGGGCAGACGCAGGCGCAGGCGCAGGCGCAGGCGCAAGGGCAGGGCGACGGACTGCCGGCCGGCTTCGACAGCCTGCTGTGCAAGCCATTCACGTTGGCGGTGCTGCGCACCACCCTGAACCACATCAAGCAATGCAGGACCTGATCACATGCTGTCGACATTCAAAGTACTCATTCTTGACGACCACGCCCTGTGCTGCGAGCACACGCGCAGCCTGCTCATGGAGGCGGGAATCGTGGACACGCACATTGCCTGCAACGCACGCGATGCCCTGCAAATGCTGCGCGATGGCGGATTCCACCTCGTCATCACCGACCTGAAAATGCCCGACATGGACGGCCTGCAGTTCATCAATGAACTGAGCCAGCGCGGCCTGCATCCCATGCTCGTCATATCCAGCTCCTGCTCGCGCCGGTTGATGAACAGTGTCAGTCTCATGGCCAAGGAGTCCGGCTTTTCCGTCATCGGGATGTTTCAAAAGCCGTTCGGTGCGGACCATGTCCAGGTCCTGGCCAGCCAACTCAGGTCCTTGCGTGCCTACGAGAGGAAAAGCGCTCCAGGGATCAAGGAGCGGCCGATTTTCGCCAAGGCACACCTGATCCAGGCGCTGGAGGAGAAAACCATACAGGCCTGGTTCCAGCCCAAGAAATCCCTGCTCACGGGCCACACCGTCGGTGTGGAAGCGCTGGCACGCTGGAACGATCGGCAGTTCGGCTTCATGATGCCGGGCTCGTTCATGTCCGCCATCCGGTTCCATGGCCTGGACCATGCCTTGCTGGTGCGGATGATGGAAGACGCCATGGCAGCGCACCTGGCCTGGCGCAGTTCGGGATATGTGATTCCCGTATCCGTCAACCTGCCGATACCGTTGCTGGACGATATCGGGCTGCCGGATGAGTTGCACGACATGGCGGCCCGGTGCGGCATCGCTGCGGAGAACATCACGTTCGAGCTGCTGGAGGACCAGGCCGTCGGCATACCCGCCAACTACTACATGTGCGCGAGCCGCCTGCGGCTCAAAGGCTTCGGCCTGGCCCAGGATGACTACGGGCGGGGTTACAGCTCGATGTACAGCCTCATCTCCACGCCCTTCACCGAATTGAAGATCGACCGGGCCTTCGTGGCCGGCGCCGCGGGTGACGAGGTGCGCACTGCGGCCTTGACATCGTCGGTGCAGCTGGGGCGGCAACTGGGCCTGACGGTGACGGCGGAAGGGGTGGAGACTACCCAGGACCTGGAGTTGCTGCGCAGCATCGGTTGCGATTGCGTGCAGGGATATCTGCTGTCCGCCGCGGTGCCCGCCAGCGAATTTGCCCTTATGCTGGCATCCGAACCCCGACACCAAGGCAACCCCACCTGACCCAAGCACGCAAGGCGTCCATGCCCGACTCCCCGTTCAGCAAGATCACACGCACCACACGCTGGCAGAACCGGGTACTGTTTGGAGTGCTTCCCCTTGCGATCTTCCTCATCGCCGTGCTGCTGTGGGGCTCTGAGAGGATCTTCGAGCAGGAGCAGGGCCGCCTGGCCTTGAACTTCTCCGCCATCGTCGGCTCGCTGGACGAGCAGGAGATCTTTCTTCGGCGGCTCAAGGGCCGCAACGAGTCCTGGAAAGCGCTGCCGGACCAGAGAGTAGCCACCATCGTTGACGTGCCCGCTCCTGCGCAGGCGGACTACCGCATGTTCCGTGGCCGCGAGGCCATCGGCGGCATTCCCTTTTCACTGCAATGCTCTGCGCGCGCGGCCTGCGACACGCTCCCGGACCGGCTTTTCTCGCTGGGCAGCTCCCTGGCCGCGGGCTATTCCTCCTTCTGGGCAGGCTCCTACTTCCCTGCAGCCGCTGCCTTCTTCACCAAGGAGGACGGGGCGATCAGCATCGGCGTGCCGGCCATCGACGTGCCCATAGGCAATGAGAGCGTCACGCAGGAAATGTTCGACAGCACGATTGCCGCCGTCAAGGCGCATCTGCGGGCCAGGGCCGCCGATGCCCGGCCGGGCGCCGGCTCCACGGCGCCGGCGCAGGAGATCGTCTGGTTCCGGTCGCCCCAGTTCCCGGAAAAGATGATCGGCATGGTCGCAGCCGGCTTTTCAAGCCATATCGATGCCGGCGACGAAGCGGCCACAAGCCCGATCTACGCCGCCATCCTTTTCAGCCGCCAGCGCATCAGCGCCATAGAAAGATCCATCCATACGCTGCCCAGGCATCTTTTCTGGCTGGAGCACCGGGATTTCGGCGTGCTCATGGGCACCGGCCCGGTGCCGCAGGTGGACGAGGCGGGGATGCGGTACACGCGCAATGGCCTGATCCTCAAGACCGAGGATGCCTCCGGCCGGTGGACCGGCTACTACCAGGTGGACTACGCCACCTTTTTCCAGGGCCGGCTGTTCGCGCCCTCTGCAGGCCTGGTCCTGGCCCTGCTGCTGAGCCTGCTGGCCGGTATCGCCTATACCCGCTGGTTCAACCGCAAGGTGATTGCGCCTGCCCAGGAAGCGCAGCGGGTCATCGTCGAGAGCAATCAATTCAACAGGACGCTGATCGAGACCGCCCCCGTGGCTGTCTGCCTTGTCGCCTACGGCAGTGGAAAGATCATCTTCAGCAACTCGCTGGTGCAGGAGTGGCTGCACTCGGCCGATGGCTACCTGCGCCCCGGCTCGCCGGAAAACAGGGCAGCGCTGGATGAAATTGTCCACGCCAGGGCCGCAGGAACCATGGAGCAGCTGGTCACCGCGCAGGGCCGAACGCTTTACGTGGCCTACGCGCCCACCCGCTACCTGGGCCAGGATGTGACGCTGTGCGTTTTTGCCGACGTCAGTGCGCGCGCAGAAATCGAGAGCAATCTGGAGCGGGCAAGAATCGCGGCGGACGAGGCCAACGAGGCCAAGTCCACCTTTCTGGCGACCATGAGCCACGAGATCCGCACGCCGCTGTATGGCGCGCTGGGCACGCTGGAGCTGCTGGGCCTGACCGAGCTCACGCAGCTGCAGCGCAAGTATGTGGACCGTATCGAAGCCTCCTCGTCCATCTTGCTGCAGATCATCAGCGACATCCTGGACACCAGCAAGATCGAGGCGGGCCAGTTGCAACTGGAAAAGGCCCCGTTCAATCCCCGGGAGCTGGTGCAAAACTGCACCAGCTCCTATGCCGCCATGGCGCAGCAAAACGGCCTGCTGCTGTTTTCCTGCGTGGACGCGCAGGTGCCCGAGTCGGTGCTGGGCGATGCGGTGCGCATCCGCCAGATCCTGGGCAATCTCATCAGCAATGCCATCAAGTTCACGGAGGCCGGCCATGTGATCGTCCGCCTGCGCAGCGTGCCGGGCACGGCCTCCCAGGTCCGGCTGGTGTTCGAGGTCTGCGACACGGGCGTGGGCATAGAAAAATCCCTGCATGGCGAGCTTTTCACGCCCTTTTATCTGGTCAAGAACAGCAGCCGCACCGCCCGTGGAGCGGGCCTGGGCCTGTCCATCTGCTGGAGCCTGGCCCGGATGATGTCCAGCTCCATCGAGGTCTGGAGCGAGCCCGGCCTGGGCAGCCGGTTCTGGTTCGAGCTGGGGCTGGAGACCGTCGCGCAGGAGGAGGAGGAGGCGCCCGAGCTCAAGGGTGCCCGCATCGCGGTGCGCACTCCCCACCCGGAACTGACGGACAACATCTGTGCCTGGCTGCAGCGCTGGGGCGGCCAGGCCCGCGCGGCGGGCGCCGCTCCGGTGGCCGCAGACAAGGATGAACTGCTGCTGGACGTCCTGTTGCCGGCGGACAGCCCCGCGCCCGGATGGATGGGGCCGCACCTGAACCTTTCCTCGCCGGACAACCGGGGCATCGACGGGCACAACGTTCTGAGCATCGGCTTGGGCATTTCGCAAGTGCTCGGCGGCGCACAGCGCTCGGCCGGCTTCGGCTCCGGCTCCGATCTGCCCCTGTTCGACCTGCGCGTGCTGGTCGCCGAGGACAATCCCGTCAACCAGGTGACGCTGCGCGGCCAGCTCGAGAGCCTGGGCTGCGAGGTCACGGTCGCCGACGACGGGGAGGAGGCGCTGGCGCTGTGGGACATCAGCCCGCACGATCTGGTGCTGACGGACGTGAACATGCCCTACCTCAACGGCTACGAACTGGCGGAGCGGCTGCGTGCGGAGGGCGTTGCCTGCCCCATCGTCGGCGTGACCGCCAATGCCATGCTGGACGAGGAAAACCGCTGCCTGAATGCCGGCATGAATGCCTGGCTGGTCAAGCCCATCCCGTTGCGCACGCTGGTCCGCACCCTGGAGAAGTTCGCGCCGAAAAAGCGGCTCCGTCCGGCGCCTGCGCAGGCAGGGACCCCGGCGGGGGATACCCCGCAGCCTGCGGCCCTGTCGGAGCCCAACGTGCTGCAGACGCACCGGCAGGTCTTCGTGCAGTGCATGACCGACGACATCGCAATGCTGGCCCGTGGCCTGGATGAGCGCCGGCCCGACCTGGCCGCGCAGGCGCTGCATCGCATGCGCGGCGCCTTGCTGCTGGCCAGGATGCAGGAGCTTGCCGCGCGCACCCAGTCGCTGGAGGACCAGCTCCCGAACGGCACCCGGGAGCCCGGCCTGCAGGCCGCGCTGTCAGTCCTGCTGGACGACCTCTTGGCCGACCTTCGCGCCATGATGGCGCAATTGCCCCAGCCCTAACCCTTTGCTTGCGATCCCATGAAACTGAAACTGCGCATTGCTGTCGTGGACGACCACGCCGTGGTCCTGCTTGGCGTCAAGGACTTCCTGGAGCAGGACCCCAATCTCCAGGTCGTGGCCACGTTCAGCACGCCATCGTCCTTGATGCAATACGCCAGATCGAACCCGCTGGACGTGGTTCTGACCGACTACTCCATGCCGGGCGACGATGTCTATGGCGACGGCCTGCGCTACGTGGACTATCTGATACGCCACTTCCCGGACATCAAGGTGCTGGTGCTGACGACCGTCTCCAACCCCATGATCATCTCGGCCCTGTATGACGCCGGCGTCGCCGGTGTGCTGCTCAAGGAAGACCCGCTCACCCAGATCATGGCGGCGCTGCAGTGTGTCCGCCTCAATGCCCGCTACTATTCGCACTCATTCCAGGCCGACACGCCCAGGCAGGAGCGGTCCGTTTTCCTGGCCGAGCGCGCCAACAGCCTCTCGCCGCGCGAGTTCGAAGTCCTCAGGCATTTCGCCAATGGGGAGTCCATCACCGAAATCGCCGCACGCCTGCGGCGCAGCGTCAAGACCGTCAGCCTCCAGAAGAACTCCGCCATGCGCAAGCTGAACGTGGACAGCAACCAGGACCTGGCGGCCTTCTGCGCCGAGCACCATCTTTTCGACTGACCGGCCTGCGGGCTGCACAAGCCGGTCACCCTTCCAGCGCCTGGCCTTGCGCCGGGCCGCCGTCCTCGATGTCCCCCTCACCCAGGCGATAGTGCGGTTCGGACGGCATCAGGCGAAACCCCAGAAGTGCCCCGCGCCGGCTTGTCTTCATCGCCAGGGGCGCCTGGCAATGCACGCAGCAATAGTTCACGAAATTGGCGTCCTGCTCCAGTGAATAAAAGCGGAACCTCAGTCCGGGGTGGGGCGTTGACAGGCTTGTATTGCTCAGCAATTCGTAGCACGGGTCGCACAGTTTCTGGGACGTTCTCTTTGGCTGCATTTCTGGAAATAAAACGGATCGATATACCGCTCTCCAGTCTTGCCCGGCCTTGCGCAGCCCAGGTTAAGACGATTCTTATTGCCGCACCGCGCGCATCAACGCGGCTGCTGCTGCGTCGTGCAGTGGATGCCGCCGCCCCCGGCGGCAATCGCATCGATGTCCAGCTGCACCACCTCGCGGCGGGGAAACAGCTCGCGCAGCAGGGAGCGGGCGTTGGCGTCCGCGCGGGCGTCGCCAAACTGCGGGGCGATCACGGCGCCGTTGCACACATAGAAGTTGATGTAGCCGGCCGCGAACTCCCTGGACTCCAGCTTGCTGCGCACCGACGAGGGGCCCTTGAGCACCTGCACGCTGAGCTTTTGCCCGCGCGCATCGGTGGCCTGGCGCAGTATGTCCAGGTGACGCCGCGTGACGGCGTAGTCGTAGGAGTCCGGGTCGTCGTCCAGGCCCGCCACCACCACGCCGGGCGAGGCAAAGCGCGCATAGAAGTCGGTGTGCCCGTCCGTGATGTCGCGACCCGCAATGCCGGGCAGCCAGATGATCTTGCGCAGGCCCAGCAGGCGCTTGAGTTCGGCCTCGCAGGCGCTTTTGGACAGGCCCGGATTGCGGTTGGGGTTGAGCACGCAGCTTTCGGTGATGAGGGCCGTGCCCTGGCCGTCCACCTCGATGCCGCCGCCCTCCAGCACCAGCGCGGTCTCCAGGTGGCGCACGTTGGCGGCTTCGGTGACAAAGCCTGCCACCTCGGCATCGTTGCCGTATGCCTGCTTCTCACCCCAGCCGTTGAAGTTGAAATTCACGCCCGCCAGTTCGCCCTTGCTGCTGCCAGTGCCGCTGCCCAACTTGCGCACGAAGACCGGCCCGGTGTCGCGCATCCAGAGGTCATCCACGGGCTGCACATGCAGCTTCACGCGGTTGCCGCACAGGCGCGCGGCCAGGTCGTAGTCGCGCTCGCGCACCAGCATGTTCACGGGCTCGAAGGCGGCAATGGCGCGCGCAATGCCGGCCAGGTGCTCGCGTGCGGGCTCCAGCAGGCGGCGGCCCCAGGCCCTTTCGCTGGGGCCGAAGGACATCCAGGTGGACTGGTGCGGGTCGCCCTCGTCGGGCATGTGCCAGGTCTCCAGGCTGTCCGGGTCCTGGCGGCTGCCTTCGGCACGGGCTGCCGTGGAGCGGGCGGCGGCGGTGCCGGCCAGGGCCGCCACGGGCGACAGGCCCAGGCAGTTCAGCAGGCAGCGGCGGGAAAGGGCGTAAGGCATGGTGTGTTCAGCAGGTGCTTGGGGGAATGCTGCGATTGTCCGAGCCCGTATTCATTCTGAAAATTGATATCTTTTGCCGTAATCAATCAACCCAGCTCATGCTTTGGCAAGCGGCACCGCCTGCTCCACAAGGTAGTCGAACACCTCGCGCACCAGCGCCATGCGAGGCTCCCCCTCGATGCGCGACATCCACAGGCGGCCCAGCGCAAAGGGTGGAATGCCTTCCAGCAACTGCAACCGGCCCGTGCCCAGTGCCTCGTCCGCCAGCAGGCGCGACACCACGGCGCAGCCGCGCCCGCGCAGCGCCGCGTCCAGCAGCAGGCGCGCGTCGTCGTAGATGGCGGTCTTGCGCAGCCGGCCCAGGTGCTGGCGGATGAAGGGGCCGGTGCGGTCGCTGGTCAGGTCTTCCTCCAGGCACAGCAGGCCGGCACCTGTGTGCGGCCCGGGTGCGTGCACGGCCACCAGCTCGTCGGCCAGCAAAGGCACCTGCAGCACATCGGTCTGCCGCAGCGGCTCGCGGGTGATGGCGATGTCCACATCCAGCTCGTCGATGTAGCGCGCTGTCTCGTCGGTGGAGACGATGGGGCACAGCTGGGGGTGGCGCTGCAGCAGGCCGTCCAGGCGCGGCTGCAGCCAGCCGCTGGCCACGGGGGGGGCAGACGATGGTGACCAGGCTGTCGTCCATGTAGGTCTCTATGCGGCTGAGCCCGTGGCGGATCTGGTCCAGCGACTTGCCCACGCTGTCCAGCAGCAGCCGGCCCGCCACCGTCAGCTCCACGCCGCGCCCCTTGCGGCGGAACAGCGGCTGGCCCAACTGCTGCTCCAGCTGCGCAATCTGGTGGCTCACGGCGGATTGGGAAACGCACAGCTCCTCTGCCGCGCGCGAGTAATTGCCCAGGCGGGCTGCGGCCTCGAAGCCGATCAGGAACCGGAAGGAGGGGAGGCGGGCATTGGACATGGGACACGGCAGACAAAGCGGTGGAACCGGAATTGTCGACGCACCCAGCCGAAGCCGGGCGCGATGGCCGGACGCTGCCGTTGCAACACTTGGTTACTTTCTTGACCCATCTCAAATCCCGCATGCGGCAGCGTCGATACGCTTCGGCCCATGAATCACCAGGGCTTGACTTTGGTCAGCATGGCTTGGCACGCAGGCAATCCCCGCCTGTGCGCGCACAACAGCGGCGCACAACGCCGCACAGGAGATGCATCAATGCACATCGGTCAACGTTTCTGGCGCCGCCAAGGATTGGGCGCAAAGCTGTCACTCACCAATTTTGTCTGGGTCGCCGCCATCCTGGCGCTGCTGGTGCTGGGCATTGCCTGGGATGTGAGCAAGTCCCTGCAGAAAAAAATGCACAACGAGATGCAGCAGGGCGTCCAGATGCTGCACAACTTCGTCGAGTCCACCGACAAGGAACTGCGCCAGCGCACCCAGTTCCTGGCCGACAGCCTGGCGCGCAGCCTGCAGGGAACGCTCAGCCTGGACACCAGCGGCGGCGAACCCGTGCTGAGCCTGGACGGCCAGCCGCTCAACGGCAACGATGCGCACCTGCAGGCCTTCACGCGCAGCACCGGCGCCGTGGCCACCGTGTTTGCGGCCCAGGGGCAGGGCGACTTCGTGCGCATTGCCACCACGCTCAAAAACGAGAAAGGCGACCAGAGCGCGGCCGTGCTGGGCAGCCGGCTGGACCGCGCCCATCCCGCCTATGCCGCCATCCAGGCCGGCCAAAGCTACATGGGCCTGGCCCACCTGTTCGGCCGCCAGTACATGACGCAATACCGCCCGCTCAAGGACGCCTCCGGCGCCACCGTGGGCATCGCCTTCGTGGGCCAGGACTTCTCGCAACTGCTGGAGCACTTCAAGGACTCCATCCGCGCGCTCAAGGTGGGCCAGACCGGCTACTACTACGTGCTCAATGCCGAAGACGGCCCCCAGCGCGGCCAACTGGTCGTGCATCCCGCCCTGGAAGGCCAGAACATGAGCGATTCCAAGGACGGCGATGGCCGCTTCTTCATCCGCGACATGCTGGACCGCAAGCAGGGCAGCATGGCCTATCCCTGGACCAATCCGGGCGAAACCCAGGCCCGCGACAAGCTGGTCGTCTTCAGCCAATACGCACCCTGGAACTGGGTCATTGCCACCAGCGCCTACGTGGACGAAGCCGTGTCCGAGACCCGCAGCCTGGTCCTGCAGTTCGCCCTCATGGGCCTGGGCGCCGTGCTGCTGCTGTCGGCGGCATGGTTCTGGCTCATCCGCCGCATGATCGTGCGCCCCTTGAAGCAGGCCAGCCACATGGCCTACGCCATTGCCGATGGCGACCTGACCGTGCGCATCGCCAGCGACCGCCAGGATGAAATCGGCCACTTGCTGGAAGCCATGAACACCACCAGCACGGGCCTGACGCGCGTGGTCGGCAGCGTGAACGAACAGGCCCACAGCGTGGCCCTGGCCAGCGCGGAAATCGCCCAGGGCAACCAGGACCTGGCCGCCCGCACCGAAAGCGAAGCCAGCGCGCTGGAGCAGACTGCCGCCGCCATGGAGGAACTGGGCTCCACCGTGGCCCACAACGCGGACCACGCGCAATCGGCCGACCGCATCACGCGCGAGGCCCAGCGCGTCGTTACCGAAGGCGGGCAGGCGGTGCGCAAGGTCGTGCAGACCATGCAGGGCATAGACGCCAGCAGCAAGAAGATCGCCGACATCATCGGCGTCATTGACTCCATTGCCTTCCAGACCAACATCCTCGCCCTGAACGCCGCCGTGGAAGCGGCCCGCGCGGGCGAGCATGGCCGGGGCTTTGCCGTGGTGGCCGAGGAAGTGCGCGCCCTGGCGGGCCGCAGCGCCGAGGCCGCCAAGGAAATCAAGCAGCTCATCAGCCACAGCGTCGCCGAAATCCACACCGGCAACCAGGAGGCCGCGTTTGCCGGGGAAACCATGGAGCAGGCCATGGAGGAAATCCGCAAGGTCACCCAGCTCATCTCGGACATCAGCCACGCCAGCGCCGAGCAGAACAGCGGCGTCGCCCAGGTGGCCGAGGCCATCACCCACATCGACCAGACCACGCAGAAGAACGCCGCCCTGGTCGAGGAAATGGCCGGCGCCGCCGCCGGCCTGCGCCACCAGTCCGATCAACTGGTGCGCGTGGTCTCGGTCTTCAGGCTGCCGGGTGGCAATGGTGCGCCGCTGCAGACTACGGCCCGCGCAGCGAGCGCCACGCTAACCACCAGCGCCGCAATCCCCCGCGCCCCGGCGCTGGCGCCCAGCGCTGCCGCGGCCAAGCCCGCAGCATCGGCCGCCTCGGCAAAAACGGCCGCCGCCAAGCCCGTCGCCATGGCCTCCACGGCCGATGACGACTGGGACAGTTTCTGAGAGCCACCGGGTGAGGCCAGGGGAGCCCGGAGCCCCTGGGGCCCCTGGCTCCAGCGGCCCGCCCTCTCAGGCCCGCGGCGCTCTGGCATGCTCTGCAGCCACTCCATGAACCGGTTGAATCCCATTGACGCCCCTTGAATACATCGATCGCGCCCTGGCGCTGGTGGCCCAACGTGCCCTGGCCCTGCCAGGGCACGATGTCTTCCAGCACCTGGCGCAACAGTTGCAATACGTGCGTGCGGTGCTGCTGGACCGGGGCCTGGATCGCTCCAGGCTGCACCAGATCACCATCGGCAGCGTTGCGGTCAAGGAGTTCGACGAGACCGATCCAGAGCTGGCCCGGGCCCTGAAGGATGCGCACCACGTGGCCGTGCAGACCGGGCGCGGGCTGAAGATCGATTTGCCCTGAGCGCGCTCCAGCAAAGGAAATGGACGGGGCAGTTGGGCGCTACGCCAGCGGAGTCTCGAAGACCACCCGGCCCAGGCGGCTCTTGGCGATGTAGCTGTTGCCGCTGATCTCGGCGGTCTTGAAAGAGTCGCGGCGGTCAATGAAGCCGGGCACATCGCTCATCCACAGCCTTTGCGGGGTGCTCTGGCCTGCCCTGGTCACTTCGCAATACCAGGCTTCACCCACTTCGGAATCAAGGCGCCGGAACACTTCCACCCGGGACTTTCTGTCCCTGCTGCTCTTGCCCAGCTTCTTGATGGGCAGCGTCAGCTGGAATTGGCGCTGCACCACCGCATCCGCTGCCACGTTGATGGCCTGCACGGCTTGCAGGTTCGGCCCCTTGCGATGGGCGATGTCCATCAGGCACTGGCGCAGGAGCTCCAGCAACTGCTGGTTCTGGGCAGCGCGGTCCTGCGCCAGAAAATGCGCAAAGTCGAAACCCTCAACAAAAACCGCAGTCACTCCAAGAACGTTGTCGAACGCCTCCGCTTCGCCCTGGGGGCCAAGAACCACGGCAATCTTGCTGCTGCCATTGATCTCAACCGCAGGCAGCAGGGCCATGAACATCTCGGTGATGGGGTGGGTCAGGCGGCGAAGGTACACGCCTTCAGGCAGCGCGGCCAGGTCACTTTCGTGCAGGGTGAGCAGGTTCAATTTCATGGGAGTCTCGCTATATGCGCCATTGTCCCTGCCCGGGTCACTGCCCAGGTCACGGCCCGGCCAGCCGCTGGCCACTCCTGGAGCAAAGGAGTGGCATTTGACGCGCGCTTCAGTCGTGCCGCGCCATCAGGTCACGGCGGCGGCGCTCGTAGTAGTGCCGCTGGCACTCGGCCGCCTCCTGCCAGGCCTGCCTGTCGATGGTCTCCTGCACATGGTCCGGCAACGGCCGGGGCGGCACAGCGGCTGCCAGCATGGCGTCCATCCCCTCCAGCGGCGCAAAGCCCAGGCAGGGCAGCTCGAATGGCAGCGCGGGCTCCTGCGCATTGGCAAGAATGGCCCCCAGCGCCCAACGCGCCATGCGGTCAAAGAATCCGTCAGGGTGCCCATGGTTCCAGTAGCGCGCCATCTCCGGCCCCGCAAACCGCATGGCGTCATAGGCATGCCTGGGGTTGTGGCGGGCCAGCTCCACCACCTCGCTGAACCAGATCTCTCCAATCCCGTAGTGCTCATGCCCGCTGTTCACGCGCGGCGGCACAAACCACTGAATGCGCTCGCCCTTCGCATTGCGCCGTGTGAAAGACAGGTCATCGCATGTGTGGATGCGGCGCAAGACCTTGGGCGCAGGCCCCGGTATCAGGCTCTGGGGCGGGTGCCTGGCATCGCACCCGGGTTTGGTCTTGCGCTTGGTTTTGCTGTCTTTGGCTGGGGCCTCCACGCCAGTCAGCACCTTGCGCTGCACCCAGCGCCTGAAGCGCTTTGCCTCAGTTGAGGCGCTGGCCTGGATCAGCGCATATAGGCCGTCCACGCTGATAGCCGCCACTGCTTCGCGCCTGGGCTTGCGGCCGGGCTCGCTGGCAAGGCGGACGGTGCAGCGCTGGCCCTCAGCGAGCTTGCCGGTGGCCAGCTTGTGGCGGGAGATTCCCAGGGCGGTGCACACATCCTCGGCCAGGAACCAGGTCACGCCATTCGTGGGGAATGTGCGGATCGGGGTGTGACCGAAGTGGAAGGTTTGGGGGGTGATGTCGTCTGCAGGGATTCCACGGACGGACGGTGATCGCAAAGCCATGAATGGCCTCCTATGTCAACACGGTCATAGGGTTGCCCGTCTGTCTTCGCCTTGATGGCTTTATGCAGCGGCGGGCAGCCCGGCCATAAACAAGACTTGCCCTGGGTTGCAGGGCAAGACAAAGCTATGGGCGAAATGCCACTGACTTTCGGGAGTGACTTCCGCCTATGAAGGTGTGTTGAGCACCGGGGGGATCGTAGCAGGTGGGGCTGGAGGTACCCAAGGCGTTTGCGTAGGTGTGGCGGATGGATGATGGCGGGAAGCCTTGGGTGAGGGCCCTGTGGTGGCTTGCGATGGCAATATCAACTGGATTGGGTTATTTCGCGCATCAGTTGCTCAGGGTCTGTGCGTCAGTAGTCCGCTAAAGACGACACGCGCGAACTCTTCATAAGCGATGGGGAACCTTGTGAAATCCTCTTCATTGGGCATGACAAGTTAGGAATCGGCCACAAAAACGACTGACTGTCAATTTCTTTTGATTTCACCAAATCTGCTGACTTTGGTGGGGCGTTATTCGCACAAATGTTGCAAAATATTCTTGAGTCTTATGAGGGTGGTAGGGTTGAGGTGGCTGCCAGATATAAAGGATTATGGAGAATTAAATTAGCCTTTAACAGGAATTGAGATTTTTAAATCTCCACTGGAAGTTTTTTGAACCAAGATCATCTGCGGAAAGCGACACGTTTGGCGCATCTTAAGAGATGATTTAATGTAAATGACTAGTAGTAATTCATACTGGAGTAATATCATATGACGAAAGAACTTCTTACTGAAGTTGGTTCACCGGATTTTTGCAGAAATTTCCCTTCTAAACCAGAAAAAATACTTGCAAGAGATAATATATTTGAGCATCTTAATACGGTTTTTCGAGATGCGGCACAATGCATTCTTGTTGAAGGAGAGGTACAAAGTGGGAAAACTGAATTGCTAGCCAATTTTATGAGGCGTAATCCAAATACCTCGGTAGGTGTATTCCTTTCTCCAGGAGATACATATTTCTATTCGCCAGAATATGCGAGATTGGTACTGTCAGAGCAAATTAACTGGCTAATAAATGGGGTTTCTGGAAACTTCGACTCCATCGATGAGGCAAGTTATAAGAAGTTACTATATCAACTTCAGAAAGTCGCAAGAAAAATACCGATAACATTTGTTATAGATGGAATTTCTGGTAAATCTCCTCATGAGCATGGCGTTGTAACGGATATTTTGAAACTGTTGCCATTTAGTCAGAATGATTTCAGATTTTTGATATCTGGAACCGATGCGTTGGAAGATATTATTAAGTCTAAGTGTAAATCATTTAAATCTGTTCCGCTCATACCAATAGCTCAAGAAGAAGCCGCCGAGTATTTCTCAGATACGCAAGCTTCAAGCCCAAAAGATATTTCGGATATAAGAAAATTCTGCGATGGCTCCATAGGTAGAATGAGTAAGCTTAAATCTATTTTAAAAACAAGCGGCCTCTCATTGGATGAAATCCTAGATAAAGGAAAAGGAGACATCAAAGATCTTATGGAAATAAGCTGGGATTGTCAAAATTACAATGACAATCAAGAAAAATGCCTGGCGCTACTTTGTTTCGCAAATAGACAGTTGAGTTTGGAATTAATATCGCTGAGGTTAGATTTTGCTATTTCAGAGTTGGCGGATTTTTTGGAAAAATGCTCATTTGTAGATGTAAATAGCAACTCTAAGCTTGTATGCATAAACTCAAATGCTCAAAAAGAATTTCTGCAAACGAAATTGTCTAAATATTCGGATTTTTCTCAACAATTGCTATTGGATGAATTATTGAGAAATCCAGAATCAATTGATGCGGATAGATATTTGCCCGTTCAGTTAATGCAGACGGGTAAAAACGAAGATTTAATTAAGCGCTTGGATGTATCTCATTTTTGTAGATTATTGAGTAATGAGAAGTCGCTTCGTGTTCTAAAGTCTCATTTCGATCTGGGTATCACGGCAGCCATAAATGTCAATGATGAAAATGCATTTTCTCAATTTGGAATGGGAAAGAGTGTTATCGGAGGGATAGCCTTGTCGAACGGATCGCATAGCCGAGTGGAGGCATTGGTGGCTATTGGTTTAATAGATGAAGCTATAGCGCTATCTTTGGCGGCTCCAACAAAAGAAGAACAATTAAGGCATTTGGCTGCGACGGCTAGAGTGTTATTTGAAGAGAGGAAATCAATTCCTCAATCTGTTCGTGCGGATATTAGTAATCTTTTAAAAGAGGTAACGGCAGATACTCTAGGAAATTTGGCAATTATAATAGCATGCGATCTTATCTCATTTGATCTCGAAGCAGCAGTAAAATTGTTTAATAGTGCTAATTCCCTCGTGAAAAATGAAAAAACAAAGGCATCCACGCCAAATCAAGAGGGAGTGGCAGAGCGTGCTATAGAAGAGTCGTCTGTTTCACGTGGAAAAGATTTTGAGATACTTATTTCAGAGAAACATCATTACAGGTTTGCAGAGTCATTGGGGCAGATAGTAGATAGAACATCGGCTGAGAAGATCTGTGCAAGAGTCAAAAACAGTTCTGACTATGCCAGTGACTTACTTTTTTTGAAAGAATGGATAAGTCGTCGATATGCTGATCCGCAAGCACATGAAGTTGCAAACGCTGCAATTGATACACTACTAAAGGATTTGACGCGTAGCCCTCGAATAGAAGATTTGCGTGCTATCGGTTCAGTTCTTCCCTATATATCAGATGTAAGCATTGCCGATAAAATAAGCAAGAGATTACAGGCACTAACTACAACTGAGTTATTTCTTGGGAATTCAGTTGAAGCGGTACGGTTAAAGATGTTGATATTAGAGGTTAAACATCGGCAATTCCCGCAAGAAGCTGAGTTGGACCTTTTGGATTCTTGTTTTGAAATAGAGAAAATATCGGATCTAAGCATGAGATTGACGTGTTTCTCATGGATGTTGTTTTATTTAAAAAACTTTTCTAAAAATGGCGAGCTTGAGAGTAGAACCTCTTTGATATCGCATATTACTCAAGAAATTTTGAATACAATATCCGCACTGCTTAAAAGCTCTGCTGATCATTTTGGCGTTGTTAGGACGGCGTTGCCTGCATTAGCCCGTGTGAATGCTGAGTTAGCAATCGAAGTATGTGCTTCGCTCAATACTGAGTCTAGGAGAGATGCAGCATACTCTATGTTATTTAAAGAGATGTTTATTATAAAAAGTTATTTGGATAATCCAAAGAACATTATCTGCTGCATAGATAGAATTCATGATGAAAGTATAAGATCTCATTCGATATTGACGGCGCTGTCTATTGTTGTGTCACATTTGAAAGTGCAGCAAGCAAATAATTGCAACGACGCAGTTTTGAATCTCTGGAAACGTCTTAGATTACCGAATTATAGATTTATTGGTTTAAGGTATGCCATACAAATCTCATTTTTAACAAAGTTGTCAACGGAGCGGATTGATAAACTAAAAAAAGCGCTAAGTGATTGCTGGAATGCAGTAGATATAGATTGGGTGCGTTGGGAACTTGGTTATTCGTTGGTTAGAGATATTAATGCATTTGATTCAAATTATGCAAACCAATGGTTAGCCATGTTGTCAGAGGAGGAAAAATCAATAAGAGCGCCGTCTGAGTCTGTAAACGAGGCGATAAAAATAATAGCAAGTGTTGCAGTTAGAGCTTATTCTTACTTGTCTCCTGCTGAATTTGAGCAATCAATTGATTTTGATAAATTAAGGCTATTGATTGACGCAATGGCTGTGCCTGACGAAAAAATGCTAATGTGGTGCGAGTTGGGGATACGACTTCATTTCGCAGAAAAAGAAAAATTCAGCAAATATATTTGCCAAAAATTCGTTGAGCCTCTTTTGCTTTCATCTCGGTCAACAGATGGGGAATGGGTGTTTTCAAACGATTTAACGCTGACTCATGCCGCACCATTTTTATATATAACTCATGAAGCAACTGGACAGCTTGCAGTAGAAAAGATATCAGACTCGGTAAGACGTGATATTGCGATATCCGACATTTGTTTCACACTCCTGCGCCGGGTTGCTATCACAGATGCATTCAAGGAGGCTGATGACGATGCGTATGAGATGGATGATAAGACTGCAAGCTCTATTTTGTCTTTGCTTGCAAAAATGACTACAGATTGGGCAATTTTCAGAGTCCTAAAAGCTTTTGTGCGATCTATATCGGCAAAGCGGAATGAAAGCAAGATTCGCCGTGTACAGGCTGCTGACTTTTTGGAAAGTGTTGAATCCCTGGTTTCTCGAGCCCTTCCCGACCAGAAGAATATTAGGCATGAGGGGTTTTTAATATCAAGTTTGGCAGTTATTAATCGTGCTAGGCATATTATTGGTTTATCTACATCACATAAAGTATGGCCAGATCTTTATAAGAGAGCTAGAAGTCTTGATAATGTATCTGATCGAGCGGTTGTTACAGCTTTTGTTGTTGTTGGAGCGAGAGCTCGGAAAAATCAGATTGCAGAAGATTGGTTTGAACAAATTAAAGATGATATTTCAGCAGCACCAACAGTGTTGGATCAAATTGATCGCTATTCTTGGGTGGCAGAGATTTTAGAGTCGCTTGACAAAAAACAGTCTATTGCGATGGCGCGGCTTGGGATGACTATGGCCAACAATGTCGAAGCAGACATCGATATTTATGAGAGAAAAAGGAAGATTTTAGACTTGGTTTTCAGTATTGATCCTGATATAGCGGAGGATTTTATTGAAATATCAGACAAAGATCGTGCAAGAAAAAATGATAAGGCAGCCTTGGAGGCAAGGCTCAGGCTTCAAAGATTGCAAAGAGATGCAGCGGCAAAGCTTGATAAAATACAATTAACCAATGAATCCGATCTAGATATCGCAGAGTTATCAATGAGAAATTTGGCTGCTTTAAATGCCAACAAAATCTCACCACGACCCGTGGAGGATTTCAAGCAGCTAAATGAGAAGTCCAACGGACTGCCTTTGGAATCAGCATATGGTATCTGGAGTTGGACTCTTGAGAATGCGATAAAAAGAGGTGGTTCCCAATCTAAGGGGGAGAAGGCTGTAAACAGATTCTTCAATGCCTCAATAAAATCGGGGGAATTGTTGATTTCGCTACTCAGCGGAGAGGCAAAAGGATTGAACCCTGGTGGATTTAGAAATGGAGGAGTAGTGCTGCCAGGAGATAGAGATGCCGCTATCTCGAAAATTATAGGATGGGCGAGTACGGTAGATGGTGAGGATATACTAATTTCTGATCCATATTTTGGTCCCGAAGATTTGGATTTGATTTTTGAGTTGACAAAAGCTGCGCCGAGATCTTTTCTTCGAATATTGACAGGAAAACGCCACTTGAAGGGAATAATCCAAGATGGGAATTTTGAGCAGGGATTTTCCGATGTTTGGAGGTCAATTTGCGATACAACTGGAAATGATATAGAGGTATCTATAATTGGAGTAAATGCGGATGGCGACCATCCCATACATGACCGTTGGCTAGTGTCCAAGAATAGTGGTGTTAGAATCGGAACTTCCACAAAGTCTTTAGGGAATTTTAGAGTCTCTGAGGTAACAGAGATAAATATCGAGCAATCGGAGGAGAGATTCGATTTAATAGAGAGCTTTATTAACAGAAAAACAAGGACATGGGAGGGTGTAAAGTTGAATCTATCTAGCTTCGCTTTAACATAAGAGCTACTAGAGGTCCACGAAGCGCGCATAGACAATTGCGACAATGCTTCGTGAATCGCTAGGGAAGGTCTGCAAAACCTCGGTGCTGCCGCGTGATGTTGGACACTGGTGCAAAGAAAATAGCCTGAGTGAGGGCGGATACGAGCGCAAGACCCAGCGGACGCGCAAGCGCGGGTTTTTCGACGAGATGAACCTGGTGGTGCCGTGAGTGGAGTTGGTGTCGCCGATTGCGCGGCACGCATCTGCACCCGGTGCCAAAGGCGGGCGCCCGCCGTTTTCAGTCGAAACGATGCTGCGCATCCACTTCTTGCAGCGATGGTTCGACCTGTCAGACCCGGCGATGAAAGAGGTGCTGTACGACACACCGATGTTTCGCGAGTTCGCTGGGCTTGGCATGGGTGAGGAGAACGTGCCCGACGAGAGCAATATTCTGCGCTTTCGCCATCTGCTGGAGAAGCACCAGTTGAACCTGCAGATATTGGCCACGATCAACGCCACTCTCATAGCCAAGGGCCTGCTCTTGAAGAGCGGCACAGTGATCGATGCCACGCTAGTGCCAGTGCCGCGCCAGCAGGTGGGCAAAGACGAGCGCTACAAGCTAAAGGTAGGCGAGCAGCCTGACTAGAGTGATGTCAAGCGCATGCGAAAGCACATTAATGCACTCATATCAAGGAGCACCGCAAGTGCCTTTGGCTAAAAGCTCAGCGTGAGCGCGGTGTACAGGCGTTGCATTACAACGCTCGCATCTCAAAGCAAGGCCGGCCGTCACATTGCATGCCGCTGGACGGAATCCACTAGCGCGTCAGCCACATCCAGGCATTGGCCAAGCCCTCGGGTTTTCCTTTGAACCTTGCCACGGCGTAACGGCCGCCCGGCAGGGATTGGGTGTCCACCTGGCCGCTGGCGACAAAATGCGCGGGGACTTCCACGCAGGCGTCATAGCGGCATTTGCTGGCGGGTGTGAGAGAGGGGTCGTCATAGCCTATGCCGTAGCACGTTTGATCGCTGAGGCCATTGGAGTGCATCCACGGCGCAATGGTGCCTCGCCAGAATTGGCCTATGGCTGGGCCATAGGGGCCGATCAAGCGTTGATAGGCGACATGTGCTTTGGGTAGATCAATGATGCGGACGTCCATGGCGATTTCTTTCTTCAGGTGACAAGAGCCCTGAGGTTCGCCTAACGCGCGCGGGTCTTCCTGATGGAGATTGCCGAAGACCTGATCAGGATTGCTCTGCGGGCTGCCTGGCGGCTGCCCGATGGCGGCCGCCTGGGTTTTCAGCCGTTCAAGCGTGGTGGAGCGCCAGGCCGATGGCGTACAGCCAAACTTGAGCTTGAAGGCTCGCGCAAATGCTTCGCCCGATTGGAAGCCGGTGGCCAAGGCGGTTTCAAGCACGGTTTCCTTGCTGCCGCAGGACAGCCGGAACGCCGCCTTCTCGAGCCGTCGCCGCTGCGCATAGCTGCCCAGCGTTTCTCCCATCCATGCCGCAAAAATTCGGTGAAAGTGGAAGCGCGAGAAATTGGCGATGTCGGCCAGATGTGCGCCATCCAAAGGCTGATCCAGGTGGGCATCGATGTAGTTGAGCACGCGATTGATCCGTCGTGCGTACTCGGCGCGGGATGCCTGCTCGGAAGGCTTGTTCGTCATGGTCGTTGTTCTGGAAATCACCGTGCATGCGGCGATGGGGCCTGCCTGTCAGCAGGGGGGGCGGATGGAGACAGCCAGCCGGCGCAGCTCTCGTCAGGCCGGCGCCTTCCCCTTCACCCACAATCCAAACTCCTTCATCACCCCCACCACCGGCTTGAGCCGTTCCCCATCCTGGGTCAATTCGTACTCCACCTTGATCGGTGCCGTGGGGTAGACCGTGCGCTTGACCAGGCCCGCTTCCTCCAACGCGCGAAGGTCCAGGGTGAGGGAGCGTTGGGAAATGCCGGGCATGTCGCGGCGCAGGTCGTTGAAGCGCCGGGGGCCGTCGATGAGGTAGGAGGCGATGAGCAGCCTCCAGCGGCCGCCCAGCAGGCGCATGGCTTCTTCCACGGAGCAGCCCGAGATGTTGGATTTCATAGCACATTCATCATAGGCAGGCGGCAGGTATATTTTTTTAACCTATGGGCAGTTTTATTGCCTTCTTCCAGATTTATCCCTGGTGCATGACATTGGCCAGGGGCTGTGCCTGAACGCGCAGGCCCCTTGTTCCATCACCAGAAAAATTCCATGAAGCTGTATTACCTGCCGGGCGCCTGTTCGCTGGCGCCGCACATTGTCCTGAACGAGCTGGGGCTTGATTTCCAACTGGTCCGGGTGGACCACAAGACCCACCAGACGGAAGACGGCAGGAACTTCCGTGCGCTCAGCCCGTTTGGCTATGTCCCCCTGCTGGAGATGGACGACGGCAGCCTGCTGCGGGAAGGGCCCGCCGTTTTGCAGTACCTGGCGGACCTGCAGCCTGCGTCTCTTCTGGTGCCAGTCCAGGGCAGCCGTGAGCGCTATCGGCTGCTGGAGTGGCTGGCCTTTCTGAACTCGGAGATCCACAAGGGCTTCATCCCGCTGCTGTATGCGGTGGCGGCGGGAAAGTACGGCGTGGAGACGGCCAAGCCCAAGCTGGAGCAGCGGTATGCCTGGGTGAACGCGCAACTGGCCGGCAAGCGCTACCTGATGGGCGATGGTTTCACCGTGGCCGATGCCTATCTGTACGCGCTCACGCAGTGGGGGCAGGCGCCGTGGCTGGAGTCGGTCTACAAGACGAGCATTCGCTTCGATGGCCTGGAGCATCTTGCAGACTGGTACGCGCGGATGCGGGAGCGGCCTGCCGTGCGCCAGTCGCTGCAGGCGGAAGGTCTGCGATAGGGCGGGGCAGGGCACATGGCGGTGCGCTGGACTGGCTTGGCCGTATCCGCCGCACCGTTGCCCGCCGGTCCATGCTGGCCACCGCGCCCGTTGCGGGCACGCCGCAGACTGATACGCATGCGTCCTGTCTGGATAGAATGCGTTTCATTCTCAATTCCGTCGCTGCGGCTGCCGCCTTGCCCCGGGCGCAGCGCAGAAGAAACCGTGTCTTCCACCGAATCCGCGCTGCAGCAACGCATGGCTGCCCTTTATGCCGACCACCATGGCTGGTTGCGCGGCTGGCTGCGGCGCAGGGTGGGCAATGCGTTTGATGCGGCCGATGTGGCGCATGACACGTTTGTGCGCATCCTGGCGTCGCGCGATGCGTTACTGGGTATGGCGGAGCCACGCGCCTACCTGACGACCACGGCCAGGCGGCTGCTGGTGGACCGGGCGCGGCGCCAGGCCATGGCGCAGGCCTATCTGGATGAGCTGGCGCTGGTGGCGCAAAGCCTGCCCGGCTATCCGGCGCCCGAAGAAATCCTGATGGCGGTGCAGGCGCTGGAGCAGATTGGCGCTGCGCTGGAGGGGCTGGCCGAGCGCCCGCGCGAGGCGTTTCTGCGCCACTACCTGGACGAGCAGCCGCAGGCCGAGATTGCACAGGGCCTGGGTGTTTCCACGCGCATGGTGCAGAAGTACCTGGTGCAGGCGCTGCTGCACTGCCGCGCCCATTGCCCTGCCGTGGCCGAGCATGTCCGGTAGAGCGGAGCGCATGCCCGGCACAGGGCCGGATGACGATGCCCTGGCCGAGCAGGCGGCGCAGTGGCTTGTGGCGCTGACGGGCGATGACGAGGCCGAATGCGCCACGGCCCGCGCGGGCTTTGAAGCATGGAAGCGTGCCGACCCGCGCCATGCGGCCGCCGCCCTGGACATGGAGCAGTTTCTGGACCGCCTGCAGGCTGCGCGCAGCGGCCCGGCCGGCAGCCGGCCAGCCCGTGCGGCGCTGGATGCGTCGGGCAGCGCTGGAAGAAAGCAGGATGGGCAGACACGCCGGGCTCGGCGCACGCGGCGTGCCGGCGCGGCCCTGATGCTGGCTGCCGTGCTGGCCTTGCCGGCCTGGGTGGCATTGCAGGCCTGGCCACCGGGCTATCTGATGGCGGACCTGCGCACGGCCACAGGCCAGTGGCAGACCCGGGCGCTGGCGGATGGCACGCGCATCACCCTGGCCAGTGGCAGCGCGGTGAACCTGCGTTATGACGAGCGGCGCCGTACGGTGGAGCTGGTGCAGGGCGAGATTCTGGTCGATGTGGCCCGTGATGCATCGCGCCCCTTTGTGGTGGAAACCGCGCAGGGCAGCCTGCGTGCGCTGGGCACGCGCTTTGTGGTGGACCGGCAGGCCGATGCCACGGTGTTGAGCGTGCTGGAGTCGCGCGTGGCGGCGCAGGCCGCTGCGGGCGGCCAGGACTCCGCCACGGTGGATGCCGGCCAGCGTGTACGCATCACGGACCACGGCCTGGGGCCCGTGCAGGCCATGGACGCCCGGGGCCTGGCGGATGCCTGGCGCAACCACCAGTTGGTGGTGAGCGACCAGCCCCTGGCCGAGGTGCTGGATGCGCTGGCCCGCCACCGGCCCGGCCATATCCGCTACGACAGCGCACAGATCCACCACCTGCGCGTGAGCGCCGTGCTGCCGCTTGACGATACGGACCGCGCGCTGCAGTTGCTGATGAGCAGTTTTCCCGAGCTGCGCATTCGCAAGCTCACGCCTTGGCTGGTACTGGTGGATGCGCCCGGGCCCTGAGGGGACG
>Ga0209370_1000920_pt1 | contig 30627 bp, 28 predicted proteins | sample AgamicAtPrz_FD_187164 | JGI IMG/M metagenome (GOLD analysis project Ga0209370, IMG submission 187164) | Agave microbial communities from Guanajuato, Mexico - At.P.rz (SPAdes) (version 2) | ecosystem: Host-associated > Plants > Phyllosphere > Phylloplane/Leaf | place: Guanajuato, Mexico... | reverse complement strand
CTTGTGGAGTGCCCACACAGATTGTCTGATAAATTGTTAAAGAGCAGTGAGTTAGGCGCTTTCGCTTGCTAACTCGAGGTGGCGTATATTACGCTTTCCTCTTTCAGAGTCAACCCTAATTTTCAGGGTTTTTTCTCTGCGACCCCCGGATACTCTGTGAAGTTGTTCACATGTTCCGTGTCGATGGAGGCGCATTATAGGGAGTTCCTCGCAGGCCGCAACAGGTATTTTCCGCAAAAACGATCGTTCGCTGCATTCCACAGCAAAACCCCGCCTTATACCCACTTGCACACAGTGTTATCCACAGATGCGATTTGCACGGAAAATTTACGAGCGCCACGCAAACGTTTTCGCTACAATTCCCCGCGACGAAACGATCCCCCTTTTTATGGGGGCGTTACCTGAATATGCGCCTGCCCCTCCCTTTATAAGGCAAAAACCCTTCCTTATAGAGAGAACGAGGTGGACATTCACGTAACGCTCTTTAATTGCGACTCAAAGCCAAGGGATAAAACCATGCAACAACCTCGTCCAATCCGCCGGGCCCTGCTCAGCGTGTCTGACAAAGCCGGTATCGTTGAATTCGCCGAAGCGCTTTCCCAGCGCGGCGTTGAACTGCTCTCCACCGGCGGCACCGCTCGCCTGCTGGCAGACGCCGGTCTGCCCGTTACCGAAGTTTCCGACTACACCGGCTTCCCGGAGATGATGGACGGACGAGTAAAGACCCTGCACCCGAAAGTTCACGGCGGTATTCTCGGCCGCCGCGGGCAGGACGACGCCGTCATGACTCAGCATGACATCAAGCCTATCGACATGGTGGTCGTCAATCTGTACCCGTTCGCCCAAACCGTGGCGCGCCCGGATTGCTCGCTGGAAGACGCAGTCGAGAATATCGATATCGGCGGCCCGACCATGGTGCGCTCCGCCGCCAAGAACCATAAAGACGTCGCCATCGTAGTGAAGAGCAGCGACTACGCCGCCATTATTACCGAGATGGGCAACAACGACGGCTCGCTGCGCTATGCCACCCGCTTCGATCTCGCCATCAAGGCCTTCGAGCACACCGCCGCCTACGACAGCATGATCGCCAACTACTTCGGCGCGCTTGTGCCGGCGTACCACGGCGCGACCGAACAGCCGTCCGGCCGCTTCCCGCGTACCCTGAACCTCAACTACATCAAGAAGCAGGATATGCGCTACGGTGAGAACAGCCACCAGCAGGCCGCCTTCTATATAGAAGAAGAGGTAAAGGAAGCGTCCGTCGCGACCGCCGAACAGCTGCAGGGCAAGGCGCTGTCTTATAACAACATCGCCGATACCGACGCCGCGCTGGAATGCGTGAAAGAGTTCGCCGAGCCGGCCTGCGTGATCGTCAAACACGCCAACCCTTGCGGCGTGGCGATCGGCGACGACATCCTGGCCGCCTACGAGCGCGCTTACCAAACCGACCCGACCTCCGCCTTTGGCGGCATCATCGCCTTTAACCGCGAGCTGGATGCCGCCACCGCGCAGGCGATCATCAGCCGCCAGTTCGTGGAAGTGATCATCGCGCCAAACGTCACCCAGGAAGCGCGCTCCCTGCTGGCCGCCAAGCAGAACGTGCGCGTGCTGGCCTGCGGCCAGTGGCAGCAACGCGTGGCGGGGCTGGACTTCAAGCGCGTCAACGGCGGCCTGCTGGTGCAGGATCGCGATCTGGGCATGGTAACCGCCGCCGATCTGCGTGTGGTATCCGAGCGTCAGCCGACCGAACAGGAACTGCGCGACGCGCTGTTCTGCTGGAAAGTGGCCAAGTTCGTGAAATCCAACGCCATCGTTTATGCACGTGACAACATGACCATCGGCATAGGCGCCGGCCAGATGAGCCGCGTTTACTCCGCCAAGATCGCCGGCATCAAAGCGGGCGATGAAGGGCTGGAAGTGAAAGGGTCTGCCATGGCCTCCGACGCCTTCTTCCCATTCCGCGACGGCATCGATGCCGCGGCGGCCGTCGGCATTACCTGCGTGATCCAGCCGGGCGGCTCTATCCGCGACGACGAAGTGATCGCCGCCGCCAACGAACACGGCATCGCCATGATCTTTACCGACATGCGTCACTTCCGCCATTAATTCCTTTTGCCGCGTGCGCTCCGGCGCACGCCATTCGTGGAGCCCCTGATGAACATTTTGATTATCGGCAACGGCGGGCGCGAGCACGCGCTGGCCTGGAAAGCCGCCCAGTCTCCGCTGGCGGACAAAGTCTACGTTGCGCCGGGCAATGCCGGCACCGCGCTGGAAGCCAATCTGGAAAACGTGGCGATCGCCGCCACCGACATCCCTGCCCTGGTCGCTTTCGCCCAGAGCCATGACATCGGTCTGACCATCGTCGGGCCGGAAGCGCCGCTGGTGATCGGCGTGGTCGACGCCTTCCAGGCCGCCGGTTTGAAAATCTTCGGCCCGTCGCAGGCCGCCGCGCAGCTCGAAGGCTCCAAAGCCTTCACCAAAGATTTCCTGGCGCGCCACCGCATCCCGACCGCCGAATATGAAAACTTTACCGAGGTGGAGCCGGCGCTGGCCTATGTGCGCCGCAAAGGCGCACCGATCGTCATCAAGGCCGATGGCCTGGCGGCCGGTAAAGGCGTGATCGTCGCGATGACGCTGCAGGAAGCGGAAGAAGCCGTGCGAGACATGCTGGCCGGCAACGCCTTCGGCGACGCCGGTCATCGCATCGTGGTGGAAGAGTTCCTCGACGGCGAAGAAGCCAGCTTCATCGTGATGGTCGACGGCGAGAACGTGGTGCCAATGGCCACCAGCCAGGACCACAAACGCGTCGGCGACGGCGACACCGGCCCGAACACCGGCGGCATGGGGGCTTACTCCCCGGCGCCGGTCGTGACCGACGAAATCCACCGGCGCGCCATGGATCAGGTGATCTGGCCGACGGTGCGCGGCATGGCGGCGGAAGGCAACACCTACGTCGGCTTCCTGTACGCCGGCCTGATGATCGCCGCCGATGGCCAGCCGAAGGTGATCGAATTCAACTGTCGTTTTGGCGATCCCGAAACCCAGCCGATCATGCTGCGCCTGCGCTCCGATCTGGTGGAGCTGTGCCTGGCGGGTGCCGAAGGCCGCCTGAACGAGAAAAGCTCCGACTGGGACGAACGCCCTGCGCTCGGCGTAGTGCTGGCGGCCGGCGGTTATCCGGGTGACTATCGCAACGGCGAAGTGATCCAGGGGTTGCCGCAGCAGGAAAGCGCCGACGGCAAGGTCTTCCATGCCGGTACACGCCTGCAGGGCGATGACGTCGTCACCAGCGGCGGCCGCGTGCTGTGCGTAACCGCGCTGGGTGACACCGTGGCGCAGGCGCAGCAACGCGCCTACCAGCTGGCGGAAGGCATTCAGTGGCCGGGCAGCTTCTGCCGCAAAGACATCGGTTATCGCGCGATTGCGCGCGGCAAGTGATTTGGCCGTCTAAGGTCATGATGGGAGGCTCCGCAGCGCGGGGCCTTTTTTACAGCTGGTCTTCTTTCGGTTCCCAGCTGCAGAAGTCGTCGTTCGCCACCAGCAGCAGTTCGCTGCCTTCGGGCGCTTCCAGCCAGGCGACGCTCACCGGCCGGCTACTGCTGCGGGCGCGTTTCTCGATCCAAACGATGGAGGCGGCATCCAGCCCCGGCTTCATGCGTTGGCCGTCGCAGGTTTGCACCTCGCCCTGCATCCAGTGCCCCTGCAGCAATTTCACCTTGCCGGCGCGCAGCGCATTGCTCACTTCAAGGATCCGCCGCGCCTGATATTGGTACAGAGCGATTTCATCGCTGGTCAACGGTTCGCGGCGTGTCGCCAACTGGCGCTGCATAAAGCTCACCGTGCCGTCGTCGGCAAAGCGCAGCTGAATGGAATCTCGATCGCCGTCGGCGTCGTTGCGTTTGATTTGGCGCAGCACGTCGCCCTGATAGGTGTACAGCGTGGTGATGGTACCCGGACCACGGTAAGGGCTGTAGACGCTGACCAACACCTGCGGACGATGTTGCTCATCGTCTTTACGCCACAGGCGTATCACACCCTGATCGGCCACGAAGCCGCTGGCGGTAAAGCTGGGGATATCGGAATGGAAACTGCAGGCACTCAGGCCGACGGCGATGCCAACGGCCATGAGCGCCCGACGAGCAAACAAAAGGGGCGCCATCGCCCCCCTGTTTATTCTTTTCACCGAGGCGCGGTCTTATTTAACAGCGTCTTTCAGTGCTTTGCCAGAAACGAACGCAGGCACGTTGGCTGCTGCGATTTTGATTTCTTTGCCAGTCTGTGGGTTGCGGCCAGTGCGCTCGCTACGATGGTTTACTTTGAAAGTACCGAAGCCAACCAATTGTACTGCATCACCTTCTTTCAGAGACTCAGTAATAGCAGCCAGGGTGGATTCCAGAGCCAGTTTAGCTTGTGCTTTGGAAAGGTCAGCCTTGTCCGCGATTACATCAATCAGTTGAGTCTTGTTCATAAGTTATCCTTACAGTGTGTTTATCGTTTGCAAAGCATCGAGTGCGACGGATATGCCGATTGACAGCACTCTCCTGCATACACGCACCGATAGCCACTTTTTTTACGCCCCCCAAATGTAGACCAGACAGGGTGCGGATGTGAAGCCTTAAGGCATGACAAATCAGGCGTTAAATCACGTTTTGTTGCCTTATTGCGCTAAATTTATCCCGATGTTGCTGACACCGGCCTCTCGCAGGTCGGATCGCAGCCCCTTGATCAGGTCTATATCGCGCTCTTCACAGGCGTCCAACAGGCGGAAAATTTCCCATTGAATGTCCCATTCTTCCTCTACCGCAGGCAAACTTTCCAACTCTTCGTCGGTCATTTCCTTACCGGCTTGGGTCATTTCCAACATCGCCACGGTGCGAATCGATGTTTCGCTGATGGCAATGGCGTGCTCCAGCGTCTCCCCGCCGAGCCGCGAATGGATCAGTTCCCCTAATGCGATACAGGCATCAATTGCCGGGTAAACGCCGTAAAGATCGTAATCTTCCGCCGACGGAATCGCCTCTTCCAACTTCTCGAGCTGGCTGTCGAAGTTGACCTTGGCGTCCTTCACCACCAGCGTTTCCCACACCAAATCCAGAATGCGGCGATAAACCGCCGGATCGCCGAACTCGGTCTGTTTGCAGAACATCTGGTAATTCGGGTACATACGCTCGCACAAACTGGCCATAAAGGTCAAATGTTGCCAGGCCTCGAGCCGTTCCAGACGTAAATGAATCGGGTTACGTAGCATGCTTTACTCTCTTACGCGTTATCTGCGGCGCAGTGTACCCGAAATCGCTCATGGCGACACCTCCGGATGCTGCTGCAACCAACGCTGAAACGCCGGACGGCGCGATGCGATGGCGTCGGCCCAACGGGTCGGCTCCGGTAATCGGTAGCCCGCCATGCAGCGTTGCACCCACGCCAGCGCGCTGTCGGCGCTCACGCGATGGCCGGTAGAGATGAACAGCGGGTTGCAACGCGCCTTGCTGCGCCACACCCAGCCCAGCGGTTCACCCTTATCTTCCAGCGGCGCCAGCGCGCCGACGGCGGCGTCCAGCGGCGCAAATTTGCCGCACAGGCGCTTCTTGGCCACGCCGATGGTCGGCACATCGACCAGCAGGCCGAAATGGCTGGCGACGCCGAGACGCCGCGGATGCGAAATACCGTGCCCATCGACGAAGATCAGCCCCGGTTTCTGCTGCAGCTGCCCCCAGGCGGCCAACAGCGCCGGGTATTCGCGAAACGACAGGAAGCCCGGGATGTAGGGCATGACGGTGGCGATGCGTGCCACCTGATACTCCACCAGCTCCAGCGACGGATAGCGCAGGATGGCGATGGCGGCGCGCGTCACCGCCCCTTCTTGCTCGAAGCCCACGTCGGCGCCGGCGATGAAGGCCGGCGGTTCGGCCGGCAGATCGTCGTAGCGAATGACTTCAGCCGCGCGCCGCAGCTGTTCGGCGCGCAGGGCCGCCATATCGGTCACATCGAATCCTTAACGGTGGTATTTCGCCGAGTGCGCGTGCACCGCCTCGACGAAGGCGCCGGCGTGCTCCGGCGGCACATCCTGATGGATGCCGTGGCCCAGGTTGAACACATGGCCATTGCCGTGGCCGAAACCGGCCAGAATGGTCTCCACTTCTTCTGCGATGCGCGCCGGGGAGGCATACAGCATCGACGGATCCATATTGCCCTGCAGCGCCACTTTGTCGCCCACGCGCCGACGCGCGTCGGCGATGTCGGTGGTCCAATCCAGCCCCAGCGCATCGCAGCCGGTGGCGGCCATCGCCTCCAGCCACTGCCCGCCGCCTTTGGTGAACAGCGTCACCGGCACGCGGCGGCCGTCGTTTTCACGCAGCAGCCCGTCGACGATCTTGTGCATGTAGTGCAAAGAGAACTCGCGGTAATCGCGCCCGGTCAGCACGCCGCCCCAGGTGTCGAACACCATCACCGACTGCGCGCCGGCTTTGATCTGGGCATTGAGGTACAGGATCACGCTGTCTGCCAGCTTGTCCAGCAACAGGTGCAGCGTGGCCGGTTCGGCATACATCATCTTCTTCAGCTTGGTGAAGGCCTTGCTGCTGCCGCCTTCGACCATATAAGTCGCCAGCGTCCACGGGCTGCCGGAGAAGCCGATCAGCGGCACTTCGCCCTTCAGCTCGCGGCGAATGGTGCGCACCGCGTTCATCACATAGCCCAGCTCCACTTCCGGATCGAACACCGGCAGCTTGTCGACGTCGGCGCGGCAGGTAACGGGGGAGCTGAAACGCGGGCCTTCGCCGGCTTCAAAGTACAGGCCGAGCCCCATGGCGTCGGGAATGGTGAGAATGTCGGAGAACAGGATGGCAGCGTCCAGCGCATAGCGGCGCAGCGGCTGCAGCGTGACCTCGCAGGCCAGCTCCGCGTTCTTGCACAGCGACATGAAATCACCGGCCTGGGCGCGGGTCGCCTTGTACTCCGGTAAATAACGACCGGCCTGGCGCATCATCCATACGGGGGTCACATCCACCGGCTGGCGCAACAGCGCGCGCAGGTAGCGATCGTTCTTCAACTCAGTCATTTATGGGGCTCCCTTAATAATCTGCCGGCCATTGTACATTATTCTGCCCGGCACAGCGCCACGGTGTCCTCAATCAACCGGCGCGCCACGGTGCCGGGCGGCGGCAACAGCGGCAGCTGGTCGTAGCGATACCAGCCGGCGTTGAGCAGCTCCTTGGGATCGTGACGAATTTCCCCCTGATGGTAATCGGCCATAAAGGCCATCATCAGCGAGTGCGGGAACGGCCAGGGTTGTGAAGTGACGTAGCGCAGGTTCTTGATTTCGATATTGCTCTCTTCCATCACTTCGCGCGCTACCGCCTGCTCCAGCGTTTCGCCCACTTCGACGAAGCCGGCCAGCACCGTGTGGATACCGCCGCGATGGCGCACGTGTTGCGCCAGCAGGATCTGATCCTCGCGCCGAATGGCGACGATCACGCAGGGTGCAATCTGCGGATAGTAGCGCTCTTTGCAGTGGCCACACAGGCAGGCGCTCTCGCTGCGGCTGAGGTGCATCTCATGGCCGCAGTAGCCGCAATAGCGATGTGAACGGTAGAAATCCGCCAGCTGCACGCCGCGCCCGGCAAGCTGAAACAGACCGCGATCCAGATCCAACAGCTGACGCACCGAGCCCATCTCCCGCGGCATCGCCTGGCGCACCAGCCAAACCGGCGCGCCCGCCCACTCACCGATGGTGCGCGCCATGCGGCCCTGCAGCCCGAGGGTGGCGGCCGTCCCCGACGGCAATTCACCGTTCGGTAACCAAAGTTTGCTTTCATGGCTGACGATCCACCAGCCGTTTTCATTGCCCGTTAATGCAAGTTCCATATCGTTGTTGCACAACCTCAGCTTCACTGGCACTCTACGAATCGGCTTTGTTACATTTTAATAACTTACCGGTTACTTTTATTACTTACACGGAGTCAAACATGCTCAACCGTTTGGAAAGGCTGACTCAGCGCGTTGGCGGTAGTAATGAATTAGTTGATCAATGGCTTCAGGCCCGCAAGCAGTTGCTGGTCGCCTACTGCACGCTGGTAGGCCTCAAACCGAATAAAGAAAAGCATACGCCGCTGAATGAAAAAGCGCTGGAGAACTTTTGCCACAACCTGGTGGATTACCTCTCCGCAGGGCATTTTCATATCTATGACAGAATTATCAAACAAGTGGAAGGCGCAGCCAGTCCGAAAATGTCGCTGGCGGTGAACATCTACCCCAAGCTGTGGGCCAATACCGAACAGATCATGGCGTTCCACGATCGCTATACCGAAGTGGATATCGATCAGGAGGTTTGTCTGGAATTCCACCAGGCCTTGTCGGATATCGGCGAAACGCTGGCGGCGCGCTTTGCGCTGGAAGATAAGCTGATCCTGCTGGAGGCGGAAGCCGCGCAGCAACCGCAGCCGGACCAGGCGCTGGATCCGGCGCGTTAAAATTTTATAGTTTTTTTTCTTATCCCTCCTATACTGGGGGGCATCTTGTCGGAGTGCCTAGCGCCTGATTTGTTCATCGAATCAGCCAGGCTGAGACCGTTAATTCGGGATCCGCGGAACCTGATCGGGTTAATACCCGCGAAGGGAACAAGAGTAATCTATCGCCACAGGCACGGCCTTCCCCTTGCGGGCGCCCTGCCTTATCGGCCACCATCATTACTCCCTCCGAGCTCCAGACAAGCAACTTTCCCAACCCAACACACTGGTAGGAACTTGCTATGTCTAACGTTAATCCACCGCGCGCCCGTAAAGCGCAACGCGAAGCCGCCCAGCAGTTTATCGACACCCTGCAAGGCATGGCTTTCCCGAACTCACGCCGTATCTATCTGCAAGGCTCGCGCAGCGATATCCAGGTGCCGATGCGCGAAATTCAGCTCAGCCCGACCCTGCTCGGCGGCAGCAAAGACAACCCGCAGTATGAACCCAACGAGGCGATCCCGGTGTATGACACCGCCGGCCCCTACGGCGATCCGCAGGCCAAGCTCGACGTGCACGCCGGTCTCGCCAAACTGCGCGCCGGCTGGATCGACGCGCGCGGCGATACCGCCACCCTCAGCGGTGCCAGCTCCGGCTTCACCCAACAGCGGCTGGCGGACGAGGGGCTGGATCACCTGCGCTTCGAACATCTGCCGCTGCCGCGCAAGGCGCTGCCGGGCAGGCGCGTGACCCAACTGCACTATGCCCGCGCCGGCATCGTCACCCCGGAGATGGAGTTCATCGCCATCCGTGAAAACATGGGGCGCGAGCGCATTCGCGGCGAGGTGCTGCGCCACCAGCACCCGGGTCAAAGCTGGGGCGCCAACCTGCCGGACAACATCACGCCGGAGTTCGTGCGCCAGGAAGTGGCCGCCGGCCGCGCCATCATTCCCGCCAACATCAATCACCCGGAGGCGGAGCCGATGATCATCGGCCGCAATTTCCTGGTGAAGGTGAACGCCAATATCGGCAACTCGGCGGTCACGTCGTCGATCGAAGAAGAGGTGGAGAAGCTGGTGTGGTCCACCCGCTGGGGCGCGGACACCGTGATGGATCTCTCTACCGGCCGCTATATTCACGAAACCCGCGAGTGGATCCTGCGCAACAGCCCGGTGCCCATCGGCACCGTGCCGATCTACCAGGCGCTGGAGAAGGTCAACGGCGTGGCGGAAAACCTCACCTGGGAGATGTTCCGCGATACGCTGCTGGAACAGGCGGAGCAAGGGGTCGACTACTTCACCATCCACGCCGGCGTGCTGCTGCGCTACGTGCCGATGACCGCCAAACGCCTGACCGGCATCGTGTCGCGCGGCGGCTCGATCATGGCCAAATGGTGTCTGTCGCACCATCAGGAAAACTTCCTCTATCAGCATTTCCGTGAAATCTGTGAGATCTGCGCCGCCTACGACGTTTCGCTGTCGCTCGGCGACGGCCTGCGCCCCGGCTCGATTCAGGACGCCAACGACGAAGCCCAGTTCGCCGAGTTGCATACGCTGGGCGAGCTGACCAAAATCGCCTGGGAATACGACGTGCAGGTGATGATCGAAGGCCCGGGCCACGTGCCGATGCAGATGATCCGCCGCAACATGACCGAAGAGCTGGAACACTGCCACGAAGCGCCGTTCTACACCCTCGGCCCGCTGACCACCGATATCGCCCCGGGCTATGACCATTTCACTTCCGGCATCGGTGCGGCAATGATCGGCTGGTTCGGCTGCGCCATGTTGTGTTACGTCACGCCGAAAGAACACCTCGGCCTGCCGAACAAAGAGGACGTCAAGCAGGGCCTGATCACCTACAAGATCGCCGCTCACGCCGCCGATCTGGCCAAAGGCCATCCGGGCGCGCAGATCCGCGATAACGCCATGTCCAAGGCGCGTTTCGAATTCCGCTGGGAAGATCAGTTCAATCTGGCGCTCGATCCGGCCACCGCCCGCGCCTATCACGACGAAACCCTGCCGCAGGAGTCCGGCAAGGTCGCCCACTTCTGCTCGATGTGCGGGCCGAAATTCTGCTCGATGAAAATTTCGCAGGAGGTGCGCGACTACGCCGCGGCCCAGGAGGCCGCCAAGCCGATCGAAGTGCAGCTGACCGGCATGGAGAAAATGTCCGCCGAGTTCCGCGCCCGCGGCAGCGAGCTGTATCACAGCGCCGGCACCCTGCAAGAGGAGACAAGCAATGACTGATATCACGACCCCCTTCCCGGCTACGCCCCACAAGCTGGGGCTTTACCCGGTCGTCGACAGCGTGGAATGGATCGCTCGCCTGCTGGAGGCCGGCGTCACCACCATCCAGCTGCGCATCAAGGATCTGCCTGACGAGCAGGTCGAAGCGGATATCGCCGCCGCCATCGCGCTGGGCCAGCGTTATCAGGCGCGGCTGTTCATCAACGACTACTGGCGGCTGGCGATCAAGCACGGCGCTTACGGCGTGCATCTGGGCCAGGAGGATCTCGATACTACCGATCTGGCGGCCATTCACCGCGCCGGGCTGCGGCTGGGCGTGTCCACCCATGACGACGCGGAGCTGGCGCGCGCGCTGGCGGTGAAACCGTCCTACATCGCGCTGGGGCACATCTTCCCCACCCAAACCAAAGACATGCCTTCGGCGCCGCAGGGGCTGGCGGAGTTGAAACGCCACATCGCCGGCCTGGCGGATTACCCGACGGTGGCGATCGGCGGGATCAGCATCGATCGCGTACCGGCAGTGCTGGCGTGCGGCGTCGGTAGCGTGGCGGTGGTCAGCGCCATCACCCAGGCGCCGGACTGGCGCGCGGCGACGGCCGAGCTATTGCGGCTGATCGAAGGCGAGGATCCGAACGATGCTTAACGATCAGGAATTCCTGCGCTACAGCCGCCAGCTGCTGCTGGAGGACGTCGGCCCGGAAGGCCAGGAGAAACTCAAGCGCGCCACGGTGCTGATCGTCGGTTTGGGCGGGCTCGGTTCCCCGGCTTCGCTGTATCTGGCCGCCGCCGGCGTCGGCACGCTGCTGCTGGCCGACGACGACCAGCTGCATGTCACCAACCTGCAGCGGCAAATCCTCTACCGCAGCGCCGATACCGCCACCGGCAAGGCGGCGCTGGCGCAACGCCACCTGCAGGCGCTGAACCCGTTGGTGGAATCCATCCCGCTGGCGCAGCGGCTGCAGGGGCAAGCGCTGCGCGACGCAGTCGCCCGCGCCGATCTGGTGCTGGACTGCTGCGACAATATGGCGACCCGTCATGAGGTCAATGCCGCCTGCATCGCCGCCGCCAAGCCGCTGATCAGCGGCAGCGCGGTCGGCTTCAGCGGCCAGCTGCTGGTGCTCGAGCCGCCCTATGCGCACGGCTGCTACGCCTGCCTGTACCCGGAGCAGGAAGAGCCGCAGCGCAACTGCCGCACCGCCGGGGTGCTCGGCCCGGTGGTGGGCGTGATCGGCACTCTGCAAGCGCTGGAAGCCATCAAGATGCTGGCCGGTATGCCTTCCTCCCTCAACGGCAAGCTGCGGCTGTTCGACGGCAAGCAGCAGAGCTGGAGCACGCTGCAACTGAGCCAGGCCCGCGCCTGCCCGGTATGCGGAGGCGCGGCATGAAGATCCGTCTGAACGACCAACCGCTGGAGCTGGCGCAGCCGCTCAGCGTCGCCGCCCTGCTGACCCAGCTGGAACGCCACCAGCCGGGCACTGCGCTGGCGATCAACCAAACCATCATCCCGCGCGCCGACTGGGCCGACCATCAGGTGCAGGACGGTGACGACATTTTGCTGTTTCAAGCGATCGCCGGAGGCTGACATGCTGAAAATCGCCGATACCACTTTTACCTCGCGCCTGTTCACCGGCACCGGCAAGTTCGCCACTCCGGCGTTGATGCTGGAGGCGCTGGCGGCCTCCGGCTCACAGCTGGTGACCATGGCCATGAAGCGCGTCGATCTGCGCGGCGGCAACGACGCCATTTTGGCGCCGCTGCAGCAGCTGGGCGTAAGGCTATTGCCCAACACCTCCGGCGCCAAAACCGCCGCCGAAGCGGTGTTCGCCGCCCGGCTGGCGCGCGAAGCGCTCGGCACCCACTGGGTGAAGCTGGAGATCCATCCCGATGTGAAATACCTGCTGCCGGATCCGATAGAAACGTTGAAGGCGACGGAAACGCTGGTGAAAGACGGTTTTGTGGTGCTGCCCTACTGCGGCGCCGATCCGGTGCTGTGCAAACGGCTGGAAGAGGTGGGTTGCGCGGCGGTGATGCCGCTCGGCGCCCCTATCGGCTCCAACCGCGGTCTGCGCACCCGTGACTTCCTCGAGATCATCATCGAGCAGGCCAAGGTGCCGGTGGTGGTCGACGCCGGCATCGGCGCGCCGAGCCACGCGCTGGAAGCGATGGAGCTGGGCGCCGACGCGGTGCTGGTGAATACCGCCATCGCCGTGGCGCGCGACCCGGTGCAAATGGCACGGGCGTTTCGCCTGGCGCTGGAGGCAGGGGAACTGGCGCGCAGCGCCGGATTGGGTGCCAGCCAGCGCGATGCGGCCGCCTCCAGCCCGCTGACCGCCTTCCTCAGCCAACCAGAGGAGGCGCAGTGATGGGCGACGATTTCAGTAGCCGCTGGCAACAGCTGGATTGGGACGACATTACGCTGCGCATCAACGGCAAAACCGCACGCGACGTGGAACGCGCGTTGACCGCCGACAAGCTGACGCGCGACGACTTTATGGCGCTGATCTCCCCCGCCGCCGCGCCGTATCTGGAACCGCTGGCGCAGCGCGCGCAGCAGCTGACCCGTCAGCGCTTCGGCAACGTCGTCAGCTTCTATGTGCCGCTGTATCTTTCTAACCTGTGCGCCAACGACTGCACCTATTGCGGCTTTTCGATGAGCAACCGCATCAAGCGCAAAACGCTGGACGCGGCGGAGATCGCACGCGAGTGCGAAGCCATCAAGGCGCTGGGGTTCGAGCACCTGTTGCTGGTCACCGGCGAACATCAGAGCAAGGTTGGCATGGACTATTTCCGTCAGCACATTCCGGCGATCCGCCGCCACTTCAGCTCGCTGATGATGGAAGTGCAGCCGCTGGCGCAGGACGAGTACGCCGAACTGAAAGCGCTGGGCCTGGACGGCGTGCTGGTGTATCAGGAAACCTACCATCCGGCCACCTATCTGCAGCACCATCTGCGCGGGCAGAAGCAGGATTTTCATTGGCGCCTGGCCACGCCGGATCGCCTGGGGCGCGCCGGGATCGACAAGATCGGCCTCGGTGCGTTGATCGGCCTGTCCAACAGCTGGCGCACCGACTGCTACCTGCTGGCGGAACATCTGTTCTACCTGCAGCAAACCTACTGGCAGAGCCGCTACTCGATCTCGTTCCCGCGTCTACGCCCCTGCGCCGGCGGCATTGAGCCAGCGTCGATCATGAGCGAGCCTCAGTTGGTGCAGCTGATCTGCGCCTTCCGGCTGTTCGCACCGGACGTTGAGCTGTCGCTGTCTACGCGTGAGTCGCCGTACTTCCGCGATCACATGATCCCGGTGGCGATCAACAGCGTCAGCGCCGGATCCAAGACGCAGCCCGGCGGCTATGCCGACGACGTGCCGCCGGAGTTGGAACAGTTCGAGCCGCACGACGGCCGCACGCCACAGCAGGTCGCCGAGGCCATCAGCAACGCCGGACTGCAGCCGGTGTGGAAAGACTGGGACGGTTATCTGGGACGCAGCACGCAATAAGCGGCAACGTTTACCGCCGCATGAAGAAAACGCTGGAGCGGCCGCGCAATGCCGAACGCCGGCGCTGGCGCCGGTAACCTCCCCGGCTATAGTGACCTTGCCGACCGCCAAACCCGGCGTCGGCCGGGGCCGTCACCCTCTCGATGGCCCCGCCTTATCCCATCCCGGATCGCGCCGGAGCTTCTCTTGCGCGACGCCGGGCCCTCGTCCGCGGCAACGCGCATATGGCGTATCGCGGCCGGTAAGGGCGTACGGGTAGATTGCCTTGTCGGCTAATGGGCAGTCAGAAAGATGGCATAACGATGTGCGGCACTCACTCAGGAGTGATACTCATAGAGCGCTGTGGCGGCAGAAAAGTGGGAACGAGGATAAGAAGGTACAGCGACGAAGAGAGATTCGAGTGGTCATCCCCGGTGCTGCCATTGGCCCTGGTGTTGGCCGCGGATCTTTTTGCCGCCTGCTCCCTGCTTACGGACAAGAGCAGGCGGTTTATTTTGTGAGACTGGCACCCCCCCAGGACGCGAATCACACAGTATGTGCGCTAATTAACCATACAAACGATTAAATGTGAATGTCTTTTGAGTGTTTTTTTTATTTAGCATCGAGTGTATTTTGAGTTTGACAAGCAAAATCAAACTGATATCGCTGCAACCCCCAGTCATCATCTATAATCCAGCACGGGTCCTCGCGCAGGTTTTTCAGCGCTCGCGGTCAACATCAAAAAAAGCCAAGGTTGTCATGAAGAAAACGCCAAATTACATCGATGCAATCAGCGCGTTGCTCACTCTGAAAGGAGTTGGCGACAGAAAGCATGCCTCCACGATGGCCAACATACTGAACCTTCAGTACAACAGCGCCAAACAGAAGCTGGATGGCAAAAGAGGCATCACCCTCGATGAAGTCAAAAAGGTATTTCAGTACTTCAACGAGCCGTTTGCCGGCCAAAGGACGCATAACGCCGTCTTTATCATGAACAGCATTCACAAGCGCTGCAATATTGAGGTTGACGAGCGCCCGGTCACGCAAGCGGACAACGACGAAACCTACGCCTACAAAAAAGACGATCTTTTCATCATCAACACCAATCGGGAACATGCCGCCGAGGCTCCGCTGTACAAAGTCAACAAGATAGACTTTCTGCCGGCCCCGCGTATCGCTATCCTGGACAATGATGGGGATATTCTCGAACTGTTGAAGAAGATCGCCAGCCGATACGGCATCGAGACTGAGACCTTTCAGACGGCGGACGCCATGCTGGCCGCGCTGGAGCAGCAGTCCTTCGAGGCGTTTATTCTGGACTGGCTGTTGGATTTCGGCGAGACCTCCGAACGCGTTGTGAAGAAAATTAAAGACGCCCTCGATCCGCACGCCCGCATCATCATTCTGACCGGCCAGCTGAATCACTACGAGAAAAACATCGGCGATATGATCCTGCACTATGACGTACATCTGGTGGAAAAACCGACCAAGCCGCTGATTATCTCCTCGCTGCTGCTGTCGAACCTATTCTTTAATTAGTTTGACCGGGATGCGGATCAAAAACGATGAGCCCACCCCTTCGACGGATTTGGCTTTAATGGTACCTTTCATCGTCGTGACGTAATTTTTGATAATGGTCAGCCCCAGCCCCAACCCCTGCCGCGTTTCCCTTTCCACCCCCTGATTGAACGCCTTATACAACCGATCCAGATTTTTGACGTTAAACCCGATGCCGGTGTCTTTTACCCGCAAATACAGATTGCCGTGACATACCTTCACGTTAAGGGTTATCGCGCCGCGGTGGGTAAATTTGTCCGCGTTGCTGAGCAAGTTGGCCAATATTCGGTAGAGCTTGTATTTATCAGAACCAATCAGGCCGGCATAAGACGAACGGTGAATCACGAGACGATTGCCGCGCCCGGCGCCGATGCCGGTTACGGCATCGTCCACCACCTCATTCAGCCGGAAGGTGGAAATATTGATTTTGACTTCCCCCATCTCAAGCCGCGAATAATCCATCACCTCGCGCGTTTGTTCGGCGATCTTATTGCCGTGATAGGAGATCAGGCGGGCTTCTTTTTTCAACTCTTCCTGCGCCAGTTCGTGCTCCATGATATCCGCGGCAATGACGATAGCCTGAGTCGAGCCGGCGATCTCGTGGTAGATGGAAGAGATAAAGATGTTCTTGTTCTTGATGATCTCTTTTAACGAGAAGGCATTTCTCAGCACCAGGAACATCATCAGAAACACCAAAATCAACGAAAAGAGGGCGAACATCTCGGCTTTACTCGAATTCTCCTGGATGATGCCTTTCACTTCGGTAAAGTTTTTAATCTGTATCCGATAAATAATTTCCTGGATATCGACCAGCGTGCCCTCGATATCATCCATATAAGAGAGAATGTCCGCCTTGTTTTTCTGCCCCACCAGCAAGCCGGCGGAGAGATCGTCCAACGTGCGGTACTGCTGCTTCAGCAGCGCAACATTCTTGATGAACTCGTCGTCGTAATAAAAAGAGTCGCTGAAGGTCGAACGGCTCTCCAGGATCTGAATCTTCGAGTAGAAGATTTTCTTTTTGATCTGGAAGGCGTCGTAGTCGTTGTTTTCACTGAGCAGCAGCGCGGTTTTGGTCCTTTCAAACGCCAGAAAGAGGATCTCGGCCACCGAGTAGTTGTCCAGATTGGGCTCGATCTGCTTATAGCGTTCTTTTACGCCGCCGAAGTTAATGGCAATCAACAAAATCAATAAGGAGAAGATGGCAACCAACGCGATAAGAGTACCGATCAGTTTTTTGCTCATCTTATTTCAGCTCCAACCGTTTAACTTGCCAGACGGTTTTCGCGTTCACATCCAGGTTATTCAGCTCGGCGTAGCCATCGCGCGGATAAATAATGGCGAACGGCCCCAGTTCCCCCACGTCGATCGGCTTGCCGCCGCGCTGATAGGCGACGATCACGCGGTATTTAATCATCTCGTCAATCGGCATCGAATAGGAGTAATCATCCCAGGCGAAAGCGCGCACCGACTGGCCTTTCAGATGATAGGCTTTCACCAGCTCCGCAAACTCAACGCCGGTGAACGTATCTTCCGGGGTGAAATTGGTCGAGGTTTTAATCGTGTGCGACGGCATCGCCTCCAGCATCTGCCGGGTTATCTTGATCTTCTCGCCGTCGAGCGGCTTCAGGTAAAAATAGTCAACGGCCGCATACAGCGGCGCGCTGAACAGCGAAAGCAGCAGTAACGTCATCAATCCGTTGATTTTCATCAGTCACCCTCTTTGCGTTTCACCAGTTCGACCTGGCCGAATTCATCCTGCCCGACCACGGCCCAGCCGTGATGTTGATAAAAGCCTTCGGCTTTGGAGCCGGGATCGGTGGTTAAGTGGATCGCTTCGGCGCCGTGCTCAAACATCCAGTGAGTGACCCGGGCCAGCAAGGCGGAGCCGATCCCCTTCGACTGGTATTCCGGCTTCACGAACAGACCGCCGATCAGCGGTTCAGGGATGAATAGCCCGAAGCCAACGCCGGCATAGTCGTCGCCATGCTTGCAGATCCAGCCGCCGCCCTGGTTGATGTCCTCCAGCGCCTGTTTGCGCTGCAGATACTGGATCTGATGCGAATGCAGCAGGTTTTCCTCAACGGAAAAGCGGATCTCATACAGGTAAGGCAGGTGTTGCGCCGTCAATTTTTCGAAGGTAATGAAGCTGTCCATGTTCGCACTGTCCTTGGTTGTCAGGTAAAAAGCGCCGGTCAATTTCTGCTGTAACCATAGTAGCAAAGTTTGCTCTGCCCCGGCATGAGGCGAAAAAAAACCGCCCCCGAGGGAGCGGTTTATCTGGCAATGGGCCCGGCATGCCGGGCCCGCGGCGCGGATGACGATTACTCGTCGTCGCTGCCGCCCAGGCCTGCGTTGAGCAGCTCGGCCAGGTTAGCCGTCGCTTCTTCCGCGCTGACTTGCGGAACAACCGGCGCTTCGCCCTGAGCACGACGACGCATGCGATCCTGATGATAAGCGTAACCGGTACCGGCTGGGATCAGACGGCCCACGATGACGTTCTCTTTCAGGCCACGCAGTTCATCACGCTTGCCGGCTACGGCAGCTTCGGTCAGAACGCGCGTCGTTTCCTGGAACGATGCGGCGGAGATGAAGGACTCGGTCGCCAAGGAAGCCTTGGTGATACCCAGCAGATCGCGCGAGAAGGTTGCCGGGATCTTACCTTCAGCTTCCAGCTGACGGTTGGCAATCTTGACGCGAGACACTTCAGCCTGCTCGCCTTCCAGGAACTCGGAGCCACCAGCGCTAACGATGGTGCCTTTACGCAGCATCTGACGAACGATAACTTCGATGTGCTTATCGTTAATCTTAACGCCTTGCAGACGGTAAACTTCCTGCACTTCGTTGGTGATGTAGCGGGTAACCGCATGCACACCACGCAGACGCAGAATGTCGTGCGGAGACTCTGGGCCGTCGGAAACGACGTCACCACGTTCCACCACTTCGCCTTCGAACACGTTAAGCTGACGCCATTTCGGAATCATCTCTTCGTAAGCGTCGCTGCCGTCCAGCGGAGAGATCACCAGGCGACGTTTGCCTTTGGTCTCTTTACCGAACGAGATAATCCCGCTGATTTCAGCCAGGATTGCCGGCTCTTTCGGACGACGTGCTTCGAACAGGTCGGCAACGCGCGGCAGACCACCGGTAATATCCTTGGTACCGCCGGATTCCTGAGGAATACGCGCCAGGGTATCACCCGCACCAATCTGAATGCCGTCTTCCAGCTGAACGATCGCTTTGCCCGGCAGGAAGTATTGAGCAGGCATATCAGTACCTGGGATCAATACGTCTTCGCCCTGAGCGTCAACGATTTTCAGTGCCGGACGCAGGTCTTTACCGCTACCGGTACGCTCTGCGCTGTCCAGAACTACCAGAGAAGACAAACCGGTCAGTTCGTCGGTCTGGCGAGTAATGGTCTGGCCGTCAACCATGTCCGCGAAGCGAATGAAGCCGCTGACTTCACTGATGACCGGCATGGTGTGCGGATCCCAGTTAGCAACGGTTTCGCCGCCGTTAACTTCTTCACCGTCGCCTTTGCCCATCACGGCACCGTAAGGCACCTTGTAGCTTTCTTTGGTACGGCCGAATTCGTCGATCAGTTTCAGTTCGGTGTTACGCGAGGTGATCACCAGCTTGCCCGCAGCGTTCATAACGAACTTCGCGTTGCTCAGCTTGATGCTACCCTTGTTTTTCACCTGGATGCTGGATTCAGCAGCCGCACGAGATGCCGCACCACCGATGTGGAACGTACGCATCGTCAGCTGTGTACCCGGCTCACCGATGGACTGTGCCGCGATAACGCCGATGGCTTCACCTTTGTTGATGATGTGGCCACGTGCCAGGTCGCGACCGTAGCAGTTTGCGCACACACCAAAGTCGGTTTCACAGCTCACCACGGAACGGACTTTAACGCTGTCGACAGAGTTCTCTTCCAACAGGTCACACGCCTTCTCGTTCAGCAGGGTGTTGCGTGGCACCAGAATGTCCGCCGTACCCGGCTTGAGGACGTCTTCTGCCGTCACACGGCCCAGAACGCGTTCACGCAGCGGCTCTTTCACGTCGCCACCTTCGATAACCGGAGTCATCAGGATGCCGTCGTGGGTGCCACAGTCGTCTTCGGTCACAACCAGATCCTGCGCCACGTCAACCAGACGACGGGTCAGATAACCGGAGTTCGCGGTTTTCAGTGCGGTATCCGCCAGACCTTTACGAGCACCGTGGGTGGAGATGAAGTACTGGAGTACGTTCAGACCTTCACGGAAGTTCGCGGTGATTGGCGTTTCGATGATGGAGCCGTCCGGCTTCGCCATCAGACCACGCATACCGGCCAGCTGACGAATCTGAGCGGCGGAACCACGCGCACCGGAGTCGGCCATCATAAAGATGCTGTTGAAGGAAACTTGCTGTTCCACTTCGCCGTCACGGTTAACCACGTCTTCTACCGACAGGTTTTCCATCATCGCTTTCGCAACGCGTTCGTTCGCTGCAGCCCAGATATCGATCACTTTGTTGTAGCGTTCGCCGGCGGTAACCAGACCAGACTGGAACTGCTCCTGGATCTCGGCAACTTCGGTTTCCGCTTCTTCGATGATCTCCGCTTTCTTGGCCGGGATAACCATGTCGTCGATACCTACGGAAGCGCCGGAACGGGCTGCGTAAGCAAAACCGGTGTACATGATCTGGTCAGCAAAGATAACGGTCGGCTTCAGGCCCAGGATGCGGTAACAGGTGTTCAGCATCTTGGAGATCGCTTTCTTGCCCAAAGGCTGGTTAACGATCGCGTACGGCAGACCTTTCGGTACGATCATCCACAGGATGGCGCGGCCGATGGTGGTGTCGATGATGCTGGTCTGAGAAGTCCATTCGCCTTCGGCGTTTTTGACGTCTTCGGTGATACGCACTTTAACGCGCGCATGCAGAGACGCCAGGCCGGCGCGGTAAACGCGCTCAGCTTCTTTGGAACCGTTCAGCACCATGCCTTCGCCCTTGGCGTTAACACAGTCGCGGGTCATGTAGTACAGACCCAGTACAACGTCCTGAGAAGGAACGATGATTGGCTCGCCGTTCGCTGGGGACAGGATGTTGTTGGTGGACATCATCAGCGCACGCGCTTCCAGCTGGGCTTCCAGCGTCAGCGGTACGTGAACAGCCATCTGGTCACCATCGAAGTCGGCGTTATAGGCCGCACAAACCAGCGGGTGCAGCTGGATCGCTTTACCTTCGATCAGAACCGGTTCAAACGCCTGGATACCCAAACGGTGCAGGGTTGGTGCACGGTTCAGCAGTACCGGGTGTTCACGGATCACTTCGTCCAGGATATCCCAAACGACGGCTTCTTCACGCTCAACCATTTTCTTGGCGGCTTTGATGGTGGTGGCCAGGCCACGCAGCTCCAACTTGCCGTAGATGAACGGTTTGAACAGCTCCAGCGCCATCTTTTTAGGCAGACCGCACTGATGCAGACGCAGGTATGGACCTACGGTGATTACGGAACGGCCGGAGTAGTCAACGCGTTTACCGAGCAGGTTCTGACGGAAACGACCCTGCTTACCTTTGATCATGTCGGCCAAAGATTTCAGAGGACGCTTGTTGGAACCGGTGATGGCACGACCGCGACGGCCGTTATCCAGCAGGGCGTCTACCGCTTCTTGCAGCATACGCTTTTCGTTGCGCACGATGATGTCCGGCGCAGCCAGATCCAGCAGGCGTTTCAGACGGTTGTTACGGTTGATCACGCGGCGATACAGATCGTTCAGATCCGAGGTCGCGAAACGACCGCCATCCAGCGGAACCAGAGGACGCAGATCCGGCGGCAGTACCGGCAGCACGGTCAGGATCATCCACTCCGGTTTGTTACCGGACTGCACGAACGCTTCCAGCAGCTTGATACGCTTGGTCAGCTTCTTGCGCTTGGTTTCGGAGTTGGTTTCGTTCAGCTCTTCACGCAGCTGCTCGCACTCGGCTTCCAGATCCATGTTTTTCAACAGGGCCTGAATAGCTTCCGCACCCATCTTGGCGTCGAATTCGTCACCAAACTCTTCCAGCGCGTCCAGATACTGCTCTTCGGTCAGGATCTGACGGCGCTCGAGGTTGGTCATACCGCCTTCGACCACCACATAGGATTCGAAGTACAGTACGCGTTCGATGTCACGCAGCGGCATATCCAGCAGCAAACCGATGCGGGATGGCAGCGATTTCAGGAACCAGATGTGCGCGGTCGGCGAAGCCAGCTCGATGTGGCCCATGCGCTCACGACGCACTTTGGTCTGGGTCACTTCAACGCCGCACTTCTCACAGATCACGCCGCGGTGTTTCAAGCGCTTGTACTTACCGCACAGGCACTCGTAATCTTTTACCGGCCCGAAGATACGGGCGCAGAAAAGGCCGTCACGCTCTGGTTTGAACGTACGGTAGTTAATGGTTTCCGGCTTCTTAACTTCACCGAACGACCACGAACGGATCATGTCTGGCGAGGCCAGAGCAATCTTGATCGCATCAAACTCTTCGGTCTTAGTTTGCGCTTTCAGAAACTTCAATAAGTCTTTCACGGATTGGCTCCTGTCGGAGTTAAACCTGTTGGGTACCCACAACCGCAGTAGGTACCCGTGTGACCTGAACAACCACCCTCAGGCTCCCTTAGGCGGGGAGCCTGAGCCGGAATGACGATTACTCGTCTTCCAGTTCGATGTTGATGCCGAGCGAGCGGATTTCTTTCAACAGTACGTTGAAGGATTCCGGCATGCCTGGCTCCATCCGGTGGTCGCCATCCACGATGTTTTTGTACATCTTGGTACGGCCGTTAACGTCATCCGACTTAACGGTGAGCATTTCCTGCAGGGTATAAGCCGCGCCGTATGCTTCCAGTGCCCACACTTCCATCTCACCGAAGCGTTGACCACCGAACTGCGCTTTACCACCCAGAGGTTGCTGAGTCACCAAGCTGTAAGAACCGGTTGAACGGGCGTGCATTTTATCGTCAACCAAGTGGTTCAGTTTCAGCATGTACATATAGCCGACAGTAACCTGGCGCTCGAATTGCTCACCGGTACGGCCATCGAACAGCGTGATCTGACCGGAGGTCGGGATACCGCCCATTTCCAGCAGTTGCTTGATTTCAGTCTCTTTCGCACCGTCAAACACCGGCGTTGCGATCGGCATACCTTTTTTCAGGTTCTCTGCCAGACGCAGCACTTCGTCGTCGCTGAAGGTGTTCAGGTCAACTTTCTGGCAAACGTCGTCGCCCAGATCGTAGGCCTTCTGGATGAACTCACGCAGCTTGGCCACTTCCTGCTGCTGCTTCAGCATCTGGTTGATCTTCTCACCGATGCCTTTCGCAGCCATACCCAGGTGGGTTTCCAGGATCTGACCGATGTTCATACGTGATGGTACGCCCAGCGGGTTCAGTACGATGTCTACCGGCGTGCCGTTTTCATCGTAAGGCATATCTTCGATCGGGTTGATCTTGGAGATAACACCCTTGTTACCGTGGCGGCCCGCCATCTTGTCACCCGGTTGGATCTGACGTTTAACGGCCAGATAAACCTTGACGATTTTCAGCACGCCCGGCGCCAGATCGTCGCCCTGAGTGATCTTACGACGCTTGGCTTCCAGCTTCTTCTCGAAGTCGGATTTCAGTTCGTCGTACTGCTCAGCCAGCTGCTCCAGCTGGTTTTGCTTCTCTTCGTCGGTCAGGCCCAGTTCCAGCCAGCGATCGCGCGGCAGCTTGCTCAGCTTGTCGGCTTCGATGCCACCGGCAACCAGCACCGCGTGGATACGCGCAAACAGGCCGGCTTCCAGGATCTGCAGTTCTTCAGTCAGGTCTTTCTTCGCCTGCTTCAGCTGCATCTCTTCGATTTCCAACGCGCGCTTGTCTTTTTCCACGCCATCGCGGGTGAAGACCTGCACGTCGATAACCGTACCGGAAACGCCGTTCGGTACACGCAGAGAAGAGTCTTTAACGTCAGACGCTTTCTCACCGAAGATCGCACGCAGCAGTTTCTCTTCCGGCGTCAGCTGGGTTTCGCCTTTAGGCGTTACCTTACCGACCAGAATGTCACCGCCGGTCACTTCAGCACCGATATACACGATACCGGATTCATCCAGCTTGGAGAGCGCAGCTTCACCCACGTTAGGGATGTCGGCAGTGATCTCTTCAGGCCCCAGCTTGGTGTCGCGAGACACGCACGCCAGTTCCTGGATGTGGATGGTGGTGAAGCGATCTTCCTGCACCACGCGCTCGGAGACCAAGATGGAGTCTTCGAAGTTGTAGCCGTTCCAAGGCATGAACGCTACGCGCATGTTCTGGCCCAGCGCCAGTTCGCCCAGGTCTGTCGATGGGCCATCCGCCAGCACGTCGCCGCGCTCGATTGGCTCACCCAGATTCACACACGGCATCTGGTTGATGCAGGTGTTCTGGTTAGAACGGGTGTACTTGGTCAGGTTGTAAATATCGATACCTGCTTCGCCCGGGTACATCTCGTCTTCGTTAACTTTGATAACGATACGGGAAGCATCCACGTACTGGATCACACCGCCGCGTTTGGCAACGGCGGTTACGCCGGAGTCAACCGCTACGGCGCGTTCCATACCGGTACCGACCAGCGGCTTGTCAGCGCGCAGGGTTGGTACGGCCTGACGTTGCATGTTCGCACCCATCAATGCACGGTTGGCGTCATCGTGTTCCAGGAATGGAATCAGTGAAGCACCAACGGAAACAACCTGCTGGGTGGATACGTCCATGTAGTCAACCTGGTCGCGGCTGAACAGGCTTGATTCGCCTTTGCTGCGGCAGGTGACCAGGTCTTCTACGAAGCGGCCTTCTTCATCCAGGTTGGAGTTCGCCTGGGCGATAACGAAGTTGCCTTCTTCAATAGCAGACAGGTAGTTGATTTCATCGGTCACCACGCCGTCACGCACGCGGCGGTACGGGGTTTCCAGGAAGCCATACTCGTTAGTCTGTGCGTACACGGACAGGGAGTTGATCAGACCGATGTTTGGACCTTCCGGCGTTTCGATTGGGCACACGCGGCCGTAGTGGGTCGGGTGTACGTCTCGAACTTCAAAGCCGGCGCGCTCACGGGTCAGACCGCCCGGGCCCAGTGCGGAGATACGGCGCTTGTGCGTGATCTCGGACAGCGGGTTGTTCTGGTCCATGAACTGGGACAGCTGGCTGGAGCCGAAGAACTCTTTCACCGCCGCCGAAATCGGCTTGGCGTTGATCATGTCCTGAGGCATCAGGGTATCCAGATCGCCCAGAGACAGACGCTCCTTCACCGCACGCTCAACACGCACCAGACCTACGCGGAACTGGTTCTCGGCCATTTCGCCGACGGAACGGATACGACGGTTGCCCAAGTGGTCGATATCGTCCACTTCGCCCTTGCCGTTACGGATATCGATGAGCTTCTTCATCACTTCGATGATGTCGTCTTTGCTCAGGATGCCCGAACCTTCGATCTCGTCGCGCAGCAGAGAACGGTTGAACTTCATACGGCCAACCGCGGACAGATCGTAGCGGTCTTCGGAGAAGAACAGGTTCTCGAACAGGCTTTCGGCAGCTTCGCGCGTTGGCGGCTCACCAGGGCGCATCATGCGGTAGATTTCTACCAACGAGCTCAGACGATCGGTGGTCGGATCGACGCGCAGCGTTTCAGAGATGTACGCGCCGTGATCCAGATCGTTGGTGAACAGCGTTTCGATGCGCTTGTGGCCGGACTGGCTCAGCTTGGCCAGCAGATCCAGCGACAGCTCCATGTTGGCTGCGCAGATCAGTTCGCCGGTATTGGTATCGATATAGTCTTTCGCGACCACTTTGCCCGCGATGTACTCTACCGGTACTTCAATGCTCTGAATGTCGTCTTTTTCCAGCTGACGGATATGACGAGCGGTGATGCGACGGCCTTTCTCTACGTAGATCTTGCCGTTGGCTTCGATGTCGAACGAAGCGGTCTCACCACGCAGGCGCTCTGGCACCAGCTCCATCTGCAGCTTGTTGTCACGGATTTCGAAGACGATCTTGTCAAAGAACAGGTCGAGGATCTGTTCAGTGGTGTAGTTCAGCGCGCGCAGAATGATGGTCGCAGGCAGTTTGCGGCGACGGTCAATACGCACGAACAGGTTGTCCTTCGGATCGAACTCGAAGTCCAACCATGAACCGCGGTAAGGGATGATGCGTGCGTTGTACAGCACTTTACCCGAGGAGTGGGTTTTACCCTTATCGCTGTCGAAGAATACGCCAGGACTACGGTGCAACTGAGATACGATAACCCTCTCAGTACCGTTGATCACAAAGGTGCCGTTTTCGGTCATGAGCGGAATTTCGCCCATGTAGACTTCTTGTTCCTTGATGTCTTTGACCGTACCTTCAGGCGCTTCGCGCTCATAGATAACCAGGCGCAGTTTTACGCGCAGCGGTGCAGAGAACGTCACACCACGGATCTGGCACTCTTTGACGTCGAAGACCGGCTCACCAAGACGGTAGCTAACGTATTGCAGCTCCGAATTGCCACTGTAGCTCTGGATAGGGAAAACAGAACGGAATGCGGCTTCAAGGCCGTACTGCCCTTCTGGATCTTGCTCGATAAACTTCTGGAACGAGTCAAGCTGGATAGAAAGGAGATATGGTATGTCCAGCACTTGTGGACGTTTACCAAAATCCTTACGAATACGTTTTTTCTCGGTATAGGAGTAAACCATAGGGTTCCTCAGCTCGCTGATCAGTGACCCAATCTGTCCGTCCGATTAGGGACAGTTCATGCAACACCGTTTTGTCGACCGGAAAGCGGGAACACTTTCCGCAATGTCTCTTGCTATCACGCTTAAACCATTTCATCGCGTCTTCCCCCAGAACTCCTGGTAGTGCAAAGACCGCGGTATATTAAGTCGTCAATAGAAACAAACATTGGGAGGCGAAACCAGCAGCCAAACAGTGTGAAACGCTACTGGCGCCCTACAGCGCAAAAAGGCTGGTGACTAAAAAGTCACCAGCCATCAGCCTAAAAGACTAGGCTGCAACCGGAAAGGTTGGCTTATTTAACTTCAACTTCAGCGCCAGCTTCTTCCAGAGATTTTTTCAGAGCTTCTGCGTCATCTTTGCTCACGCCTTCTTTCAGAGCGGCTGGAGCAGATTCAACCAGGTCTTTAGCTTCTTTCAGACCCAGGCCGGTAGCGCCACGTACTGCTTTGATAACAGCAACTTTGTTAGCGCCAGCAGCTTTCAGGATAACGTCGAATTCAGTTTTCTCTTCAGCAGCTTCAGCCGGGCCAGCAGCTACAGCTACAGCAGCAGCAGCAGAAACGCCGAATTTTTCTTCCATAGCGGAAACCAGTTCAACAACGTCCATTACGGACATAGCGGCAACTGCTTCCAGGATTTGGTCTTTAGTGATAGACATAACAATTGTTCCTAAAATTCAGAAATAGTTTAAATACGTTAGCAAAGGCTAAGAAAGAATGGCTTACGCCGCTTCTTTCTGATCGCGTACTGCAGCCAGAGTGCGAACCAGTTTGCCGGCAGCGGCTTCTTTCATGGTTGCCATCAGGCGTGCGATCGCTTCTTCGTAAGTTGGCAGCGTCGCCAGGCGGTCGATTTGCGCCGCTGGGATCAGCTCACCTTCAAAGGCCGCAGCTTTAACCTCGAATTTTGCATTCGCTTTCGCGAACTCTTTGAACAGACGAGCAGCAGCGCCCGGGTGTTCGTGAGAGAATGCAATCAAGGTTGGACCGACAAACGTGTCTTTCAGGCATTCGAATGGAGTGCCTTCAACTACGCGACGCATCAGGGTGTTGCGAACAACACGCATGTAAACGCCAGCTTCACGACCTGCTTTACGCAGTTCAGTCATTTTATCTACGGTAACGCCGCGGGAATCCGCAACAACCGCAGACAGCGCGCCTTTGGCTACTTCGCTGACTTCAGCAACAATCGCTTGTTTGTCTTGAAGATTTAATGCCATTAGCTTTTTGCTCCTGGATTAGCCGGGGAAAATCCCCCGGAACTCACTTCACTCGGCGCTTTGTAAAACGCCACGCCGAGCGGCTTAACACGGTGAGCAGAATCCAGCAAAGACATTCTTTTATAAAAAAGAAAAATTTTCTTAGGCTCTGTCACCGTCTACGCAGGAAGGATTAAGTATCTTGCGATACACCTGCGGTCTTGGACGGAGGCCTGGATAGGCCAGGCTCCAACCGAAAAATCTTTGTTTTGCCTACGGCATAGCCAATAGCAAAACCTTGGGGCATAAGATTCTAGATAAATCTTGGCCCCAAGTCAAAGCGATAATCGCAAATGCGATTAGTTCGCTGCAGCAGACAGACCGCTCTGATCGATAGCAACGCCAGCACCCATGGTGGTGGAGAGGCTAACTTTCTTGATGTACATGCCTTTCGCCTGAGAAGGTTTTGCTTTTTTCAGCGCAACCAGCAGGGCTTCCAGGTTTTCTTTCAGTTTGTCTGCGTCGAAATCAACCTTACCGATAGTGGTATGGATGATGCCGTTTTTGTCGTTACGGTAGCGAACCTGACCTGCTTTAGCGTTTTTCACTGCTTCAGCAACGTTCGGAGTAACGGTACCCACTTTCGGGTTTGGCATCAGGCCGCGTGGACCCAGGATCTGGCCCAGTTGACCTACAACGCGCATTGCATCCGGGGAAGCAATAACAACGTCGAAGTTCATTTCGCCTTTCTTGATCTGGTCAGCCAGATCGTCCATACCTACCAGCTCTGCGCCAGCAGCTTTTGCTGCTTCAGCGTTAGCACCTTGGGCAAATACGGCAACGCGAACGGAACGACCGGTGCCGTGTGGCAGAACGGTAGCGCCACGAACGTTTTGGTCAGATTTACGAGCGTCGATGCCGAGGTTAACGGCAACGTCAACGCTTTCTACGAATTTAGCGGTGGCCAGCTCTTTCAGCAGAGCAACAGCTTCAGCGATGTCATACTGTTTAGTAGCATCAACTTTGTCACGGATCACGCGCATGCGCTTGGTCAGCTTAGCCATCTCTTAATCCTCCACTACCAGGCCCATGGAACGAGCGGTACCTTCGATGGAGCGAGTCATCGCTTCAACGTCAGAACCAGTCATGTCCGCAGCTTTGGTTTCTGCGATTTCACGTACCTGAGCACGAGTCACTTTACCTACTTTGTCTTTGTTCGGCTTACCGGAACCAGACTTGATACCAGCCGCTTTTTTCAGCAGAACTGCTGCTGGCGGGGTTTTGGTAACGAAAGTGAAGGAGCGATCAGAATAAACGGTGATAACAACCGGAATCGGCAGACCTTTTTCAACGCTGTCAGTCTTAGCGTTGAATGCCTTACAGAATTCCATGATGTTAACGCCCTGCTGACCCAGAGCTGGACCCACTGGTGGGCTCGGGTTCGCCATACCAGCTGCAACTTGCAGCTTGACGTAGGCTTGTACTTTCTTAGCCATTTAAATTTCCTCGGTTTGGGTAGTATCGCCTCGCAAGAGGCTCCCCGTGTTTCACCCCGCCCAACATGCATCAGGCAAGGCATCTAAAAACAAAAGGCGCGAAATTGTAGTTCAATTTCGCGCCTTTGACAAGCGGCAACGGGCCACTCGTTGCTGATTATTCGATCAGCCTTTCTCAACCTGGCTGAAGTCCAGTTCCACCGGCGTTGCACGGCCAAAGATGGAAACGGAAACTTTCAGGCGGCTCTTCTCGTAATCGACTTCCTCGACCACGCCGTTGAAATCGGCAAACGGGCCGTCGTTGACGCGCACCAGCTCGCCCGGTTCGAACAGCGTTTTCGGACGCGGCTTGTCACCAACCTGCTGCAGGCGGTTCATGATCGCATCAACTTCTTTATCGCTGATCGGCGCAGGACGGTCAGACGTACCGCCGATGAACCCCATGACGCGCGGTACGCTGCGCACCAAGTGCCAGCTGGCGTCATTCATCACCATCTGCACCAGCACGTAGCCAGGGAAGAATTTACGCTCGCTCTTGCGACGTTGGCCGCCACGGATTTCAACCACTTCTTCCGTAGGCACCATCACTTCGCCGAACAACTCTTCCATATCGTGCAGTTTGATGTGTTCACGCAGCGATTGTGCTACGCGACCTTCAAAACCGGAAAACGCCTGAACGACGTACCAACGTTTTTTTGGAGCTTCAGACATTTTAGAACCTCAGGCCAGTAATAAACGACACCAGACGGACCAGAATACCATCCAGCCCCCACAGAATCAGTGACATCACGGCGGTTACCGCGGCAACGATCAACGTGGTGTGTAGCGTTTCCTGACGAGTTGGCCAAATCACTTTACGTACTTCGGTACGCGCTTCGCGGGCAAACGCAACGGTGGCTTTGCCTTTGGTGGTCATCAGAGCCACTGCACCTGCAACGGCGATGATCAGCACAACTGCCAGCGCGCGCAATGGCAGGCTTAAATCACGGTAGTAATAGTTACCGACAATAGCCACAACCAACAGAACGGCGACGATCAGCCACTTTGCCGCTTCCAGGCCGCGTCCGCTCCCTTGAGCCTCGGTATTCGCACTCATAAACCAACCTGTCACAATGATGATTCAGAACAAACAACTTTGCCTCGCATTGCGAGGCAAACCAAACCGATCGGATACCGCTTCAGCGCTATCCCGGTGTTTTACGCCATGACGTATTTCAGTCAATACGGTTTAAGAGCCCATCTCACCAATGATTATGACTGCAAAATCGCTGATGAGATAGGTTCTAGTTCACAGCGTAGAAAAAGGGCATCAAATGATGCCCTTTTACCGCGTGTCGCGTCAAACTTTATCAGCGATTAAGCGATAACTTTAGCAACAACACCTGCGCCAACGGTACGGCCGCCTTCACGGATTGCGAAACGCAGACCGTCGTCCATCGCGATTGGGTGAATCAGGGTTACAACCATGTTCACGTTGTC
>Ga0209370_1000919_pt1 | contig 30656 bp, 23 predicted proteins | sample AgamicAtPrz_FD_187164 | JGI IMG/M metagenome (GOLD analysis project Ga0209370, IMG submission 187164) | Agave microbial communities from Guanajuato, Mexico - At.P.rz (SPAdes) (version 2) | ecosystem: Host-associated > Plants > Phyllosphere > Phylloplane/Leaf | place: Guanajuato, Mexico... | reverse complement strand
TGGATGAAAACTCTGAACCTGCGCGCCCTGCTGCTGGCCGTTTTCCTCTGTGTTCCGGGTGCACCCGCCTGGAGCGCCATGCAAAGCCCGGTGGCGGATCTGCAATGGGCGGCGCCCGTGGACAAGAACTTCAACCTCTACCGCATGCAGCCCGACCTGTACCGCAGCGCGCTGCCCAAGGCGAATCAGCAGGGCGAGCTGCAGCGCCTGAAGATCGCCACGGTAATCAACTTCTACCAGCGCAGCGATGCCGAGTGGCTGAGCGACCCGAACATTCGCCTGATCCACCAGCCGCTGCACGCCGACCGCGTCGATGATGCCGACGTGCTGCAGGCGCTGCGCAGCATCCGCGAGGCGCTGGCGCTTGGCCCGGTGCTGATCCACTGCAAGCACGGGCAGAACCGCACGGGGCTGATTGCCGCCATGTACCGCATCGTCTACCAGGGCTGGAGCAAGCAGCAGGCGATTGCCGAAATGCGCGGCGGCGGTTTCGGCGGCCAGGAGCGTTTCGAGGATGCCGAACGCTACGTGCGCGAGGTCGACCTGACGCGCTTCGGCCAGGCGCTGGCCAGCGGCGCTTGCAGCACCAGCCCGTGGGCGTACTGCGCGTTGCGCGACAAACTGCTCGACGCGTTCAACGAGTAGCGAGGTGATCATCATGCTCGGCAGAGTTTCGGTTCTTTTGGCCGTGTTGCTAATGCCGCTGCTGGGTGGTTGCCAGAGCACTCGCGATTACCTGCTGGCTCAGGGTTACCCGCCGGCCTTCGCGTCGGGGTACGCCGACGGCTGCGCCAGCGGCGACAGCGCAGCCAAGGCACTTGGCACCTTTCGCAAGGACGTGCCGGTGTACCTGGCCGACAGGCAGTACGCCACCGGCTGGGACGATGGCTTCCGCCAATGCCAGGCCAGTGCCACGGCCGACATCGAACGGCGCCTACTGCCGGACAGTGACCGGGACCGCGACTGGCGGCACCAGGTCGACCAGGATATGGCCAAGGCCATGAGCCGCTCTCTGAAACGCAGCTAGCGCGTATCGCAGCGCCTTTAAAAATTCATGGCGACAGGGCACATTGGTGCGCTTGCCGGCTGTGTGCCGGCGCTGCCTTCAGCTGTCCTGTCGAGAAGCCTGCATGCCCGCTACCCCAACCGACGACCGCAGCCCCTGGTCGATCTTGCTGATCTTTCTGCGCCTGGGACTCACCTCGTTCGGCGGGCCGGTCGCCCATCTCGGTTATTTTCGCCAGGAATTCGTCAGGCGCCGCGGCTGGTTGAGTGAGGCGGCCTATGCGGAGCTGATCGCCATCGCCCAGTTCATGCCGGGGGCCGCCAGCAGCAAGGTCGGCATGGCCATCGGCCTGTCGCAAGCCGGCTACCGCGGTGCGCTGGCCGCCTGGCTCGGCTTCACGCTGCCGTCGGCACTGCTGCTGATGGCTTTCGCTCTGGGCCTGGCAGGGCAGGGCGATGCCCTGGCTTCCGGCGCCCTGCATGGCCTGAAGATCGTCGCCGTCGCCATCGTCACTCAGGCGGTGTGGGGCATGGCGCGGTCGTTATGCCCGGATACACCGCGGCGGGTATTGATGCTGGTGGCGGCGGCTGTCGCGCTGCTGGTGCCGGGCGCTGTCGGGCAGTTGGCGGTAATTCTCGGTGCGGGGCTGGCGGGCGTTGTCTGGCTCGATACGAAGGCGCAAACCCTGGCCGATCCGCTGCCGATTGCCATCAGCCGTCGCGCCGGCGCGCTGTGGCTGGCACTGTTCGGTGTGTTGCTGGTCGGCCTGCCGTTGCTGGCTCATGTTGCCGATAGCCCGCTGCTCAGCCTGTTCGAGGTGTTCTACCGAACCGGCGCCCTGGTATTCGGTGGCGGCCATGTGATGCTGCCGCTGCTGCAGGCCGAGGTGGTGCCTAACGGCTGGCTGGGCAACGATCTGTTCCTGGCCGGCTACGGCGCCACCCAGGCAATGCCGGGACCGCTGTTCACCTTCGCCGCCTTTCTCGGCACGACCATCGCCGGTGTGGTGGGCGGGCTGCTGTGTCTGCTGGCGATCTTCGCGCCGTCATTTCTGCTGCTGGTCGGTGTGCTGCCGTTCTGGGCGCGACTACGCACCCGGCCACGCCTGCAGGCGGCGCTGGCGGGAGTGAATGCCGGGGTGGTCGGTCTGCTGCTGGCCACGCTCTATCAGCCGGTGGGCACCAGCGCCGTTGGCAGTGTGCTTGACTTCTCCCTGGTGCTGCTTGCCCTGGTGGCGCTGATGGTTGGCAAGCTGCCGCCGTGGCTGGTTGTCGTCACTGGTGCGCTGGTCGGCTGGCTTGTACTGTGACGGCCTTTACCATCGGCAAGGACGACGAACATGGCTTTCGATTGGCACGGCGGCACCATCACCCGCGACACCCCGGTAGGCAGCGATTACCGCAACACCCAGAACGTGCGCCGTTTCATGACGCAGCAGTGCGGCGCTGCGTTTCGTTTCGACCGGCCGTTCATGGCCTGGATTCGCAGCGGCGCGCCGCAAACCATCGGCGATCTGGTGGATGAGTGGCTGCGGCGTAATGGCGCTGCCGGGGCCTGATAACCTGTTTTTAATCTTTATGAGCATGAAGGGGCAGCTGCAAGGCAGAAGCGGACGCTCCTACCGTAGGGTGGACAACGCTCTTTTTGTCCACCGTTTCGGTTGTGGGGCAGTGGACGGGTGAAGCGTCGTCCGCCGAACTAAGTGGCAGGAGCGGTCGTTCGCGAAAATCGTAGGAGGGGCTTTAGCCCCGAGCTCTTTGCACCTGATAAAGCTCGGGGCTAAAGCCCTTCCTACATGCTCACCGTCTGCTTCTGCCTTGCAGTTGCCGCTTCATCCGCATAAAGATCGAGACAGGTTCCGATGCCGGCTTCTAGTCACTGCCGTGGCGCAGGCGCTCTACCAGCGCCGGCAGCTCGCTCATGCGCCCGATCAGGTGGTGCACGCCCAGCTGGCGCAGGGTTTCGCCATGCTCGGGGGGAATGTGGCTGGCGCCGAGAAAACCGATCACCTGCATGCCGGCGGTCAGCGCTGCGGTAGCACCGGTGGCGCTGTCCTCGACCACCAGGCAGCGGCTCGGATCGACGCCCGCGCGTTCGGCGGCCAGCAGGTAGAGATCCGGCGCCGGCTTCGGCCGTTCGACCTGATCGGCACTGAAGGCGCCAACAGTGACGCGCTCGGTCAGCTCGCAGCGTTGCAGGGCGAAGGCCACGGCATCGGCGTGGCTGTTGGAGGCCACGGCTAGCGGCAGGTCGATCTGCATCAGCGCTTCGCGCACGCCAGGGATCGGCTTTACCTGCTCGCGGATCAGTGCCTTGGTGATGGCGCGATTCTTTTCCAGAAAGCCTTCGGGTAGCGGCTTGCCGAAATGCGCTTCGGCCCGGGCGATGATGTCGGCGGTCTGCAGGCCGAAGGTGCCGGCCAGCACCACTTCCAGCTCATGGGCCGGGTAGTGCTCGGCAAGCGCTGAGTGCAGGTGGTGCTCGGCGATGATCTCGCTGTCGATCAGTACCCCGTCGCAGTCGCAGATCAGCAATTCTATGGGCGGTTTCGGCGCCATGGCGGGCAGTCTCCTGTGAAATCTGGAGGGCCTGTGTAACACAGAAACCCGTTCAGTTCGAACCGCTCGCCACTGTCTCGGCCGGCCGTTGCAGCAACAGAAGTGGCAAGCCGGCGGCCAGGATCGCCAGGCCGAGCAGAGCGCCAACCCCGGCATACAGGGTGCTCGACCAGAACAGCCCCAGGCAGCTGGCGGCGAACAGCAGGGGCAGCAGTGGGTACAGCGGCACGCTGAATGGTCGGGCGCGATCCGGGTTCCGGCGGCGCAGGCGCAACAGCGACAGGGCGGTCAGGCACATGAACAGCCAGAACACCGGTGCGGTGTAGGCAACCATGCTCTGCACGCCGTTTTCGCTCAGGGCGCCGAACAGCAGCAGCGGCAGGGTAATCAGGCATTGCACCAGCAGCGCGCGCACCGGTGTGGCGGCGCGATCGTTCCAGGCGCCGAGCATCGACAGCTGCGGCACGTCGCGGCCTAGGGCGTAATAGACCCGCGAGCCGGTGAGGATGGTGGCGTTCAGCGTGCTGATCGCGGTGATGCAGATCAGCACGCTGAGCAGCACGCCGCCCCAGGGGCCGGCGACGATGGTCATCAGGTCGGCGCCGATGGCGCTGGACTGGCGCAGGCCGTCGAGGCTGAAGATGTTGAGGAACACCAGGTTGGCCAGCAGGTAGACGCCGGTCACCACCAGGGTGCCGATCAGCAGCACGCGGCTCATGTTGCGACCTGGGTTGCGCAATTCGCCGGACAGGTACGCGGCTTCGTTCCAGCCGCCGTAAGTGAGCAGCACGAACACCATGCCCATGCCGAGCATACCGGCCAGGTTGCCGCCGGCATTGGCATCGGCGGCGGCTGGCGCCACGTCGGCCACCGGTTCGGCCAGCAGCAGGCCAGCGAGAATCACCGTGACCAGCGCCAGCAGGGTGATGCCGGTGAACAGCACCTGCAGGCGTTTGGACTCATAGGTGCCGAGCACGTTGAGGGCGGTTAGCGCCAGTACCACCAGGGTGGCGTGCCAGGCACTGCCGTATTCACCGAGCGGCAGCAGACGCTGGGCGTAGTCACCATAGATGAAGGCGACCACGGCGATTGCCCCGGTCTGGATCACCGTGCCCCTGGCCCAGGCGAACAGCAGGCTGATCTGCCGGCCCCAGGCCAGGTGCAGGTAGTGGTATTCACCACCGCGATCCGGGTAACCGGCGCCCAGCTCGGCGTAGCACAACGCGCCGACCAGCATCACCAGGCCGCCGGCCAGCCACAGGCCGATGTACACGACGGTGTTGTCGGCGTGCTGGGCGACCAGTGGCGGAAAGCCGAAGATGCCGACGCCGATCACCACGCCGACCAGCATGGCGACGCCGTCGATCACCGACAGGCCGGGTTCGCGTGTCATTGCGCGAGCGCTCATGGCTTAGCTCCGCTGTGCGCGCCAGCCGGTCACCGCGCCTTCGGCGGCAATCGGTTCGATGCGGTCGCCCTCGACCTGGCCGACGTACAGCTGTCCGTCGACCTCGAAGCGCACTTCGGTGCCGTTCAGGCGCCCACGCAGGCGCTCCTGATGCTCGGTGATGCCGGTGATTTCCTGAAAGCGCTGCTCGAGATCGACGGTGAAGCGTTCGCCCTCGCGTTCGACCGTCCAGTTGCCCTGGATCTTGGCTGGCACCACCCACAGGTAGATGCGCGCACCTTCGACGATATCGCTGCGATCCGGCTCCCAGTCCTCCATGCTGAAGGCGTGGGACACCACGCGAGTGCCGGGTTCCAAAGTGTCGAGGATGACCGGGCGCAGGCGCATGTTCACGGTGTTCAGCAGGTACATGGTCAGCACGTCGGCGTCGGCGATGTCCTTCTTGAACAGGTCGCCCTGCTCGAACACCACCTTGTCGGCGACACCGGCCTGCTCGGCGTTGGCCTCGGCTTCCTCGATGCGCTGCGGGTTCAGATCGATTCCGTAAGCGGCCTTGGCGCCACGATCCTTGACCGCCGAGATGGCGATGCGGCCGTCGCCGGAGCCCAGGTCCACCACGTAGTCGTCGGGGCCGACATCGGCCATTTCCAGCATGCGCGCCACCACCGGTTCCGGTGTCGGCACATAGGGCACGTCGAGGGCGATGGCCTGAGCCTGGGCGGCAGACTGCAGCAGGCCAAATAGAGCCAGCGCAGAAGCGCACAGGGTTAGGGGGCGAACGGCTGCGGTGGTCATCGGGGGATACCTCTCAGCGAAGTCGGCAAGGGAAGGGGAACGATTTTCCGACTGGGGCCTTTGCGCCAGGGTTCGACCCGTGCAACCGGGCGTCGCGGCGATTTGCCCGGCAATCGGCCCGTAGGCCCCGTACCCAGGCGCCTGCCGGGTGTGTTACCTCATGTGAAGCCATTGCCTTGATCGCGCCGAAAAGGCATGGTGGCCGCATTTTTCAGCCACGGGATTTCGCTGCGCATGCGCCTTCTGCACACCTCGGACTGGCACCTGGGCCAGCACTTCATGGGCAAGACGCGCCAGGCCGAACACCAGGCATTCTGCGCCTGGCTGATCGAGCAGGTGCGTGAGCACGGGGTGCAGGCGGTGCTGATCGCCGGTGACATCTTCGACACCGGCTCGCCGCCCAGCTACGCCCGCGAGCAGTACAACCACTTTGTGGTGGCGCTACGCGAAACCGGCTGCCAGCTGGTGGTGCTTGGCGGTAACCATGATTCGGTGGCCATGCTCGGCGAGAGCCGCACCTTGCTGGCGCAGCTCGGCACCCGGGTCATTCCCGGTGTTGGCGCCCACCTGCATGAACAACTGCTGGTGCTCGATGGCGCCGATGGCGCGCCGGCGGCGCTGCTCTGCGCCATCCCCTTCATCCGCCCGCGCGATATGCTGCGCAGCGAAGCGGGGCAGAGCGCGGCGGAGAAACAGCTGTCGCTGCAACAAGCCATTCACGGCCATTACCAGGCGCTCTACGAACTGGCGCTAGCGCGGCGCGAGGAACTCGGCGCGGTCCTGCCGATCATCGCCACCGGGCACCTGACCACCGTGGGCGCCAGTGCCAGTGAGTCGGTGCGCGAGATCTACGTCGGCGCGCTGGAAGCCTTCCCAACCTCGTCCTTTCCGGCCGTCGACTACATCGCTCTGGGGCATATCCACCGGCCGCAAAAGGTCGGCGGCCTGGAGCATATTCGCTACAGCGGCTCGCCGATCCCGCTGAGCTTTGACGAAGCGCGCCAGCAGAAGGAAGTGCTGCTGGTCGACCTGGATGCCAGTGGCTTGCGTGAGGTTCATGCCTTGCCGGTGCCGCGCTTCCAGGCCCTGCAATCGGTGCGCGGTTCGCTGAAAACCTTGGCAGCAGTGATCGCGGAGGCAGCGCGCGAAGGTAGCGCCGAGCGCCCGGTGTGGCTGGAAGTGCAGGTGGAGATGGACGACTACCTGAGCGACCTGCAGGTGCGCATCGCCGCGCTGTGCGAAGGCCTGCCCGTGGAGGTGCTGCGCATCCGCCGTGCACGGGGCACGGCGGTCGCCAGCCTGCAGGGCGAGCAGGGCATGCTCGACGAACTGACGCCCGGTCAGGTGTTCGAGCAGCGCCTGGCCAGCGAAACCCTGGAGCCCGAGCAGGCCCAGCGCCTGCACGAGCTGCATGACCAGGTGCTGGCCGAGCTGCGCGACGAGTCGGCCTGATTCGGATCTGTTTGTGATCTTGCAGCCCAGGTTCGTCTGGTTGGCCGCTAAGTGGCGTTAGCGGTCATCGGCGCAATACCTGTGGGAGCGGGCGGGGACGCCCAGTCCATGCCCGCGGTTTTTCGCGCGCATGGCGCGCTCCCACAGTGGATCGGCGAACGGCTGCTATTGCCTTGAAGCTACCGCTTACTGCTCATAAAGGCCATGAGCAGGCTTTCAGGCTCTGAAGAAACTCACCCGTTCGAGCAGCCGGCGGGCCAGGGCGGATAGTTCCTCACTCGCGGCGGAAACCTGGGTGGAGCCGGCGGTGGTTTCCACGGTGCTGGCGTGAATGCGGCTGATGTTCTGGTTGACGTCTTCGGCCACCAGGCTCTGCTGCTGAGCGGCGCTGGCGATCTGCGCGTTCATGTCCTTGATCGCGCCGACTTCCTGGCGGATGCGGCCCAGGGCCTGCTCGGTCTCGGCGGTCTGCTCGACCGTCTTGCGGGCCATCTCGCTGCTGGTCTGCATGATCTGCGCGGCGCCGCTGGCGCCGGCCTGCAACTGCTCGATCATGCCACTGATTTCCCGGGTCGAGGTCTGCGTGCGGCTGGCCAGCGAGCGCACTTCATCGGCCACCACGGCAAAGCCGCGACCATGTTCACCGGCACGGGCCGCTTCGATGGCGGCGTTGAGGGCCAGCAGGTTGGTCTGGTCGGCGATGGATGTGATCACCGCGATGATGGTTTCGATATTGCTGCTGTCGCGGGCCAGTTGCTCGACCTGCTCGGCGGCCGTGTCGAGTACCTTGGCCAGTTCATGAATCGCCTCGCCGCCCTGGGTCACCAGGCGGCTGCCGGTTTCCACTTCGCCGTCGGCGTTGCGGGTCGCCGAGGCAGCGGTGCCGGCGTAACCGGCCACTTCGTTGACCGTTGCCGCCATCTGGTTGATGGCGGCGGCCATCTGCTCGGCCTCCTCGGATTGCGCCTGCAGCTGGCGGTTGTTGCTGGCCGAGGTGGCGCGCAGCTGGTCGGCGGCCAGGTTCAGCTCGTTGGCCGCATGGCGCACCTGGCTGATGGTGTCGTTCAGGCGCGCGCTCATGTCCTTCACCGCGCCCATCACGCTGTGCGGGTAACGGGTCTCGATGCGCTGGTCGAGGGCGCCGCCAGCCAGTCGCTGGATGACCTCGGCCACCTGATGCGGTTCGGCGCCGAGGGTCGAGCGCAGGCGGCGGATGATCAGCAGCGAAACGACCACGCTGAGCAGGATCGCCACGCTGGTAACCGTGACGATTAGCAGGCCGAAGCCGCCCGCGGTTGCCCGCACGCCATCCAGGCTGGCGGTGATGTCCTTCTCCTGCAGGTCGATGAAGGCGTTGATGCGTTTGAGCCACTCCGTGTACGCGGCGGCCACCTCACGGGCGAGCAGCACCTGGGCGCCTTCGATGTCGCCGCTCTGGCGCTGGCTGATCAGCCGCTGGGTAAGGTCACGGGCGCTGCTCTCGATGGCCTTGATCTGGCTGAGCTGGCGCTGTTCCTCGGTACTCGATTGGTGGCCGGCAACCAGCCTGTCCAGCGGCGCCGCCGACTCCTGATAGAAGGCGTCGAGGCGCTCGATGTTCTGCAACTGCGCGTTCATCGCCGCCGGATCGCGGGCCAGCACCAGATCACGGATGGCGATGGCGCGGTCATGCACGCTGCCGCGGAAGTTGATCGCGTGGCGCTGCTTGAGGCTGGCGCCGTCGTTGACTTCGCTGAGGCTGCTGTCGATTACATGCACGCGCTGAATGCCGACCAGGGCGACCAGAATCATCAGCGACAGCACCAGCCCGAAGCCCATGGCCAGGCGCTGGGCGATCGTTAAGGGTTGCGACATCTTCGACGTACCTACGGAAGGAGGGCGGCCTGGCTGAGCGGGCGTGTTGGCGCGGGCGAGCGCAGTGACCGGGAGTGCTGAGGCTATTGGTTTGGCGGCGGAAATCAAGCGTTTTGTAGTGGCTGATTGATGCTATAGCCGGCTTCTATGGGCGTCGATCCGGGCGTTTGGGCGTGGCCAGGTGTCAAGATCGGGGCTTTAAGCCTCATCGCCGGCTCCGTAAGGGAGTCGGCGATGAGGCTCGCCTTCACACGCGGAACTGCCCCAGCAGGCGACCGAGTTGCTCGGCCAGTTGCTTGAGGTGCTGGCTGGCAGCGCTCGACTGATCGGCCGACTCGGCGGTGCTGTGGGCCAGGGCGGCGGTCTGGGTAACGTTCTGGTTGATGTCGTCGACCACGTGGGACTGCTGTAGGGTGGCGCTGGCGATCGAGGCATTGAGGCCGGTCAGGTTGCGCAGCGACTGGGCGATCTGCGCCAGGCTTTCGCCCGCCTGGCTGGCTTGTTCGACGGTCAGGCGCGAAGCGTGGCTGCTGTCGCCGATGGCTTTCACCGCCGCCTGCGAGTTGGTCTGCAGGCGCTCGATCATGCCCTGGATTTCTGCCGTGGATTTCTGTGTGCGCTGGGCCAGTAGTCGTACCTCGTCGGCGACCACCGCAAAACCGCGGCCCTGCTCGCCGGCGCGGGCGGCCTCGATGGCGGCGTTCAGTGCCAGCAGGTTGGTCTGCTCGGCAATCGAGCGGATCACTTCCAGTACGCCGCCGATCTGCGTGCTTTCGCTGGCCAGCGACTCGATCACCGCCACGGCTTTGTCGATGGTGCCGGACAACTGGTCGATCTGCTTCAGGCTGGCGTCGATATTGTGCTGGCCCTGGCGCGCCTGCTCTTCGGCAGTGTGCACTTCGCTGGAGGCATGCTCGGCGTTCTTGGCCACGTCCTGCACGCCGTAGGTGACTTCGTTGACCGCGGTGGCGACCAGCTCCATCTGCTGGGCCTGCTGTTGGCTGTGCTGCTGAGCGGCGCTGGAAATGTCGCCGAGCGAATGCGCGGCCTGGTCGAGCGAGGAGGCGGAATCGAGCAACTGGCGAATCACCTGGCGCATCTTGCCGGTGAAGGCATTGAAGTGCCCGGCCAGAGCAGCGAGCTCATCACGCCCCTGGTCATCGAGTTTGTGGGTCAGATCACCCTGGCCGCTGGCGATGTTGGCCATGGCCGCGACGGCCTGCTGCAGCGGTGTGGCGATGCTGCGCGAAATCATCACCACCAGAACGATCAGCAGCAGGGTGGCCGGCACGCCGATGGCCAGGGCCTTCATTGCCTGGGATTTGAACTCGGCCTGCACGTCGTCGACGTAAACGCCCGAGCCGATGATCCAGCCCCAGGGCTGGAACAGCTCGACGTAGGAAATCTTCGGCACCGGCTCGCTGGCGCCTGGTTTGGGCCAGCGATAATCGACCGGGCCGGCGCCCTGGCGCTTGGCGATGGCGACCATCTCGTTGAACAGCGCCTTGCCATCCGGATCCTTGAGGGCGGACAGGTTCTGCCCCTCGAGCTTGGCGTTGGTCGGATGCATGATCATGGTCGGCGTCTGATCGTTGATCCAGAAGTACTCCTGGCCGCCGTAGCGCAGGCCGCGGATCACCTCGATCGCCTGCTTCTGCGCCTGCTCGCGGCTCAGCGTACCGTTGGCCTCCAGGCCCTGGTAGTACTTGAGCAGGCCCACGGCCGTCTGCACCACGTGCTGGGTCTTCTCGGCCTTGCCGGCGTAGAGGCCAACGCTGATCTGGTTGAGCATGTAGGCGCCGAGCAATACCAGCATCAGCACCGGCATCGCGATGATGAGCCAGAGACGACGATTGATCGGCAAGCGACGCAAGCTGTTCATGGGGGCATTCCTGACAATGTTGTTCTTGTTATGGCTGCCGATGCAAAACAGCAGCAATCTTTACGCACCTGATAGCACTTCGATAGTGCGGCGTAAATCGAAAAGATGCGGGCTTGATGTTTTTTAACATCGGAATAGCCAAACGCCCCTGCAACGGGGCCTTCAGGTTATCGGACGTCCGTTGAGAGGGCGCGCGAAAACAACCCGGCCGCGCGCCGTGAAGCACGCAACGAATTGAGAGGGCAGGGCAGATTTGGCCACGCGGTCGAGCGTGGCGACCACGTCAGCAGATATCGATCTGGTAGCGGAAGTTGGCCGCCGCAGCGCGCGACAGACGGTATTCCAGCGGGCTGCGGTCGTAGCCCAGGGCCGTACGTTCGATCACCACGATGGGGTCACCCTCGCCGATGGCCAGAGTGCCGGCCATCTCGGCATCGGCGCTGCCAACGGTCAGGGTCTCGCGGGCCGAGGCGATGCACTGGCCGCACTGCTTCTCGTAGAAGGGGTAGAGCAGGTCACCGAAGGTGTCCGAATCGATATCCAGCAGCACGATGAAGCGCGACGCAGGCAGCCAGATTTCCTCATGGAACAGCGTGCGCTCTTCGATCATCCGCAGGCGTTCCATGCGCAGTACCTGCTCACCGCTTTTCAGGGCGAGTGCCTTGGCGATTTCCCTGGACGGTTTTTGCAGGGCCTTGGAGAGAATCCGGCTGGCGGGAATCTCCCGGCCGCCGCTGGCATTCACTTGGCGAAAGAAACGCGCCAGCGAAGCATCGAAGTTCGGCCGGCGCACGAAGGTACCGCGGCCCTGGCTGCGCAGCAGCAGCCCCTCGTTGACCAAGGTATCCACCGCCTTGCGCACCGTGCCGATGGCCACGCCGTAGAGCCTGGTCAGCTCCGCTTCGGTAGGAATCGGCGCGCCGGGCGACCACTCGCCGGCAGCGATCTTGGCGAGCATTTCCTCACGCAGTCGTTGGTAGAGCGGCAGGCGTTCGTCGTATCCGAGTGTCATTGCGTCAGGGCGTCCGGTTGCAACAGGCGGGGCCACTCTACACCGGCTGGTCGATTGACAGAATGGCTGAAGCGAATATATGGTCAACTATTCATATATATGACTGCATGTCGTGACAACAGAGCTGGCGCCTATGCCGGCCTCCATAACAATCGATCAGGTACCGCTTCAATGAGCCTCTCCAGCCCTGCCATCACCGGCATCGACACCCACGCGCACATCTTCCGCCAGGATCTGCCGATGGTAGCCAACCGTCGTTACAGCCCCGCCTATGACGCGCTGGTCGAGCAGTACCTCGGCCATCTGGACGCCCATGGTCTGTCCCACGGCGTGCTGATCCAGCCCAGTTTTCTCGGCACCGACAACAGCTTCATGGTCGAGGCGCTATGTCAGCACCCGGAGCGCCTGCGCGGCGTGGCGGTGGTCGACGTGGCGATCACCGATGCACAGCTGGACGCGCTCGCGGCAGCCGGCGTGGTTGGCATCCGCCTGAACCTGATCGGCAAGGCGCTGCAGGATTACACCGGCCCCGGCTGGACCTCGCTGTTCGAGCGCCTGGCGCGTCGTGGCTGGCAAGTGGAAATCCAGCGCGGTATCGAGGACCTGGCGCAGATCGTGCCGGCCATCGTCGCCACCGGCGTGAATCTGGTCATCGACCATTTTGGCCTGCCCACCGGCGGCCTCGATGCGCACAAGCCCAGCCACCAGGCGTTACTGCAGCTGCTGGGCAATTCGCGGGTGTGGCTGAAGCTGTCGGCGGCCTACCGCAGCAAGACCGACGCGGTGCAGTCCGCGGCCGTGCTGGCCCAGGTACGTGAGGCGGCTGGCGGCATCGAGCGTTTTATGTGGGGCAGCGATTGGCCCAACACCCAGTTCGAAGATCGGACAGACTATGCCGAGCAGTTCGAATTGATTCAGGCGCTGCTGCCCGATGCGGCCGAGCGTCACCAGGTCCTGGTCGCCAACCCGGCCCGCCTTTTCGGTTTTTCCAACAAGCGCTGATCCCATTCGAACAACAACAGGAAACCCCTCATCATGATGAGCATCATCGTCGTCGCGGCCATCGTTGTCGCGGTCGCTCTGGGCTACAAGACCAAGATCAACATTGGCCTGTTCGCCATCGCCTTCGCCTACCTGATCGGCTGCTTCGGCATGGGCCTGAGCCCGTCCGACGTCATCAACATGTGGCCGCTGAAGATCTTCTTCATCATCTTCTCGGTGTGCCTGTTCTACAGCTTCGCCACGGTCAACGGCACCCTGGAGAAACTCGCCGAACACCTGATCTACCACTGCCGTCGGGTGCCTCAGCTGCTGCCCTTCGCGGTGTTCTTCACCGCCACGGTGATCGCCGGCATGGGCGCGGGTTACTACACCGTTCTGGCCTTCATGGCGCCGATCACCCTGCTGCTTTGCCAGCGCACCGGCATGGGCCTGATCGTCGGCGGCATGGCGGTGAACTATGGCGCGCTGAGCGGCGCCAACTTCATGTCCAGCCAGAGCGGCATCATCTTCCGCGGCCTGATGACCAATGTGGGACTCAGTGACAGCGATGCGTTCATCAATGCATTCGGTATCTTCGTCAGCACCTTGATCATTCCGTTGCTGGTGATCTCCGCTTTCGTGTTCCTGACCCGCGAAGGGCGAGCCATGAAAACCGCCGTGTTCGACACCAGCGAACCAGCGCCGCTCAATCGTGAGCAGAAGATCACCCTGTGGTTGACCCTGGCGATGATGGCCATCGTGCTGGCCGCGCCCATCGCCCACATCCTGCTGCCGGCCAACGGCACCATCACCTTCATCAACTCGAAGATGGACATCGGCCTGATCGCCAGCATCTTCTCGGTCATCGCCCTGCTGCTCAAGCTGGGTGACGAGCGCAAGGCCATGGCCTCGGTACCCTGGGCCACGCTGATCATGATCTGCGGCGTGGGCATGCTCATATCCGTGGCCATCAAGGCGGGCACCATCGATGTGCTGGCCTCGTGGATCGGCGGCAGCATCCCGCCGGTGCTGGTACCTGTGGTATTCGGTGTGGTGGCGGCCATCATGTCGCTGTTCTCCAGCACCCTGGGCGTGGTGACGCCGGCGCTGTTCCCCATGGTGTTGCCGATTGCCCAGTCCATGGGAATCGAGCCGATGGTGCTGTTCATCGCCATCGTGGTCGGCGCCCAGGCCACCTCGATCTCGCCGTTCTCCTCCGGCGGCAGCCTGATCCTCGGCTCCTGCGCTTCGGAGCAGAGCCGCACCAGCCTGTTTCCGCAGCTGCTGTTCAAGGCAGCGCCCATCGGTTTCGTGGCGGCCCTGGTATTCAATGTGCTGCTGACGTTCGTTTACTGAGCCGAAATCCCGGCATAAAAAACCGCAGCCTGGCTGCGGTTTTTTATGGTCCTGACGTTGCCTGTGCATCGTCGAACTACTGGTTATTTCGGGAGGAGCTCCAGCAGCCGTCCATCAGCGCCATCTTCCAGCAGCCAGATGCTGCCATCCGGGCCTTGCTCCACTTCGCGGATGCGCGCGCCCATGTCGTAGCGTTCGGCTTCTCGGGCGTTGTCGCCGTCGAAGGCGACGCGCACCAGCGCCTGGGACGACAGCCCGCCGATCAGCCCGGCGCCGTTCCAGCCGGGAAAGCGCTCGCCCTGGTAGATCACGAAACCGGCCGGGGAAATGACTGGGTTCCAGGTGATCTTCGGTGCTGCGAATTCCGGGCGGGTGTCGTGGTCGGGAATCGGTTTGCCACCGTAGTGATCGCCGTTGGAAACCTCCGGGTAGCCATAGTTTTCGCCGCGTACGATCAGGTTCAGCTCGTCGCCGCCGGCCGGGCCCATCTCGTGCACCCACAGCTTGTCATTGGCGTCGAAGGCCAGGCCGAGCATGTTGCGGTGGCCCAGCGACCAGACCTGCGCGGCCACGCCGCCCTGGTCGACGAAGGGGTTGTCGGTCGGCAGGCTGCCGTCGTCGTTCAGGCGCACCAGTTTGCCGAGGTTGGATTTCATATCCTGGGCCGGGGTGAATTTCTGCCGCTCGCTGGAGGTGATCCACAGCTTGCCATCCGGGCCGAATGCCAGGCGGTGGCCGTAATGGCCCGCGCCGCTGACCTTGGGCGTTTGCTGCCAGATCACGCTCAGTTCGGTCAGTGCGCCGCTGCCGTCCTCATCGAGCTGAAGCTTGGCGCGGGCCACGGCCGCGCCGCGGGTGTCGCCGTCGCCGGCTTCGGCGTAGCTGATATAGACATACTGGTTGCTGGCGAAGTCCGGATGCAGGATCACGTCGCCGAAGCCGCCCTGGCCGCCGTAAGCGACTTGCGGCACACCGGCGATGTCATGGCTCTTGCCGGTCTTGGGGTCGACATGTTTGAGCACGCCGCGCTTCTCGGTCACCAGCAACGTGCCGTCGGGTAGAAAGGTCATGGCCCAGGGCTCGTCAAGGGTGGCGCGCGGCTCGGCGGTGAACGGCCATTGCGCCTTGGGCAAGGCATCGACGGCCTGAGCGGTAAGGCTGGCGAGGCCGAGTGCGATACCACCGAGCAACAGATGAACGGGACGGGCCATGGCGAATCTCTCCTGATAAGCGGGCCTCACACGTTACCCCTGCCTTGTCGGCGCCACAGGGCGTTTTTGTTACCTCGCGCGTCAGCCACGTCGGCCGGCAACAGTGCCACAATAGCGGCCTGCCTTTGATTCGAGCCAAACCGCCTTTCCATGAAAATCCTCAGCCTGCGTCTGAAGAACCTCAATTCGCTCAAGGGCGAGTGGAAGATCGATTTCACCGCCGAGCCGTTCGCCAGCAATGGCCTGTTCGCCATCACCGGGCCCACCGGCGCGGGCAAGACCACGCTGCTCGACGCCATCTGCCTGGCGCTGTATCACCGTACCCCGCGGATGGACAAGGTCGGTGGCGAGAACGAGCTGATGACCCGGCACACCGCCGAGTGCCTGGCTGAGGTCGAATTCGCGGTGAAGGGCCAGGGCTATCGGGCGTTCTGGAGCCAGCGCCGGGCGCGGGACAAGGCCGATGGTGCGCTGCAGGGCGCCAAGGCCGAGCTGGCGAAGCTGGACGGCGAGATCATCACCGACAAGCTCAGCGAGAAACCTAAAGAGGTGGAGCGCCTCACCGGTCTGGATTTCGGCCGCTTCACCAAGTCGATGCTGCTGGCCCAGGGCGGCTTCGCGGCCTTTCTCGAAGCCTCTGCCAACCAGCGCGCCGAGCTGCTCGAGGAGCTGACCGGCACCGATATCTACGGGCAGATTTCCCAGCGGGTGTTCGAGCAGACCCGCGAGGTGAGAAACCAACTCGATCAACTGCGGGCCCGCGCCGAAGGCGTCGAACTGCTGGCTGACGAACAACGCCAGGCTCTGGCTGACGAGGCGGCGCAGCTGGCGGTCGAGGAGGGCGAAACCCAGCAGGCCTGCGCCGAAGCCACCCGCCAGCGGCAGTGGCTGACCGACCTGGCGCGTGCCGAGGAGCAGACCGCGGTCGCTACCGCTCAGGTGGATGCGGCTGCTCAGGCCGAACGTGATGCCGCCGCTGAGCTGGCGCGTCTGCAGCTGAGCGAGCCCGCCCAGCGCCTGCAGCCGCTTTACCAGACCCGGCGTGATGCTGCCCGCGCACTGGCAGCCAATGAAGAGCAGCAACGCAATCATCAACAGGAACTTGCCCAGGCCCAGGCGCAGTGGCGCAGCAGCCTTGAGCAGGCTACCCAGGCCAGCGCAGCCCTGGCGCTGGAGAAACAACAGGCGGTGCAACGCCTCGATGCTGAATGCCAGGCGCTGGATGCACAGCTGCAAGCCAGCGCTGACCACGAACGTCTGGCTGCCCAGCTAAGCGGCTGGCAGCAGGCCTTTCAGGCCCGTGATCAGGCCCGCCAATCTCTCGCTGGTCTTCAGGCCCGCCAGCAGGCCGGTGTCGGCCAGTTGCAGCAGTTCGTCGGGCAACTGAATGGCCTCGCCCAGTCGATGCAGGCGGCCGTCCAGGCGAAAGCCGAGGCCGAGCGGGCGGTCAGTGAGGTGGAAGGACGTTGGCAAGCCGCGTTGGCCGGCCGCAGCGAGGCGCAGTGGCGCGAGCATTGGCAGCAGGTGCACACCCGCGGCAGCGCCCTCGAGCAACTGGCGCAGCTGGCCGAGCGGCGCAATCAGTTGAATCAGCAGCGCCAGCGCACGGCGACCAATCTGGCTCGCCAGCAGCAGAGCCTGGCGCAGAAGGAGGCCGAGCGTGGCGCCTTGCGCGAGCGCTATCGCGAGGTCAAGCAGCGGCTGGCCGATCAGGAAAAGCTGCTGGAGCAGGAACAGCGCATCCGCGCCCTGGAAACCTATCGCGCGCAGTTGCAGGCCCATGAGCCCTGTCCGTTGTGCGGCGCCCTCGAACACCCGGCCATCGCCGCCTATCAGGCGCTGGACGTCTCGGCTACCCAGCAAGGGCGCGACGAGGCGCGGCAGGCGCTCGAGGCGCTGACCGAACAGGGGCAGAACCTCAGCAATCAGGTCGCCACCCTGCAGGCCTTGGTGGTGCAGAGCCAGGAGCAGGATCAGGAACTGCAGCGCCAGCGCGATGCCCTGGCGGCGACCTGGCAGCGCCTGGGGGAAGCACTCGACCCGCTGCCCGAAGACGATCAGGCCCTCGCCGCCGCGCAAACCCGCCAGCTTGCCGAGCACGTCGAGATCAACGCCACCCTCAAAACCCTCGATGGCCTCAAGGGTGAGCTCGAGCGCGCTCGGCAGAGCGCCAACATCGCCGGCCAGAAATACACCGCGGCGCAGCATCAGCAGGCCGCCATCGAGCATGAACGTGATCTCGTGGCGGCTGCTCAGCAGGCGCTGGACGAGCAGCTGGGGGCGCAGAAGGAACGTTTGAACGCATCGCAGGCCGAACTGGCCGCGCAGCTGGCAGGCTTCGGCCATGAGGTGCCGGATGATGATGCTGCCTGGCTGGCCGCCCGCCAGGCCGAAGCCACTCGCTGGCAGGAGACGCAACAGCGACGCCAGGCGCTGGCCCAGCAACTGCCGGCGCTGCAGCACCAGGCCAGTGAGGCCGACAAGCAGGCGCAGCTATGGCAGGCTCGCTGGCAGGAGGCAGGTGGCGAGCCGGTTGCAACCGACCTGATGGAACAGGCCGCAACACGCCTCGAGGCAGCCCGAACCGGCTGGGAAAGCGCCGAACGGCGCTGCCTGGAGCTGCGCATCACCCTGGACGGTATCGCCCAACAGCAGCTGGCGTTGCGTGAGGCCGAACAGACGGCAGCGCAGCAGTGGCAGGCGGCCCTGACTGGCAGCCCGTTCGCGGACGAGACGGCGTTTCTCGCCGCTTCTCTCGATGATGGGCTGCGCGAACAGTTGCAGGCGCTCAAACAGCGCCTGGAGAAGGCCCAGACCGAAGCCCGTGCCCTGCAGGCCTCGGCGCAGGCGCAACTGGCCGCGCTGCAAGCCGAGCCACAAACCGAACACGACGCCGCCTACCTGGATGAACGGCTGCAGGTCTTGCAGGCGACCCTGAGGCAGCTCGGCCAGCGCCAAGGCGAAATCCGCGGGCAATTGCAGGGCGACGAGCAACGGCGGCTCAACCAACAGGCGCTGTTCGAGACCATCGCCCGGCAGCAGGGCGAATACGACGGTTGGCAGCAGCTCAACAGCCTGATCGGCTCGGCAGACGGCGCCAAGTACCGACGCTTCGCCCAGGGCTTGACCCTCGGCCATCTGGTGCACCTGGCCAACGGGCAACTGCAGCGCCTGCACGGGCGCTATCAACTGGCGCGCAAATCCCTTGGCGAACTGGAGCTCGAGATCATCGACACCTGGCAGGGCGATGTGGCGCGCGACACCCGCACCTTGTCCGGTGGCGAGAGCTTTCTGGTCAGCCTGGCGCTGGCCCTGGCGCTTTCCGATCTGGTCAGCCACAAGACGCGCATCGACTCGCTGTTCCTGGACGAAGGCTTCGGCACTCTGGATGGCGAAACCCTGGAGGTGGCGCTCGATGCCCTGGACAATCTCAACGCCAGCGGCAAGATGATCGGCGTGATCAGCCACGTCGAGGCGCTAAAGGAGCGCGTTGCCGTGCAGCTCAAGGTCAACAAAGGTGTAGGCATGGGCTACAGCACCCTGGAGAAACGCTATGCGCTTTGAATTTCTGGCAGCGTGCCTCTTGGCAACCAGCCTCGTGCACGCCGAAGACGTACAGAAAGACCACGGGCTTCAGCCGATGGACGAGCGTGGCTGTGTGCTCGGCAATGCCGGCATGCAAGCGCCGACCTTGACCCTAATGGCCGCCGCTTACGGCGAGTCCGAGGCGCGCAAGGACATGGCGCTGAAGCAGATGAAACAGGCGCTGGAGGCCGGCTGCCCGGTCGACGAGCCGGACCAGATGGGCCTTTCCGCCCTCAATGGCGCCATCCTCTATGACGAGCCGGTGCTGGTGAAGCTGCTGCTCGAACACGGCGCCAACCCCAAGCGCAAGATCGTCAGCCCCAAGACCACCCTCAACGGCCTCGATTCCTTCGCCTTTCTCGACCTGCTCGACAAGCGCGACGGCAAGCGCGATCGCAAGGCCATTCGCAACCTACTCAAGGCCAAGCGCTAGCGTTTCGCTTGTGCCGCTGATGGTGTTTCGCGGCGGTTGCACATTCGGCGCGGAACCATGTGGCGGGTGGGGCTATCTGTTGTAGGGATTTTTCAGTGCGCCCTGAATGGCGCTACATGCAGATTCCTTACCGATTCAGGGATGCCCATGCATAGACGTGACCTCCTCAAAGGCTCGATGATGATGGCCGCCGCCAGTGGTTTGCCGGCCAGCCTGTTCAGCCTGCACAGCTTCGCCAAGACCGCCGACGGCGAGGCCGAGCCCTTCGACTTCAAGCAACTGCAGGCGCGCGCCAAGAGCCTGGCCGGTCGGGCATACAAGAGCACCGCCGAAGTGCTGCCAGAGACTCTCGCCAAGCTGACGCCCCAGCAGTTCAACGCCATCCAGTACGACCCGGCTCATTCGCTGTGGAACGAGCTGGGCGGCCAGCTCGACGTGCAGTTCTTCCACGTCGGCATGGGCTTTCGCCAGCCGGTGCGCATGCACGCCGTCGACCCCAAGACTCGCCAGGCCCGCGAGGTGCATTTCCGCCCCGAGCTGTTCGACTACGGCAAGAGCGGGGTGGACGTGTCGCAGCTCAAGGGTGACCTGGGCTTTGCCGGCCTCAAGGTGTTCAAGCAGCCGAACATCGCCAAGTACGACATCGTCTCGTTTCTCGGTGCCAGCTACTTCCGCGCGGTGGACAACACCGGCCAGTACGGTCTCTCGGCCCGCGGCATGGCCATCGACACCTTCAGCGACAAGCCGGAGGAATTCCCGGACTTCATCGAGTTCTGGTTTGAGACGCCGGCCAAGGACGCGACCCGCTTCGTGCTCTATGCATTGCTCGACTCGCCGAGCGCCACTGGCGCCTTCCGCTTCGATATCGACTGCCTGGAAGACCGCGTGGTGATGGATATCGACGCCCACATCAATGCCCGCAAGGCCATCAAGCAGCTAGGCATCACGCCGATGACCAGCATGTTTTCCTGCGGCGGCCATGAGCGGCGCATGTGCGACTTCATCGCCACGGCGGTCCACGACAGCGACCGCCTGTCCATGTGGCGCGGCAACGGCGAGTGGGTCTGCCGGCCGCTCAACAACCCGGAAAAACTGCAGTTCAACGCTTTCGCCGACACCAACCCGAAAGGCTTCGGGCTGGTGCAGTTCGACCACGACTTCAAGTCTTACCAGGACACCGTGGTGTGGTACAGCCGCCGCCCGAGCCTGTGGGTCGAACCGACCACCCAGTGGGGCGAGGGCAGCATCGACCTGCTGGAGATTCCCACCACCGGCGAGACCATGGACAACATCGTCTGCTTCTGGAACCCCAAGCAGACCATCGAACCCGGTACCTCGCTGAACTTCGGCTACAAACTGCACTGGGCGGCGCTGCCGCCGGTCAAACCGACCCTGGCTCAGGTGCATGGCACCCGCTCCGGCATGGGCGGTTTCACCCTCGGCTGGGCGCCGGGCGAGCACTGGCCGAAAGTCTGGGCGCGGCGTTTCGCCATCGATTTCGCCGGCGGCCCGCTGGCAGAGATGGATGCCAAGGCTCAGGTCGAGGTAGTGGTCGAAGCTTCCCATGGCGAGGCCAAGGATTTCAGCATCCTGGCCCTGTACCCGGAGATCGAAGGCTTCCGCGCGCAGTTCGACTGGTTCCCCACCAGCGACAGCGTCGAGCCGGTGAACATGCGCGCCTACCTGCGCCGCGTCGACAACAAGGAAGTGCTCAGCGAAACCTGGCTGTACCAGTACTTCCCGCCGGCGCCGGCTGAGCGCCGCTACCCGGACTGGAAGAGCGATTCCTGACCGCCTGATGCGTGGCGGACGCCTCCTTTGGGCGGCGCTCTGCCCACGCTCCTGGCCGGGCTGATAGACTGGCACACTTTTCCCGATTCCAAGAAGTGCGCCATGGCCCTGCCGTCCACGACCTACAAGGTCGATCTCAACCTCACCGATATCGACCGCAACATCTATGAAAGCCTGCGCTTCACCGTGGCCCGCCATCCCTCGGAAACCGAGGAGCGCCTGGCGTCGCGGTTGATCGCCTATGCGCTGTTCTATCAGGAAAACCTCGCCTTTGGCCGTGGCCTGTCGGACGTCGACGAGCCGGCGTTGTGGGAAAAGAGCCTGGATGGTCGCGTGCTGCACTGGATCGAAGTCGGCCAGCCGGACAGCGAGCGCATCACCTGGTGCTCGCGGCGCACCGAGAAATTCAGCCTGGTGGCCTACGGCAACCTGCGCGTCTGGCAGAGCAAATGCCTGGACCCGGTGCGCAGCCTGAAGAACATCAATGTCGTGGCCCTCGGTCAGGAGGCCTTGGCCGAACTGTCCCAGGATCTGCCTCGTTCGCTCTCCTGGAGCGTGATGATCAGCGACGGCGAGCTGTTCGTCACCGACGAGCGCGGCCAGCACGAAATCCCGGTGGAATGGCTGGCCGGCGAGCGCGAACTGAGCAACTGATGCAAACCGGCCCGGCACCGCCGGGCTTCGGCCCCCGAGTCAACCGCACGAGTAGAAAACCACGTCCATGCGTATCGAGTCCCGCCCGCTTCCCGATTCACTGCCCGACCTGGGCAACCTGCCGCCCCTGTTGACCCGCCTTTATGCAGCACGCGGGGTGCGCTCGGCCGCGGAGCTGGAAAAGGGCCTGGCGCGGCTGATTCCGTTCAGCCAGCTCAAAGGTATCGAGGCGGCGGTCGAGTTGCTGGTCGAGGGCCTTCAGCAACGCCAGCGCATGCTGATCGTCGGCGACTTCGATGCCGATGGCGCCACCGCCAGCAGCGTCGGCATGCTCGGCCTGCGTATGCTGGGCGCCGCTCACGTCGATTACCTGGTGCCCAACCGCTTCGAGTACGGCTATGGCTTGACCCCGGAAATCGTCGCCGTGGCGCTGAGTCGCGAGCCCGACCTGCTGATCACTGTGGACAACGGCATCTCCAGCATCGAAGGCGTGGCGGCGGCCAAGGCGGCCGGGCTCAAGGTGCTGGTCACCGACCATCACCTGCCGGGCCACGAATTGCCGGCGGCCGATGCCATCGTCAATCCCAACCAGCCGGGCTGCACGTTCCCGAGCAAGTCCCTGGCTGGCGTCGGGGTGATTTTTTATGTGTTGCTGGCGCTGCGTGCGCGGCTGCGCGAGCTGGGTTGGTTCACCGCCGAGCGTCCCGAGCCGAATCTGGGCGAGCTGCTCGATCTGGTCGCCCTGGGCAGCGTGGCCGACGTGGTGCCGCTGGACGCCAACAACCGCATCCTCGTCCACCAGGGACTGGCGCGCATTCGCGCCGGTCGCGCGCGCCCCGGGCTACGCGCCTTGCTGGAAGTGGCCGGCAAGCAGCACGCGCGCATCACCTCGACCGACCTGGGTTTCATCCTCGGCCCGCGCCTGAACGCGGCGGGGCGTCTCGATGATATGAGCCTGGGCATCGAATGCCTGCTCTGCGAGGACGAAGCCCTGGCCCGCGACATGGCGGTCCAGCTCGATCAGCTCAACCAGGACCGCAAGGCCATCGAGCAGGGCATGCAGCGTGAAGCCCTGGCCCAGCTCAAGGACCTGCCGGTGGAAAACCTGCCGTTCGGCCTCTGCCTGTTCGAGGCCGATTGGCACCAGGGCGTGATCGGCATCCTCGCCTCGCGCCTGAAAGAGCGCTATCACCGGCCGACCATCGCTTTCGCCGATGCCGGGGAGGGAATGCTCAAGGGCTCGGCGCGCTCGGTGCCGGGCTTTCATATCCGCGATGCGCTGGACGCCGTGGCCTCCCGTCATCCGGGGCTGATCAGCAAGTTCGGCGGCCACGCCATGGCTGCCGGCCTGTCGCTGCCGGCCGAGCACTTCGAGACCTTCGCCAGGGCCTTCGACGATGAAGTGCGTCGCCAGCTCTGCGAGGACGACCTGACCGGCCGGCTGCTTTCCGATGGCGTGCTGAGCATCGACGAATTCAACCTGCCGCTGGCCCGTGAACTGCGTAATGCCGGCCCCTGGGGGCAGCATTTCCCCGAGCCGCTGTTCCACGGCGCCTTCCAGCTGGTGCAGCAGCGCATCGTCGGCGAGCGTCACCTCAAGGTGGTGCTCAAGAGCGAGTGCGGCAGCGTTCAGCTCGATGGCATCGCCTTTGGCGTCGACCGCGAAGTGTGGCCGAACCCGACCGTGCGTTGGGTCGAGCTGGCGTACAAACTTGATGTAAACGAGTTTCGCGGCCAGGAGTCCGTACAGTTGCTTATCTCCCACCTGGCGCCGCGCTGATCGCATCACCACGCGCCCTATCGCCGCGCTGAACGTTGCCTGTAGGTCGTCTGTCTATCGACCTGCGGGTGCCGGCCGTTCGCGCAATATCCTGACGCAATCTGTAACCGACGGCGGCCAGGCTTCGCAGTAGATTCATCCGTTCCGAATCCCTGGAGACGTCCATGAATACGCGTGGCTTGCTCGATCAACTGCTCAAGTCCGGGCAGCAATTGCTGCAACAGAAAACCGCTGGTAAATCCTCATCCGGCCTGGGCGACGCCCTGGGCGGCTTGCTTGGCGGCGCTTCTGGCAAATCCTCTGGTGGTGGTAGCGATCTGGGCTCGATGCTCAAGGGCGCTGGCGGCGGTGCGGCGCTGGCCATGCTGCTGGGCAATAAGCGCGTCCGCAAGGTCGGTGGCAAGGTGGCGATCTATGGCGGCCTGGCCGCCCTGGGAGTGATCGCCTACAAGGCCTACGGCAACTGGCAGGCCAAGCAGGCGGGCGCTCCCAAGGGTGAGCCGCAGACCATCGATCGACTGCCGGCGCCCGAGGTGGAGCTGCACAGCCAGGGCATCCTCAAGGCGCTGGTCGCCGCGGCCAAGGCCGATGGGCATGTTGATGAACGCGAGCGCGAGCTGATTGAAGGCGAGTTCAGCAAGCTGGCCAGTGATAGCGAAACACAGCATTGGCTGCATGCCGAGCTGAACAAACCGCTGGACCCATCCGAGGTGGCGCGCGCCGCCAGCACGCCGGAAATGGCCGCGGAAATGTACGTGGCCAGCGTGCTGATGGTCGACGAGGAACACTTCATGGAACGCGCCTACCTGGACGAGCTGGCCCGCCACCTCAAGCTCGACCCGGCCCTCAAGGCCGAACTCGAAGCTCAGGTCCGCCAGGACCTTCAGTAACTGTTCGAATCTGTCTGCCGGCGGCCCCTGGCTGTCCGGCAGTAGTCCCCATTCTCCCTCTGCATGTCCGGGCGCCTGTTCTACAGTAAATAGGCCCGCTCTAGCTTGCGCTGCATCCACAACGCCCCTAGAGTCCGGCAGCATGAGCTGGAGGCGCTGCCCTGCGGCGGATCAGGAATATCGGCAGATGGGGTTGAATGTGAAGAACTGGACTGTTCGCCAGCGTATCCAGGCAAGTTTTGCGGTCATCATCGCCATCATGTTGTTGATGGCCGCGGCGTCGTTCGAGCGGCTGGTGCGCGTCGACAGCAGCGCCAATCGTCTGCTCGGCGATGCGATGCCCGGCATGTTCAACATCACCCAGGTGCGCAGCGTCTGGACGGAAATCTTTCATCAGACCACCGTTCTGGTGAGCATCAAGGACCAGCATGTCTTTTCCGATGCCGAGCGCCTTTCACTGAAACAGGCCAGCGACAAGCTGGCTGAAACCATCGACGAATACCGCCAAACCATTCGCAGCGACGCGGACCGCAATGCCCTGGACAGCTTCGAGCAGACTCGCGCGCTGTTCGCCGAGCAGCAGGCCGTCGTGCTGTCGCTCTATGAGCAGGGCCGTGCTGGCGAGGCACGCGCCAAGCTGGCTGGCGATCTGACCGATACCTGGAATGCGGGGCGCACCCACCTGACCCAGATGATCGAGCTCAACCGCAACGTGGCCTATGCCGAGGGCGAAGAGATCGTCAAAGCGGTCAATCGTGCCGAAGTGAGCATGGCGATTTCCGTGCTGCTGGCAATCGTTGCCGCGTTCGTGTGTGGCTATTTCCTTATGCAGGCCATCACCCGCCCGGTGCAGCAGGTGGTCGACACCCTGCAGCAGCTGGCCAGCGGCGACCTGACCGCACGGCTGAACCTGGGCCGGCGCGACGAGTTCAACGCCATCGAAACCGGCTTCAACGGCATGGCCGAAGAGATCAAGGCGCTGGTCGCCCAGGCGCAGCGCTCGGCCGTGCAGGTCACCACCTCGGTGACCGAGATCGCTGCCACTTCCAAGCAGCAGCAGGCCACCGCCACCGAAACGGCAGCCACCACCACGGAAATCGGCGCCACCTCGCGGGAAATCGCCGCCACTTCCCGGGATCTGGTGCGCACCATGACCGAGGTATCCGGCGCTGCCGAACAGACCTCGACCCTGGCCGGCGCCGGGCAGCTGGGTCTGGCGCGCATGGAAGACACCATGCACCAGGTGATGAACGCCGCCGAGCTGGTCAACGCCAAGCTGGCGATCCTCAACGAGAAGGCCGGCAACATCAATCATGTGGTTACCACCATCGTCAAAGTGGCGGACCAGACCAACCTGCTGTCGCTCAATGCCGCTATCGAGGCCGAGAAGGCCGGCGAATACGGTCGCGGCTTCGCGGTGGTCGCCACCGAGGTGCGTCGCCTGGCCGACCAGACGGCGGTGGCCACCTACGACATCGAACAGATGGTGCGCGAGATCCAGTCGGCGGTTTCCGCCGGCGTGATGGGCATGGACCGTTTCTCCGAGGAAGTGCGCCGCGGTATCGCCGAAGTGGGGCAGGTCGGCGAGCAACTGGCGCAGATCATCCATCAGGTGCAGGCCCTGGCGCCGCGCGTGCTGATGGTTAATGAAGGCATGCAGGCGCAATCCACCGGCGCCGAACAGATCAACCAGGCGCTGGTGCAGCTCAGCGAGGCGTCGGCGCAGACGGTCGAGTCGCTGCGCCAGGCCAGCGCCTCCATCGACGACCTCAATCTGGTGGCGAACGGTCTGCGCACCGGCGTCAGCCGCTTCAAGGTTTGACGCGGTGATCGAAGCCGGCAGGCCTTCGCCGGGGCGGCGTAGCCAGGGGCAACTGTTCCTGCTGTTCAGCATGGGCAGTGATCGCTATGCCCTGGACGTTCACGAAGTGGTCGAGGTACTGCCGCTGCGCCGCTGCAAGCAGATTCCTGCCGCGCCTGCGTGGGTGGCCGGGCTGTTCGTGTTTCGCGGCACGCCGGTGCCGGTGATCGACCTGACCGCCCACGCGCTCGGCCAGCCCGCCGTGGTGCGCACCAGCACCCGCCTGGTGGTGGTGCATTACCAGTCGCGCTGGCTGGGGCTGATTCTGGAGCAGGCCAGCGACACCCTGCGCAGCCCTGCCGAAGCCTTTGTGAGCAGCGGCGTTGCCTTGCCGAATGCCCGTTACCTGGGGGCCGTGCTCAAGACGGAACAGGGTCTGGTGCAGTGGGTGCGGGTCGCCGATCTGCTCGACGACAGCGTGCGCGAGTTGCTGTACGCGGCAGCGGAGGGCAGCCAATGATCGCCCGCTTCGAGCAACTGCTGCATGGCCTGATCGGCCTGGATGCCGAGTCCGTCGGCCAAGTGGTGATCGAGCGGGCGGTTCGCCAGCGGATTGCCGCGCTGGGTTGCGCCGATGAGAACGCCTATTGGCAAGCGGTGCAGACGTCGGCCAGCGAGCAGCAGGCGCTGGTCGAGGCCGTGGTGGTGCCGGAAACCTGGTTCTTCCGCTATCCGGAATCCTTCGTCGCGCTTGCCAAGCTGGCCCGCGAGCGTAGTGCGCGACTGGGCGGCGCCCGGCCGCTGCGCATCCTCAGCCTGCCATGTTCGACCGGCGAGGAACCCTATTCAATTGCCATGACGCTGCTCGATGCCGGCTTGCCGGGCGATGGCTTTCGCATCGATGCCATGGACATCAGTGAGGTCAACCTGCAGCGCGCCGAGCGGGCCATCTATGGTCGCAACTCCTTTCGTGGCGATGAACTGAGCTTTCGCGACCGGCATTTCACGCAAACCTCGGAAGGCTTCGCGCTGAGCAGCGCCGTGCGGCGCCAGGTGCGCCTGCTGGCCGGCAACCTGCTGGCGCCCGGTTTGCTGGCCGGCGAAGCGCCGTACGATCTGGTGTTCTGCCGCAACCTGCTGATCTATTTCGACCGGCCTACCCAGCGCACCGCAGCAGCCGTGCTGCAGCGCCTGATGCGTGAGGACGGCGCGATGTTCATCGGCCCGGCCGAGGCCAGTCTGTTCAGCCAGGTCGGCATGCAGGCGCTGAATATTCCGCTGGCCTTCGTGTTCCGTCGTCAGGCCGAGCGGCCCGCGCAATCGGCAGTGTCCAGCCTGCAGGCGCGGGTGAAGCCTGCTCCCGTACCGCCGCCTGTGCCGCGTCCAGTCGTCAGGGCACCTGCTGCGGTCCCTCGTACGCCTGTCGCATCGCCGGCACCCGCTGCGGGTGCTGCCGATAATGCGCTGGAGGAAATCGCCGTCCTCGCCAATGCCGGGCGCAGTGATGAAGCGCGCGCCGCCTGCGAGCGCTACCTCGCCGCCCATGGGCCGAGTGCCCAGGTGTTCTACTGGCTGGGGCTGCTCAGCGATGTGGCCGGGCGGGGCAGCGAAGCCCAGGCCTATTACCGCAAGACCCTTTACCTGGCGCCGACCCATGCCGAGGCTCTGGCGCACCTGTCGGCGCTGCTCGCCGCGCGCGGTGACATGGCCGGCGCCAGGCGCCTGCAACAACGGGCAGGCCGTGGAGTGAGCCGTGATGAGCGATAACCTGCTGCCGCTGAGCGATGTCGAGCGCGATGCCGTCGACGATTGCTGGAACCGCATCGGCGTACAGGGCGACAAGTCCTGCGAGCGCCTGGTCAAACATATTCACTGCCGCAATTGCGAAGTGCACGCCGAGCTGGCCACCCGGCTGCTCGACCGTTTTGCGCTGCAGCGCAGCGACGCCCAGCCCGACGAGGAGTGGACCCCGCAGGACGACAGCGAGCGCCGTTCGCTGCTGCTGTTCCGCCTGGGCGATACCTGGCTTGCGCTGCCGACGCGTGCGCTCAGCGAAGTCGCCGCGCGCACGCCGATTCATTCGCTACCGCACCAACGCTCCGTTGGGCTGATCGGCGTAACCAACGTGCGCGGCGCTTTGGTGGCCTGTTTCTCCCTCACCGAGATGCTCGGGCTCGATGCCGGTGAGGCGGTTAGCGAGCGGCGTGTGGTGCCGCGCATGCTGATCTTCAACCTCGCCGACGGGCCGGTGGTGCTGCCGGTCGACGAGGTCGAAGGCATCGAGGCGATCCCCCTCAGCCAGATCGTCGAGGCGGGTACCGGCAGCGTGCCGGTGGGCCGTCGTTTCGCCGCCGGTGTGCTGCAGTGGAAGAGCCGTAGCGTGACCCTGCTCGACGAACAACTGGTGCAGCAGACCATCGCCAGGAGTCTCGGATGACGCCCGATCAGATGCGCGACGCATCACTGCTGGAGCTGTTCAAGCTCGAAGCCGAAGCCCAGACCCAGGTGCTCAACAGCGGCCTGCTGGTGCTCGAGCGCGATCCGCGACATGCCGGCAGCCTCGAGGCCTGCATGCGTGCGGCCCACTCGCTCAAGGGCGCGGCGCGTATCGTCGGGCTGGATGCTGGAGTCAAGGTCGCCCACGTGATGGAGGATTGCCTGGTCGAAGCCCAGGAAGGCCGCCTGTTGCTCAGCCCAGAGCATATCGATGCCTTGCTGCAGGGTGCCGATATTCTGCTTGGCCTGGGTACACCACCTCAGCCCGGTGCGGTCGACCCTGGTATCGACGCCCTGGTGGCGCGCCTGGGCGCCTTGGCGCGCGGGCTCCCGGTTCCGTCGGCGGCGCAGGCGCAGGTGCCAGTTTCTGCAGAAGAGCCAGCTGCCGCCATGGCGCCACCCGAGCCGCCAGTTAAAGCGCCTGTCGTCGAACCATCCATTGCAGCGCCTCCCGCCAAACCGGAGGTCAGCGAACCCGCAGGCGAGGGTCGCGCAAGGATTCTGCGGGTCAGCGCCGAACGACTCGATCACCTCCTGGACATCTCCAGCAAATCCCTGGTGGAGTTCCAGCGCATCAAACCCCTGGGCGACAGCCTGCAGCGCCTGAAACGTCTGCAAGCCACCGCTCGCCGTGCACTGGACGTGGCCCGCGAAGCGCTGCCCAAGGGTGCGGTAGATGCCCAGGCCGAGGCCATGCTGCAGGAAACCCGCCAGGCTCTCGGCGAGTGCCAGCAACTGCTGGCCCAGCACATGACCGATCTGGACGACTTCGGCTGGCAGGGCGGGCAGCGCGCCCAGTCGCTCTACGACGCTGCGCTGGCCTCGCGCATGCGGCCATTCGCCGACGTGCTGGCCGGCCAGGAGCGCATGCTGCGCGATCTGTCGCGCTCGCTCGGCAAGCAGGTGCGCCTGCTGGTCGAAGGCGAGAGCACCCAGGTCGACCGCGACGTGCTGGAGCGCCTCGAAGCGCCACTGACTCACCTGCTGCGCAACGCCCTGGACCACGGCATCGAAACGCCAGAGCGGCGCGTGGCGCAGGGCAAGCCGGCCGAAGGGCTGATCCTGATCCGCGCCCGTCACCATGCCGGCATGCTGCTGCTGGAGCTGCGCGATGATGGCGGCGGCGTCGATCTCGAGAAGCTGCGCCGGGCGGTGATCAGTCGCGGCTTCGCCACCGAGCAGACCGGCGAGCAGCTCACCGAAGACGAATTGCTGGCCTTTCTGTTCCTGCCCGGCTTCAGCATGCGCGATCAGGTGACCGAGGTGTCTGGCCGCGGTGTCGGTTTGGATGCCGTGCAGCATATGGTGCGGCAGCTGCGCGGTGGCGTGCGCATGCAGCAGCGTCAGGGCGAGGGCTCGACCTTCCACCTGGAGGTGCCGCTGACCCTGTCGGTGGTGCGCAGCCTGGTGGTCGAGGTGGGCGCTGAGGCCTACGCGCTGCCGCTGGCCCATATCGAACGCATGACCCGCCTGCAGGCCGAGGACATCGTGCAGCTCGAAGGCCGTCAGCATTTCTGGAGCGAAGGCCAGCATGTCGGCCTGATCGCCGCCAGCCAGATTCTCCAGCGCCCGGAAGGCAAGCCTAGCGACAACGGCATCCCCGTGGTGCTGATCCGCGACCGCGACAGCCTGTTCGGCCTGGTGGTCGAGCGTTTCATCGGTGAACGCACCCTGGTGGTGATGCCCCTGGACCCGCGCCTGGGCAAGGTGC